>Ga0209512_1000368_pt1 | contig 79822 bp, 75 predicted proteins | sample frozenSSSSmetaG_FD_184142 | JGI IMG/M metagenome (GOLD analysis project Ga0209512, IMG submission 184142) | Glacier valley bacterial and archeal communities from Borup Fiord, Nunavut, Canada, to study Microbial Dark Matter (Phase II) -... | ecosystem: Environmental > Aquatic > Freshwater > Ice >...
CCAACCTTACGGCTTCTAACTTAAACTCTTGCGTGTATCTTGCCCGCTTGCTTTTGCTTTCCATTTACTACCTCCATGACTAATTTTAAATTATTGTCATGGGATACGTTTTTCGGGGACAAGCCCATCCCGCTGAAAAAAGAATATGCATTTAAATATGAGCCGCAAGACGTGTCAGAGGTTAATTTCTATTTTGCAGACTATAAAAAATCCGAAGTCAATGAAACATTGAAGAAGTTAGAGTATCTGGAAGGTGAGCTTGGCAGTAATGTCGAGACTCTATTGAAGGCCCTACAAACCGTTGAGCCTATTTTGCCTACCCCTTTTATTGGATGAATGACCAAGTCGTGTTAGGTATTAACGGATTAGCTTTGAAAGCCATGGGAACTACGCGTGAAATTATTGGCAAAGAACCTTATGCATTTTATAAACCTGAGATTGCAGAACATATCCTCACACACAACGCAGAAGTAATGCGCAAAGAAACAATCTTGGCACAAGAAGAGTGGATCGAAGATGTAACGACCAAAGAAAGAAAATGTTTTTCATCGATAAAAGCACCACTTTATGATGACGAAGGCTCCATTCTTGGCATCGTAGGAACCTCCATAGAAATCACCGCACAAAAAGAAGCCGAACGTCTTCGTTTGGAAAGCGAAACACAGAAAGTTGTCCTACAAGAAAAAGAAAAATTCGCTCAACTCGCACGCAAAGTCGCACACGATATTAATTCTCCGCTATCTGCATTAAAAATGATGATCTCGCTATGCAATGAGCTGCCTGAAGATAAGCGTATCTCCTTAATTAGAGCGACAGAAAGTATTTGGGATATCGCCAATAATTTGTTGCGCAATTTTCGCCAACAAAAAAAGAAGACCACCACATCCGAAGTTGAGCCGCGCCAGCCCCTGTTAGTTTCTGACCTGTTAACCGGGTTATTAAGTGAAAAGATAACGTCGTTTTTTTAAGTGATTATGAGCTGTTGCGCCAAAACAGGAATGGCTTACAAATTATTGAGGCGAGTGCAATAGACCACACCATTTTAGTCACCAGTTATTATTCCAATCCCAAAGTACAAGAAGAAGCCAGCCATTTAAGAGTGAAAATTTTGCCTAAGCAGATGGCTTCGGTTGTTCCGATTTATATGGACTCAGATGACGCACCGCTTTGGGCTATAACGGGCGGGTAAAACATAGTCAGTAAACCTGACCACTTCGGAACTCAACCAATCGTTCAACGCCAGAAATTGCGCTTGCAACGGCACAAGTTCATTTCGAGAAAACATCCGCGGGGTGGGTTCCACTGCGCCAAAGCCCACCAGTGTTGTCAGGCGTAATCCCAAGCAGCTGCGGTGGCAGCTAACACATCATCGCGGGTCACCCCTTTAATATTGAAGACCTCGTCTTTCGCTGCTACGTCCCAGCAACGGCGACAGCAATCTGGTACAAGACAAACAGCGTAATTTCCCGCAAACTCCCATCTTTACTGGAGGAATTGTCATGTTGATTGGTATTGCATTTGCCCTTGCGGCAGGGATGTTGTGGGGCCTTGTTTTTGTGGGACCGTTACTCATACCCGAATATCCGGCGGTACTTCAATCAGTTGGCCGTTATCTTGCTTTCGGCCTGATTGCTTTGCCGCTGGGTTGGCTGGACCGTACTGAACTGCGCAAGTTAACTCGTTCTGACTGGATCGAGGCATTGAAGCTGGCAGCCATCGGTAATCTGCTTTATTACACGCTTCTTTCGGCTGCGGTTCAACGTTCTGGTGCGCCGGTGCCTTCGATGATTTTAGGATTATTGCCGGTTGTGATTCCGGTCTGCGCCAACTTTCTTAATCATGAGCGCGATGGTCGCTTGCCGTGGTTAAAATTAATACCTGCTATGGTCGTTATGCTCGTTGGTCTTATCTGTGTGAATCAGGATGAGATAACGTCGCTGTATGCTGATCCTGATCAGGATAATTTTCGTTATTTTGTTGGCGTCGCATTGGCAGTCGCGGCGATGGCTTGTTGGACCTGGTATCCGATGCGAAATTCGACATGGTTACGCGATCATCCTGGACGTAACCCGCGTGCCTGGGCAACAGCGCAGGGACTGGCGACCTTACCGATGGCTCTTGCCGGGTATCTGCTTTTCTGGGGATGGACGGCGACGACAGAGTACGATTTCGCAATGCCATTCGGGCCACGTCCGGCTGTCTTTATCAGCTTAATGGTGGCGATTGGATTATTTGCTTCCTGGATAGGAACCTTATGCTGGAATGAAGCCAGTCAGCGACTTTCTGCGGCAATGGTCGGGCAGCTTATTGTGTTCGAGACGTTAGCTGCGCTGGCATATGCGTATTTATTGCGTGGACAATGGCCTGCGCCGATGACATTGTTGGGTATTGGTTTGCTGTTAGCAGGAATGTTTTGGGCGGTCCGAATTAAACCGATACATGCTGAAGAAATGGCGCATTAATTAAACAGTGATAAGAGTGATGAGATGATAAAAAATAACCCGCAGGAGCGGGTTATTTTTTATCATCAAGATTTACAGTAATGCGCATATCTATTTTCCGCCTGCTTAACCCGTAGCCGGGCTTTTTCTGTGGCGTAGCTATTTCCCTTGAACTGAACTTCGGATTGATGTTGACGTGCTGATTTTCTTTTTAAATCTAACTCGTTGCATTTAAATTTGTGCGCGTCATTTTTTTTAATTTGATTTGCTAATACCTGAGTTTCGTGCTGGTACTGTTTTTCTTCTTTCAGTTTTTGTTGCTCTATTTTTTGAAGATTTTTTTGATCAGCAAGATGACGTTTCTTTGCCGCTGACGGATCGTTTGGTGGAATAACTTGTTGGGTAAATTCCGAGCTATGTGCTGTGTCAGGACACGGTAAATCGGTGTAAGTAATTTTACCGTTGATAGTACATTTGTTCATGGCTGATGCGGAACCTGAGCTGAAGATTAAGGTCAGAGTTAAGGCTGTAATGACAGCGATGTGAGTGAAGAATTGATTGGTGAAGTTTTCTTTTTTCATGGGATTTTTTAAAAATTAAGGTTGTATTATTTTTCCTGGATTCATTAAATTGTGCGGATCAAGTGCTTGCTTAATACTGCGCATTAATTGTATTTCAACCGGACTTTTATAACGCAAAATTTCTTCCCGTTTGAGCATCCCTAAACCATGTTCGGCTGATATCGAACCATTAAATTGAGCAACGCTGTCGTAGATGAGCCGGTTGATTGCAGGTTGTTGCATCAAAAAATCATCAGGATAATTTTTGGATGCAGATACGTTGTAATGCAAATTACCATCACCTAAATGCCCAAATGTGACGGTGCGGCAGCCATTAAAATGCTTTTGTAACAGGGCATCAGTTTGCTCAATAAATGCGCCGATGGTGGAAATTGGTAAGGAAATATCATGTTTAATATTCTTACCTGCCGCTGCCTGCGCATCAGAAATCGATTCGCGCAATGCCCATAATTTGTGCGATTGGGCCAGAGAGGTTGCTATAACCGCGTCCTGCACAATGCTGCGCTCTGAAGCTAGTGCCAATAAATTTTCTAACGCCAGAACGGCAATGGATTCACTTTCCTGGCTAGAAAACTCAATCAATACATAGTACGGATTGGGTTGAAGAGCAGGGTGCTTTAAGTCAGGAAAATGCTGTTTAACTAACGCGAGACTGTAATTCGACATCAGTTCAAACGCGCTGAGAACAGTATCTTTATTATTGGCACGCGCTAAATTGAGTAATTCAAGCGCCGCGTTAACCGAACTCACCGCGACAAAAGCGGTTAAACGACTTTTTGGTTTGGGAAATAATTGCAAAACAGCGGCGGTGATAATACCTAAAGTACCTTCCGCGCCAATGTATAAATCACGCAAGTCATAGCCGGTGTTATCTTTTCTGAGTCCGCGTAAACCATGCCAAATTTCACCTTGTGGTGTGACCACTTCTAAACCTAAACACAAGGCGCGGCAATTACCATAATGCAGCACCGCGGTACCGCCAGCGTTGGTGGCGAGGTTGCCGCCGATAGTGCAGCTGCCTTCGGATGCCAGTGATAAAGGAAATAAACGATCAACTGCATCGGCCGCTTGCTGCACCTGTTGCAAAATGCAACCTGCATCAACGGTCATGGTGTTGTTGATGGTATCAATATGGCGAACCTGATTTAAACGGCGTAACGATAAAACTACCGCGCGGCCAGTTTGATCTGGCACGCTACCCAAAACTAATCCGGTGTTGCCACCTTGTGGAACGATATTGATCTGATGTGCACCGCATAAATTAACGATGGCAGCAACTTGTTCTGTATTTGCCGGCTTTAAAACGGCAAGAGCCGTACCGGTGTAGCGTTGACGATAATCGGTAAGGTAATTCGTCATTCCGGCATTGTCGGTGATGACATAATCGTTACCAATTAGCTGGCGACATTGATCGGGAAAATTTTTCATGGACCGGATATTTTTATAAATTGTGTTGAATTTTTTTAATGAGGTTATTCGCTATTGCAGTCTCTAATTCATCAAATAAGTCAAAATCATCTTTTTTTAACTGATGTAATTTATTTTTTTTCCAGCCGATAATTTCAACCTGATCCGATTCAACTACGACGGTAGCTGTGGCCAATTCACCAGATAAGAAGCTCATTTCACCAATAAAAAAGTTAGCGCCCATTGTTGTGACGCATTGTTCATCTTTGATGACTTTAACGTGTCCGCTTTTAATGAGCATCAAGTTTTCAACAGGCTGATTTTGTATGGTTAACTGATCATTTTTTTTGAGGGTTTCAGAAAAAGACATTTTATAAAATTTGAGAAATGCCTGCGTTGTCATCATCTTGAAATTAGTTAAGTACAACTCTTTCATGTCGTCAGGTAAAGAAATGGCTCTTTTATTCAGAACTAATTTAATTGTTTGAAACCCGTTGATAAGAAAGCTTATTGCACTAAAGCAGATCAGAGGCGTCATGCCAGGTTCCTGGAATCCGACGAGAAACCCACCAATCATATTCATGACCATACTCGCCATGGGTAGCGTGCGCAAAATGAAAATATCGGTCGAGAGCAGTGATAGAACGAGAATGATTCCTGAAGCGAATAAGAGTAGATTAACCATTAGTTGTGAAGTGGCGCCGTGTTATTAGTTTTAAATGAATGAGTTACCGGGGCTTATTTTTTTTAGCCTCTTTTGCCGCCTTTTTGATAGGGCGCAAATAGCACAAAACGCAGCAGAAAAAGAGTAAACATAACGCCACTTGCAACCAGGCTAATTGGATGGAAAGTGTTAACCGGTCTGAAGTGGCACGCACGATCCCTTCTGTGAAATACAGCAAAATTAACATGGAAGACCATTGCATTGTGTAGTTGTCGCGTTTAGTTACACCACGCACAGCAAACAATAACGGCACCACTTTTAATACCAGCCAGGATCCGCCCGGACGCAGTGGAACTAACCACATTTCGCTCACAACGCCAAGCACAATGATGGCGATTAACGACGCTGTTGCGCCATAACTGTAGATGGTCGACTTATTCATTTTTACTTATCATTTGGGCAGGGCGAGTTGTTGCGCTGTTTTTGCCAGTCGCGCACCAAGTTCAATAGCTAACTGTTTGCTGTCTTCAGTGATAATTTTGCTGCTATCTGAACCAGCCCAGTGACTCGCGCCATAGGGAGTGCCACCGCTGCTGGTGGACATTAATGCCGGGTGAGTATATGGAAGACCCAGCAACAACATGCCGTGATGAAGTAGCGGCAGCATCATGGAAATTAAGGTGGTTTCCTGACCGCCGTGCAAACTGCCAGTGGAAGTAAATACGCAAGCAGGTTTGCCAACTAATGTGCCTGATAACCAATCGGCGGCGGTGCCATCCCAAAAATATTTCATCGCAGACGCCATATTGCCAAAGCGGGTCGGCGAACCGAGAGCGATGCCGGCGCATTCTTTCAGATCGGATAATTCGACATAAGGTGAACCATTTGTGGGGATGTCTGATTCGATGGTTTCGCACACCGTCGAAACAGCAGGAGCTGTGCGTAACCGGGCGGTGCAGCCCGGAATGCTTTCAATACCCTGCGCGATAAAATTCGCCATTTTTTTTGTGGCGCCATGTCGTGAGTAATAAAGGACGAGGAGGGTGATGTCGGGAGTGTGTGTGGATGATGTCATTTGGATGCTCGTGGTCGCCGGGTTTCTATATTTCTTTCTCCGTTCCGTTTTTTTTCACGCAGTTGCGGGTCTAAAACAGTCGGGATTGCTTTGGGTAAGGTGGCAGGAAAATCACGACTAAAGTGCAAGCCGCGGCTTTCATGACGTGATAATGCGCTATTGACGATGAGCGATGCGACATCGACTAAATTACGCAATTCCAGCAAGTGGTTGGTGATGCGAAAGTTGGCATAGTATTCGTCGATTTCTTCTTTCAATAACCGGATACGATGCTGGGCACGTTCTAAACGTTTGGTGGTGCGAACGATGCCGACATAATTCCACATAAAGCGTCGTAATTCATCCCAGTTATGTGCGATGACGACTTCTTCATCCGCGTCCGTCACACGGCTTTCGTCCCAGCCAGGTAATATAGGCGAGTTTAATTTTTCCTGACGTGTGATTTGTTCGGCCACCGATTTACCAATGACTAAGCATTCTAAAAGCGAGTTACTGGCTAAACGATTTGCACCATGCAATCCGGTGTACGACGTTTCTCCTACCGCATACAAGCCAGGCAAATCAGTGCAACCATGGATGTCGGTGACAATGCCACCACAGGTGTAATGTGCAGCCGGAACGACAGGGATCGGCTGCTTGCTGATATCAATACCCAGTTCTAAGCAACGTGCATAAATAGTGGGGAAATGTTCTTGTAAAAAAGCCGGTGTTTGATGAGAAATGTCTAAGTCAACATGATCTAATCCACGCTTTTTCATTTCAAAGTCGATGGCCCGGGCCACGATATCGCGCGGCGCTAATTCATGACGTTCATCATGCTCTGGCATAAAACGTTTTCCGGCTGCTGCTCCTGCTTCAACCGGCAGTTTTAATAAACCGCCTTCACCGCGTACCGCTTCAGAAATCAAAAAAGATTTAGCATAAGGATGGTACAAACAGGTTGGATGAAACTGGATGAATTCCATATTCGCGATCCGGCAACCGGCACGCCAGGCCATCGCAATACCGTCTCCTGTGGCTGTGTCCGGATTGGTGGTGTACAAATAAACTTTGCCTGCGCCACCTGTTGCCAGCACAGTATGTTGCGCAGCGACGGTATGTACTTTTCCTGTGTGTACATCTTGCACGTACAACCCTAAACATCGTGATGGTATGGAATCTTTGGTGGCGCTGGGTGTCATCTCTAACTTGTCTGAATTGATCAGATCAATAGCGTAGTGATGTTCAAATAATGTGATGTTGGGATGACTTCGGATTTGCTGTTCCAGCGTCGCTTGAATAGCGTATCCGGTTGCATCGGCTGCATGAATAATGCGGCGCTGACTATGTCCACCTTCGCGGGTTAAATGGAAACCCAGTTCAGCCTGATTATCTGGAGTAAACGGTACGCCTTTGGCGATTAACCAGTCAATGGCAGCGCGACCATTTTCTAAAATAAATCGGGTGGCAACCTCATCGCATAAACCGGCACCAGCGATGATGGTGTCGGATAAATGCTGTTCAACGCTGTCACCAGAATCCAATACGGCAGCAATTCCACCTTGCGCCCAACTGCTGGAACCATCTGATAAAGCGCGTTTAGAAAAGATGGCTACTTGTTGAGTTTCTGCGAGATGCAGTGCAACTGAATAGCCCGCCAGGCCACTTCCAATGATGGCAACGTCGTAGTTCATGATCGGTATAGGAGATATGAGAGGGCTAAACTATATACCCAAACAAGCGCAAACACGGATTAGTTTCGCAGGCTTTATCCTGCTAAGGCATGGTGTCTGATCCAACACAAAAATAGAGTACAAAAGAAATAGTGCGAGCCCAAATTTATGCAAATACGCAAGTCACCTTTTTCTTCAAGTTGTATTTTATTAACCGGTCGAATTTTGATTAAACATTTTGGTTAAACCGCTTGACACTGTGCTTTAGGGCTTGTTTAATACGTCTTCTGTTTTTCTGCCGTAAAAGGTGGAGAAGGGAAAGTTGAAAAACTAAATGGAAATGATGCGTGAAGTTGCGCCACTATTTATCGATGACAAGCATCAAGATTAAAATTAACTTTTTGGGGAAAGTAAATGAATAAAACTGAATTGATTGAACATATCGCCAAAGCAGCAGATATTTCTAAAGCTGCTGCAACACGTTCATTAGACGCAACTATTGGCGCTGTGAAAGTGACATTGAAAAAAAATGGCTCTGTGACCCTGGTTGGTTTTGGTACTTTTTCAGTTGGAAAACGTGCTGCACGTGTGGGCCGCAATCCAAGAACGGGCGAAGCTATTAAAATCAAAGCAGCTAAAGTTCCAAAATTTAAGCCTGGAAAAGGGTTGAAAGATGCGGTAAATTAACGCGCTCAGTTTGCTTGGGTGCTTAGCTCAGTTGGTAGAGCGGCGCCCTTACAAGGCGTAGGTCGGGAGTTCGAGCCTCTCAGCACCCACCAATCAAACAAAACTTACTTAGTTAAGTAAAACAAGCAGAACAAGCAGAACAAGTAAAAAATAAAATGGCCAAACAGGAGTGGTAGTTCAGTTGGTTAGAATACCGGCCTGTCACGCCGGGGGTCGCGGGTTCGAGTCCCGTCCACTCCGCCAAATCGATTTATTCAATTTATTCAGTCGATTTTATTCAGCAAAATGCCCGCACGATAAAACCTGCGGGCATTTTTCCAAATAAATGAATTAATGTACTAAAATCGCACCCTCGAATCTTATCCTTTTCTATGTGATGGCCTTTGCATAAACCGAAGCTGCCAGATCGTCCACCAGTATGTAAATAAGTGATCCCTTGCCATGTTTGAATTTGTACGTACCCATCAGCGTTTAATGCAATTTATTTTATTGCTATTTATTGTTCCCTCCTTTGCGCTTGTAGGCATATCGAGTTACGTCGGAAGTGGTGACGTCGATACGTTGGCTAAAGTGGCTGGCGAGAATATCTCACAACAAGAATTTGATAATGCATTACGTGAGCAGATGAACCAAATGCGTGAACGTTTGGGTGCTCAATTTGATGAGGCCCTGTTTAATACGCAAGAAGCGAAAGAATCAGTATTAAATAATTTAATTACGCAACGTGTTTTAAAAGTGGAAGCAGGAAGAGAAAACCTTAGTATTCCGGATTCTGTTTTGCAGCAAACTATTTTGGCTTTTCCCGGATTAACTTTGCCGGATGGGGCTTTTGATTATCAGGGATATAAAACTGCTTTAGCTAATCAGGGCATGACGCCAACCATGTACGAAAGTAAATTAAGACAGGATTTGGTTGCGCAGCAATTAACATCCGCAATTCAAGGCAGTGCTTTTGCACCTGCAACTGTTGTTGCACAGATCAGTGAAATTATGGGGCAACAACGACACATACAATCGTTAGACTTCAATGCGGCTGTTTTTGTGAGCCAGGTAAAGATCACCGATGCGATGCTGAAAGACTATTACGATAAACACGGCAGCCAATTTGTGATTCCGGAATCGGCAAAAATCGAGTATGTCGTGTTAGACGGTGGTGCAATTGCAGCGCAGATGACAGTTTCGGACGACGATATTAAATCGTATTACGATCAAAATATAAAAAATTTCAGTACGGATGAACAGCGCCGCGCAAGTCATATTTTAATTAAAGTAGATAAAGACGCCAGCGCGGCAGAGAAGGCCGCGGCCAAGGAAAAAGCAGAAGAGGTATTGGCTTTAGTGCGTAAAGATCCTGCCAATTTTGCTCAGTTGGCGAAACTCTATTCGCAAGATGAAGGCTCAGCACCAAATGGTGGTGACCTTGAATTTTTTGGCAAAGGCATGATGGTTAAACCGTTTGAAGAAGCGGCTTTTAAATTAAAAAAAGGGGAAATCAGCGATCTGGTTAAATCTGATTTTGGTTATCACATCATCGATTTAACTGACATTAAACCAGCGACTGTCAAACCTTTAGATCAGGTAAAAAATCAGATTAGTGATGAGATTAAAAAACAAAAAGCCAGTAAACAGTTTAGCGAAATGGCGGAAACATTTACCAACACGGTATACGAACAGTCAGGTAGTTTGAAACCAGTGGCAGATAAATTAAAACTGAAAATTGAAACAGCGGACAAGTTGACGCGTAATCCTGATCCGGCCAGCCAGGCAAATAAGGCTAATCCAATTCTGTCTGATCCTAAATTTTTAAAAGCCTTGTTTACAGACGATGTCATTAAAAATAAACACAATACAGAAAGCCTGGAAGTGGCTCCAAATACACTGGTATCTGGACGCATAGTGGAATATGCGCCGGCGAGCAAACGCCCGTTTGATGAGGTTAAAGATGTTGTTACTATGCTCGTTAAAATCGCTGAAGCTGATTCGTTAGCGCAAAAAGCAGGAGAAGCAAAATTAGCCAGCTTACGAGCAAACGAAAATGCGGCTGCGGGTGCAGCAGGTTTTGGTAATAACAAAATAATTTCCCGCATTCAGCCAGAAGGTGTGCCGCCTGCCGCGTTTAGTTTAATTATGAATGCAGATACTCGTAAGCTCCCTGCATTTGTCGGTGTTAACTTACCGGGGCAAGGTTATATTGTGTATCGCATCAATAAAATCCAACAAGCTGCCCCTGATCCGGTACGCACTGCTGAGCTTACAAAGCAAGTTGAAGATGTGCTTGCTTCAGAAGATTTATATGATTTTGTTGCGATGCTCAAGCGCAGAGATAAAGTTGAAATTGTGAAGCCGTTTTCTGTGACGCCAACTGGTAGTAGTTAACAGCAACCAGGAATCAAAAATCAGAAATAGCCAAAATAAAAAGGTAGCTCCGGCTACCTTTTTATTTTGAATTTTTGTTATAGCTTCTTACTCAGGAACCCGGTGCGTTCGGCCCGCTATAAAAGGTACTTCTTTAAAGGGAAAACCATGAAAAAACTTACTCTCTCTACGGCATTAATAGCCGTATTTGCTGCCGGCCTGGTTCAAGCCGGAGACAAAACTCCAGATAACGACATGAGCTTAAATGCAGCCATTACATCCGATTATCGTTATCGCGGTATTTCATAAACACGCCTGCAACCGGCGTTGCAAGGTGGTGCCGATTACAAAAATAATCCGACAGGATTTTATGCCGGCACCTGGTTGTCCACCACTAAATGGACTAAGGATGCGGGCGGAAGTGGCGATGTTGAATGGGATTTGTATGCGGGAAAACGTGGCGAGATCGTCAAGGATATTTCCTATGACGTCGGTTTACTCACTTATGTTTATCCTTCCAACGGCCTGGACAATATTGCCGGCTTCGCTGACGCCAACACGACCGAAATATATGGACAGCTTGGTTTTGGCCCGGCTTATCTGAAATATTCGCATTCCGTGACAAACCTGTTCGGTTTGGTCGACAGTAAAAACAGTAGCTATCTGGATGTGGGTGCCAATATTGATGTAAGTAATGGATACACCATTAATCTGCATGCAGGTCATCAAAAGGTGAAGAACAATTCAGCCGCTAGTTATTCCGATTGGAAAGTGGGTGTTACTAAGGATTTTGGCGTGGTCGCTTTGGCGATTGCTGCATTCGGCACGGACGCAGACAAGACTGCCTACGCCTCTCCGGTCAACGGTAAATTCATGGGAAAAACTGCGCTGATTATTTCTGTTAGCAAGACCTTCTGATTAAGTAAGTTTTAACTCAACTAAAAAAATGCAGCAAGCATATCTATGCAATCTCCAGTGTTGAATTTGATAATTTGAATTACACTTACGTCTGTAAAGCGGGCACAATTTTGTGCCCGTCTTTTTTATTTCATCATTTCTACAGTTAAATTTACTCACCAGGTCACTATGCAATATCCCGTTTTAGATACTCAAATTTCCCCAGAAGGCCGGCTTAATGTTCTTTCAAAAGCCGAAGTGAATAAGTTACTTGATACCAGCCATGGCGGTCTTTATTCCATCTTCAGGCACTGCACTCTGGCCGTGTTAAATAGCGGTAATGCGTTAGACGATGGTAAAGAATTGCTGGCACGTTATCCGGATTTTTCTATCAGTATTATTCATCGTGAACGCGGCATTAAACTTGAATTAAAAAATGCGCCAGCCAGTGCTTTTGTGGACGGTGTGATGATTAAAGGTATCCAGGAACATGTGTTTGCCGTCTTACGGGATATCATTTTTCTCAATAGTGAGATTGAAAATAATCCGCAATTTGATCTGACCACATCCCATGGAATTACCGACGCTGTTTTCCATATTTTACGTAACGCTAATCAATTGCAACCACTACGCAGTCCTAATTTAGTTGTTTGTTGGGGCGGACATTCTATTTCTGGCAATGAGTACGATTACACCAAACATGTCGGTTATCAGTTGGGATTACGCGGTCTGAATATTTGCACGGGCTGCGGTCCCGGCGCAATGAAAGGGCCGATGAAGGGCGCAACCATTGGGCATGCGAAGCAACGCATATCGAACGGACAGTATCTGGGCGTAACAGAGCCGGGAATTATTGCCGCAGAAGCCCCCAATGCCATCGTTGATGAGCTTGTTATCCTGCCCGATATAGAAAAGCGTTTGGAAGCCTTTGTAAGAATAGGGCACGCGATTGTGGTATTTCCTGGCGGAGCAGGTACTGCGGAAGAAATTTTATATATTTTGGGTATTTTGCTGCACCCTGATAATACTGCCATTCCATTCCCGTTAATTTTCACCGGACCGGCCAGTGCTGAAGAATATTTCAAAAAAATTGATCAATTTATTGGTGCAACTTTAGGCGCAGAAGCACAAGCTCGCTATCAAATAATTATTAATGATCCCGTGTTGGTGGCTCAACAAGTGTTGGCGGGAATTAGCGAAGTGAGGGCATATCGCAAGGCGACATCCGACGCTTATTATTTCAACTGGTCATTGAAAATTGCTTCGGAATTTCAACAGCCATTTATACCAACGCATCAAAATATGCGTCAGTTGCAGTTGGATAAGCATCAGGAAAATTATTTGTTAGCAGCAAATCTGCGCCGGGCTTTTTCAGGCATTGTGGCTGGCAATGTCAAAGAAGCAGGGATACGCGCCATTGAAGAATTTGGTCATTTTGAATTAACTGGTGATACTGATTTAATGGAATCTGTCGATACATTGTTAACCTCTTTTGTGCAGCAGCAACGTATGAAACTTCCTGGTAAGTTGTATGTTCCTTGTTATCGCATTATTAAATAATCCCAACTCTTGAACAGCAGTACTGAGCTTCCTCTCTCGTGCATCGGGAGAGGAACAAAACCTTATTTAACATCCACTAATTCCACATCAAAAATCAAGCTCGCATTGGGAGGAATGGAGCTATTTCCTTTTGGTCCATAAGCCAGATAACCTGGAATAATTAAAGTGCGTTTGCCGCCCACCTTCATTCCGCGCACACCCAGATCCCATCCACGTATCACATTTCGCGCATCTAACTGGAAAGTAAATGGCTTACCGCGGTCACGTGAACTGTCAAATTTAATTCCGTACCGGTCAGGCGCTTTCGGGTCGTATAGCCAACCGGTGTAGTGCACATCAAGATACCTGCCTGGCGTTGCTTCAGTACCCTTGCCAATTACTTCATCCACTTTAATTAAGGAAGTTATTGTTGCAGGCGCTGTTGCGACGGTGACCGGTTCGGCTTTTGCTGAGATATTTTCTGCATGGCTGAAGCTATAAATAGCGGATAACGATAAAACCAGCAGAGATTGTTTAATCAGAGTTTTCATGTTTGATTTAGTAAGTCGGGAAGTAATAAAGAGGGTCGCTATTATATAACCAGACGCGAATTCATTTCGTTACCGTCATCGTTTTCACATGGCTTCCGCATGAAGACCATGATAACTAGCGGCTCTCACGTACATCGGCTTAGCTTTTAAAAACGCGAGTCTTCGTGCGGAAGCCCTGAATCGTTTTCATTAGCGATTTCAGAATAAACGCTTGCTACTGTTTTGTAATTCAGGCTTTCGCTGTTTTTATAATAAATAAATGTTCTGAATCGAACCACCCGATCTGTTGCGCCGATCGCGGTGGTTTTTTTATCGGCTACGCTGACTCAGATGATAGAATCCGGCGGGCTGAATTTGATATCGGCGCAAATGATCACCTGCCTTGGTTCATTTTCATCTGAATATAACCCACCTCGTTATCCCCGCCATCTATGAAACCATCCAGTCAATTCACTCTGTTATTGCAACGTCGTTTTGCACCCTTTTTCTGGACTCAATTTCTAGGCGCATTTAACGATAATGTGTTTAAAACCGCACTGCTAACCGTACTGACATTTGATGCGTTAAGTTGGACCACCATGGATGTGGGACAGCTGAATCAGTTGATCCCCGGGCTATTCATTTTGCCTTTCCTCCTGTTCTCAGCAAGTGCCGGACAAATCGCGGATAAGGTTGAAAAAGGCAAGCTGGCCCGGACAGTGAAATTGCTTGAAATTTTCATTATGAGCGTTGCTGCCTTTGGCTGGTTTTCACATCAATTGTGGTTATTAATTGTCGCTGTTGCAGGAATGGGACTGCATTCAACGTTGTTTGGGCCGGTTAAATACGCCTATATGCCGCAACATTTAAAAGAGGATGAATTGGTCGGTGGTAACGGCGTCGTTGAAATGGGAACGTTTGTCGGAATCTTGCTGGGTGAAGTTCTCGGCGCCGTTCTGGTCACGCATAAACCGTGGGGAATCCACGCGGTGGCATTTGGCACGATTGGTATCGCCATGTTGGGCTGTTTAATGAGTTGGAAAATACCAAAATCTCCTGCTCCGGCTCCCGACCTGGTTATAAATTGGAATCCATTTACTGAAACCGTGCGCAATCTTCGCTTTTCAAGTCATAACCGGACGGTGTTTCTGGCCTTGTTAGGTAATTCCTGGTTTTGGTTTTATGGCGCTACGGTATTAGCGCAATTTCCGCAATATGCTAAAAATTATTTGCACGGAGATCACGGCGTGTTTGTTTTATTACTGATGGTTTTTTCGATTGGTGTCGGAATGGGTTCGTTGCTATGCGAAAGATTATCAGGACATAAAGTCGAAATTGGTTTAGTCCCATTTGGGGCAATTGGTCTGACATTCTTTGGCATTGAGTTGTATCTTTCCAGCGCGTATTACATCAACACGAGCAGCGTCGATATTATTGGGTTTGTTCAACAAGCCGGCAGCTTGCGTATCTTATTCAGTATTGCTTGTATCGGATTGTTTGGCGGACTCTACATTGTTCCTCTATTTGCATTAATTCAAACGCGCTGTGATCCGACACATATGTCGCGCACCATCGCTGGTTTAAATATTTTAAATGCACTGTTTATGGTGAGTGCTGCATTGACTGCGATGGTGTTGTTGAAATTTGGTTTTACTATTCCTCAAATTTTTTTAGTGACAGCTTGTTTAAATGGTTTAGTCGCTATTTATATTTTTAGCCTTGTGCCTGAATTCTTATTGCGTTTTTTGGTGTGGATACTCATACACACAATTCATAACGTTCGTGGAATAGATCTTGATCGTATTCCGCAAAAAGGGGCGGCGGTATTGGTTTGTAATCACGTCAGTTATTTAGATGCATTAGTTATTGCAGCTTGTTCACCACGCCCAATCCGGTTTGTTATTGATCATCGTATTTTTAAAATTCCGGTGTTCTCGTGGATATTTAAGACGAGCAAAGCAATACCTATCGCATCGGCTAAAGAAAACCCGTGGATTATGGAACATGCTTTTATTGATATCGCCAAAGCATTACATGACGGTGAATTAGTTTGTATTTTTCCGGAAGGGCAGCTCACCGGTGATGGTGAGTTGAAGCCATTTAAATCCGGTATTCAAACCATTATTGACCGGACTCCTGTGCCAGTAATTCCTATGGCGTTACGCGGTTTGTGGGGAAGCGTTTATAGCCGTAGCAGTGGTAACCCATTTCATCGCAAATTCCGACGCTGGTTATTTTCTAAATTGGAATTAGCTGTCGGTGAACCTGTTACCTCTGATCTGGCATCCCCGGAGTTTTTGCAAGAAAGAGTGCAATTGTTGCGAGGGCACTGGCGATAATTGATGAATAAGGGATAGGGACTGAACAGTGATAGAATGCGTTCCCAATTTTTATATTAATAGTGACTTACACAGAGATTTCAGGAGTGTATCAGTGAAAAAAATGATGGAATTTCCCTTGAAAGCATTTCAATGCATAAGTGCGCAACGCATGAATAGGCGGACGGGGCGGGCGATCGTGCTCAAAAGCTTTTCTGTCGCGTTGGTATTAAGCGGCTGCGCAGTCGGGCCTGATTTTAAATCACCTGAACCGATAGTGACTTCAGATTCCTATTCGTACTCAGAAACGCCCGTTCCTGAACAAACAGAAGCATCTGAAGGTAAAGCTGGCGTGTCGCAAAAATTAGTGGTGGGACAAGATATTCCTGCGCAATGGTGGGAAATATTTCACTCTGAGGAGTTAGATGCGTTAATCCGCTCGGCGTTAGCGAATAGCCCTGATCTGGCTTCGACACAGGCAGCCTTACGTGTGGCGCAGGAAAATTACAGGGCATTTTCAGGCGCGAAGTTTTACCCTGATGTGTCAGCTAACTTTACTCCGGCGCGTGAGAAAAGCTCTTTGGCAGCAACCCAAAATCCTGGTGGGTCAATATATAACCTGTTTAATGCATCGGTGAGTGTGTCTTATACCATTGATGCATTTGGTGCAGGCAGACGTGGAGCTGAAGATTTAGAAGCGGAAATAGAAAATCAACGGTTTCTGGTTGAAGCGGCTTATTTAACGCTTACATCTAACTTAGTTACCACAGCGATTAAAGAGGCTTCCTTACGTGCGCAAATTGAAGCACAAAATGAAATTTTGCTGGCTCAGGAAAAGCAATTAGAGGTTATTAAAAGCAGATTTATTACCGGTGCAATCTCAAAAGTTGATGTATTAAATCAACAGAGCTTTGTTGCTCAGACTCGCGCAGCATTGCCACCTCTGGAAAAAGCATTGCAACAAACCCGGCATCAGCTCGCGGTGTATGCAGGACGTTTGCCGGGGGAAGCAAATTTACCGATGTTTGATCTGGAGTCGCTGAATTTGCCGGAAGAATTACCCGTGTCAATTCCGTCAGCATTAGCCCGGCAACGTCCTGATATTCGTGCCAGCGAAGCACTTTTACATCGGGCCAGCGCGCAACTTGGTGTGGCAACGGCGAATCAATATCCGCAAATAACGTTGACCGGAACGTATGGTTCGGCTGCAGTGGGCATGGGTAGTTTATTTTCAAGCCCGACTGAAATGTGGCGATTGGCAGGAAGCATAACGCAGCCTATTTTTAATGCCGGCTCATTATCGGCAAAACGTCGCGCAGCGGTTGCTTTCTATGATTTGCAGGAAGCGAAATATCGTTCTACTGTTTTGGGCGCTTTTCAAAATGTGGCAGATACATTGCAAGCGTTGGAATTTGATGCAAGGACATTAAAAGATCAGGTTGAAGTCGTCTCTGTCGCTAAGAAAAATTTGGATTTAGCTAATCTGCAATTTGGTTTTGGCGCAATTAACTCGTTAACTTTATTGGATGTGAAACGTACGTATCAAACTGCACGAATTAATTTGGTACTGGCACAAGCAGCGCGTTACTCCGATACGGTGGCACTGTTCCAATCTCTTGGTGGCGGTTGGTGGAACCGGTCAGAGTTAAAAGATATTTCAGTCGCATCAGATAACTAATGAAAGTAGTAGGGTGGGCACGTTTTTGTGCCCACGCGGTCGTTGATAAACCGAAACACTAAGAATCTGATTGACTAACCAACCGCGTGGGCACAAAAACGTGCCCACCCTACAAAACTGGTTTTTTAAACATTATTTTAAACATTCAACTCATTTGAATTACTCATTTGATTATTAGGGAGAAGTATCCATGACTAAGCGTATGCTCATCATGCTGGGATGTGTTTTGGTTTTAATTGGCGTCATCGCTCTTGGTAAATATTTGCAAATCCGAAAGATGATGGCAAGCCAACCTCAGCCAACTTTGGCTACAGTAACTACAACCAAAGTTACCGCAACTGAATGGCAACCGCAATTGACTTCGGTTGGAACTATTACAGCCTATCGTGGTATCGATGTGAGCTCTGAAGTTCCGGGGCTGATCCAGGAAGTTAAATTTAAATCCGGACAAAACGCGAAGAAAGGCGATGTCCTGTTTCAGTTGACTGCTGACTCAGATATTGCATTGCTGAATTCGTTAAAAGCACAAGCGGAATTGGCAGCGACCGTTTTAAAGCGTAACAAAGCGCAATTGGCCGTGGAAGGTGTAAGTCAGGCAATAGTAGATGCGGATAAGGCCGACTTAAAAAGGATACGGGCATTAGTGGACCAACAGGAAGCGTTAGTTCAGAAGAAAACGATACGCGCTCCTTTTTCCGGCCGTTTGGGCATTACGTTGATTAACCCGGGACAATATATTCAAGCTGGTGACAAATTGGTCAGCTTGCAAATGATTGATCCCATTTATGCCAACTTCTATATTCCGCAAAAACAAGTACCTCAGTTGAGCGTGGGTCAAGGCTTAGTCATTAGTAATGATGCTTATCCTGAGGTTACTTTTCCAGGCAAGGTCAACGCGATTAATCCGGTAGTTGACGTCAACAGTCGTAACGTACAGGTGCAAGCAACCATGCGTAATGAAAAGCAGCAATTATTGCCAGGTATGTTTTCGCACGTCAGCCTTGATGTGGGTGGCAAAGGTAAATTCATTACCTTGCCGCAAACGGCGATTACTTATAACCCATACGGATCAACCGTTTTTGTTGCAAAACCGGGCGATAAAAAAGATGCGAAGGGCAATCCAATTATGGTTGTAACTCAAGTCTTTGTGACAACGGGTGCTACACGGGGGGATCAGGTGTCGGTTACTAAAGGTCTTAAAGAAGGCGAGATTGTTGTAACCAGCGGCCAGTTAAAATTAAAAAATGGTGCTTCGATCATTGTGGATAATTCTGTGCTTCCAGCCAATAATCCAAATCCGACTCCTCAAGAACACTAAGGTATACATCCGATGAAATTTACTGATCTTTTTATCCGGCGACCAATCTTAGCTATAGTGATTAGCTTGTTGATTGTGGTGCTCGGTCTTAAGTCACTGTTTTCTTTGTCTCTGATCCAATATCCAAAGACAGAAAATGCCGTGGTGACCATATCCACTTCCTACCCAGGTGCTGATGCGAAAACCATCGCTGGATTTATTACGCAGCCACTTGAATCAGCTATCGCTCAGGCACAGGGGATAGACTATATTTCCTCTACCAGTACCAGCGGTGTTTCCACTATTACTGCCACGCTGCGATTAAATTACGATTCAAGCCGGGCATTAACAGCGATTAGTACACAAGTAAATTCGGTCAGAGGACTCTTACCTGAAGCCGCGCAAGCACCGGTTCTGTCCGTATCGAACGGGGAAAATGCGGCCATGTACCTGGGGTTTTTTAGCGAAACCATGCCGTCAAATAACATGACCGATTTTTTGGTGCGTGTAGTTAAACCGAAACTGGATTCCATTGAAGGCGTACAAGAAGCGCGATTATTTGGTGGTCGTATTTTTGCGCTCCGTGCATGGTTAGATACAAAAAAGATGGCGGCTTTTGGTGTCACAGCGACGGATGTCAGCGATGCACTCAGACGTAATAACTTTCTGACTGCGTTAGGCGATACAAAAGGGCAGATGGTCACTGTGCCACTGACTGCCGGTACCGATTTGCATACTGTTGAAGAATTTAAACAACTCGCCGTCAAGCAAAATAATGGTGCCATTGTTCATTTGGAGGATGTGGCCACTGTTACGTTAGGTTCGGAAGATTACAACTTCAACGTCTCTTTTAGCGGTGTCCGTTCGATCTTTATTGCAATGCAAGTCGCGCCAGAAGCGAATGTGTTGCAGGTCGCTGAACGTATCAAAAAGGTGTTTCCTGGTATTCAGGCTGAATTACCTCATGGCTTAACGGGCGAAATTGTCTATGACGCGACGGCGGCTATTGAGTCGTCAATTCATGAAGTGATTATGACGTTGGTAGAAGCATTGCTGATCGTTACCGTCGTTATCTATTTGTTTCTTGGTAGTGTCCGGGCAGTATTGGTTCCGGTCATTGCGATGCCACTGTCATTGATTGGTACTTTCGCCATCATGCTGGCGTTCGGTTATTCCATCAATTTACTCACTTTATTAGCACTCGTCCTGGCCATTGGTCTGGTGGTGGATGACGCCATTATCGTGGTTGAAAACGTCGACAGACACATGAAAGAAGGTAAATCACCGATGGAATCCGCTTTGCTTGCCGCGCGCGAGCTTGGCGGGCCGATCCTGGCAATGACGGTTGTTCTGATTGCGGTTTATGTACCGATTGGTTTTCAAGGCGGACTAACAGGTGCATTGTTTACTGAATTTGCATTTACGTTGGCCGGTGCCGTTGCTGTCTCCGGGGTTGTGGCGTTAACGTTGTCGCCGATGATGTGTTCGCGCTTTTTTAATCCTGAACAGGACACGGGCCGCTTCGTGATGTTAATTGATCGTGTGTTTGAAAAAGTACGTCATGGGTATTTAAGCGTTTTGCATAAGATCCTTGATTTCTGGCCAGTCATGGTCGTCTTGAGCGTGGTTTTAATTGTTGGCTGGCTGGTGATGTTTTCCATGTCCAGTAAAGAATTGGCACCGCAAGAGGACGACGGATTTATTATGGGGATTATGTCGGGTCCTCCAACGGCGACAGTAGATCAAATGCAAGTTTATGCCGATCAATTGTATGCATTGTCTAAAAAGGTTCCTGAATATGCTCAGATGTTTCAGATAACGGGTTACCCGGCAAGCAATCAGGTATTCAGTGGTTTTATGACGAAAGACTGGAGCAAACGTTCCAGGAATGCCGATGAAATACAGCGCGATTTGCAAACCAGATGGGACACCATTGCAGGAGCAAAGGTTTTTGCATTCCAACAATCCTCCTTGCCAGGAGCTGGTGGCGGAGCTCCTGTTCAGTTTGTGATCAAAACGACGGAACCATTTGAAAATCTGAATACGGTGGCACTGGATGTGATCGCCAAAGCACAAACCTCGGGCAAGTTTTATTACCTCGATAGTGATTTGAAAATAGATAAACCGCAGGCAACGCTCACGGTCGATCGCGACAAACTAACTACGTTGGGTATGACTCAACAAGATGTCGGTTTGGCGCTGGGGTATGCGTTAGGTGGCGGCTATACTAACTTTTTCTCTATTTCGGGGCGTGCTTACAAAGTGATTCCGCAGGTATTGCAAGTGGATCGCTTAAATCCGGATCAGTTGTTAGATTTTAATGTCAGAACAGGATCCGGAAACATGATCCCGGTCAGTACTGTCGCCAGCATTACCACCAGTGTCGTTCCTGAATCAGTGAATCGTTTTCAGCAGCTTAATTCAGCAACCATTTCTGCTGTACCTGGCGTTTCGCAAGGTGAAGCATTGGAAACGTTAACCGCAGCGCTAAAAGAAGTCGCGCCTTTAGGTTATTCAGTGGATTATGTGGGCGGCTCACGCCAGTTCATGAATGAATCAGGCGGTTTTGTCGCCACCTTGATTTTCGCTGCGATCATTGTGTTTTTAGTGTTGGCTGCGCAATTTGAAAGCTTCCGCGATCCGATTGTGATTATGGTTTCAGTGCCACTTGCTTTATTTGGCGCGACGCTGTTTATATTCTGGGGATTTTCGACCATCAATATTTATACGCAAGTCGGGTTAGTCACGTTAATGGGGCTAATTAGTAAGCACGGAATTCTGATCGTGGAATTTGCCAATCATCTGCGCATGAAAGGCATGAGTAAACGTGAAGCGATCGAGGAAGCGGCCAGTGAACGGTTGCGTCCGATTCTGATGACAACAGCGGCGATGGTGTTCGGTGTCTTCCCACTGGTTATCGCAGCCGGCGCCGGCGCTGCTGGTCGTTATGCAATGGGACTGGTTATTTTTACCGGTTTGTCCATCGGAACATTATTTACTTTATTTGTGGTTCCGGCCATGTACATGTTTATTGCAGGAGAACATGTAGCTGAAAATGAAGTAGATAGGAAAATTGCTGAGATGGGTTAGCTCTGAATTAGTCTGATAAATTAAACGCCTTAGTTAAAAAATTAAGGCGTTTTTTATGTGCGCCCGGCAGAACGCACTTACTTAGAGGTGAAAGTGGACCTGTCGCAATAAAAAGTTAATGGTACGCTTGCGGGATGAAACCAGTCCAAATTCAACTTGAAAATTCAGTGCTTCGGAAGGTGTTGAAGCGATTACATTACCCGTTAGAAATTAGGTTGCTTTGAGTACGTTGGTATGCGGCATATCCGCTGAGCGTTCGGCACCTGGAAGAAATGATGCTGGAGAGGAGAAGGGAAGTAGATCACTCGACGGTACATCGCTGGTCGCTGAAGATATTGCCGGTACTGACCAAAGTCTTTCGTTGTCGCAAACGTTTAGTAAGTTTGAGTTGGCGTAGGGAGGAAACCTATATTCAGGTTGGTAAGGAATGGAAATATCTCTATCGTGCGGTGGATCGACCCGGCTACACAGTGGACTTTCTGCTCACAGCCAAACGTGATCATGCTGCGGCACGACGTTTTTTTGAACGGGCGATCGGACTGCATCAGTCAAAATATCTCAACAACCTGGTGGAGCAAGACCACCGCGCCATCAAGCGCCGAACCCGACCTGTGTTGGGATTTAAGAACTTCCACAGCGCCACCAAACTCATTACCGGAATTGAAACCATGCACATGATCAAAAAGGGGCAGCTTAATTGCCCCGATGGCCAGGTTGCGGCCGCTGCAGACCAATTCTACAGTCTGGCTTTCTAATCCGATTGCCAGACCCACGTTTTAACTTAACGTCAACTCCTTATTGCGACAGAACCCCGATAAAATGTTAAATGCCGGCGATGAAGCCGGCATTGATTTAGTTGATTATTGTTTTAGCACTTGTAGAAAATTAGCCCTTCGTCGGTATTTTTCGCCCAGGGATTATGATGATTTATACAAGGGGGCTTTGTTCGGGGGCAGCAGGATTTTCTGCGTCGGGGTGGTTTTCTGATGCAAAACATGCTAAAGCGCACATGGGTATAAGTCCGGCACTTGCCAAACTGAGTGCGAATACCGACTCTATTATGAAATCTGTAGAGTTATGAGTCTGACTCATCCTTATTCCTCCTAAGGGTAGAGCTATCAATTCGAATACTAGCGTCATCCCGACAAAAGCTATCGTTCGCCCTCTATTAGCCACACAAAGATTGTGTAAACGGCTGCCTGTTGGTGCGTCATCGTCAGCGTTATTAATGTGATTGTTTGTGCCGGCTGTGTTTTGAATTTGTCCTTGCTCGAGTCCGTTCACTTTGTTTATTAGCATTGTTATTCCTTTACTATCTTATAAAAATCAAGCTATTGCTTGTCTTGCGCTTCAGGCATTTTTGGGGGCCTCAGCATGAGCAGGATAATGCCATTGCCCTCTTATATCGTCTATACGTGAATACGTGTACGTAAAAACCCCAATACATCTATTAATGGCAAGCCGGTATTTGCAAGGTCGCCCGGCAGAACCGCTAGCGTAACAGCTCTCAATAAAATGCTCGATATTGAGCATCTCTAATACGGTCACAACGTCCTGAACTTTGGGGGTCAGGGTCAGAACCTTTTTTCCCTCATCTCTTCAGTTTGCTGAAATCCGGGTTGAAAAAATCCCGGACAGGCTCGGCCAGAATCACCGATTTGATAAACATCTCAGGCGATAAAATCTGAAACAGATTGCCGCGTGCTACTCTTTTTGCGCATTTTAGTAAGGCCTTATCTTTGGTGACCAGATGCGTCGCTTTGGCATCCCGTGCTAATTCCATAAATTGCTGATCATCACGATCAGTGCAAACCGGTAGCTTTATTGGGGATGAAGTGATGGAATCGACACAGCAGATCAGCTCATCAAAAGCACGAATAATGGCGGGGCGGTTGGCATCATTAATGGGTAAATGTTTGTAGTGCAGCACTGCCAGCCATTCATCACGACAGCTACGTTTTGTGATGGCTTCTGAGTTTCCCTTGTGCAAACTGGCCAGTAAGGCGGCCCAACGTGGATCGTGAAATACAAAAAGATCCAGGCAAACATTGGTATCCAGTACCAAACGCGGGCGACCTGGGTGAATTTGGATTGAGTTCTGTATCATGTGGCTTTTTAAAATGCCTTTTCAAATTAATTCGATTGTTAAATGACTTCATTACTTTATCCGTGGCAGCAACAAGCGTGGGTGCAATTGCAGCAATTTCAGGGGCGCTGGCCGCATGCCATTTTGCTGCATGGACCGGAAGGTATTGGTAAAACCATTTTTGCTCAATGGCTGGCGCAGTCGCTATTGTGTGAGTCGCTTAAAGACGATGGCCAGGCTTGTGGAAGTTGTGTCTCCTGTGGCTGGTTTACTCAATACAGTCATCCCGATTACCGTCGTTTGCGTCCTGAGATTTTAGAAACGGAGGAAGCGCAATCGGATTCTGATGAAGCTGAAACTAAAACATCCGGTAAGACTACGAAAGCGCCTTCTAAAGAAATCGTCATTGATCAGGTACGCAAATTAACTAATTTTATGACCATGTCTACTCACCGGCAAGGAAGGCGCGTTGTCGTTATTTATCCGGCAGATGCGATGAATATGGCTGCTGCAAATGCGTTATTAAAATCGCTGGAAGAACCAGGGCCTGATACCGTTTTTATCCTGGTGACTTGCCATGTTGATTCTTTACTTCCCACTTTGATTTCGCGCTGCCGTCAATTTGCCTTAATGATGCCGGATGCGGATCAGGCATTACATTGGTTGTCGCAACATAACGTGAGCGACGCAGAGCAGTTTCTGGCCGAACATGGCGGAGCGCCGCTGGCCGCTTTTGCTGCTTCCCAATCCGATACACAAGAACAGCAACAGGAATTTTTACGTCATTTGCAACGCCCCGACGTGGAGGGTGCATTAAAGATGGCCGAGAAATTACATAAATCATCCATTCCCTTATTGCTCTCCTGGATGCAACGCTGGTTATACGACGTTTTTTCTTACAAGTTATCTGGAAAAATCCGTTATTATCCTCGCTACCAGAAAGAAATAGCCGCAATCGCCGCTCAGTCAGAAGTCCCTACCTTACTTGCCCTTCTTGATACCAATACGCAAAGACGTGCGGTGGCTGAACATCCTTTATCACGCGTGTTAGTTATTGAAGAGATGTTATTGGAGTATGTGAGTTCGTTTAGAAAAGGAAGCTTGTAATGATAGACACTCCTCAAACTGCGCCGGTAGCGCCTGTAGCTCGTCCTTCAGTGCTTTCGCTGGTTATTAAAGAAAAGGTGGCATTGTATTCTGCTTACATGCCGTTTTTGAAAAATGGCGGAATTTTTGTGCCAACCGGTAAAAGCTATCGTTTAGGTGATGAAATTTATCTCATTCTGACTTTGTTAGATGACCCCAATAAGTACCCGATAGCTGGCAAAGTGGTCTGGGTTACACCATCCACTGCGGGTAATGGCAAGTCACAAGGTATAGGCGTGCATTTTCCAGATGATGATAGTGGAATCCGTATCCGGCAACGGATTGAAGAGTTGCTTGGATCCTCTACCCATTCTACCCGGCCTACACATACGCTTTAATCCATGTTTACGCACCGGATTGCAAAACAAAACGATTTAGCAGAAATTGTCGCCATTTACAATTCCAGTTTGCGTTTATTTGACAAGCTTGCTTATCAGCAGTGGTCAAGTTACTTAAGATAGCCAATCTGGATGGGATTGAACGTGATGTCATCATTTTAGGTAAGAGAGTTAGTTGAGTTAGTGTCCCCCTATCCGCGACGTCAGTCGCTTTTTTTATTGAAAAAATCCCTATGTTTAGTTATCGCCACGCGTTTCACGCAGGTCATCACGCGGATGTATTAAAGCACTTTATTGCTATCCAATTATTAAAATACATGGGGCAAAAAGAAGCGCCGTTTATGTATATCGACACGCACGCCGGTGCAGGTTTGTATGCGCTGGATACTGGCTATGCTGCTAAAAATGCAGAATATGAAGACGGTATTGCAAAATTATGGGGCAGGAAAGATTTGCCTCTTGCGTTGGCAGAATATGTTGACGTCGTCAAAGCATTGAATCCGAGCGGAAAACTGCGCTATTACCCAGGTTCGCCTTATTGCGCAGAACACGTCATGCGATTAGAAGATCGTTTGCGTTTATTTGAAATGCATCCCAGCGACGTCAAAATTTTGCTGCAAAATATGAAGAAGCGTGAAATGCATCAAGCCGAACAAGGTGAGCGCGCACGCGGTAAACGTGTGATGGTGATGGCCAGCGATGGTTTCGACGGTTTAAAAGCATTACTACCGCCACAACAGCGTCGTGCTTTGGTATTGATAGATCCTTCGTATGAAGACAAACGTGATTACAAACGGTTAAAAGACGCGTTAGCAGATGCGTTGCAGCGTTTTCCAAGTGGAACTTATGCGGTTTGGTATCCGGTTTTACAACGTCAGGAATCACGCGAGCTGGCGAGAAAATTATCGCAATTACCTGTGGAGAGTTGGCTGAACGTGACGCTGTCTGTTAGCCAGCCCATGCCGGATGGTTTTGGTTTGTATAGCAGCGGTATGTTCATCATTAACCCACCTTGGGTGATGGAAGCGATGTTGAATGAAGTTATGCCGTATTTGGTCAAGGTGCTGGGGAATGATAGCGAGGCAAAATTTACGTTGGAAAGTGGACAAGGCGCCGCGCCGGTGGGCCGTAAATCGATGCGTTAAATATATCTGAGTTAATTAAATTTCAATATAATGGCGAACTATTAACTAAAATAACCTAAGCAGATTAGGTTTTGATATAATGCCAAACGTATTAACGATATTTGGATTGCGTGTAGTGATTTTCCCCAATGATCATCGGACCGCCCATGTTCATGTCATTGGAAATGGTTGTGAGGCGATGTTCAATTTGCATTGTCCTGGAGGGCCTCCTGAGTTACGGGAAAATTATGGATTCTCACGCAAAGAGATAACAAAAATTGCGGACGAGTTAACAGCAAATTTAACTTTTCTGTGTTTTAACTGGAGAAAAATTCATGACTGCTACTGATGATACTTTTGATAAAGCCAACCAGCGTGGGGTGGCAAAGAAAGCGGCTTTCCCTGCCATAGTTTCAGTTCGTTATGACCGACGTGTTTCTCGTATAGTCATCGTCCTTGCTTCGGGTCTGGAACTGGCATTTTCACCTAAACATGCGCAAGGTCTGGAAAAAGCACATCCTGCTGATCTTGCCGATGCTGAAATCACGCCATCCGGGCTTGGAATTCACTTCCCACATTTAGATGCCGACCTTTATCTCCCCGCTTTATTAGAAGGATTTTTGGGTTCAAAACGATGGATGGCAGAAATTGGCAAACTTGGTGGTGCGAAGTCAACGGAAGCTAAGGCAACGGCGTCCCGGCAGAATGGAAAACTTGGCGGACGCCCGAGAAAAACTGGCTTAATTTTGGTATGAACTTATCAGATCAGGCTTGAGCTGAATTCGTTCGGCTGTGGCAATTCGGCAGCAAAACCAACGCGACCAATACCGCGCTTATACAACATTACTGCTCCGGCCAGCAATGCATCATCAGGCACAAAGCCCTCAATCTGTTTGTTGAACGGAATTACGCCACATCCCGGAGCACGGCAATCCAACTTGCCCTTGGGGCATTGATTGAAATGGCAAAGACGTCCGACATACTGCTGCGATGTGGAATCAAATAGAAAAGTATCGACCTGATGGTTAGCGACTCCAGATACTGTCGTTCCCACTTTGAACTCTTTGAGCAATGCGCTCGTTTCGGCGCGACGAAGAGCGTCAAGTTGATCAAAAGAGTCCAGCCAGATGACGAGATCGACGTCACTACATTCATGCCATACCTCAATGCCACGCCGCCGGTATTCCCGAAAACCCGGAACCTCTTTCCATAACAGGCGAGCAGCTGAGCCGGTCAGTGCAATGGCACTAACAAACGAAAACGTCATCCATGCATCCGTTACAGCATCTGCGGCTAAGCGGAACCGATGCTGAAGATTGAGCAGATATTGGTTCTGCTCCCTGATTTCGGAATGTCTCATAATCTATCTCGCTAATTACTCATCCTTCCAACTTCTCATTCAACTCCAACCATTCACCTTCAGCTGATTCTAAATTTTTTTGCTTCGCGGACTGTAAAGTCAACAGCGCCTTTAAATCTTCTTTGCGGTTTTCTTCGTAAATTTTACTATCGGTTAACTGCTTGGTGATCACGGATAACTCGTCATTAAGTTGGTCGATTTCTTTACCTAATAATTCAATTTTTGTTTCGAGTGATTTCTTTTGTGAAGCACTGAGTGAGCTTGTTTTTACTGCTACTTCAGTATGAACAATTGCCGGTTTCAAGTTAGCAACGGTTTGTTTTTTCACCGCTTCAGCCGTAGCCAATTTATTTTGTAACAACCAATCTTTGTAATCATCTAAATCGCCATCAAATGGTTTTAATTCTCCATCGGCGACGATAATAAATTGATCTGTCGTAGCGCGTAATAAATGCCGGTCATGCGAAACCAACACGACAGTGCCTTCAAATTGCGCCAGCGCATCGGTTAACGCTTCGCGTGTTTCTAAATCCAAGTGATTGGTTGGTTCATCCAGTAACAATAAATTCGGACGTTGCCAGACAATCAGCGCTAGTGCCAGGCGTGCTTTTTCCCCGCCTGAAAATGGTTTGATGGAAGAGGTGACCATGGTGCCGGGAAAATTAAAACTCCCTAAAAAATTACGTAATTCCTGTTCACGCACATTCGGTGCGATTTTGATCAAATGCCAAAGTGGCGATTCATCATGACGCAGCATTTCCACCTGATGTTGTGCGAAATAACCAATGGTTAATCCTTTACCCAGATGCGCTTCACCTTGCAGTGGTTTCAATTCACCCGCAATCGTTTTAATCAGTGTCGATTTACCCGCGCCATTGACACCTAATAAACCAATGCGCTGTCCAATTTGCAGTGAAAAATTAATGTTATCGATAATGACTTTGGTCTTGCTTTGGTCATGTTCATCTAAATGATATCCGGCGTTCACGTCTTCCAACACCAATAAAGGATTAGGTGCATTGAGCGGTTCTCTGAATTCAAATGAAAATTCCGCGGCGGCGCGTAATGGAGCCAACTCGCTCATTCGTGCCAGTGCTTTGACGCGGCTTTGTGCTTGCTTAGCTTTACTGGCTTTTGCTTTGAAGCGGTCGATGAAAGACTGCAAATGCGCCCGTTGACGATTTTGTTTTTCGATCATCCCTTGTGCAAGTTCTAATTGCGCTAAACGCTGACGTTCAAAAGCTGAGTAGTTTCCGCTGTAGCGTTTTAATTTACGCTCATCAATGTGCACGATGACATTGACCACGCCGTCTAAAAAATCACGGTCATGGGAAATAATAATTAGAGTACCAGCGTAGCGTTTGAGCCAGTCTTCCAGCCAGATAATGGCATCTAGATCCAGATGGTTGGTCGGTTCATCTAACAACAATAAATCAGACGGGCACATCAACGCTTGCGCCAGATTTAAGCGCATGCGCCAACCACCGGAAAAGCTGGCGACGGATTGTGTCATTTGCTCCATGGTGAAACCAAGACCGAGCAATAATTGTTCACCGCGCGATTGCACTGTGTAGGCATCGGCGTCAGCTAAGGCGATATAGGTGTTAGCGATTTGATTGCCATTTTCGTCCGTTGCTTCCTGGCTTTCCAACCCGGCTAATTGTGCTTCCAGTTTGCGCAAACGGGTATCGCCATCAATTGCATAATCAATGGCAGAACGATCTAGCGCAGGTGTTTCTTGCGCCACATAGGCAACTTGCCATTGCGCTGGAAAATCTAAACTGCCCTGGTCGGCATGTATTTCATTACGCAGCATGGCAAATAAACTGGATTTACCTGCTCCGTTGGAACCAATTAACCCAATTTTTTCGCGTGGATTCAGAGTCAGGTCGACACCTTCAAAAAGAGGTTTCGTGCCGCGCATAAGGTGTAGTTGTTGGAAGCGGATCATATTGTTCGGAAAAATTAACTGGTCTATGAATCGTCATTCCCGAGTGTTTTTATCGGGGATCCAGTATTGTAAATTCATGGCGTTAGCCATCACTATTTAAAAATGATGGCTAGCACCATGAGGTTACGCTACTGGATTCCCGATAAAAGCACTCGAGAATGACGAGCCTGAGGATATGCGTTTTAAGAAAATTATTTGAGAGAGCAAGGCACTCTATGGAAGCTGATCTGCAGTCAGCAGAAACACCATATCATCCCCCGCCGAAGTAGACACCCAGGTAAATTCCAACTCAGGAAATGCTTCTTCAGCAAACTTACGCTCATGACCAATTTCAATCATGAGTATACCGTCATGCGTTAAGCGTGATTTGGCACCGGCAATAATGGTGCGAACTAAATCCATCCCATCTTTTCCACCGCCCAGGGCAATTTGCGGTTCGTGCAAATATTCTTGTGGCAGCCTGGCCATAGACGCGCTATTGACATAAGGCGGATTGGAAATAATCAGCTGATATTTTTTATCGGGCACAGCGCTGTAAATATCCGACTCGTGCAGAGTAATCCGGTCTTGCAATTCATATGTGTCCACATTCCGTTTCGCCACAGCTAATGCATCTGTCGAAATGTCAACGGCATCCACATGCGCGTTTGGAAAGGCATCTGCCAACATAATGGGCAAACATCCAGAGCCAGTACACAGCTCCAGAATATCCGTGATCTGATCCGGATTTTTTACCCATGGCGAAAAATAAGATGGAATTAATTCAGCGATATAAGAACGGGGAATGATGACACGTTCATCGACATAAAATGGATAAGTGCTCAGCCAGGCTTCATTGGTTATATAAGCCGCAGGTATGCGCTCCGCGGTGCGACGTTCGATTACTTGCAAAATGTTTGCTATTTCAACAGGTAATAAATGCGCTTCCAGGTAGATATCTAAATTGTCGAGCGGTAAATGCAGCGTATGTAAAATCAAATAAGCAGCTTCGTCCAGTGCATTGTTATTGCCGTGACCAAAAACTAATTTTGCTTCATTGAAGCGGCTGGTGGCGTAGCGTAATACATCGCGCACGGTGGTGAAAGGGTGGTTGATCAGATTGTGATTAGTCATCCTGATTCTCGCTTCGTGTAAGAAAAATATTTTCCAGTGTTTTTCGATAAATATTTTTTAAAGGCTCAATTTCGCTTACCGCAATATGTTCATTAATTTTATGAATGCTGGCATTGATCGGACCAAACTCCATCACTTGCGGACAAATTTGGGCAATAAAACGTCCGTCCGAAGTTCCGCCTGTGGTAGACAATTCCGCACGCAGTCCGGTTTCAGAAAGTATCGCTGCTGAAAGCGCATCGCTTAACGTGCCTTTCGGCGTTAAAAATGGTTGGCCACTGACTACCCAATCTAAATCATAAGTGAGGTCGTGTTTATTCAATATGACACGCACGCGTTCTTGCAAACCTTGCGAAGTACTGGCCGTAGAAAAACGAAAATTAAAGTCAATATCCAGATGACCAGGAATGACATTTGATGTACCAGTGCCAGCGTGAATATTGGAAATTTGAAATGAGGTTGGCAAATAATATTCATTGCCGGCATCCCAAACCTCCTGTGTTAATTCGGATATCACTGGCGCTGCAATGTGAATAGGATTTTTTGCGAGTTGCGGGTAAGCGATATGGCCTTGTATGCCGTGAATGACAAGCTTCCCCGACATAGATCCACGTCGGCCATTTTTAATGGTGTCGCCAAAATGTTGTGATGAAGTCGGTTCACCGACAATACAAAAATCCAATTGTTCACCGCGTTGTTTTAATAAATTACACACCACCACCGTGCCATCAATTGCCGCGCCTTCTTCATCACTGGTGATTAAAAATCCGATAGAACCAGCATGATCCGGATGTTGTTGAATAAACTCTTCAACGGCGACCAGCATGGCAGCAAGGGATGTTTTCATGTCGGCGGCACCGCGTCCGAACAACATGTCGTGATGGATAGTTGGAACAAAGGGATTGGTGTTCCATTTTTCCAGCGGGCCGGTCGGAACAACATCGGTATGTCCTGCAAACACAAGTAAAGGTTGTGTAGTTCCTTTTCTGGCCCACAGATTGGTGACATTGCCTGATTGAATCGATTCACATTGAAACCCAAGCGGAGCCAATATGTCTTTCATCAGCCGTTGGCAACCGCTATCGGATGGTGTGACAGATTCGATTGAAATTAATTGTTCGGCTAACTTTAATGTCTTGCTCATAAATATTCAGGAGGAATAAATTGGTTTTGTAGGGTGGGCACGTTTTTGTGCCCACGCGGAAGTTGATAAACCAAAATAGTTAATAAATGTCGGATGGATCAACCAACCGCGTGGCATATAAACGTGCCCACCCTACGAAAATCCGCTTCAGCCTTAAGGTTCCCAAGTAGAGTTAAATCGTACTCGTATGAAACAAGCGTTTGTAGTTTTCTTCAGAAAAACCAACAATGACTTCAACATGCTGTTCTGTTTGAATAACTAAGACGGGTCGTTTAATAGCCGAAGGCGAATTCACCATGCAGCGCGTTGCGCTCGCCGCATCGATAACGGATAACTGTTCAGATTCCGGCAACTGACGCCAGGTAGTACCCCGACGATTAAGGAGCGTTTGCCAATCAACGTGTTTCAGCCAGGCGTTGATCAAAGCCGGTGTGACTTCACTCTTTTTAAAGTCAACAAAATCAATGGCGATGTGATGTTCATTAAGCCAGGACCTGGCTTTTTTTATCTGATCACAATTGGGAATGCCATATAAAGTAATGTTCATGCGTTGAACTTAAATTCTGTAAAAGAGGCGTCCTCTTTTTTAGGATGCTCTGGTTCAGCCACTGTGTGCGAATGATCATTGTTGAGTAGCCATAACAAATTATTGGCAGAATCGGCGTTTGCCAGTCCTTCTTCCTGTGTAATGAAACCGTCAGTAATCAACTGCAATAATGCACGTTCAAAGGTTTGCGATCCGGGAGATAAACTTTTTTCAATCGCTTCTTTAATTTCGCCCATATTCCCGGTTGCAATTAAATCGGCCACATACCGGGTATTCAATAACACTTCTACTGCAGGACAACGGTTGCCATCAATGGCACAAATTAAACGTTGTGAGACCACGGCACGAATTGACGCAGCCAAATCAAATAACAACGCAGAGCGGTATTCGGTAGGAAATAAGCTGATGATACGGTTGAGTGCGTGATAACTATTGTTAGCGTGTAATGTTGCCAAAACCAGATGACCGGATTGCGCATAAGACATCGCTGACGCCATGGTTTGTTGATCACGAATTTCACCAATCAGAATGCAGTCCGGAGCCTGGCGCAACGAATTATGTAAGGCCATTTCAAAACTCACCGAGTCAGTCCCGACTTCGCGTTGATTGACGATCGATTTTTTATTGTGAAACAGATATTCGATCGGATCTTCAATCGTTAAAATATGTCCCCTTTGGAGTGTATTGCGATGATCAAGCATAGACGAAATCGTCGTTGATTTCCCTGAGCCGGTTGATCCAACGATCAAAATTAATCCGCGTTTTTCCAGCACCAGTTCACTCAAAATAACAGGCAGACGAAGTTCATCTAATGTAGGGATACTGATGGGAATAAAGCGAAATACCGCTGAAATGGAACCCCGTTGCCGGAACGCAGAGAGGCGGAAACGCCCGATACCTGGGGCCCCAATGCCCAGATTCAACTCGTTTTCCCGATTTAATTTCTCAATATCTGCAGCAGACACCACTTCCGCTAGCAAAGCCATAATGTTGGCCTGATCCATCTTCTGGTCATTGATGGGAAGTAAATTACCATTAATTTTGAGATGAATTGGGGAGTTAATGGCGAAAAACATATCAGAAGCTTGTTTTTCACTCATCAACTCAAACAGACGATCCATTGGCATACTTTTCCTTCACGTCTTGTTTAGGTGACGTAGTCAGTCGTTTCTGATGAAAAACAAGCTATTGATTGCAGTGTAGGAAATTAAACCCCGCGCAACAATTCGTTAATACTTGTTTTTGAACGGGTTTGAGCATCAACGCGTTTTACGATAACCGCACAATACAAGCTGTATTTTCCGTCCTGGCTTGGCAAATTCCCGGAAACAACAACAGACCCGGACGGGACGCGGCCGTAGCTGACTTCACCGGTTGCCCGATCATAAATTTTGGTTGATTGTCCAATGTAGACGCCCATGGAAATGACCGAGTTTTCTTCCACAATCACACCCTCAACTATTTCAGAGCGGGCACCGATAAAACAATTATCTTCAATGATGGTTGGATTAGCTTGCATGGGTTCTAAAACACCGCCAATGCCAACGCCACCGGATAAGTGCACGTTCTTCCCAATCTGCGCGCATGAACCGACGGTCGCCCAGGTGTCTACCATGGCGCCTTCATCAACATAAGCACCAATGTTGACGTAGGACGGCATGAGCACTACATTTTTTGCAATAAAACTACCGCGCCGCGCTACCGCCGGAGGAACCACGCGATAACCACCTTTGGCAAAATCTTCCGCTGTGAAGTTGGCAAATTTGGTCGGAACTTTATCAAAAAACTGCATATGTTCGCCGGAAGGCATAACAACGTTATCTTCTAACCGAAACGATAACAGGACAGCTTTTTTAATCCATTGATTGACCTGCCAGCCTTTTGCGCCATCAGTCAATTTATGTGCTACGCGTAAAGTGCCGCTATCTAATTGATCAATGACTTCAGCCACGGCGGACCGTAATTCAACCGGGGCGGATTTAGGAGAAAAGCTGGCGCGTTCTTCCCAGGCTTGTTCGATAATTTGTTGAAGTTGATTTGTCATAGTGAGTTTTATTGAAAAAAATTAGAAGATTTTATTAATACCTGGTTGATTAAAATTCATTACAGCTTCTGGTTTCAAGAACCTGTAGTAAAACTCCAGCTTTTCGCTACATCGGTATTAACTTCATTGTAAGTAATCCAGGTTTGTGTTGCTTCGTTGAAGGAAGAGTTCTGAACTAATAAAGTAGAACCTGTAAAGGTGACGTTGTAAGTCGTGTTTGGTAAAAACGGCGCATTGCCAACCCAGTAAGCTTCATAGTTGGCAATAGTTGGCGCCGGCGCCGGCGGATTAGAGAGTGACGGCGGTGCATCGGTCGGAGTCGATGCGGATAAATTCGGATCGTTCTGTATCGTCCAGATTGTTCCAGGTAATGGCGCGGTGGATCCGGCTGGCGTTACAGTAAAGGAAGTAACCGTTAAATGGGTACTGGCAGCAGAGGTAAAACTGACCGGTGAACTTGTTTGCGTTGCAAAATTAAAACTGGGCTGATTGGAATAGACGGAAGGATTTTCAGGTGTCATCGTCAATGGCACATTTGTTTGTTGATTTATCGGGTAAAAAGACAGGTAGTCAGAACCGACAGATTGTCCGCCGATAAATTGCCCGTTCGTCAATTGGCTGACATCGATTCTTCCGTGATTAAACCACCAATGCGTGTCTGGACTTGCGACGCCTGTTGTATCGCGAGCCATCCCCAGGAAGCGCGTAGATTGTGCTAATAATCCAGTGCGATGATAAATCGTGTTGATCATTGAATTGACAACACTTGCGCCAGCACCTTGTGCATACAATTCACCCACTGCAGCGTAAGGTACGTTGCGTTCAGTGAGGGTATTGATGAGATTAAAAAAGCCGGTAGAAATTGCACGCTTACTTGGTGTTATGCCGGTAAAACCAGCTTTGCCCTCCACTTCAATATCTTGCTGAAATGTCGGGTCGTTAGCGTTGGAATACGCCATATGATTGCTTGCAGACTGGTCCAACAGCGTGTTTTGTGCCCAATAACCTAAACCCATACCGTTACGAAAATTATTGATGGCATAAAAAGCCGCCAGTTCATCTGAACCTGCCGCATAAGTCGGTGTGATTAGCGTAGTTTGCAGATTGGCTGGAATAACATTATAGGAAGAGTCAGAAGAGCCGCCGCAAGCCGTAAGCGTCAGAGCGGAAATGATAGTGGCAATAAATGCTGATTTTTTCATGAAGTTCTTAACTATTTTGGGGGTTGTAGGTTGGGCTAACGCCGCATTTATCCAACTCGCAGCCCAACATTTTGCGCAGAATGTTGGGCTGCGATGTTATGCAATTCGGCGTTAGCCCAACCTACGAGTTCTATATCCGACATCGGAAACAGGGGTGGTATTATATGCGGTTTTCACCCCTACTTATTTCTTTCATCTACTGTGCGATTAACCTCCATTAAATTATCCGGGTTCAAATCTTTTGTTGAACTCACTCATTTCCATGTGCCAGGTCAGTTAGTTGGCGTGGTCGGTCCTAACGGTTGCGGCAAATCGAATATTATCGACGCGGTACGGTGGGTTTTGGGCGAATCCAAAGCGTCCGAATTACGTGGTGAATCGATGCAAGACGTCATTTTCAATGGTTCAACTAATCGCAAACCTGCCGGACGTGCCTCCGTTGAACTGGTGTTTGACAATAGCCTCGGAAAAGCCGCAGGACAGTGGGGACAATATGCTGAAATTTCAGTCAAGCGTACTTTAACGCGTGACGGCACATCGACTTACTACATCAATAATCAAGCTGTACGGCGTCGTGATATTCAGGATATTTTCCTGGGTACCGGTTTAGGCCCACGTGCTTACGCGATTATTGGACAAGGGATGATTTCACGCATTATCGAAGCACGCCCGGAAGAATTGCGGATATTTCTGGAGGAAGCCGCCGGTGTTTCCCGCTACAAAGAACGTCGCCGCGAAACGGAAAACCGTATTCACAGCACCAATGAAAACTTGGTACGCGTTGATGATATTTTGCGGGAACTCAATAGCAACTTAGAAAAATTAGAAGCGCAAGCCGCCGTTGCGAATAAATTCCGTACATTACAAGCCGATCAGGAAGAAAAACAAAAACTGTTGTGGCTGTTACGCAAAAAAGAAGCGTCATCTGAACAAGATAAATTTAATCGTGAAATCGAACAGTTCCAAACGGGATTAGAACAAAGTACAGCCTCATTACGGCACGTTGAACTGGAGCTGGAACAAATGCGCCAAACGCATTACAGCGTTGGCGACAAACTGCATCAGGCGCAAGGCCATTTGTATCAGACCAATGCAGAAATTGGCAGCTTAGAAGCGCAAATCCGTTTTGTGATTGATTCACGTGCCCGTTTGCAAACGCAATTAAATTCATTAAAAGCGCAACGCGAACAATGGCAACGTCAGGAGCATGATCAACAAAATGAATTAGCGGAAGCTGAAATTGAAATCGAAGAATTAGCCGCGCGCACGGAAGAAGCTAAACAAGCAGCTGAACAACAAGCGCAACAACTACCGCAAATTGAAGAAATTTGGCGCGCCGGACAGTTAAAAACGTCGGAAGGACGTGGCCAGATTATGCAGATGCAGCAAAACATCGAATTGGAATCTGCGCATCAACGCAACGCCAATAACGTGTTGAATGGCTTAGTTGTACGGCGTGAGCGTTTGCAGCAAGAAAAAGGTGGCATGCAACTTCCTGATCAAACGCATCTGACCAATTTGTCCGCGCAGTCAGAAGAGAAACGAACTGATTTAGAACAAGCGCAAATGCAACTGGATGAAGCGCAACAGCGTCATCCGGAGTTAGATGAAGCTCGCCATGCAGCGCAAGAAAAAGTACAAACGGAATCTGCCGCTAATGCGCAATTAGATGCGCGTTTGGCGGCGTTGACACAATTGCAGGCACGTGTACAAAGTGAAGGCAAAGTTCAACCCTGGTTAGCGAAGCACGAACTGACTAACTTGCCGCGACTATGGCAAAAACTGCATATCAAAGATGGCTGGGAAACAGCACTGGAAGCGGTCCTGCGTGAGCGTACCCAGGCGCTTGAAGTGTCCAATTTAGATTGGACCAAGGCATTTTTCGGCGATGCGCCGCCAGCGAAGTTAGCTTTTTATTCTGCGCAAGCGGTTGCCAACAATAACCACGTCGCGGCCAGTGCCGGTTTAGTGAGTTTATTATCCTTATTAAATTTGAACGACGCTAATTTGCGTACGGTATTGCAAGATTGGTTGCAACATGTCTACATTGCCGAAGACGCAGCTACCGCATTAATGCAGCGCGCTAACTTACCTGTTGGTGGTTGTTTTGTGACGAAGCAAGGCCACTTAATTACAGCTGGCAGCGTACGCTTTTATGCGGCAGATGCAGAACAAGACGGCATGTTGGCGCGTGCTCAGGAAATTGAACACCTTCAAAAGCAAACACGTGCGCAACAATTAATGGCCGACGAAGCGCGCAATAACGCGATTCGTGCAGAAGCTGTTTATACCCAGGCTACGCAACGTTTGCAGGAATTACGGCAAAGTGTGCAAAACCTGACCCAGCAAGTGCATGGTTTGCAAATTGAAGTGATGAAGTTATCTGAAGTACAAACACGGTTTAATCAGCGCAGTGTGCAAATTGAAGCTGATTTGGCGGAGATATCTGCCGGGGAACAGGAGCAGCAGCAAATCAAACTCGAATCAGAACAAAAATTGGAAGAGTTAGATATTGCGTTGGGTCAGCAGCAAGAACAATTTGAGGAATGGCAAACCATTCATTTAGATCAGGAACAGCAGTTAAATTCAGCGCGATCCGTTTTCCGGGATTTAGAAATGGCAGCGCAGCAAGCCACGTTTGCAGAACGCGCGCATCATCAGAAAGTGGAAGAATTAAACCGCAGCATCGCCACAGCAAGTGCCCAGGCAGCCAGCGTGTTTGCATCCATGCAGCAAGGCATGCTTGAACTTGAAGATATGGATGATCAGACCGCGCAGGCGGGTTTGCAAGAGTTGCTTGAGAAACGTAGTGAACAAGAACGCGCCTTGTCGGATGCCCGTCATGAATTAGATCAACTGACGCAACAACTGCGCAGTAAAGAAGACGCTAAAAATCAGGTGGAACGCAGTTTGCAACCGCAGCGTGATCAACTCGTGGAGCTGCAATTAAAAGAGCAGGCGGCGCGTTTAAATCAGGAACAATATGCACAAGCGTTGCTCGATGTGGGGTTGACTGACGAGCAGTTAGCAGAACTCACCGAAAAATTAACGAGCGACTTAAAAGCATCGTATTTGCAAGGTGAAGTAACACGTTTAGGTAATGCCGTTGCCGCGCTTGGCGCCGTCAATCTGGCTGCGTTGGATGAGTTAACACAAGCAGCAGAGCGCAAACAATTTTTAGATGCACAACGCGCCGATCTGACTGAGGCAATACAAACGTTGCAGGACGCGATACATAAAATCGATATGGAAACGCGTGATTTATTACAAGATACGTTTGACAAAGTGAATCACCATTTTTCTGAAATATTCCCCATTTTATTTGGTGGCGGAAATGCAAAATTAGTGATGACGGGGGATGAAATTTTAGATTCCGGCGTGCAGGTCATGGCACAACCGCCAGGTAAGAAAAATGCCACGATCCATTTATTATCGGGTGGCGAAAAAGCGTTAACAGCAACGGCGTTGGTGTTTTCGATATTCCAGTTAAATCCCGCGCCATTCTGTTTGTTGGATGAGGTAGATGCGCCGCTGGATGATTCGAACACCGAGCGTTTTTGTAATATGGTGAAAAAAATGTCAGTGAATACGCAGTTCCTGTTTATTTCGCACAATAAAATAGCAATGGAAATGGCGCAGCAGTTAATTGGTGTGACGATGCAAGAACAGGGCGTATCGAGGATAGTTGCGGTGGACATGGAGTCTGCGGTGAAGTTTACAGGTGAACTTAGAAGTGAGCTGACAACGGAGGTACAAGCAGCATGACAGATTTAAATTTGACTTTATGGGGCGTAGGTTGCGCTGTTATTGTGGCCGTAATTTTTTATAATTTATGGCAGGAATACAAAGCGAAAAAAAATGTTGAACGCGCATTTGGACAACATCAGGACGATGTGCTGATGCAGTCGGATGCCGGGGTTTTAAATACAGCTTTAAAAGAAAACAATGCCGCACAAAATAGTGACCGGCGTCATGAGCCTTCGTTCAGTGGAGAACCTGAGGCTGAGTCTGCAACCGGTACACAAGACGCTCAAGTTATCTCAACAACGGCGTCAGAAGTTGGTCCTTTGCCTATCGATGAGTTTATTGATTGCGTCATCACGTTGGAATTTGAATCTCCACTGCGCGGCGACAAAATAATGAACGAAATTCAGTCGTTTCGCCGGGTTGGCAATAAACCGGTGCATTTTGTTGCGACCAATCTGGATGGTAACAACGAAATAATTTCTCACCCTGTCAGCTACACGCATTTGTTGGCTGGTGTTCAATTGGCGACGCGTAGTGGTGCATTAAATGAACTGGAATATTCCGAATTAGTGATGAAATTGCGCCAGATTGCTGATAATTTAAACGCGCATCCAGATATACCGGATATGAAACACGTGATCGACTCAGCACGCGATTTGCATTTATTCGTTACAGAGCATGATGCGCAATTAAGCGTCAATGTGCACACCAATGGCGCACCGTGGGGAATCAGCACTTTATTGGCCGCACTGGAAAAGAACGGATTTGATACGCGGCCAGACGGTCGTCTGGCCATGGCGGACGGAGAAGGCGGCGCTTTATTTACGCTTTCCACCAATTGTGGCGTTGCAGCCCAAGATACCAAACGCATCACCTTATTGCTGGATGTGCCTTGCGTAACTCCGGCACGTGATGGATTTAAGGCGATGATGGCCTGCGCTAAATCATTGGCATTGCGTTTAGGCGGAACTGTAGTGGATGACGGAAATGCGGTGTTAAGTGACGACACGCTGAGTCAGATCCAGGAACAGGTTGACTCATTTTATAGTTCGATGCAGGCGGCGGAAATTCCGGCCGGATCAAGCAGAGCGTTGCGCATCTTTTCGTAGGGTGGGCACGTTTTTTGTGCCCACGCGGTCATTGATAACCCGGGACATACATTAAGAATTTTGTGATTAACCAACCGCGTGGGCACAACAGCATGCCTACCCTACGAGGACTATGCAAACTGATTTATTTAACGCGGATGACTCCCCACCAAAGAACGAAAACAGCGCAAAACAATTAGCTGAACAATACCGGCAAAAACTAAATAAATATAATTACGAATACTATGTCCTCGACGCCCCCAGTGTTCCTGATGCAGAGTACGACCGGATTTTCAGATTGCTGCAAGAATTAGAAACACAATTCCCCCAATTAAAAACACCCGATTCCCCAACGTTACGCGTTGGTGGCGCACCACTTCCTGTTTTTAAGCAAGTGCGTCATACCATTCCAATGCTGTCATTAAATAATGGTTTTGAAGATGCTGACGTACTGGCATTTGCGCGCCGTGTTGAAGAAGGTTTGCAATCCGGTTCAGACCAGACTCCAACAATTGACTATGCCGTTGACCTCAAATTTGATGGCCTGGCGATTAGTTTGCTGTACCAGGACGGTCTGCTGATCCAAGCCGCAACGCGTGGAGACGGTAGCGTTGGTGAAGACGTTACAGAAAATATCCGCACCATTCGCACCATCCCATTACGGTTGCGTGATGAAAATCCTCCCGAGCTGCTTGAAGTTCGCGGCGAAGTACTGATGTACAAAGAAGACTTCAATAAATTAAATGCGCGGCAGCGCGAAGCCGGTTTAAAAGAATTTGCTAACCCCAGAAATGCAGCGGCGGGAAGCTTGCGCCAGTTGGATGCAAAAATCACGGCGCAGCGTCGTTTGCGATTTTTTGCTTATGGAATAGGGGAGCTGAAGCTTGACAATAAAAATACTGTTCCACCCACCCACACCGGTTTATTGCACTGGTATAGCCAGCTTGGAATCCCCGTATGTAAAGAACAGAAATTGATTTCGTCAGCAGATGAGTTACTTACTTTTTATCGTGAAATTGAACAAAAGCGTGACCAGCTTCCTTATGAAATTGATGGCGTTGTTTACAAAGTCAATTCATTTGAACTACAACAACGACTGGGATTTGTCTCACGTGCACCGCGTTTTGCGCTGGCGCACAAATTCCCGGCCCAAGAGCAATTAACAACTTTGCTTGATATCGAAGTGCAAGTCGGACGCACAGGTGCAATAACACCGGTCGCGCGTTTAGCTCCTGTGCAGGTCGGCGGCGTGATGGTAACTAACGCGACCTTACATAACGAAGATGAAATTCGCCGCAAAGATATCTGGATAGGCGATGCAGTAGTTGTGCGTCGTGCCGGCGATGTCATACCGGAAGTGGTTTCATCTTTACCAGAACAACGTCCGGCAACAGCATATCGTTTTGAGATGCCGACTCACTGTCCGCACTGTGGTTCGGTGATCGTTAAATTAGAAGACGAAGCCATTGCGCGTTGTAGCGCGAGTTGGGTTAAATGTTCCGCGCAAAAGAAAGGCGGTCTGTGGCATTTTGCATCGCGTAAAGCAATGTGCATTGATGGATTGGGTGAGCAGTTGCTTGATCAGTTAGTCGATAAAAATGTGATCACTACTGCGGCGGATTTATATAAATTAGATTTGAACAATTTAGCTACGTTAGACCGGATGGCTGAAAAATCGGCTGGCAATGTTATCGCTGCGATAGACGCATCCAAGAAAACCACCTTGGCTCGCTTCATTTATGCCTTGGGAATTCGTCATGTTGGTGAAACCACCGCCAAAGATTTAGCGCGTTATTTTGGTGATATGTATCCGTTAATGGAAGCGTCGGAAGAACAGCTATTGGCAGTGAATGAGGTTGGTCCGGTAGTGGCGAAATCGATCATTGCTTTTTTTGCCGATCCATTAAATAGGGAAGTGGTTGAGCAATTAATTGCAATTGGTGTGCATTGGCCTAAAACGCAAATGTCAGCAAGTGCACATCTGTTTTCTGGAAAAACGTTTGTACTAACCGGAACGCTTCCTAATTTGAGTCGGGAAGAAGCAAGCGCGTTGATTGAAGCGGCTGGTGGAAAAGTGCAGAGTTCTGTATCCAAAAAAACGAGCATGGTGTTGGCCGGTGAGGAAGCAGGAAGCAAATTGGCGAAGGCACAGGAATTGGGTGTGCGGATTATTTCTGAGGCTGAATTGATGCAGATGCTTGAGCGGTAGAACTTGTTTTTTCCTTATCCACAAATCTGAATATAAACATTAACCTCTGCATCGTCTCGGCGACCCCGTCATTCCCGCGCAGACGGGAATCCAGTGGCACGTAGTGCCTTTTTGAGCGATGAGTAACGAACTGGTGAGAAAGTTGACCGCTGAAAGCGCTTGCGCGCACTGGATCCCCGCCTGCGCGGGAATGACGGAGCAACAAGATGTAGCGAATTACGGTTTCGCTTCCTTATAAGAGATAGAGAATTAAACATTTACAAAGCGAACACAACAATGAAAAAAATCACCAAAGCCGTATTCCCCGTAGCCGGTTTAGGCAGCCGCTTTTTACCCGCTACCAAAGCACAACCCAAAGAAATGCTGACCCTGGTAGATAAACCATTAATTCAATACGCGGTAGAAGAAGCCGTCGCTGCTGGTATTACCGAATTAATTTTTATCACCGGCCGCAATAAACGCGCAATTGAAGATCATTTCGATACCGCCTATGAACTGGAATCGGAATTAGAAGCATCTAATAAAACGGAGTTATTGAACTTAGTAAAAAATGTGATTCCAAAATCGGTTTCTTGTATTTACATTCGTCAACCAGCCGCATTAGGTTTAGGACACGCTGTGCTGTGTGCAAAACCCGTCGTGGGCGACAGTCCATTTGTTGTGCTACTGGCCGATGATTTAATGCTTCCCGAACCAGGTCAGCCAAATACCACCGAACAATTAGTAGCGATGTACGAACAAGAACAAACCAGCATAGTCGCGGTTCAAGATGTTCCGCGCGAGCAGACGAACCAATACGGGATTGTCAGCGGTGTTTCTTATAAAGATCACTTAGAACGAATGACGGGTATTGTAGAAAAACCCGCACCAGATTTAGCTCTTTCCACTTTGGCGGTAGCTGGACGTTACATTTTGGACGGCGCCATTTTTTCGTATTTAGAAAAAATTGGAAAAGGATCTGGCGGAGAAATTCAACTCACTGATGCCATCGCCGCCATGCTGAAAGAGCATGTCTATTTAGCTTACCGTTTTGCCGCTACGCGTTATGACTGCGGCAGTAAATTGGGATATTTAAAAGCTTCCGTGGTGCTGGGTATGTTGCACCACGAGGTGGGGAGTGAATTTAAGGCTTACCTGAAAGGTTTGAGAGCTACGCATGAACGGAATTGAAGAAAATTCGATGCCGCAGAAATGTAATATATACCAGCAATATTTCAGTTTTTTTCATTTCCCTGGAGCATGCTATGCTAATTAACAGAGGTCATGGATTTTCTTGAATTTTATGGAGTCTCCCATCAGCCTAAGTTAAGCACGCTGTATCCCGTATTTACTCAGTTCAAATATCAATAAGGGAGAGGTATCATGAAATTAGAAAAATTTACCTACCATGCCACCGAAGGGTGGTCGATTGAATCGTTTCCTGACCTTGATTCAGAATCTACATTAATCCTGGTATTTTCCTCTCCTGCCTATATCGATAATTCCGAACCATTCAAAGAGCTCGCTAAACACTATCCAAAATCAAAAATCATTGGCGGTTCTGGCGCCGGAGAAATATCTGGTTCAAACGTCAGTGATAACAGTATCTCTGTTGCTGTCGCCAAATTTGAAAAAACCAAATTAAAGATCATAAAAACCCCTTTAAGCTCAGCTGCAAGTTCATATGAGGTGGGGAAAGTCATTGCGAGTGAACTGTATCAGGATGATTTGCGTAGCATCTTTATCATATCTGAAGGTCTCAACGTAAATGGATCGGAATTGGTTAAAGGTCTGAATACATCAAGAAAAGAAGGCGTTATCATCACTGGCGGGTTGACCGGCGATGGCAGTCGATTTCAAAAAACGTGGTCAGTTTGCAATGGTGAGATTCTTACTGATCATGTCATTGGTGTAGGTTTTTATGGGGACAATATTCAAATTGGGCATGGATCAAAAGGCGGCTGGGATATTTTCGGTCCGGAACGCATCATTACAAAGTCGCACGATAATATTTTGTACGAATTAGATAATAAACCTGCCTTGCAGTTATATAAAACCTATCTGGGTGAAAGGGCATCTGAATTACCGGCGTCAGGTTTATTATTTCCCTTATCTATCCGTTGTAACGAAGAAGGAAGTAACCCGGTCGTTCGCACTATTCTTGCCATCAATGAAGACGATCAATCACTTATTTTTGCGGGTGATATGCCCACTGGTTATTCAGCACAGTTAATGAGAGCAAATTTTGACCGGTTAATTACCGCTGCAGATGAAGTTGGTAATATCGCGTCCAAAATGCTATCTGGCGCCGATGCCAAAAAATTATCCCCTATCTTAACTATAGCGATCAGCTGTGTTGGCCGAAGATTATTACTCGGTGACCGCATCGAAGAAGAAACTGAAGCGATACTTGAAAGTATGCCTGCCAATACACAACAAGTCGGGTTTTACTCCTACGGTGAGATATCCCCTTCAGGAATTGGTGACTGTTATTTGCATAATCAAACCATGACATTGACTACGATTTCTGAACTGGTCTGATCTGAATTCAAAAGGCACAGAGATGGAATACCATAAGCTGTTACAGGTGCAACTTAAAAAATGTCATCTTGATAGTGATACGTGGATAAATGATGTATCTAAATGGAAGGTATTCATAGAATGTATCAATAGAAGTTATATAAATAGCGACAATGATCGTTATTTATTAGAGCGCTCCATGCAATTGTCCTCTGCTGAAATGAAAGAGTTAAACGAAATGTTAAGGGATGCGCAAAAAATCGCGCGGATGGGATATTGGAGTTATGACCTGGTATCCCATAAGATCGCCTGGTCCAGGGAGGCGTATTTTTTATTCGGAATTGATAACATTAACGACATGGAGTCGTTCTACTCACTCATTGACGAAAAAGAGCGCGCCTTATTTAAGGAAAAAGTAGCAAAGTCATTATCTGATCAAAAAGAATTTGAATGTGAAGTTCAGATTAAAAAGCCAGGGATAGAGAATAATTCATCGTGGTACAGAATAATCGGTAACCCCGGTTTTGATAAAAGTACCCGTGAACCCCTTTCCATCAATTTCGTCTCTATCGATATCTCATCGAAAAAAATTGCAGAAAATGAACTCAACCGTTTAAACACGCAGTTGATTGTCTCTGCACGCCGCGCCGGTATGGCTGATGTCGCAACGTCCGTACTACATAACGTCGGAAATATTTTAAATAGCGCGAATGTTTCCTTAAATCTGATTAGCGAAAATATTAACGATCAATCCATCAATAAGTTGATGTCTGTTAAAGAACTAATGGCCGAGAATATAGATCACATTAGTGAGTACCTTACTTCTCATGAAAAAGGTAAATTGATACCAAAATATTTTATAGCATTGGCAACGAAGGTAAATCAATTACATAAATCGATTCAGGCTGAACTGGGTAATTTAAACGAGCAGCTTCAGCATATAAAAGACATAACAGCGATGCAAAAAGACCTTAGCGGCATTTCTGATATGAACGAAAATATATTTGTTTATGATGTCATTGATACGGCGCTCATGATGTGCGATCCGGCTCTGGAAGCAAAATCCATTGAAGTTATCAGAAACTATAACGACAATCTTTTTATCAATTCTGATCGCGCAAAAATACTGCAAATACTGGTGAATCTGATTCAAAATGCGAAAGAATCATTGTTATCAATCACAGATCAACGCCCAAAAATATTGACATTATCTTGCCAAAAAATCGATCCGGACGCGATTCACATTTGCGTGAAAGATAACGGCATAGGAATGTCGAAAGAGACTATCAAGAAAATGTGTATGTTTGGATTCACCACCAAAAAAACTGGCCATGGATTCGGCATGCACAGCAGCAGTTTGGCAGCGAAAGAATTAAACGGTGACCTGTTAAGTATGAGTGACGGTATAGATAAAGGTGCGATGATCATATTGGCTCTGCCGATAGAACAATCCAAACGAGGGGTAGAGTGATGAATCAGAACATTAATTTGAAGATCATTGTAATTGACGACAATATTGAGATTCATAAGGATTTCATCAAAATTCTTATGAAAAATAATCAAAAAGACGATGCTGACTTAGCTTCGATGGATCAGGCGCTTTTTGGCGATGGTGATATAGCGGAAAGTTCACTCTTACCTAAATTTATTATTGAAACGGCGTCGCAAGGACAAGAAGGTGTAGAAAAAATCAGGAGCGCCATAGAAAATGGCAGACCCTATTCACTCGCATTTGTTGACATTCGCATGCCTCCCGGATGGGATGGCGTACAAACAATTAAGCATATTTGGGAGTTGGATAAAAATATTCAGGTGGTGATTTGCACAGCCTATTCTGATTATTCATGGGAAGAAACAATTAAAGAGTTAGGGCAAACCGATAATTTACTTATCTTAAAAAAACCGTTCGACAACATTGCGGTACGTCAGCTCGCCTGTGCACTCACAAGAAAATGGCAATTAATGAAAGATTCCAGCGACTATTCCACCTCGCTGGAAAAACGTGTGGAAGAGCGTACACAATCGCTTAGTCATTCTTTGTTACGCATGCGAGCAACCATAGAATCGTCCGCAGACGGCATCATTGTTCTTGATACAGATGAAGTTGTTTATGATTTCAACAGCAAATTTATCGCGATGTGGAAGATGCCCGACTCAATTACACAGACGAAAGATTTCAACCTGTTTTGCAAATACATTAATACCTTATTAGAACCTGATCACTCTGTTTTTTCTTTAATTGAAGAGATATCCAACAACGCGGATAAAACTGCTTTCGGGGTACTGAAATTAAAAGATAAACAGGTTTATGAGTACTACACTCAACCTTACACGCTTGATTCAAAATTAAAATCGAGGGTCTGGAGTTTCCGCAATATAACGCACCGGGCATTTTTAGAACAAGAACTGCAACACAAAGCCACGCATGACATGTTAACTGGTCTGCCTAACCGGGTATTGCTGCTGGATAAAATGAAAAGTTCAATACAACTTGCAGACAAAGAAGAAAATAAATTTGGCGTTTTTTTTCTTGATATTGATCGCTTTAAATTAATCAACGATAGTTTAAGTCACGAAGCGGGAGACGAAGTCCTGCGTCAAGTGGCGAACCGGTTCCAGTCTATTATCAGAAAGGATGATACGTTAGCGCGACTGGGTGGCGATGAATTTGTTGTGGTGATAAATAGCATTAAAAACAAAAAAGATCTGACTGCCTTTGCCAATAAAATATTGGACGTTCTTAAAAGTCCACTGAATGTTCATGGGCATGAGTTACTAATCACAACAAGCGTCGGCATTAGTGTTTATCCCGATGACGGAGAAAATATAGAAGATCTGTTGAGAAACGCAGATAACGCAATGTATTTGTCCAAAGAACTGGGAGCGAATCAATTTAACTTTTTCACCGAAGAGTTAAATGAAAAAAATATTAATAAATTAGAAAAAGAAGCAGCTCTCAGGCAAGCTCTTGCACACAACGAATTTACATTGTATTACCAGCCACAAGTTGAGTTAAAAACAGGGAAGCTTGTCTCTGTTGAGGCGCTTATTCGCTGGAACCATCCCACAAAAGGGATTATTTTACCGATGGATTTTATTCCGTTAGCAGAAGAATCTGGCCTGATTGTACCGATTGGAGAATGGGTATTACGGACGGCATGTGCTCAAATAAAAGCATGGCAGGATTTTGGTTTGCCGCCGCTTCGGGTTGCAGTGAACGTGACAACAAAACAATTCAGGTTGTACGGTTTTGCCAACACAATTAAATCCATATTAGAAGAATACGATCTGGACCCGAAATACCTTGAGCTGGAACTAACTGAGAATATGATCATTAATAATCTCGATATGATTAACATGATCGATGAGATTAAAAAAATTGGCGTACAAATTGCACTGGACGATTTTGGTACGGGGTATTCGAGTTTAAATTATCTTCGGGTAATCCCCGTTGATCGCATTAAGATTGATAAATCCTATGTTCAAAATATTGATTCCGAAAGAGGTGACGATGTCATCATCCAGGCCATCATTGCTATGGCAAAAAGCATGAATTTAGAAGTGATCGCGGAAGGTGTTGAGACAAAAAGACAAATGGATTTTTTACAAAAAGAAAAATGTCAGGACGTACAGGGCTATTACTTCAGTAAACCATTATCTTCTACGGACTGCGAAGAATACCTGAAAAATTCCATCAATATTGCTCAACCGGTTAAGGAAAATATGTAGTGGCCTGAAGTGCGTGGGCTTTCCTGACAGGTGGCAAATTCCTCCGCTGGTAAGATGCGAATGACAAGAGAACACCGGCATCGACACCAGTTTCAAACTCAAAAAAATACCGTATATTAAGAGCGGCAGCTGAGCTTTGCTCAGTTAACATTTCATTAGGAAAATATGCAATCAGAAAGCTTTATCCCAGGCAAAGATGCCTCGTTAGAATCGACTATTTCTACCATGCGCGCCAAATTGGCAAGTCGTGGCTTTGTGTTAACTGAATCTTCGTTACTGAATGAAATCGAAGGAATCTGGTCGATTCATGTCAAAGATAACGACTGCCCGATGTTATTTGCTAACGGCAAAGGCGCGTCAGAATTAGCGGCGCGGGCTTCGGCTTATGGTGAATTTGTTGAACGTCTTGGCACGCATTATTTCTGGACGCATTTTTATTTGGGCAAAACACGGGCTAGTCAACCGTTTGTGCATTATCCGCAAGAGCGTTGGTTTGCGGCGGGTTCAGATGCCAGCTGGCCCGATGAAATACTCAATTCAACATTGCATGCTTTTTATAACCCGGAAGACAGCATCGGTGCCGAAGTGTTAGTCGATTTAAATTCGGGCAATGTCGAACGCGGTATTTGTACGCTTCCATATCATCGATTAAGCGATGGCGAAAAGACGTGGTTTCCAGTCAATATCATCGGTAATTTATATGTCAGTAACGGTATGGCCGCTGGCAATACGATGATGGAAGCGCGTAGTCAGGCCTTGTCAGAAATTTTCGAACGTCATATTAAATACCGCATCATCAGCGAAGGATTATGTTTGCCGGAAGTGCCGGATGAAGTGATCAATCGTTTTCCTAAAATTGCGGCCGGAATTAAAGGATTGCGCGACGCTGGTTTTGGCATTCTGGTGCGTGATGCTTCGTTGGGCGGAAAATATCCGGTGATGAATGTGACGTTATTGCATCCAAAAGATCAGGGCGTATTTGCCAGTTTTGGTGCGCATCCGCGTTTTGAAATTGCACTGGAACGTGCGTTGACTGAGCTGTTACAAGGTCGGGCATTAAATACGCTGGAAGGTTTTCCGGCACCTGGTTTTGATATGGATGAAATCAACGCGGTCGCTAATTTAGAAATACATTTTGTCGACTCCAGCGGTGTCATGAGTTGGGAGTTTTTACGTGATACGCCAGATTTTCCTTTTGTTGACTGGAATTTTAGTAACAGCACCGCGGAAGATTACGCATGGTTGTGTAATGCCGTTCACGCTGAAGGTCGTGAAATTTATATTGCTGATTTTGAAGAGCAGGGCGCATATAGCTGTCGGATATTAGTGCCAGGCATGTCGGAGATTTATCCGGTAGACGATTTGGAATGGGAAAACAATAGTATCGGCAATCTGATTCGTCCTGCTTTAGTCCGCTTAAATGAATTAAGCGAAACAGAATGCCGCACGTTGTTGGACGAGCTGCATACGATGAATGTCAGTGAAGAGCGGCCATTATGGGAAATTTTAGGATTGGCAATTCCGGTTGGCACAGCATGGAAACAATTGCGCATTGGCGAGTTGAAAACGTTATTGGCATTAGCGATTGGTGATAAAGATCTGATTTTAGAAGGTTGCGACTGGATACATCATTTCAATGAGTTAAGTGCAGACCGGTTACGTGTTTATCGTTGTATTGAAACGATGTTGAAACTGGATAAAGATGAAAATAAGAGCGAAAATTATTTCCACTCGCTTACTCTTCTTTATGGCAAAGAAAGTGTGCGTCAGGCTGAAGCGCTGTTAAATCGTAATGAACGTTTTTTTGGTTTGATGTCGTTGGGTGATGATTATCAGGGTAGTGAAATGCATCAGACATTGTTGGCGGCTTACGATAAATTGTTTGTGAATTAGACGGTTTTGAACCAACCGGTCAAAGACAATCTGTCCACCTGAGTTGGTAGCACTTCATGCCAGATATCAGCAGAGATAAATAACACCAGGCGGTTGGCGAGCGGCGCAATATCGTGATGTTGAGTATCTAAATGCAAGCGTAATTCACCGCCGTGTTCTGGTTTCCAATTCTGGTTTAAATACAAAATGGATGAAATTACCCGGCTGTCATCGTTGCGAAACCGGTCTACATGTTTTTGATAAAAAGTGCCTGACGAATAAACATCGAAGTGATTTTCACTGCTTTTCAAACCTAAAAAAAGTTGTTTATTCAGGTGCTGGCGTAACTTAGTCATTTCATCTAAATAGGAATCGGTTGGGTCAGACATGCCAGCTTCTAACCAACGTATCTGATCACCACGCACTGACTTTTTTATGGAAAATTGCTCTGCTTTTCCTACACCCGCTTCTCGTAACAATCCACGCGCATATTGATGGCGGCATTCTCTGGCTAGTTGCTGTAGTAATTCTGGCGAAAGGAAATTGTCTTGTACTGACCAACCCTGGCCGGTTAACTCAGTCAATATATGTTGTTGGGTTGCTGTTAAATGCATGATTTTTAATTTGAAAAGTTTGGTGCGATTTTAGTCATCAGACCTCTTTCAAAACCGTAGCGAGCGGGTGTGAGTTGGATCGGGACGCACCGCAGAAACCGGAGTGGACTTAAAAAGCCAGTAAGCCGTAATCCGTAGGGTGTAATAGCGCAGCGTATTACACCGCATGCTGTGCTGATTCGTCATTATCATTACCTGTCCGGTCGGGAGAATAAATTCCCTGTTCAGCCAGACGATGGAAAGCCGAACGTGGGTTAATCAGGCATTCCTGACCTTTTTGAACTACTTGCGGTGCAATACGCTGCGCTATTACACCCTACAAAGTACGGCTGCCGGGCTTGACATCCGCTTGCTACGGTTTGGAAAGATGAGTAACGCTGTGAAACGCTCAGAAACTCTCCCGAGTCTGAATCGAACCGGAGCCTGGAAAGTTCTTTCTGCAACTCTTTAAATCGACAGCCAAAACGTTGTAGCCAGGATCGGCTAAATGATGGCTTTTCCAACTCCATACGGAATGATCGTTTTGTGCATCGTGAATAAAAACGAGCGTGGGTAGTTCCGGTTGAAATTTTTTTTCGGCGGTGCAGTAATAGACTTGATTTTGCTGGACTAAAACGATCATTTCAAGAACCTTTCCGGGCCAGATAAATGGCAGCTACTGATGAGGAGGAAAAGCTAATTTGAATAACGCACTTCGGACTGAATTGCTGGATTTATCAGGTGGTATCAGTTACATTGATTGCGTCGGAGCGCAGTTATTACCGAAGAATAAGTGGCAATGCACGTAACTGTTTATGTAAATCGTGGTGCCAAAACAAAGGCGAATTTTAAAACAGATTTAATGGGAGGCGAGCATGAAAGCATCAGAAATGCTGAAAGTAAAGGGCGATATTCTTTATACCGTTACGCCGGAAACGACCATGATTAACGCGGTCAATGTGATGGAAGAAAAAGATATTGGTTCTGTGGTGGTCATTGAATCAGGTCAGGTTGCTGGCATGCTGACATTTCGTGAAGTGATCAGAGCGATTGATTCAAATGGCGGTTCATTAGGTGAGGGCACAGTCAGAAAATACATGGTTGAAAATCCGCTCACTGTCACACCAGATACTGAAGTCAACGAGATACGGCGCGTCATGTTAGAAAAACACGCGCGTTATTTGCCGGTGATGAATGACAATACCTTGTTAGGGGTTATCTCATTTTATGACGTGGCGAAGGCGGTGCTGGAGGCGCAGAGTTTCGAAAATAAAATGCTGAAAGCGTATATTCGTGACTGGCCTGCGGAGCAGGAAGAGTAGTGAAGGGAGAAACGATAAAGCCTGGAAGCGATTAGTTTTTAGGCTTATCAGGATTTGCCTCAGCACGGTTTGAGAGTTATTCAAACCGTACAGTTAGTTTATTGTGAGGCAAAAAGGAGATGTCGGTCATTTAAAGCGTGAGTCAATACAGCCGGTTCACCGAACAACTGGAAAAGGACTTTGAAGGATATCATTTTGCACTTTTTGCGGCTTCGCGAAGCACGCACCTGAAACGTAAGCCATCCAAGACTGTTTTCCTGGAATAGGGATTTTAGCGACTGACTCAAAGTCCTGAAGCAGGGCATTTTCCCTTATGAAGACGATGCTGATAATAGATGATCCTGTCTCTTTATGTGTGCACTCTACCAGTACAGGGTTGAACAAATTTATGCCTTTTGTTGCAGAACAACTATACACACCATCCTGATCAACAGGAGGCGCGTTGACTTTAATTGTGAATTGTTTAGTAGCCTCACCGGGCCTGATTAAAGTACTGATTATGCACTCACCAGCCCACTCACCAGCCGCCCAGGTGCTGGATATCGGTAGGGCGCACAATGCCAAAACATAACTTATTGAGAGCAAAGATTTTTTCATACAGAATTCCTTTTAAAGGTTAAACCAAAATTGCTCTGGGAGGTATCTTACGTTGGTTAAAATTTCGTGTAACTCAATAACTACTATTTGTAACTGGTGAATTACACAGCTCTATGGTAGTGCAAGCATGGCACGACCTCAATAAGTAATATCCACATTGCTGTAGCCGTATTTGCTATTGGAGTCGCAGATTTAATCAAATTTCATTGCCCCATAAACTGAGATGCGTTTTTTTAAAAATCAGATAAAAAATGCGGAAAAATTGCGTATCGGTGAACTGAAAACGTTATTGGCATTAGCGATTGATAACGTAGAGCTTATTTTAGAAGGTTGCGATTGGATACATCATTTCAATGACTTAAGTGCAGACCGGCGCAAGGTGTATCGCTGTATTGAAACGATGTTGAAACTCGATGAAGGTGAAAATAAGAGCGAAAATTATTTCCACTCGCTTCAACTTATTTACGGTAAAGAAAGTGTTCGGCAGGCAGAAGCGTTATTAAATCGTAGTGAACGCTTTTTTGGATTGACGTCGTTGGGTGATGACTATGAGGGTAGTGAAATGCATCAGACCTTGTTGGCGGCTTACGATAAATTATTTGTGAATTAATTGAGGTAGGGTGAGCACGTTTTTGTGCCCAAGCGGTATCGTTGATAAACCCGGACTTGCGTAAGAATCAGTTTAATCCACCAACCGTGTGGGCACAAAAACGTGCCCACCCTACAAAATCACATCAGGTTCATGGTTAACGTTTAAACCAGCCAGTTAAGGACAATCTTTCCACTTGAGTTGGTAAAACTTCATGCCAGATATCGGCAGAGATAAATAATACCAGGCGGTTGGCGAGTGGCGCAATATCGTGATGTTGTGTATTTAGATGCAAGCGCAATTCTCCGCCGTGTTCTGGTTTCCAATCCGGGTTTAAATATAAAACGGATGAAATCGTCCGGCTGTCATCGTCGCGAAACCGGTCCACATGTTTTTGGTAGAAAGTACCTGATGAATAAACAGCGAAGTGATTTTCGCTGCTTTTTAACCCTAAAAAAAGTTGTTCATTAAGATGAAGGCGCAACTTATTCATTTCATCTAAATATAAGTTTGTTGAGTCGGACATGCCAGTTTCTAACCAGCGTATCTGGTCACCCCGCACAGAATTTTTTATTGCGAATTGCTCTGCTCTTCCTATACCCGCTTCACGTAACAATCCACGCGCATATTGATGGCGGCACTCCCGGCCCAGTTGCCGTATTAATTCCGGTACGAGGAAATTGTCGTGTATTGACCAGCCTTGTGCGGTTAAATCAGTCAACATGTGCTGATGGGTTGCTGTTAAATTCATGATCTTTAATTTGGTGAAAAGTGTCGTGCGATTTTAGTCGTTGTTGTGAAACTTTGTTCGCCTTGTTTACGCATCGCGCTATTTAGCTCCCTCTCCCGCGCAACGAGAGAGGGAGCCAAACCGTCAGCATTAATTTAAAACTCAGCTCACTCAACTAATGCAAACCAAAAACGACCCCAATTCATCATCCGCATTCTCAACGAAAAATGGCTACATTGAAGTAGCCATCCAACGCTATAAAGAAAACATCCTTTCTGCCAGCAACGACTTTGTCGCTTCCGAAGTACCAATCGCGTTGGTATTCAACGGAATCTCTCACGCGGTAATGTTAGCAACACCTTTAAATTTGCCGGACTTCGCGTTGGGATTCAGTTTTTCAGAAGGCATTATTGATGACCGTTCACAAGTGCTCGACATAGAAGAAATAGTTCATCCTGCATCAGGCATTGAAGTGCATCTAACTATTGTGGGCGAGTGTTTTGTGCGATTGAAAGAACGCCGGCGCAGTTTGGTGGGACGAACAGGTTGTGGTTTATGCGGATTAGAAAGTCTGTCTGCCTTTGAAACTGGAATTGCTATCGCTCCTGTAACAGGTCAGTTCAAAATTCATCAACCAGAATTATTTTCTGCATTTAATCAACTTCAACAATCACAATCAATTAATAAGATAACTGGTTCCATGCATGCAGCAGCCTGGGTCAATTCACAAGGTGAATTAGTGATAGTGCGTGAAGATTTGGGCAGACATAACGCGCTTGATAAATTGATTGGCGCTTTATTGATGAGTAAATCCGGGTCGCCTGAAAATGGCTGTGTCATTATGAGCAGCCGGGCAAGTTATGAATTGGTTCAAAAGACGGCGAGGGCAGGTATTCCCATGTTGGCGACTATTTCAGCGCCGACTAGTCTGGCGATTCATTTAGCGCGGAAAAGCGGGATGACACTGGCCGGTTTTGTTCGTAATGAAAGCCTGGTAGCTTACAGTCACGCGGAGCGAATTCTCTAACTTGAAATTGAGCCCATGAACCCCGACCGCAGTTTTAGATGTTGTCGCAAAAGGGTAAAAATTTAAAACGTATCAGTAGAGTGGGCACAAAAGCGCGCCAACCCTACTAGCACAATTTAAGTCGCTTACTTTGCCGCTAATTTGAAAACAGTACTGATTGGTTTGGTAAAAGAAGATTCAGTCCCGTAGAAAGTTTACTACTTCAAAAAGTCAACCAACGCATTCAACACCGCATCCGGTTGTTCAGCCATTAATGCATGTCCGCATTCCACAATTTCGACCACCCTGGCGTGTGGGATAGCCGCGCGTAATTTAGCGCTCGCTTTGGCGGGAGTCATCCGATCTTGTTGTGCCATCACAAACAAAGCAGGGCAGTGATGTTTGTTGATTACCTCAGCCGCTGCTTCACCTCGCGCATAGTTATTGCAAGCAGATAAGTCGGTGTACAGCAAATGATCGGGATTGATTTCTGACATACGTTGCATTAAACGCCTGGTATTTTCCTGTGAATTAACTTCTGTCTCTGCGGTTTTGTAATGCGACCAACCTGTCACCATGTCGATGGCAGCTGGCTCGTTTTCATGTGCTGTGCTTAATAAAACATCGGCGACTTTCATCGGGTAAGCATTACCAAGCAAAGCAAGTTTTGTAACTCGTTCAGGGGCAATGCGTGCAGTTTCTAATGCGATTAATGAACCCATGCTGTGTCCCGCCAGACACGCTTTGCTAATGCCGACCGCATCGAATAAGGCGAGCAACCATTGCGCCATTGCTTCAACAGATGTCAATGCACTTCCTGTGCTGCGGCCATGTCCGGGCAAATCGACGGCTAAAATGTTGTAACCGTGCTGTGCTAAACGATGGCTTTGCACATCCCAGACCGAGTGATCGTTTTGTGCGCCGTGAATAAAAACGAGCGTGGGTAATTCTGGTTGAAATTTGTTTTCTGCGCTGCAGCAATAGACTTGATTTTCCTGGACTAAAACGATCATTTCAAGAACCTTTCTGTGCCAGATGAATGGCAATTACTTATGAGGGAAAAAAGAGCTAATTTGGGTAGCTTAATTCTGACCGAATTGCTGGATTTATCGGATGGTATCAGTTACATTGATTGTCTCGGAGCGCAGTTATTACCGAAGAATAAGTGGAAATTTAAGTAACTGCCTGGTGCCAAAACAGGGGCAAATTTTAAAACAGATTTCATTGGAGGTGAGCATGAAAGCGTCAGAAATGCTGAAAGTAAAAGGCGATATTCTTTATACCGTTACGCCGGAAACGACCATGATTAACGCGGTCAATGTAATGGAAGAAAAAGATATTGGTTCTGTGGTGGTCATTGAATCCGGTCAGGTTGCTGGCATGTTGACGTTTCGGGAGGTTATCAGAGCGATTGATTCGAATGGCGGCTCATTAGGTGATGGCACGGTCAGAAAATACATGGTTAAAAATCCGCTCACGGTGACGCCAGATACCGAAGTCAATGAAATACGGCGCGTCATGTTAGAAAAACACGCGCGTTATTTGCCGGTGATGAATGACAATACGTTGTTAGGTGTCATCTCATTTTATGACGTTGCGAAGGCCGTGTTGGAAGCGCAAAGTTTCGAAAATAAAATGCTTAAAGCATATATTCGTGACTGGCCTGCGGAGCAGGAGGAGTAGTTAAACGAATTAAATAAGAAATAAGAAATAAGAAATGAAAAAAGCCTGGTAACGTTTAGTTCCCAGGCTTTTTTCATCAGAGTTCAAAAAATATAGTTTTTTACTGAACACTTTATATAGCTGAACTAGTGATTATGTTTAATTTGATCAGCTAGTTATAGTTATCCGCCAGCTAGCTGGAAAAATTTGCAGTCAGCGCCCACGATTTCCACTACCGCTGCGTCGTGAAGCTGTATTGGGTGTCCGTACATTCGGACGGGCAGTGCGTGAATTTGGGCGTTGCGTCGGATGGCTGCGTAACTGAATTGGCTGTGGTGTGGCATTTAAATCTGGCTCAAATCCGGTCACCACTTCGCTGGTGATTTTGCGTTTGATAAATTTTTCAATGTCAGCCAGCAATTTGAGTTCATCGACGCAAACCAGTGAAATCGCTTCTCCGCCAGCACCGGCACGACCTGTGCGGCCGATACGATGCACATAATCTTCCGGCACATTCGGCAAATCGTAGTTCACTACGTGCGGCAATTGATCAATGTCGATGCCGCGTGCGGCGATGTCGGTAGCAACCAATACCTGCAAGCTTCCGGTCTTAAATTCAGCGAGCGCTTTGGTTCTGGCTGACTGACTTTTATTACCATGAATTGCCATGCCGGTAATTTCCGCTTTTCCCAACTGTTCTACTAATTTATTAGCGCCGTGTTTGGTACGGGTAAAAACTAGTATTTGCGTCCAACCCAATGTTTTGATTAAGTGCGCTAACAACGGATGTTTGCGGTCACGATCAACCGGATGTATTTTTTGCGAAATTACTTCGACTGTTGAATTGCGGCGTGCCACTTCGATCATGGCTGGTGAGTTTAATAATCGGTCAGCTAACTCTTTAATTTCATTAGAAAACGTGGCTGAGAATAATAAGTTTTGCCGTTTAGGCGGCAATAACGCCAGAATTTTTTTGATGTCGCGGATGAAGCCCATATCCAACATACGATCAGCTTCGTCGAGCACTAAAATTTGAATGTGGCTTAAGTCGATAGTGCCTTGCCCGATGTGGTCTAACAAACGACCAGGCGTTGCGACCAGAATATCAACGCCAGTTTTTAACAATTTGATTTGGGGATTAATGCCGACACCACCGAAAATAACGCCCGAAGTCAGCGGTAAATATTTGCCGTAAGTACGCACGCTTTCTTCTACTTGTGCAGCTAATTCGCGGGTTGGCGTTAAGATCAAAGCGCGAATAAAGCAGCGATTTGTTGATGGTTGTGAAGGAGTAGAAAACAAACGCTGCAATAAAGGCAAAGTAAAGCCCGCTGTTTTTCCTGTACCAGTTTGTGCACCAGCTAATAAATCTTTACCTGTCAGAACGGCAGGAATGGCTTGTAATTGAATCGGCGTCGGCGTGGTGTAACCATGTTCGGTAATAGCGCGAAGGAGTTGTTCGGTTAAACCTAAATCGGAGAATGTAGTCATTGAGTGTTCAATCTTTAATTAAGCGTAAGGCTTCAGGATGCTCACCATTTGGGCAAATACTTTAGGCGTGGCGGAAATAATGTCACCTTTGTGTAGGTAGTCCGATTCGCCTGAAAAAGTGCCAGTGATGCCGCCAGCTTCAGTCACGATTAACGCGCCGGCAGCGATGTCCCACGGTTTTAAGCCTTTTTCAAAAAAACCATCTAATCGGCCCGCAGCGACATAAGCCAGATCAAGTGCCGCAGAACCTGGACGACGCAATCCCTGGCATTTGCCTGACATGGCTTTGAACATGGGAAGGTAGTTGTCGATATCGGTTGTGCTTCTGAATGGGAAACCAGTGCCAATCAGAGAGTCAGCCAGTTTGTCACGTTTGGTGACGCGAATACGTTTATCGTTTAAAAACGCGCCGGCACCTTTGGTGGCGGCAAATAATTCGTTACGGGTGGGATCAAAAATAACAGCTTGGGTCATCACGCCGTTATGTTGTAAGGCAATCGAGATGCAGTATTGCGGAAAACCATGCAGGAAATTGGTGGTGCCATCTAAGGGATCAATAATCCAGACGTATTCGCTGGTTGCAGTGAGATTAGCTGATGCACCTGATTCTTCGGCTAAAACAGCGTGCTTGGGATAAGCGGAAATCAGCACGTCAATAATGGCAGCTTCTACTGCTTTATCGACTTCAGAGACAAAGTCGTTATGCTGTTTTTCAGTCGATTTGATCTGTTCCAAATCGAAAGAGGCGCGGTTAATAATAGTCGCGCCACGACGTGCGGCCTTAATAGCCGTATTGAGCATTGGGTGCATAGGATTTCCGTTAGAATGTCGGCTTTACGAACCTGGCGGTTCGACAAGTTAAAGAGCAATGTGGTCAAACACAAGAGTCCGGCATTCTACCCGAAATACCCTTTTCCCCCTCAAAAAATGTCCGGACAACTTTCCTCTTCAGCATCCATATTCGACCGTCTGCGTTTCGTCCTGGTAGAAACCAGCCATCCAGGTAACGTCGGATCAGTTGCGCGGGCGATGAAAACGATGGGGTTTTCTAACCTGTATCTGGTGAATCCACGTTATCCCGATGTACTAACTCATCCTGAGGCAATCGCCCTGGCAAGTGGCGCACAAGATATTCTTGAAAGAGCCGTTATCGTCGACTCTATTCAGGAAGCGTTACATGGATTTGAAATAGCAGCGGCAGTCAGCGCCAGATTACGTGAATTTTCGCCACCTATTTTAGATCCGCGTGAGTTTGCGCTGAAGCTTAGTCAACCTGAAACAGGATTAGTTGCATTAGTTTTGGGAAATGAACGAACTGGTTTGCCAAATGAGATTGTCGAGAAATGCAATTATCTGGTCAACATTCCGGCTAATCCGGCTTACTCTTCCTTAAATCTCGCTCAGGCAGTTCAGGTACTGGCGTATGAGTGCCGGTATAACAGTTTGGGAAATACGGTAACGAACAGCGAGATTGGATTTAAAGGTGAGGCGGCAAACCTGGCCGATATTGATGCCATGTTTGCTCATTTGGAACAGGGTTAATTGCTATTCAGTTTATTGATCCGGCAAGTCCCAAAAAATTAATGTCGCGCTTAAAACGTTTATTTTCCCGAACACAGCTAGAAGTGGAAGAAGTAAATATTTTGCGCGGGATGGCTAAAAAAATGTTGGATAAGAATAAGTCAGATTAAAAGTGAGATTAAAAATCAGGTTAAATAAGCAGGGTGGGAAGAAATGCCCACCTTGCCTGATCATCCACATTACTTTTTAAAATCTTCTGCAATGACCCGTTCAATATTACGCTCAGCTAAAGCGGTGATCGTAACAAACGGATTCACGCCCAGTACACCAGGTATTAATGAACCATCAGTAACATACAGACCTGGATATTCTTTGATCCGTCCATAGTTATCAGTCGCCTGACCCAGGATACAACCACCTAGCGGGTGATAAGTGAAAGTCTCAGCGAATGGCTTGCCGGTACCAAAAAATTCATCGCGGTAATTTGATCCTTCCGTCGCGTTGATCTTATCCAAAAACTTTTTGAAGGAATTCAGACTATATTCGTTCTGACTGGCTTTCCATTGCAAATTGACTTTGTTAGTGGAGGAATCGTATTTAAATGAGCTGCGCTCAGGTGTTTTAGTAATGGCCAGATACATGCTGCTATACGATTCCATTCCCACTGGCAACGGTGTGATTTCACAAAAAACCGGATTGGCTTTATTGTCCCAATCATTAATCCCCATTAACGGCATAGTTGCTTGCAGAGCGCCGGTCGCTGTCCATTTGGCCGTACGGTTATCGATATTCCAGCGCGCAGCCATAATATTGCCGTTATTGCCCCAGCCTTGTCCTATTGCTGTATTCGTTTTCAATTTGGGCAAAGTTCCGTTGCCGCCTTTGTCACGTGCACGTACCAGTAATTCAGAAGTACCGCAGCTACCGGCGCCTAAGAATAACGAATTACATCGCAGCTTTACGGTGGCAATAGGATTGAGTTTTTTATCTGTTTCTTTCACCGTCAATTCAAAACCGCCGCCTTCATTCGCTGGTACTTCATCGATGTCAGTAACCTGTTGCAAGGTATAAATACTGACATTGCCCGTACCAACTGCCTGAGCAAGATACGTTTTATCCAGACTGCGTTTCCCGGCATTGTTTCCAAAAATAACTTCCTGGTCGAGGGCGGAACGCATCACGGTGCCTGCCTGTTCTTTTTTCAGGTAGTCCAAATCATAAGTACTCGGTACAAACATGGTTTTATAGCCGCTGTTCTCGGCTGTTTTACGTGAGACGCGTGAGAATAGATAGCACTCTGCTTCTTCAAACCAGGCTGGATCGACCGTATTAACTCCCAATGTTTTATTCGCCAGAGGGTAGTACTTGTCGTACATTTCCTTGGCATTCACTTGTGGAAAAACTTCTTCAAATGCGTTGCGTGGCGGGGTTACCGCCATCGCGCCATTGACCAGCGAACCTCCGCCCACGCCGCGTCCCGCATAGACTTGCATTGCGGTATTGACTTGATTCCCGTCGCTGTATTCAATCAAATCCAATATGCCCGCTTCACGGTCAATCGTATAGCTAGTTGATGTGGCCATATATTGACGCACCGGCGCTGCTGTAGCAGTACGGTTCCACATGGCGCGCCCGTCTACTTTATTGTTCCATCGTGCTTTAGCCCAATTCCAGTTCTTATTCATGGTCGGGCTAAACACTTTGCCATCTGTACCTGGTTGAGTCCAGAGTTGCCCCATTTCCAGCATGACCACTTTGTGACCTTTTTCAGCAAGACGTAACGCGGTCACTGCATTACCATAACCGGTCCCGATTAAAACGATAGGCACAGTTCCTAATCTGGATAAAGGTGTAGTAGCTTGAGCTAGCTTAGTTGGATTGGCTGCCAGTGTTTTTAACGACACACTGGTTAAACCCATGGCTGCGGCCGCTTGCAATGCGGAGTAGCCTAAAAATTTACGACGCGAAATCATGGAAGTCCTCTTTTTTTTAAGTTATTTATCTGATGTAATTCATGTGACGCGATCAATCGATTGCTCAAAAACAGGTTAGCTGATCCAGAGTAGTTCTGTCATTTGTGGAAAATACGCATGTGGAAAATACGGATGATGAATCTCATTTTCCTGACACGACCAAACTGTTTTATTCCTTTGTCTAAATTCATCGTATATCAGGCCGGCACTAATTATTATGTTTTTTGCATCGTGGCGTGTTTAACCGTAATGGTTCCAATTGATTTGGAAACGGAATTAGTACGCCCCTCAGAGTGATTTGCAGGTGAAATATTTTTTCTTATTCTGATGGTTCAACTAATAGCTGATCGAGTAAGTTAAAATTCGTTCTTTTTTATCCGTCGCTATCTTGAGCGCATGTGCAGGCTGTAAGCATGCCCAATATCAACTTTCCTCAAAGAAATTTATGAATGACAACGTTGAAATACAGACACAAATTACTTTACTCACTGTTGAACATCGTGACTTAGACGTGGTTATTGAAACGCTGATTTCAGCTAAACATACAGATGAGTTGCAGTTGCAACGGCTAAAAAAACGCAAGCTGCAGTTAAAAGATCACATCAAATTATTGCAAATGCAGTTAATACCAGATGAGCCGGCATAACGTGGAATAAGCCATTCCCTCTGCATTTACCAAATCCTTCATTACAAAGTTGATTTTGACCAAACTAACGCCTTCTGTCAGCGCTCCTGTTTCAACCGCTGATCTTCATATTCATGATGCTCAAATTGAACAATTATTTGGTCCAAACGGCGAGTTAGGTTCTGCTGTGTCAGGGTATCGCCCCCGTCATGCGCAAATTGAAATGGCCAAAGCCATTGCACAAGCTATCGTCGGACAAACTACCTTAATTGCCGAAGCGGGAACCGGAACCGGAAAAACATTTGCGTATTTAGCACCTGCTTTGCTTTGGGGCGGAAAAGTCATTATCTCTACCGGAACAAAAAATTTACAGGATCAGTTGTATTCAAAAGATATACCGACAATACGCAAAGCGTTGGGAGCGCCAGTTTCTGTTGCTTTGTTAAAGGGACGCGCAAATTACGTTTGTCATTTTCATCTGGAGCGCACACTGGAAAACGGGCGACTGACTTCAAGGGAAGATGTCGGTCATCTGCGGGAAATTTCCCAGTTTATAAAGCTAACGAATAGCGGTGATAAGGCGGAACTTTCTAAAGTCCCTGAGTCAGCTTTAATCTGGAATCTGGTGACGTCGACCAAAGAAAACTGCCTGGGTTCAGAGTGCCAGTATTATCAAGATTGTTTTGTGATGAAGGCGCGCAAAGAAGCGCAAAAAGCCGATGTTGTCGTAGTTAATCACCATTTATTTTTCGCCGATGTCGCGTTAAAAGATACCGGAATCGCCGAATTATTGCCTACAGCAAACACCGTTATCTTTGATGAGGCGCATCAATTACCAGACACCGCCACCTTATTTTTTGGCGAAACCATCTCAACTTCTCACGTGCTGGAATTATGTCGTGATGTGCTCGCGGAAGGTTTATCCCATGCACGGGATGGAGCGGAGTGGGCAAAATTAGTCGTACCACTAGAAAAAGCAGCGCGTGATTTGCGTTTGTGTTTCCCGCCTGAACAGGTGAAGTTATCGTTAGCTCAAATCCCTTTATCTAATGATTTTTTCGTTGCATTAGAAACGTTAAAAGAAAAGTTAACAACCTTGCTCGACACGTTGGAAAAGCAAGCGGAACGAGCAGAGACGATTGAGTTATGTCGGGTAAGAGCATTAGCCTTATCGGAACAGTTAGCCGCATGGGGAAAATCAGCGCCGGTAAATTCCGAATTAGCTGGTCAGGAATGCGTATTGTGGGTCGAGGCTTATTCCAGCTCATTGCAATTACATCGCACACCCTTATCGATCGCGCCGATTTTTAACAAACAGCGTGAAGGTTCAGCACGAAGCTGGATATTTACCTCCGCTACCCTGGCGGTAAAAAAAGACTTTTCACATTACGCAGCACAAATGGGTTTAACCGACGAAAAAGCGGTGAGCTGGCCCAGTCCGTTTGATTATGAAAATCAAGGCATTTTATATATTCCGACTGGTATGCCAGAACCACGTTCAATTAATTATATTGACGCCGTAATTGATGCCGCATTGCCAGTCATTATTGCTTCCGGTGGCAGAGCTTTTTTACTTTGCACCACGTTACGGGCAGTTAAACAATGTGCGCAACGACTACGCGAAGAATTTGAAAAGCGCGGCTTGTCGTTTGCGTTATTCGTGCAAGGCGAATCAGGACGCACCGAATTATTAGAGCAATTCCGTCGCTCCGGTAATGGCATTTTGGTTGGCAGTCAGAGTTTTTGGGAGGGTGTTGATGTGCGTGGTGAAGCGTTGTCCTTAGTCGTAATCGACAAGCTACCCTTCGCGCCGCCCGATGATCCGGTTTTGTCGGCACGTATAACAGCGATGGAACAACAAGGTAAAAATGGTTTTGTGCATCATCAGTTACCCGAAGCAATTATCAATTTAAAACAGGGAGCAGGGCGCTTAATCCGCGATGAAACAGACCGGGGCGTCTTGATGCTGTGTGATCCCCGTATCCTGAGCAAACCTTATGGAGCAAGGATTTGGCAAAGCATGCCTTCATTTAAAAGAACACGTGAATTGAGTGTGGTGGAACGTTTTTTTGATTCCATAAAAACATCATTCTAAGAAATTCGTCGGTTGGACTAATGGTCTGCCAGCGTAATCTACACACAAAAACCTAAGTAATTACCCCAGTATTTTTTAATACAATTCAGTGTTATTTTGAGCGGGTAGTTTATAAGGTAATAAAAGTCAAGAGGCTTGGTATGGCACTACAAGACACAACAGACATCAGCGAGAAATTTTTTCGTTCTCACATTACCTTTACGTCTGTTAATGCCATAACAGAAATTGCGCAACCATTATCCCGGTTAGGTCTGACTTACTTTACCTTTGATCGACATTACAGTGATAACTCACGAATATGTTTAACAAATGCAGGGCAATGGATAGAACATTACTGGCGATCAAGTCTCTATAAAGAAGCAGTCTTTGAAAAAGATCCGATGAATTTTTTTAATGGTTATGTATTCTGGAATTGGCTTAATCGTGAACCGATTTATTCGGCCGCATCGGATCATGACATTGACCATGGAATTACCCTCACCGAAGTGCATGATCAGTACTCTGATTTCTATCACTTCGGAACCAATCGCCAAAACCCGATTTCTCATGAAAATATCATGCGGTTAATGAATGCAATTCATCGTTTCATTGCCCATTTCAAGCAAAAGGCATCAAAACTAATTTCGAAGGCCGCTGCAGAAAAAGACTTGTTCCCTGTGTATGGAGGAGAGAGACAATTAATAAAGCCATCTGATTTAAATGCACAAATAAATCAGGGAAATTTAAGTGAATTTTTAAAAAGCTCGGCAATAACTAAATTATTTTTGGGCGAAGAATTTAATCATCGTTACTTAACCAGAAAAGAAGTTTATGTAGTCAGTGCGCTTATCGAAAATGGAGCACTTCAGACTGCCTCTGATTCCATTGGACTATCGCGCAATACCTTTGATTTTCACATTAACAATATCAAGAACAAATTGGAATGTAATACGTTATTTCAACTTGGCTGCAAAATCGGAGCCATTAGCGAACGAAATATTTATCCATTTAAAATCTATTAAGGAGAAATTGATGGAATTTTGGCTTGATACAACCGACGAAAAAATAATAACGGAAGCGACTGGACTCGGCATTCTTAGCGGAGTAACGACCAATCCTTCTATTCTTAGTAAAGAACAGTGTTCACCTGAAACCAGTTTGCGAAGATTGCTCGATATTCAGCCTGGCTACGTAGCTGCCCAGGTCCTCGCTGACGATGTAGCCGGGATGATTAAACAGGCTGAAAAAATAGCAAAGCTCAGTAGCAACAACCGAATGATTATCAAAATACCCGCATCGCAAGAAGGTTTTAAAGTGATGGCGTTACTCAGAAATCAGGGCATCGCGACCCTAGCAACAACGGTATTTGAAACGAAACAACTTATTCTTTCTTCTTTCGTCGGTGCCCACTACATAGCTCCCTACCTTGGCCGGATAAATAATGTGACAGGCAATGCGCTGGATATAGTGGCAGAAATGCAAGCAATAATTCGTGCCCAACAAAATTCAATCAAAATAATGGCGGCAGCTATTCAAACCGCTCAACAGGTTTGCGATTGCGCCCGTATTGGCGTGTCAGCGATTACTGTTCCCGTGGATGTCTATAAAGAACTGTTTAGTTGTTCTGCCCCGGTCTATGAAAGTTTGGATAAGTTCAAAGCAGATTGGCAGCGAAATACAGCAACAGCGACGGCAGATTTATTCAGCTAAAGACTTACGCAAAACCGATAATTTTGCATAAGTCCTGGTATGTTGGTTTAACACCCTGAGGCAGCAAAATGGACATTGGTTATCCCCAGAAATGCAAAAATAAAACCGATTTTTACAAACGTGCGCGCATTCTTATTACGAGCGTATTTTTTTTGTGGGGATTGTCTTATGGCCTGCTCGAAGTATTGAATAAACATTTTCAGGAAATTTTAACCATCAGTAAAGCCCAGTCCGGATTATTACAAACAGCTTATTTTGGCGCTTATTTTTTAGCAGCATTTCCGGCTGCTACTTTTATGCGGCGTAGCGGATATAAAAACGGATTGCTTCTTGGATTATGTCTTTACGCATTCGGCGCATTGCTATTTATTCCTGCTTCATTTTATGGGCAATTCTGGCCTTTTCTTGGCGCATTATTTGTATTGGCTTGTGGATTAGCTTGCCTTGAGACAGCCGCAAATCCGTTTATGGTGGAACTTGGCGATCAGAACGATGCATCAAAACGCTTAAATCTGGCGCAATCATTTTGTGGGTTGGGATGTTTTGTCGGCCCGTTACTTGGCGGGCTGTTTCTTTTCAATGGAGCAAACAGCACGACAGGCGGCACGAATACTGCTCCACCTCTGGAGTCAATCCGGATCATTTATGCAGGCCTGGCATTTATCGTCATTCTCATCGCCATTTATATTAAAAATACCACTGTGTTAAATGCACATATCAATATAGACGAGCGTGGGAAAACAGAGCGGGCGATGCGTGCAGACAAGCAGTTTATTTTTGGTGTAGCGGCATTGTTTTTTTATGTCGCTGCACAAGTTGGCGCAGGCGCGCTTTTTATCAACTATGTCACTGAATATGGCGAAAATTTAACTTCACGACGTGGCGCATTTTTACTATCCACAGCCTTATTTATTTTTATGATTGGTCGCTTTGTCAGCACGTGGTTGATGGGATACGTCAAACCAAATTGGTTATTGCGTTGCTATAGCTTGATCAGCCTGGTCTTATGCGCACTGGTGATGATGGGTTGGGGCAGTGTTTCGGTAATTGCACTGACCGCGATGTTCTTTTGTATGTCGATCATGTTTCCCACTATTTTTTCAATTGCCATTACCAATCTGGGAGCGCATACCAAACGCGGATCTTCCATTTTGATGATGACCATGATTGGCGGCGCAATTGCCCCTTCTTTGATGGGATACATTGCAGATAATGCCGAAATTAAATTTGCTTATGTTGTGCCCTTTGTTTGTTTCATCGCCATCTTTTTGTATAGCCATTTTTTTGTTTTAGAAAAAAACCAGGCACAATGAGGTAGCAGTACCTCAGATTTTTGTGGAACGAATTTTTGATTCAATAAAAATTTTGCCTGAATAGTGAATTAACTTTATTTTTTTTCCAACAGAGTGCAGTCGGGCATTGATCTATCCATTTTAATTTTTGGCAAAACAGGACTAAACGTTTTAGGCTGACGAATAAAACAAAATACATGTCGGGCCAATAATTTATGCGTATGTGTAGTTGGATGCATCAAGTCATAATAGATAAACGAATTCGCTTTTTGAGGAGCATCAAGGCATGACTGACGAAACTTGCCTGCATTGGAATAAGTGTCCAGAGTTTCCGATATGACGTCAAGGCAGGAATCCGTCTTGTTCGTGACGCCATAATCGCGAGGTCGCGACGCTAATAACTTATTCATCATGGCGAACGTATCAAACACTTGAATGTTTACCCTGTCAGGATATTCTTTCTGCAAATCAGCCGCCAATTGCACTAATTTTTCGTTAAATTCGATTAATTGTGATTTGATCTTTGTTGGATCAGTTTTAGGATCATTTGCATTTAGTTGCCTGATTAAATTATCTGGCGAAAATAATGGTGTACGTGACAAATCGGGCAATGTAAAAAGTAAAATATTTTTTTGGCCAGCCTTTTTTTCATCGAAATTGATCAACCTGGTCAACGCGATTTTTTGTTGAGAAATCATCGTGTCAACTTTAATTCCATAAGTCAGCAGATCATTTCCCCCGATCAACACAGTAAATAAGGTATTTTGGGGATTATAAAATTGATTTGAATTGACATTATTGGTTCCCCAATAATTCGTATCCATATACGTAATCCACGAATCCACCTGAGAAACGATGCCATTAATTGTTTTTATTCCTGGCAAGTGATAATAGTCCTCCGTAGCTGCACCAGCGATTGCCCAGTTGTAAACAGGAACGTTCAAATAGTCCTGCAAATAGTCTAACCAGTTTTTACCGTTCGTAAATCGCCCTGCGTAATAGGATTTATTACTTGCTGAATCCAACCATCCACGACCGTTTAAAAAATTATTGGTATCCGACAAACTATCGCCGAACGCTACAATTCTATTTATTTTGTTTGAATCGATAGGTTTAGTATCCACATTCCATATAAGGTAGTTATAGGATTTGGAATTATCCGCTGCTGCAAACATGACTAATGGTGCGGTAATACCCTTAGATTTCAACGTGTCTTCGCACCTGGTTTTCAGAGTTTGATATGGAATATTGGTATAAAACATATTTGCCAGTGCCAGGCCCGGTGACCACCAAAATCCGGTAACTTGAAAATCACCATCTAACTTCTCATTACGAGCCCAAACATTAGCTACTTCCACATCAGTTGGAGAATCAGGCGCAATTCGGTAGTAGCAGCGTAAATAAGTATAGGTATCGGCAAAAGCGGGATTGCTTGGCAAAGCAAGCAATACGCAAAACAGCCAAAACAATCCAGTGCGTATAAGTTTCAAGTTATTCTCCTCATTAATCGGAATTTAATGAAAAAAAATTAAAAAACATTATTAAAATGTCATTCCATCAGATTGAGTATATGAGAGGAATAAATTTAATCAACTTTATTTGGAGCAATTTGAACGGCAATTGTTTTATAAATTAGTTTCAGGTGCGGAATCAAAAGCGCTTCGGCATATTTTTTTTGCTGAACGTGCTGCAAGCAAGGTTCGTGATTTGCCAGCTGATACATCCATCCGGACAATCAAGTCAGCCGCCGTTATTGGGGCGGGAACGATGGGCGGCGGTATTGCGATGAGTTTCGTTAACGCCGGAATTCTCGTGGTACTGCTTGAAATTACAGCGGAGGCATTAGAAAAAGGTTTAGCAACCATCGCAAAAAATATCAAAGCACGCGTGATATTCAAAAATCGCCGATACATTGTGTGAGTCAGGGCGTTTTGGACAAAAGACGGGAGCAGGGTGGTATGACTATAAGATGGGGGATCGTACAGCGCATCCGTCAGGACTTGTTAACCAGCTGATCAAGGAACACTCAAGAGAACTTGGTATAGAACGTCGTATCAGCAGCGATCAGGAAATTACCAGGCGGCTTATTTTTTCTCTGGTGAATGAAGCTGCTACTATTCTGGCGGAAGGCATTGCACAAACGCGCATTCGATATCGATATGGTGTATTTGAGCGGTTATGGATTTCCGTTACATCTGGGCGGCCCCCTGTTTTATGCTGATAAAATAGGTTTGCAAAATGTTGTTAAAACCATTGAGCATTACGCACATGGACATTACGGAAAAGTAGGGCAAGTTGCTCCCTTACTTCAAGAGTTGGCAGAACAAGGGAAGGTTTTTCAGAGCATTAATTTATATGAATAGAAAGCAGGTGGCGGAAATGCTTAAAGAAGTCGATTTTATCAATGGAAATTTTCAAAAAATAATTGATCTTGTTAACGCCAATATATTTTGGAAAGATATAAATGGTTGTTACCTTGGTTGTAATCAATATGTGTTGGACTGGTTTGGCATCAATAGCCAGGAAGATCTTATTGGAAAGAGTAGTTATGAAGTTTTAACTATTCCTAAAAACGAAATTGCTCAATTTCTTGAAAATGATCAGTTTGCGTTGAAGAATGGCATTTTCGAAGGGGAAGAGTATGCAACGATAGCTGGAGTCAGACGAACGTATTTAGCCAGGAAAATTGCTTTTTATAATGAGGATGGAAAGGTTGCCGGAATGTTAGGCACCGCGCTGGATATCACTGATCAAAAAACATTGTTGGAATTTCAAAGAAAAAAATCCGAGGAACAGTTACAAGCTTTACAAATTATCGATGGAGTGAATGCCAGCATTTATTGGAAAGATCACAAAACCCAACAATATTTAGGTTGTAATCAATACATGCTCAATATGTTAGGTGTTAAAAGCCGGGAAGAAATTGTGGGGAAAACGGATTTTGATTTTTTGTCGGAAGAAGATGCGCAAATAATTAATAAGATTGATCAGTCTGTTTTGGTAACCGGTCATTTTGAAGGAGATGAGCGTGTAACACTACCTTGCGGCAACAAAAAAACCTATTACACCATCAAAAATCAATTAACGGATAGTGAAGGGAATATTGTTGGCATAGTCGGAAATTCGATTGATATTACGTCACAAAAACAAGTTGAAGATCTTGTAGAAAAAGAACACCAACAATTCAGAACCATCGTTAATCAAGTTGTTCACGATATTATTTCTCCTCTGTCTGCGCTTCGTATGATCATTCCCAGGTTGACCGAAGTTCCTGAAAAACAGCGCATCACATTAAAACAAGCAACTGCACAAATTGAAGATATCGCTAATGATTTATTGAGGCAATATCTGCCATCGAAAAAACAAGAAGTGGCCGCAACGGAAACGGATGTCTTATTCACCTTTATGGAATTGGCTGCGGTTCTTTCAGAAAAAAGACTCGAGTTTAATGCGTTACCAGTTACGCTCAGTAAAAAAATTGATCCCCATGCTTATTTTGTGTTTATTCAGGCTAACCGCAAAGATTGGCTGCGGATGTTATCTAACTTAATCAACAATGCCGTTGATGCGCTGGAAGGCCAGACCGGAAAGGTTCAACTGGAACTGCGTGTTGAAGGCGATAAGGTCGTCGTCATCGTTGCTGATACCGGAAAAGGGATGACTTCCGTTGTGCGCGATAAGGTTTTGCAAGGCATTGCTGTAACCGACGGCAAAAAAGATGGACACGGCATAGGCATGACTCAGGTAGGTGCAACCTTGCGAAAAAACAATGGCACGTTAGCAATCGAATCCGGACTAAATGCCGGCACGAGGATGATTGTTACGTTCCCCCGGGTTGCCACGCCAGCCTGGGCTGCTACCGGGTTAAACTTAACTGAAGATCAAACCATATTAATTCTTGATGACGATCAATTTATCCACGGTGCATGGGAAACACAATTTGCACCTGTCCTGGCTAATAACCCAAAAATGAAATTAATTCACTTCACAGAGGGTGATAAGTTAATTGCGTTCTTGGCTACCCTGAATCAAACAGAGATGAGTAAAGTTTATTTGCTGTCGGATTATGAATTACTGAATCAAAAGAGAAATGGCTTAGACATTATTGAACAACAACAGATTAAGCAAGCCGTGCTGGTGACAAGTCATTACGCTAACGACAGCGTGATAGCCCGCGCAAAAAAGCTAAACATAGTTGTGCTTCCTAAACGTCTGGCGTCTAAAGTGCCAATAAAGCTGGTTGAGATTGAAGAAGCCTTAATTCGTTGAAATTCCCTCAGAACGCTGGTAATGGAATAAATACCTCGCTATAATGGCGGGCTCGGAAGGTTGGCAGAGCGGTTGAATGCACCAGTCTTGAAAACTGGCGAGGTGTTAAAGCCTTCGTGAGTTCGAATCTCACACCTTCCGCCATTATTGTTCGTATTATTCTTCGTGTACCCTGCCTGGCAATTATTTGCGTCCCCAGTTGTTTCCTCCTAAGTTGCTTAGTTCGCTGGTAATCGTTGATCTGATTCCTGAATTAAATTCGCTGAATTAAAATCGTTTTATTCTTTCTGCCAATTCAATTTGGCCGGAGGATCTTTCACATAGTGTTCTGAGTACTCAGCGGTTTAAAGGCTGACCTTTGATTAATAGTTGGGAGTTACAAATGCTATTTTCAGGAATCCATCATGTTGCAATCATATGTTCTGACTATAAAGTTTCTAAGCATTTCTACACTGAAATACTGCAACTTAAAATCATCCGGGAAGTTTACAGACAAGAAAGAAAATCTTACAAATTAGATTTGCAACTGCTTGGGGAAGCGCAGATAGAACTATTTTCATTTGAGTCTCCTCCGCAAAGAGTGTCTCGCCCGGAAGCTTGTGGATTAAGACACCTGGCATTCCGGGTTGCTGATCTAGTTGTGGCAGTAGAACAATTAGAGAAAAATGGTGTTAAATGTGAGCCCATCAGGACGGATGAATACACAGGGAAACGGTTTACTTTTTTTAGCGATCCCGATGATTTGCCGTTAGAGCTGTATGAAGATGTGTAACTTCATCGTCAGTGTAAAAAATGCGAATCGATAGCCAACCTTGGCCTGGAGTAAATAGTGAAAATTCAATGGGTAGCATCATTGTCGGGAGTTTTTCTGGCATCGGCCGCGTCTGCTGATGCGCCTGTTTTACCTGAAACAGAACATGCTGTCGTCATTCATTTCAACTATGGTTCGACAGAGTTAACTGCGCTATTTACGCTTGAACAGAAACTGCAAGATGCAATTACAAAAGCGGGGACCGGAGAATTCTATGGTAACGAAGTTGCTGCAGACGGTAGTGATGGGCTACCTCTATATGTATAGGCTTGATGCGGGCCGTCTTTTTAAGACGATTAAGCCCATACTCAAATCGACGCCGTTTATGCTTGGGGTAAAAGTAACTAAACGTTATGGCCTCCCCAATAGCAATGCAAAAGAGAGCATCGTTGTTATATGAGCTGCAGTGAATATCAAATGAACAAATTACCGCGCGAATTCTATGCCGGAGACACGATCGAAGTGGCTAAATCGCTGCTTGGCCAGCATCTGGTACATCGTTCACAAGGTATTGAAAGAGTCGGCAAAATTGTTGAAGTGGAAGCCTACCTTGGCGAACATGATCTTGCCGCGCATTCTTCAAAAGGGCGAACCAAACGAACCGAGGTGATATTCGGTCCGGCGGGGTTTGCTTATGTGTATTTGATTTATGGAATTTATCATTGCTTTAATGTAGTAACAGAATCCCAAGGCATCGGTTCGGCAATTCTTATTCGCGCAATTGAACCGGTTATGAACATTACCGGACGCACCCAAGGTCCTGGCTTGTTATGTCAGGCGATGACGCTGGACAAACAGCATAATGGGCATGATTTGTTAAGTGACGATTTGTTTATCGCTAAAGACCATACGGCACCAGTTATGCCGATTATTGAAGCGCCGCGTATTGGTGTGCACTATGCGAAAGATTGGGCACTTAAACCGTTACGGTTTTATATTGAGGGCAATGCTTTTGTGTCCAAATTAGTTAAAAAGCTTTAACCGGATACTCCAACTTATTCGTTGCACCAGCCTTATGCTTCGGTTGGATTCACAATCAAATTCTTACTGTGTGGTTCGGTTTATCAATAACCACGTGGGCACGAAAACGTGCCCACCCTACACAACCTCCGCTATTTAAGCCGCATATCGTTTTTAACGCTTTGAACACCTTGCACGCCGCGCGCAACTGATATTGCTTTCTCCATATTTTCCTCGGAGCTGACGAAGCCGCTTAACTGAACCGTACCTTTAAATGTCTCCACTTTGATCTCAGGTGACTTTAAGCCTCGCTCAGCAAGAAGCGCCGCTTTAACTTTGGTGGTAATGACTGTGTCCTCCACATATTCGCCAGCTCCCTCTTGATTTATCCTGGATTTGGCATCAATTTTAGCGTTTGCATAAGCCGCTTTGGCCTGTTTAACGCAAGCAGATTTGGCACTACCCATTTGAGCATTACATTTTTCTTTAGCTACTTCATAGTCCGCTTCCGCTATCTCGATCCGGGCTTTCATTTTTGCTTCAGGTGTGTTTTTGTATTGGGCCTCCGCGTTTGCCTTGCTACGCTTTTCATCTGCTTTAGCTTCCGCAATACATATATCCTTAGGCTTTCCACTCAACGCATCACATTGGGCGCGAGCCGCGTTATAGGTAACAACAGCGTTTTCCCTGGCCGCTTTATAGTTGGCTTTTGCCACGTCATCTGCGGCGTATGCGGCAATCGTAAAATGGAGGGAAATGAAACCTGCACAAATAAGTGTAAGTATCTTTTTCATTGTATTCACCTTTCTTAGAATTTTTATTCAATGTTTAAGAAAACAAATCTTCATTACTTTTTTCAAAATCGTTTATTTGCTTTTCGGCTTCCTCTTTGGTAAGACCATAAGTCTCCTGGATTTTTCCGGCAAGAATATCGCGTTTGCCTTTTATCTGATCCAAATGGTCATCAGTAAGTTTCCCCCACTGACTTTTAACCTTACCTTTGAATTGCTTCCAGTTTCCTTCCAAAATGTCTTTGTTCATTTTTAATCCCCTTACGGAAAATATGGTGAATATGGATAGATGCTAACGAATGCGCTACAGCTAAAGTTTCATTAAATGGTGATCAAAAATTGGAGGAGCCATGTACTTTGAAAAACAAGCAGAAGCTAACTCCGCTACTTTTTCTAATGCGCCGCGTTCTTCAAACAAGTGCATTGCACCGGGAACAATTTCTAATTTCTTTTTACAGTTCAATAAAAAGTAAGCACGCCGGTTCATAACCAACACCTCACGATCACGCCCATCGACAATAAATAACGTGGGCGATGTAATACTTTTTAACGCACGACGGTTAGAAATAGCCAGCCTGCCTTCATGCGCAACAACAGCGGTAATTTTTTTGTTACATGTTGCAGCAACTTGTAGTACCGCTTCTGCTCCGCTACGCATACCAAAAAGTCCTAAAGGAAGAGTTGCAGTGATATTGTTTTTTTCAAGCCCACCACATACGGCATTTAAACGTCGTGTCAATAAACCAAAATTGAACCGGTTAGCGTAAAATTTATTTTCGTGCCTGGTTAACAGATCAAGCAACAAAGTCCCTATATGTGCGTGATGCAGTTGCTCTGTAACGTAATTGTTATGGTGGTTAAAATGTTCGCCACTATGCACTACGGCGACCACTCCGATGGCGTCCTGAGGTACTTCCAGCACGCCTTCAATGTAATCAGTATCAGTTTTTATTTTGATAAATTCTTTGTATAAATCATTCATAGGAAGCCTCTTTCTTAATAAGTTAAGTCAGAATCGCCAGAAGACTGGAAGGGGGAAAGCTTCCCGAAAACAGTTACTTGAGGCGCATATCGTTTTTAACGCTTTTAACCCCTTGTACGTTTTGAGTAACCTTAATAGCTTTCTGGATATCACCTTGCGACCGCACAAATCCGCTCAACTGGACTGTGCCTTTAAACGTTTCCACATTGATTTCCGCCGATTTTAAATCCCGTTCGTTAAGAATTGCCGTTTTAACTTTGGCTGTAATGGCTGTATCAGTAAGATATTCACCCGCGCTTTCCTGGGTTCTTGTGGACGCACAACCTGCTTGTAAAACTAAAAGCATGGCTAGAATAAGTGGAGCAAAAAAATTAACTGATTTCATCGCTATTTCCTTTTAAGAAGGTTCGTGATTAACTCATCGTCGTGCGCTACGTTTTGTGCGCTAGTCCGCTGGCGGAATGATTATTCCGGTTCAAATGAAATTTTGTCGTTAATTCGATATGCAGTGATCTGATTATTTTCAACTTGTGCTTCCAGATTGTTGGTACAAACAAACTTAACCCCACACACGGTCTCACGGGCCTCTCTAATGGCGTTCAGACTGGCGTCTTCCCAACTTTTATCTGATCCAGCTAATACTTCGATAACTTTTAACATAATCTTCCCCAATTTATTTCGTTGAAAATAGTTTCTTGGTCACTTCCAAGGTGATTACATTGTGCAGTACGAATCGCCGGGCCGTCTGTAGGAACAAGTCGAATGCCGTTGTCAGCAAAAAGGAATTGAAGGCCGGTTGAGGAAGGAGAATGTAGTTATACCGATGAATTATTTTCGGCCATGAACTTAACGTATTGGAAATACTGGCTGTATTTCTTCATTGGGCAAAGAAACAAGCAATAATTCGGATTGCATAGTTCGTATAATTTGATTCTTTTATCTTGACCTCTATGGAAAATTAATTATGTCTATCGCTTTGGTATGGTTTCGACAGGACTTACGTTGCCACGATAATCCTGCCTTTGCGACTGCTTGTAATCAACATCAATTCGTTATCCCACTTTATATTTATGATGAACAAACCTTGCCATTAACAGGTGCGCAAAAATGGTGGGCTCATCATAGTTTGTCTGCGTTGGATAAAAAGCTTCAAGAATATGGCTTGCGTTTGATTTTGCGTCGCGGGAATGCTTGTGAGTTACTTGCGCAATTAGTGAATGAAGTTGACATTGATGCAGTTTACTGGAATCGCTGTTATGAACCTGCTGCTATTGCGCGTGATAAATCCATCAAAGAAATGCTTCAAGTTCAGGGAGTAAATGTAACGAGCAGTAATGGCAGCTTACTGAATGAACCATGGGAAATAAAAAATAAGTCCGGAGATTACTTCAAGGTATTTACGCCGTTTTGGAAACATTGCTTACAAAAAAATAGCTTTTCCCAACCGATAGATCATCATGGAAATCCTCAACCGTTCAACGTACCAGGTGATCGGATAACTGATTGGAAATTATTACCTGAAAAAATAAATTGGGCTGCTGAATTTGGACAATACTGGCAACCAGGCGAGGAGGGCGCTCAGCAAAAACTGGATGCGTTTATACGGCATCATCTCCCTGGTTACAAAGAGACGCGTGATTTTCCGGCCAAAGATGCCACATCTAAACTTTCCCCTCATTTGCATTTTGGTGAAATCAGTCCATGGCAAATCCGACGTGCCATTGATTTCGCCACGCTGAATAAAAACGTGGATTTGAGATCAGCTGAATATTTTTTATCTGAACTCGGATGGCGCGAGTTTTCTTATCATTTGCTTTACCACTTTCCTGCGCTTCCGGAGTCGAATTTCAAAACACAATTTGATGGCTTCGCCTGGAATAACGACGCTGATTTATTAACTCGCTGGCAGCGGGGATTGACCGGTTTTCCCATCGTCGATGCTGGTATGCGCGAGTTATGGCGAACCGGTTACATGCATAACCGCGTGCGTATGATTACCGCCTCATTTCTGATCAAAGATTGTTTAATCGACTGGCGCCTTGGCGCTGCCTGGTTTTTAACAACGTTAGTTGATGCCGATTTAGCGAATAATTCAGCAAGCTGGCAATGGGTAGCGGGAAGTGGCGCTGATGCGGCACCTTACTTCCGTATTTTTAATCCGGTGCGTCAAAGTGAAAAGTTTGATCCTGACGGAGAATATATCCGGCGCTGGGTTGCGGAATTGGCGGGGGTCAGCGACAAATGGATTCATCAACCCTGGTGTGCCCCGGCAGGAGAACTCGGACTGACTTTAGGCGAAGACTATCCTGCTCCGGTTATTGATCATGAAAAAGCCAGATCATTGGCGCTGATGAACTATCAGAAGCTCAAAAAATGCGGTTAACATTTTTCATTACTTAACAATCCGCACCGGCTTATATTCAGTATTTATTTACCACGGGTTGTCGGACGCATCAAACTTGTTTCCTGTCGCTTCACATTGATTCCACTTTTTTGAACTGGCGAAACAATCGGCAAATTTAGCATGGGTCAGTGGTGAGAAAACTTATAAGCTTCAGGCTGCTTCTTCCGACCTGGATCGATATGCCTTTGATTTAAATACCGGGGTAATAGATCCGGAAGTAGGGCGACCTTATTGTGCGGATCAATAAATTGTGTCGTGTTGAACAGCCATTAGTTGCTGAACACGATTGAAATTCCGGTGTCCTCATATGACACCAGGTTATTTTTCAGGTATGTGATGAAAGCATTATCTCCGGGCTGTTCTTTTCTGACATTACTTTGCAATTGATTGGCTATTTTTGCCCATCCCCTCGAAAAGGTAAAATTGGGACAAGCAAGTTGTCCATGATTTGCTGATAGCGGTGAAAAATAAAGCATAGTGTATAGAGCTATTGCTGCGTTTTTCCCAAGCGTTGCAGCCGGAATGCGGCATATTGTGCGACGACATCAGCAAAGTAACGAATGACATTTTTGGAGAGTTTAAGCGACGGTAAAATTGATCGGCAAAGTGGTACAGGCCTTCTATTTTTTGAGACTTTTCAATTTCAAACCGGACAGCAGTAAACTGAAAATCTTTCTGATCAGCGCGCAACGAATTAAGTTTATTTAACCCGTTGTCGTGTTCAATTAATTTCGATAACTGCTCCTGCCAGCCAATGGGAATGCCAAGTAACATTGGCTGTAAACGCGCTTCTTCTGATGCGAATGCGGCGCTAAACATATCCTGAAGTTTGCGGTAGGACGGAACAATAATGTTCTTGCCGCTAATAAAAAGGAGTAACTGACGTAACGCATTATGGTGTTCCAGGCCAATACTGTTCGGTTAGATTAAAAACGGCAAAAATCCTGTATAATTGTAGCCTCTGCAATAAGAGGAACAAACATGGCGCGAACCAAGGCGACGCTGGGTCA
>Ga0209512_1000370_pt1 | contig 79049 bp, 53 predicted proteins | sample frozenSSSSmetaG_FD_184142 | JGI IMG/M metagenome (GOLD analysis project Ga0209512, IMG submission 184142) | Glacier valley bacterial and archeal communities from Borup Fiord, Nunavut, Canada, to study Microbial Dark Matter (Phase II) -... | ecosystem: Environmental > Aquatic > Freshwater > Ice >...
CCCCCCGCGCCCGGCAGTCGGCACATTCGAGAGAAGACGTAAAGTAATTTCCCGTACCGTCTTCTACGCTGATGAGAGCCGGCTGGTTGGCGAGTACGTCTTTCAGCGTCATTGTATCAACCTGACAGCCACCAAGGCCGGTGTTTATGCGCCAGGCATTAGGCAACTGTGCCCGATTGATAAAAATCCGTTTGCTTTGTACGTTGCCCACCCTGAAAAAGCCCAGGGCTAACTCGCTGGCGTTGGTAGCCGAGCGAATATTGCCCGTTATCTGCGTGGGCTGCGGGTCAAAAATAGAGCCGATGTTCTGGGTTATTTTAGCCAGCTGGTCATAATAGTCGAAGCCTGCCTGCGTCAGCCCAATTTGCCGCACCAGAATGCTGTACTTCAATCCTAATTTGAAGGATGTACTGGGAATGTGTACCAGCGGAAACTGGCTCACCACATTCTGACTGAGACGGGCTGTTGACGTAGTAATGATGTTGGTCGACGCATCGCTGCCCCAGCACAGGAAAACGGGGTCTACCCGGTCAATTATTCGACTGCCTTTTAGCTCCAGCAGTGAGTTATAGAGCGCGGTATACTGCCAGGTAGACTGGAAGTCCCAGCGGTAGTAGCGGGTGCTGTTGGTAGGGTCGTGGGCATTTACATTGATCTGCAATCCGTCATCGTCGGGCCGCCAGTTTACACTGTCGATGGGGGGCGTGGAGACGAGCGGTACGTAGTCTGAGAAATACTCCTTGCCCCCGGCAGTTTTAATGTGCAGCCGGTACGTCTGCCCCGGCATGGGCGATACGCCCGTCAGTGTATACGCACCTGCCGGAGCTTCTTTGAGCGTGTAAACAGCCTTGCTGCTGCTCTCAATGCTTACCAGTGCTTTGGTTTCGGCGGGCGGGGCTTTGGGGTCGGCCAGGTTCTGCGTCCGCGAGAGCGAGATGGTCGTGACAGCCCCCGGCGCACTATCGAAATAACCATTCACCACCAGATACGTACCCGGCGACGAAATTTCGGGCGGTCGGTAGATGTCAACGCAGCTGCTTAGCAGAAAAAGCCCTGTTAATAGTTGTACCGCAGCGATTCGGAGCGCAGAAAAAAGACTCGCCGGGAGAGCTTTCTGTGCAGTTGCTAAGAGCGTTTGGATTATTGACGCGATCAGGTGCATTGTTTTTGGGTCGATGGGTGATTCGGGTAAGGCTGCTTGATCAATCTGACCCGTATAGATACCAAGGCTGTTTTCCCCGGCCAGCCCCGAATCAACAGAACCGCGTATTGGCATCGGAGTATCGGCACGCTGCAGGTTGAAACGGTCCGGGTGGTATACAGCCCGGGGCGGCTGGAGTAGCCTTCGTTGACCAATGAACAACGGAAAGATCACGGCCAATGCGGATACAAACTTACGCAATGCGCGAGAGAAGACACAGGAATGCTATCAAACCGGGAAGTGGCAGAGCTGCTGACGAATAGCAGGCCCCTGCACCCCAAATCTGATAATTTCACCAGAATCTGCTTTACGGGGAAGGGAGCAGCCGGTAAAGCCGAAGCGGCTGGTTTGGCAGACCGGACCAGTCGATGTACTCGTTTAAGCAAGGGCGGCTCTCATGGCTGTTGCAGACGCGAATCGCTGCGCTGGATTTTTGTGCAGCGCCCGATCAATCAGCTGTTGAATCCGGGCCGGTACACCCACCTCCCAGACAACTGCCGAATGCCGGATGGCTTCCAGTTGCTGGCGCCAGGTCTGGCCAACAAAAGGCAGTTTGCCGTTGAAGATAAAATAACCAATTACCCCAATCTGATACACCTCGGCCCGAAAATCGGGAGGACCAGCCGATTGATGAAACACGTCGTCGGTTAACCGTTCGGGAGGGATAAAGTCGGTTATACCCCCGAATTTAACTTTATTTTTTGCCCGGTCCCGCCAGAAGAATGCCATATCAAAGTCAATTAGTTTGATGCGCTTGTCTTCATTCACCAGTACGTTGCTTGAGTGCAGGTCGCCGTGCAACACCTTCCGGCTGTGTAAACCATCCATGGCGTCGAGCAACTGACTGAAGAGGTCCATTCTGTGGGCCTGCGATAGTGATTCGGAATTACCGGTAATGAACCGGCGGAGGCTCACCCCGGCGAAATAGTTGATTACCCCAATGCCTTTAACCGGATCAAACATGACCAGCTGGCTTACCAGCGGGCAGTCCTGGAGATGAGCGAGTATTTCAAACTCATAAGCAAACTCGTTTTGTTGATCGCGAGTCTGCGTACGGGGGGCACCGGGGTCCAGAAATAACTTTTTGAGCACGTACTGTTTACCCGCCCGGTTCCGCACCAGATACACCCCTACCGGGGGGGGAGCAGATAACTCGTTCAGGACAAAATACGTATCAATTTTATGGGGTGCCTTCAGGGTCGGGAACGAATATGAGTCTGCTTCCTGCCGGGATGCTGCCCGTGCCAGAATCCCCCGCTGAACGTAGGTGTCGACGGAGTCCTCCACAATGGCCCGTACATCAGCGACCGGGGCATTTAGTTGCTGCGCCAATGCGACAGCAGCCTCCGTAACGGAAGCCGGCTCGCGAAACAGGGTGAGCAAAGCGGTTAACTCCGCGTTGAGCAACAGCACTGTATCCGATGACTTATCCAGCAAACCCGCCGTAAAACCCGGCGCATTGAGCAGGCTGCTCTCCACAAAGCTGTATCCGGGCGCCAGACAGTAGCAAACTTCCATAGCAAAAGGTTAACTATAAAAAAAAGCCGTAGCCCGTTGAGTCAACGGGCTACGACCTCACTGCATTCCTGACAACTTACCAGCACTTTGGTGGTGGTGGTGGGCAATAGTAGTTCTTGTCAGACTTTTTAGACTTTTTGGACTTTTTAGATTTTTTGGACTTGGCCTTGCAGCCACCGCCACCGATCACGGCATTGGCCTCAACGGCCGAGAGGATGTCCAGCTGGCCAGGGGCCAAACGGCTTTGGAACGATTGTAAAGTCATCATGATGCTATTATTTATGGATTAGGTGAAAATAAACTGTGGCGTCCCAGAAAAGTACTGAAACCCATATAATAGACGGAAAAGGAATTATCGCGTCACGGAAATTTCTTTCTTTTGTCTTAACTTTTTGTCAAAAGGTACACATTGCTTCATAGGCCTCGTTGGGAGCGACGAGGCCGGCTGCGTGTATAGTGAGTGACGGGCAAACAGCAAGTAAGTCCCAAAAATGAGCTGATCCGGGTATACAAGCAGAGCCGTTCGACCGGTAGTTATTCAGGTTAGTCAGGCTCTACTGAAGGGCAAACCATTATTTGGCGTGATCAAGAAATTTCCAGTTTATCGTCAGTTAGATTTAGTAGACTGCGGGCCAACCTGCCTGCGGATGATTGGTAAATACTACGGTAAAACCCTTTCACTCGAACACCTGCGCGATGTCTGTTTCATCCGGAAAACGGGCGTGAGTATGGCGGGGATCAGCGATGGTGCACAGGCCGTGGGTTTCCGCACGATTTCCGTTCGAATTACGCTCCAGATTTTGCTGGATGAAGCCCCCAAACCGCTGATTGCCTACTGGCGGCAACGGCACTTTGTGGTGGTATACGCCAGTACCAGCAGGCATATCTTTGTGGCCGACCCCGCGCAGGGCCTGGTTAAATACACCCACGCCGAGTTTATGGATGGCTGGACAGGGCAACCCAACGCACCCGATGCCCCCGGTATTGTGTTGCTGCTGGAGCCTGACCAAACCTTTTATTCGGACCCCGACGAGCCGCAAAATGGCCTTCAACTGAGTTATTTTTGGGGCTACCTGCGTCCCTACCGCCGGTACCTGATTCAGATTGGTATTGGCGTACTGATGGGTGCCCTGCTGACGTTCATTGTCCCGTTCATTATGCAGTCTATTGTGGACCGGGGCATTGAATACCAGGATATTGGCTTCGTTAATCTCCTGCTCATTGGCCAGCTCACTATTTTTATCTGCCAGCTTGTCACTGACTTCGTCGAACAGTGGATTCTGATGCACATCAGCACCCGGATCAATATCCGGCTGATTTCGGATTTTCTGACCAAACTTATGCGCCTGCCCATTTCGTTTTTTGAAACGCGCAATACCGGCGATATCCTTCAGCGTATTGAAGATCACGAAATCATTGAGCGGTTCTTAACCAGTTCGTCGCTCAAGGTTGTGTTCTCTCTGTTCAACATGCTGGTGTTTGGTTTGGTCCTGGGTTTGTATAACGGAACCATTTTTGCCGTATTTTTCGTCAGTGCCGTAGCGTATGTCGCCTGGACCTGGGCTTTCATGGGTGCCCGTAAACGACTTAACCTGCGCCGTTTCGACCGGATGGCCGACAATCAGGGGTCGCTGCTCGAGATTGTGGCAGGCATTACGGAAATCAAGCTTCAGAACATCGAGAACCAGAAGCGGTGGAAGTGGGAGCAGGTACAGGCCCGGCTATTCAAGATCAATGTTGAAGACATGAGGCTGATGCAGGTGCAACAGATCGGCACCTTCTTTATTACGCAGCTGAAAGACATTCTGATTACCTATATGTCGGCGAAACTGGTGATTGACGGCCAGATTACCCTGGGAACCATGCTCGCCATTCAGGCCATTGTAGGACAGATCAATTCGCCCCTGGGCAGCCTGCTTAACTTTATGCGATCGGCCCAGGATGCCAAGATTAGTCTGGACCGGCTGGGGGAGGTTAATAAGAAAGATGATGAAGATCCTGTTCATGCCGACCGCGTTCGCCAGCTGGGAGCCTGGTCGGGTATTTCATTTCAGCACCTGAGCTTTTCGTACGGGGGGGCCAGCACCCCCCCCGTTCTGAAGGACATCAATCTGGTGCTGCCCCGGGGAAAAATCACGGCGCTGGTGGGCTCCAGCGGCAGTGGTAAAACGACCCTGATGAAGTTGCTACTGAAATTCCATGAGCCCAGCAGTGGCCAGATCATGATTGGCAACCAAAACCTGAAAGCCATTCACAGCGGCTGGTGGCGTGGCCAGTGTGGCGTAGTGATGCAGGAAGGGTTTATCTTTTCGGATACGCTACGGCAGAACGTTATTTGCAGCGATGAAATGCCCGACGAGGAACGACTCAGCTACGCGATACACGCGGCTAACTTGTCTGACCTGATTCAAACCCTGCCCCGTGGGGTGGCCACTAAAATTGGGGGCGAGGGCATGGGACTCAGCGTAGGGCAGAAACAGCGGATTTTGCTGGCGCGGGCCATCTATAAGAATCCGACGTTTTTATTTTTCGACGAAGCGACCAGTGCCCTTGATGCCAACAACGAAAAGATTATCATGAACAACCTGGCTGATTTCACGAAGGGGCGCACCGTACTGGTCATTGCGCACCGGCTCAGCACGGTACGCAATGCCGATAATATTGTTGTGCTGCACCAGGGCGAGATTGTGGAGAGTGGTACGCATACTGAACTCGTGCATAAACAGGGCTACTACTATACGTTGGTTCACAATCAGTTGGAACTTAGCAGCTAGCAGTATGAATGGGGGCTCATGTACTTGGTCAGGCGGGTGCACAAACGGGGGTGCCCAGCGTCAGAAAAGGCGGAGGTTTGCGGATGGCTGGTGGCTACTGCTGGCCATGCTGCTTGGCGGACAACCTGGCCGGGCACAAACTTCGCTGTCTCTGGCGGAAACGCTTCGCCTGGGGCTGGCCAATAATACCGAGTTGCAGACGGCCATCCAGCGCGAAGCCATTGCCCGCAGCAACCAGCACGTTGGCGTACCCGACCGGCTACCCGCTATTGGCCTGAATATTGGTCAGAACAATTACGTCAATCAATACAACTCACCCACCACTTTTGTCCAGGGTATTTACCAGGATAATGCCATCGACGGGAGCATAAGCGCCAGTTGGCTGCTGTACAATGGTGGGCGGGTGGCGCTGAGTCAGACCCGACTCAGTCAGCTGGTGCAGCAGGCGTCGCTGGAGACCCAGGCGGTACGCCAGCGGGTCAGCCGGGCGCTGGTAGCGGCCTATTACCAGGTAGTAGTGGAAACCGCCCGGCTGGGGGTCAGAACCGAAAGCGTCAACCTGTCCAAAGCCCGCTTTATCGACTTCAGGGAACAGGAACGCCTGGGTAAAGCCAGCACATTTGACGTGTTGCAGGCCGAGAACCTGTTTTTAACCGATTCGACCATTTACCTCCAGCAGGAAATTAACGTTCAAACGGCCCAGAGCCAGCTTCAGATAACCATCGGCTGGAACCGTTTCGAGCCTGTCATCCTGACCGACAGCCTGACGGCCGGTGCCCGCCCGCCTGCCTTTTCCAACCTGAATGGTAAGTTACTCAGCCTCAACTTCGACCTGCGAAGCCAGCGCGTGGGGGTGCTGGTTGCCGCTAATGCCATACAGTTACAAAAAACGGCTTTCAAGCCGGTGGTAAGGCTGAATTCATCGCTCTACCAAAGCTTCACTGGGACTAAGTTTATCGATATTCCCCGTATCAACGGTAGTTCAACCAATTTTCTGATCGGCGGCCTGTCGGTATCCATGCCTCTGTTGCGGAGCCGGGAAATAAGGCGATCTGTCCGGCAGAGTGAACTGGAACGTACGCTGGCTGAGATCACCCTGAAAGGGGCTGAGCGCCGGCTCCAGGCAGAATCTGAACTACTGGCCCGTTCCTACCAGACGCAGAGTAGAATTGTGGCCCTGTCGGCGTTGTTAACGACAAATGCAGCCCGTAGTCTGATCATTGCCCGCAACCGGCTCCAGAACGGTTTTTCCAGCCTGATTGAATACCGCTCCGTTCAGCTGGCCTATACAGAAGCCAAACTGAATCAGCTACAGGCCCTGTACGCCCTGAAACTCATTGAAGCCGACGCAAAACAGTTAGTTGGCAACCTAAACTGACCCCGTTATGCCCCAGCCAACTCCGTATACTACTCACTCCGACGATGTTGACGAACTCCTGACCCAGATGCCCGGCTGGCCCCTGCGCTGGGGTATCAGCCTGATGTTTGGCGTGGTATTGCTCCTGCTGGGGCTGGCCTGGTTCATTAAATACCCGGACGTTATCAAGGGCAAAATTACCATTACCACCAACACGCCACCCGCCACGGTTGTGGCACGGGCCAGCGGCCCCGTTCATCTGCTGGCCATCGACAAAACCCTGCTCACGGCCAACGAAGTGTTTGCTACCATTGGTGGAACAGCCCGCTACAGTGATGTGCAGGTCCTGCGCAATGGGCTGGATGCATTCCAGCCCATCTTTGATACGGATCAGCTCGCAGAAGGCCCACGGTCTGCCTCCCTGTTGCTGCCCGACGGGCTGGAGTTGGGTGAATTGCAGACCCCTTACAATGTGCTGCTGCTCCGCTGGAAAGAATGGCAGGCTCTGGGCGTACGTGGTAACAGTAACCTACAGCGAAAAGGCATCGTTAACGAACAGATCAACGGCCTGTATCAGGTAGGTAACCGGCTGAACCGGCAAATGGAATTGCTGCAACAGGAGTATACTCTGCTGCTGCGTACCTACGAAACCCGCTACAAACCCCTTCAGCAGTCGGGGAGTATCTCCATCGAGCAACTCGAAGTCAAACGGGATGAACTGATTACCAAGTCCAAAGCCATTGAAGCGGCCCGAGCAACTATTTCGGAAAATGAGAACCGTATTATTGGCCTCCGCAGCCAGAAAGCTGAATACGACTTTGACCAGACTGACCGGCAGCTGGCCGCCCGTAATGGCCTGCGCGATGCGTTTACGGGCCTGCTCAACGCCATTACGGCCTGGGAAACCACCTATGTGCTGAAAGCCCCGATTGATGGTCGGCTGAACTACCTCAATTTTATGCACGAAAACTCGGTGCTGGTGGCGGGGCAGGAGGTGGCCGGCATTGTGCCGGGTCCCGAAAGGCAGGGCGCTGCCCAACGGGGCTCCGCGGTTCCGGGGCTGTCGGGTTCATACGTGGGTGAGTTATTCATTGAACCGTCCGGCTCAGGAAAAGTGGCTGTAGGGCAGGCGGTCAACATTACCCTGCTGAGTTTTGGCAAAAAAGAGTTTGGCATGCTGCGCGGGCGGGTAGCTACCGTTGCCGACATCAGCACGACGCTGAGCGCGGGTGGGCAACCCCGGACCGTTTATAAGCTCTACGTAGCCCTGCCCGGCGGCCTTACTACCACCGTAAACAAAAAACTGCCGTTTCGCTATGGACTGGAAGGTACCGCCGAAGTTATTACGAAAGACGTCCGGGTTCTTGAACGGATATTCGACAGCATCCGGGCTGCTTTCTCCTCCTAGCCCGCATTGATGAAGGCGGGTCCGCCGTAGCCCGTTGCTCCTTCGCATTCCCATCGAACCGGCTCCGCTTTGTTGCACTAACCGCGTAATCCGGCCCGCCCATTTCTGCCCGAAATTCCGATCGTACGCCGTTTACGCTGGAGAACTGCGTACCCGTCAAAATCTGAAATTATACGTTATTGATGGAATGGGCTGGCCGAAAATAGAGAGCTGGTAGCCGTTTACGCGCCCATTTTCCGACTTGAAATAGACCGAATAGGCATTCCGGCGCCCCAGCAGGTTATAGATCGAGATAGTCCACGAACTGTGCGCCAGCTTCTTTACTTTGTGGTTGCCTTCGATGTTCATCGCTACGTCGGCGCGGTAATAATCAGGAATTCGGTACTGATTGCGGTCGGAGTACAGCAGCCGGGGGGCGCCGTCGAGGTAGTACTTCGAGACGGGCAGGGTAATGGGCCGACCAGTACTGTACGTGAAGTTGAATGACAGGCTGAACCGGCGATTTACCTTGTAGTTGCTGATGAGCGTAACGTCGTGCGGTTTGTCGTAACTGCTGGGGTACCACTTTCCTTCGTTAATGATTTCTGAGTTGGCCGGGCCGGTGGTGCGCAGCAACGTGCGGGCAAAGGTATAGCTGAGCCAGCCATTGAATTTGCCGGCGGTCTTCTTCACCAGAAACTCGATACCATAGGCCACCCCTTCAGCATTCACCACGTCGGTTTCGATGTGGTTGTTCAGAATCAGCGACGCCCCGCCCCGGTAGTCAATCCGGTTCTGCATGGTTTTGTAATACGCTTCTACCGAGGTTTCGATGGTGTTATTGCGGTTATTCTTGTACAGGCCAATGGCGTACTGGTCGCCGATCTGCGGTTTGATATTCGGGTCGCTAAGTTTCCAGATGTCGGTAGGCGAAATAACGGTGGTGTTGGACAGCATCTGAATATACTGCCGCGTTCGGTTGAAGCTCGCCTTGACGGAGGCCGTATTGCTTAGCCCGTAGCGGATGGAGACGCGGTACTCGGGCCCCTGATAGGTGCTGATGGCCTGATTTTTACCGTACGAAAGTGTATCGGTAATGTTGCCCGGCGTTTTGGGCTGTCCCGGCGCGTACTGAAACACCGATGCAGGCCCTAAGAAAGTATACAGAGAATACCGCAGTCCGGCACTGATCGACAGCCGGGAGCTGACATCGAAGCGGTCGCCAATGTAAACGGCACTTTCCAGACCACGCTCGGCGGGTACTACGTCCGGTACAATCAGCGACTCGCTGCCCCTTGGGCCAAACGTGCCGGGGTTTATTTTGTAGAGCGTACTGCTGACGCCAAAATCAACGGCATGCTGGTTGGTAGGGTAATAGTTGAAATCGGCTTTGGCCTGATACTGGTTAATGGCAAAGTCGAGGGTATAGGCGTTTACCGGATTTTTCTCGCTCGTAACGTTGTAGCTATAACCGCTGTAGCTGCCCGTAAAAACACTATACAGCTTATTGGTGATGACGTGTTTCCATTTCAGCGTGGCCGTTTGGTTCTGGTAACGGTACGTAGTGTCGCTGCTGAGCCGGAATCGGTCTTTGCTGGCATACCCGGTGAGGTAAAACGTGTTCCGCTCGTTCATCTCGTGGGTAATGTGCAGGTTGAGGTCGTAAAACTGCGCCTGGCTTTTCTGGTACGATGTGTTCTGCAACTGCCGCAGCAACCAGTCAGAATAGGTAGACCGGATGCCCGCAATAAACGACGTTTTGTCTTTCAGAATTGGCCCTTCCAGCATCAGCCGCCCCGTCAGTAGCCCAATCCCCCCCGAACCAACGAGCTTCTTCTTGTTGCCATCCCGCGTCTGCACATCCAGTACCGACGACAGCCGCCCCCCAAACCTCGACGGCATGGCACTTTTGTACAGTTCGGCACTCTTAATCATATCGGGGTTGAAGGCCGAGAAAAACCCGAACAGGTGCGAGGAGTTGTAGATGGTGGCGTCGTTGTACAAAATCAGGTTCTGGTCCGTGGAGCCTCCCCGCACGTTAAGACCCGTTGAGCTTTCGCCCACGGTTTTTACGCCCGGCAGCGTCTGAATAACGCGCAGCAGATCGGCTTCGCCGAGGGCGGTGGGTACCTGCCTGATACTCTTGATGTCGATTCGTTCCTGCCCCATTTGCAGGCCCGAAATGTTCCTGTCTTTTTCGGCTTCGATGACCACTTCTTTCAGCGCAATCACATCATCCTCCATCTCTATATCGAATTTATCGTCCGAGTACAGGATAATCCGCCGGCGGGAATCTTTCATGCCGATACTGCGGATTCTGAGGTCGTGTCTGCCGCGCGGCAGGGTGATGGAATAAAAGCCAAACTGGTCGGAAACGGTACCCACGCGCGGACTTTCGACGTAGAGGGCCGCGCCCACCACCGGCTCGCCCGAAGCCACGTTTCGTACATAGCCCGATACCGTTGCCCGGCCCGGACGAACGGGCCGGTCCGACGCATCGGTGGTGCGTTTACCAATCTCGTAGGTTTTGGCTTCGGGTTCGGCTCGTTTTTTCTGACGCTGGCCGAGGTAATCATTCAGTGTGGTATCGGTTCCTGTACCCGGCAGCCCGCCCCGGAAAAAACCAATAGGTAACTCCGTCCTGATAACACGCTCCAGCGTGATGTACACGCGTTTCTGCGCATCAATAGCGTAGTTGAATTTCGACCCGGAAAAAATCTGCTGCAACAGCGTTCGTACCGACTGGTTTTCGGTAGAAACCGTCACCGGCAGGCTGTCTACTTCGGCAGGGTTATAGAAAAACCGGTAGGTCGTTTGGGCTTCCACCGCCTGCACAACCTGCGGAAAACGCAGAGGCTGTGGTGAAGGCTGTGGCGAAGGCTGTGGCGGAATACTCACGCGCTCGTTGGTGGGTGTTTGCGCCAGCAGGGGTAATCCAAAGGCGGTGAGCAGCAGGAAAAGGGGTAGAATGCGGAGAGGTTGGGGCATATTGGTTGACTAATGACCAGCATCATACTGCTGTACTACTTTGGTGATGGCGTCTTCGCGTAGTGCATCGTTAAACTTTAGTTTGTTGGCACGCAGGTATTTACGCAACACTTTGCTTTGCTCAGGAAACAGCAATAGTACAGAACCTTTATTTTTTACTTCGTGATAAATCCCGTCTCTGCGGATATAAAAATGGTCTTTTGGTAGATAGTCTGCTTTATAGGCACCGCTCGAAACATCTTCGTGGATAATTTTTTTTCGGTGGGCCAGCACCTGTACGGAACCATCGTGCAGCAGTTCGTAGAAACCCGCAGGCAGGCCCAACGTGCTGTCGAGCCGAATGAACTGGTGCGCTCCCAGCAAAAACCGGCTGATTTTGCTGTTGCGTACCTGTATCTGGTAGCCACCCTCCGGTGGTCTTACCGCCACCTCGTCCCGCACAATATCGTAAAGCATAGCTACGTCGTGATACGGTATGCCATTGTAGGTGATGCTGCCCGCCTGTAAACTATCTGTGGGATAGAACGGGTGAATCTTGATGCGATGGTCCTGCGGAATGTATTCGTTACCGGCATAGACCTGTTCCTGACGGTACATAGCCTGTTCGTACAGGGCAAGGGTCTGCTTTTTGGCTGCTTGCAGAAACAGTGTATCCGATGCCGGCGTCTGCCCGTTTGCAGCCGTTTGGAGGAAAATAAGAATCAGGAAACCTGGTAGCACGTGTCGCATGAATTGTATAAAAATACCCGTAAAAATAGGGCCGAGAATAGGTGCGCTGCAAGGTGGCGTGCAAGTCAGTCGGGCAATCGCTTTATTGGGTTCCTTTCAGGATTTTGATAGCCGGTCAACCAACAGATTCTTAAAAGTAAGCAGATCATACTCCATACTACTCAGCCGGTTACTATCCGTTCTGGGAGGAGCCACGAGTTTTACCAGACAATCGACTGTTTACGGCTATTCAACCGATTGTCCTACCGGACAAAAAAAGGGATGCTTACCCCCAATACCCGGTCGTGGACCGGACTATTGAGCGGGTTACGGGCCGCAGGGCTGAACCCAAAGCCCCGCAGGAACTGGAAGTAGCGAAGGAAATGGTCTGATAAACGAACAAAGCCGGAGTGGGCAACCTGCCCGCTCCGGCTTTGCCAGAAAAACGCCATCTAAAGGTACCCTGTTCAGTCCTGCACACATCTTCAGGACCACTCTATTCCACGGCTCGCCCGTGGCCGAACGGCAACGCCGGCAGGAGTACAAACTGCCGGACAAAAAGAGGGTGCTGCATAGTGCTGATCTGTTTCATAACGCCTTCTGGTTCAACTGCTCTACAGCGTGATTGGCCGCGCGGGCCGTGAGCGCCATGTACGTCAGCGACGGATTGACGCAGGACGACGAAGCCATAGCTGCGCCGTCGGTGACGAACACGTTTTTGCAGTCGTGTACCTGATTGAATTTGTTTAGTACCGACGTTTTGGGGTCTTTGCCCATGCGGGCGGTGCCCATGTCGTGAATGCCGAGGCCGAGGTGTACGTCCTGCCGGTTATTGCCGGTAATGTTTTTGAAACCTGCCGCATCGAGCATCTCCATTGCCGAATTCATGATGTCTTTCCGCATGGCAATCTCGTTCTCCCCGAAGGCCGCATCGAACACAATGAGCGGTATGCCCCACTTGTCTTTTTTGTCGGTACTGAGCGTCATCCGATTGTCAGGGTTGGGCAACACCTCGCCAAACCCGCCGAAGCCGATACTCCACTTGCCCGGTTGCGTCATCTCCTGCTTGAACGATGCCCCAAAGCCGTCCTGAGCAGTGCCTCGTTTCCAGTCGCTTCGGTTGGCCCCGCCCTGGTAACCGAAGCCGCGCAGGTAATTCGCCTGTTTGTCGCTACCCCAGTTTCGGAACCGGGGAATGTAAAGCGCGTTGGGCCGCTGACCAAATACGTAATCATCCTCAAAACCTTCGACGGAGGCATTGGCTCCCACGCCGAGGTGGTGATCCATGATGTTACGGCCCACCTGATCGCTGTCGTTACCGAGGCCGTTGGGAAAACGGTTGCTGGTGGAGTTGAGCAGCAGGGCCGCCGTATTCATACTACCCGCATTGAGGAAAATGATTCGGGCAAAATACTCCGTAACGGCGTTGGTATTCTGGTCGATAACGCGAACACCTTTAGCCTTTTTGGTGGTTTCGTCATACAGCACTTCCGCCACAATGCTGTCGTGTAGCATATCGAGTCGGTTGGTCAGGCGGGCAGCAGGAATGGCCCCGGATAGTGAACTGTAATAGCCTCCGTACGGACAGCCCCGAACGCATTTGTTCCGGTACTGGCACGAGGCCCGGCCCAACGCTGTATGCCAGGGCTGGGCTTTGGAGAGGTTTGCCACCCGGCCCACCGTAACGGGCCGGTTCAGTTTTTTGTTGACCATGTCCCGGAAATGCTGCTCGGGCGGGGTCATGGGCATGGCGGGTAGAAACGTGCTGTCGGGTAGGACGGCGAGGTTTTCGGCCCGCCCGCTGATGCCCACAAACTTTTCCATGCGGGTGTACCAGGGTACCAGTTCGGCGTAGCGAATGGGCCAGTCAACGCCGTGGCCGTCTTTAGCGTTGGCTTCAAAGTCATGTTCGTTCCAGCGATAACTCTGCCGCCCCCAGTGCATGGATTTGCCCCCCGTGTGGTACGCCCGAATCCAGTCGAAGGGACGTTTTTCGATGTATGGATTCTGCTGGTCGTTAGTCATGAACTGCGCCGTAGCATCGCTGGCTAACGCACCAAATCGCCAGTTGGCCCAGCGTTCCTCTGCCGAATGCACCGTTACGTGGTCGCGGTGTTCAATTTCCCAGGGGGCTTTATTGGCGGTGTCGTAGTCTTCAATGTGTTTCACCTCGCGCCCGCGCTCGATCATGAGTACCTTCAGCCCTTTTTCGGTGAGTTCTTTGGCCGCAATGCCGCCGGTCATGCCGGAGCCAACCACGATGGCATCGTAGCGGTGGGTTTTATCGGTTGTCAAATTCAGGTTCATAGCGTATCGAGTGGGGTTAGTAGGCGTACAGTTTCTGGCCGGGTTTAATCTTGATCAACTCAAACTTGCCGGGAACCGGTACATACTCATAGTTGGCCTTCAGGCCCTTCTCAGAGGTGTAATAGCCCAGCAGCGTCAGTTCTTTCATGAGCCGCCAGAAAGGCAGACCCTTCAGCTGGGCTTTCATCACTTCCTTATCTTCGTTGTCGCCCATTTTGGTTTGCTTTACCTGATACTTCTTCATCTGCTGGTTGGTATCGGCTTCGAGTTGTTTGAGCATGTCTACCTTCTGCGCGTCGCTCTTGCTGAGAAAATTCTCTTGCTGCAACTGCGCTACACCTTCCAGAAAACTCTGTTGTTCGGGTTCTTTGTAGCAGTCGCGCAGCATCATTTCCACAAAGGCCGGTACGCCCGCTTCAATGGCCCCCGGCGTGTCGGTTTTGGGGATAATCTGCTCGGCCACCTCGGCAAGGAGCGACCGCTGTTCACCGGTCAGCGCGAAGGCAGTCGATCCGTTTTTTAGCGCGTTCCCTTTCTCGAAGCGGCTCATAGCCTGCACCGTAGGCAATGACAGCGTGCCGCCCAGAATGAGCGAGAGTTGAGTTATGGCATTCCGGCGATTCATCATGGTGTATTCGTTTTCTTCTTTGTACCGTAAATAGAATAAAGCCAGACCACCGGCTAATTTACTGCGAGGTAAACTGATATGTACCCGCCCCAATTTCTACGCGCTGGTATCCGTCACGGCGTTCGTTTACCTGTATGGCTGCGTTCGGTTGCAACGGCTTGCCGTCCTCCCGAACAGTAGCCGAACCGGTAGCCGGAATAAATACCGATGCCCGGGTATTGACGGGTACCACAACGGTCAGGCTGACGGTTTGCCCCTGCCTTTTCCAGGACGACGTAATTTGGCCGTTGATGGACCGGTAGGACGCGTTGACGGAGCCGATGCCTGAGGGGGCAATTTCGGGTTTGACGGTAAACGTCCGGTAGCCCGCTTCCCCAACTTTGATGCCCGCTGCGTTTTCGAACAGCCACTCGTTCACCGACCCGAAGGCGTAGTGGTTAAAGGAGTTCATCCCCGCGTTGTTCTCGAATCCCTTGCCTTTGACGTAGCTGTTCCAGCGTTCCCAGATGGTGTTGGCCCCGTTCACGACCTCAAAACCCCACGATGGATATGCCGTACTGAGTAACAATTTGTAAGCCTCGTCGCTGTGGCCGGTAGCTGACAGGGCGGGCAACAGCGGCTTTACGCCCAGAAAGCCAGTCGATAGCTTGCCGCCATTGGCTTTGATCAACTCAACCAGATAGTTGCCTGCTTTGGCGGTTTGGTCGGCATTGAGCATCTGCATGTATACAGCGTTGGCGTAGGCCGTTTGGGTGTGCCCCTCGAAGCCCATATTGCCATCTACGTAGCCTTCTCCATCGCCGTAAGCAGCCGTGTTGGCTTTAAATTTACCCGTTTCGTCGGCGTAGTGTGCCAGAAAAGCCTGCCGGATTTTATTGAAGTTAGCTTCGTACGCAGCGGCCTCGGCGTGTTTGTCAATGGCGGTGGCCATCTCGGCCATCATGGCCGTTACGTAGCCGTAGTACATGGTCGCCAGCATATCAGGCGGGGTTTTTTTGCCCACCGACAGCCAGTCGCCGAAGCCACCTTTGGGCGAAATGTCCTCGAAACTTGCTTCTTTGTAGATGATGTTCCCGTCTGTTTTACGGGTCATAAAATCGAGGTAGGCCACCATATTTGCCCAGAATTCCCGAATTACGCGGGTATCGTTGTACGTTTTGTAGATGGTATAGGGGCAGATAATCCCGGCTTCCGACCAGCCCGGCGAGTAGGTGTCCGTTTTGCGGACGTTGGGCGCGGGAGCGTAAATGGGGTACGATTTGTCGGCACGCTGCGCATCGTTCAAATCGACCAGCCACTTCGTGTAAAAAGCGGCAATGTCGCTGTTGAACGTAGCTGACTGCACGTAAGTCTGGGCGTCGCCGGTCCAGCCGAGCCGTTCGTCGCGCTGCGGGCAGTCGGTGGGTACGTCGAAATAGTTGGAACGCTGCGTCCAGACGATGTTGTGGTACAACTGGTTAACCATCTTATTGTCGGTCGTAAACGCACCCGCTTCGGGCGTAGCCGAGGTCATTACAATACCCGTGATGGCATCAGGCGTGGGTGCTTTGCGCAGGCCGGACACTTCCACGTACTGAAACCCGTGGTAGGTGAAGCGGGGTGTCCAGGTTTCGCCCTGTTTGTCGCCTTTCAGAATGTAGGTATCGGTGGCCCGCGCCTTCCGCAGGTTTTCGGTCATGATGTCGCCGTTGGGAAACAAGACCTCGCCGTAGCGTAGCCGGATGGTATCGCCTTTGTTGCCCGTTACGCGCAGCCGCACCACGCCCGCAAAGTTCTGCCCCAAATCGAACAGGTATTTTCCGCCCGGTTTTGGGGTTACGGTTTTCGCTTTCAACTCCTGAAACACCTGAACGGGGTCGCCGGGGTAGGTCTCAATCTGGCGGTCAGCTTTGTCGGGGTAAACAGCCGCGCTTTTCCAGGTTGCGTCGGCAAAACCGGGTTTATTCCAGTTGGTAAATTCCAGCGTTGCATTGTAGGTTTCGCCGTTCAGCATATCGGCTTCCACGATGGGGCCGTGGTTGGTTTTCCAGCTTTGGTCGGTAGCAATCGTTTCTTTCTCGCCGTTGGCGTAGTCGATTTCGAGCTGGGCTTTCAGCAGTGGAACATCGCCGTAAAAACCCCTGACAATCGGGTTTTTGACCAGCAGCGCGTAGCCTAAGTAGCCAGCATACCAGCCGTCGGACAGGATAGCGCCGAGGGCGTTTTTGCCGGGTTTCAACTCGTTCGTAACGTCGTAGGTTTGGTAATAGACGCGCCTGGTATAGTCCGTCCAGCCGGGCGTGAACTGATCCTTGCCAATGCGCTTGCCGTTGATGTGAAACTCGTACAGGCCGAGGGCCGTGACGTATAATCTGGCTCGTTTGATGGCCGGTTTGAGTACCGTTTCTTTCCGGAAAAAGGGCGCGGGGGGCAGGTGGTACGTTTTACCTTTACCCAGGGCCGTCAGGTCGTTGCCAATCCAGCCCGCTTTCCAGTCAGTTTTGGTGAGCAAACCTATCTCAAACGTAGCGGGTTGACTCCACGCGCCGGGTTGTCCGGTTTTGTCCCAGCTTCGCACTTTCCAGTAACAGACGGTGCGGGAGGAGAGAGCTGTTCCTGCGTATTCAATCTGATTGGTGGCGTTGCCCGGTACCTTACCAGAGTCCCAGAGGTCGGGGTTGCCAGCGGCCAGTTGCTGCGCCGACGAAGCCACCAGAACCTGATACCCTGTTTGTACCTGCCCCCGCACTGCCGATGTCAGTTCCCAGCTTAGCCGGGGTTTGGTCACGTCGGTCACCGGATTGATTTTGTATTCGGTGCGCAGATGAACGGGTTTCAGGTCCGAATCCGCCCGTGCCGGCTGGCTTATGAGGGTTGCAAGCAGGAGTAAAAACGCGGTTAGGCGGGTGGCAGGATGATTGTAGAGCATAGAGCGTCAGGTTGCTGGATGGTTGAGCTGAGGGTGGTGTTACCGGATGATTCGGACTTCTTTGGGGCCACGGATGCTCGACTAAACAGTACCATTAGCCAGCTTCGTGTGCTAACTGTGAAGTGCACCGCCGGACGTTAAGGTAGATGCCTTCGGCAACGTTTTCGGGCTTGGCGAAGGGCGGGCTTTTTACCACAAATGTTGATGCGGAGAACTGAACTTTCGGTTACCACAAAACTGTCTACGAAGCACGGAACCCCGCCTATTGCAAATGTGCTGTTACCTGCTGTGCTTAATTTAGTCAATGTTGTTCAGTTTATTTTTTTAAGTACTCGTCCCATTCCTTTGGAGCTTCTTTTGTCGTTCCTACATGTTCCATAAAAATCCCTTCGTTGTATTTTTTGTCTTGCCAACAAATTTCAATTGTTTTTTTAATAATTCCTTTGGCTAATTGTATGCCTCTCGGTCTATAAATTCCGAAGGATCCTAGATTGTCAGGTTGCCCAAGTACCAAATAAAACATAAAATTGTTTATTAGAAACTCAACTACTTTTAGTTCATTATTTGCTGTCAAGGAACGGAAAGAAAGTGAATGATATTTTTGGATTTGTTTGTCATCTGGTATTTTAAAATACATCCCCCAATTGTCAGGAAATGGTTTGTCATTGAATAGAATGTCAACATATTCGTCTTTCAAAATACAATCTTTTTTCACTCCGTCACTACAAATTTGATTTGAGGCTATGAAAGCACAAGCTGTTTTAAGCATCCACTTTTCTAGGTCTTCTCCACAGAATACTGATAAATCATGTTTGGGATTTTCTGAATTAAAATCTTCATCAAACTGAACGATAATTCTATGAAGTCGTCCCATTTCAGCGTCAACTGGAGACAATAATTCATTATGAGTTGTACATAATATATTTGAAACTAACCTGCTTCTTGAAAGCAGGTTAAACGTTTCCTTCTCTTGCCAAGGTAACCCTACAATTTTAACTTTTTTATTTAGTTCAAAACCTTGCAATATATTGTTAGAAATAAAATGTTCTCCTGATATTTTCGTAGAACAGTTTCTTGTTATTTTAGCGTAACACTTATCGTGTGAATGGTCAGTAATAGTTTTCGTAGGTTTTAAAAGATTTGGTTTTTTATTCCACAGTTTTCCAGTCAAGCAACAAAACTTTGCTTTTTGTCCGCTGTCACACGGGCATGGGTCATATGGGTTAAATTGGGTCGTCATAGCATTGCAGGTAACGTTGAGTATTTGCGAAGGCAGGGAATTTGAAAAACGTCTGCCCGATACAAATGCAAAATTGAAAATATAAAGTTGAAGTTAACAAGTAAAAGCCAAATTTATGAATGTCAGCCCGAACCGCTGCTGATGCTTGCACATAGCTGATGTTACATTGTCCAGCCCTGCTTTTGCAAATACTTTTGTTAGTGGCAGTCAATTTTGATGATTTAATATCGCCAATTATTAAATGTGGAAATAGCAGTTAGGACAGTTGCCGCCTGGTTTTATGCTAGGATTTCTTAATTCTCCAATTATATTACAAATAGGACATAAAATTATTGTTAAATTCTCTTCCTTATTGTAAGTATATAAGTACCAAGATTCACTTACTAAAATAGGGGTTAATTTCGATGTAATTTTATTAGTATGATTCTCTTTTGACTTAGCTAATATTTGTCCTACTGGAAATACGTCGTCGCTGCCAGCTTTTTGAACGGTCGTCTGCAAATTCATTCCAATAGTAGAACCGTATGAATTTAGCATGGCTTTAAGCTCAATTATTGAAAAACTTTGGCCCCTAATTCGATTTCGAAGTGTTGGTAATGAATATTGCTTCTTCAGTTCTTCTATTTGTTCCTTAACATAACTAGATTGGTAATACATTTCGCTTTCATACTTTCTTTCAAGCCATTTTGATTCTGTGTTTTCTATTATTTTCCAAGAACCATAAGAAGGAGAGTTTTCAGAATAAATTACGGTCTTAACAGAATAGTATTGACTTCCCCATTCATCAGGTTGAAAAATTCTAAATATTGATTCCATGTCAGGCGGTTCACTATCGGTATAGTCAACAAGACACCATCCTTCAGAATGAATCATTTCACCATTTTTCATTTCAACTGCAGCATTTGCTCTTGCTGAAGGATAAATTAATGCTTTGGTTCCTATGTTTCTAAGCCATCTCGCTATTGCTTCTGTCACCGGTGTTCCTCCCGTATAAAAACACAAAAGTGACGGTAATAGATCATAGAAGTCAACAGGCTTTTTTCCTTTTATCAAAAAGCATTGTGAGGAAAGAAAAGTATCCTCATCAGTTCTATAGACGAAGTGCGTCTTATCTATACCCTCTTGCAATGATTTTACCAACCATTCCTGAACCTCGGGTATCCTCAAGTCAATAACATTTGAGAGCTTTACTTTTTTTGTATTGAAGCGAACAGGAAATGGGAATTCCTTAACAGCTTCAACAATGGTTGTATCATCTTTATCAGTTATTCTGCTCCAATAGGTGTGGAATGGATTTGGACACCCGTGTCTGGATTTATACACTAAAAGAATACCATCGTTTGGGAAAGAGCCATCTGACCAGATGTATGCATATTTTCGATACAAAAATTGATAGTTCCTTTTGTCGGCTAAATCGTATACGTCTACCTCTCCTGAAACCTTTGGATCGTAGTAATGCCTTAATTCATAGGCTAATGTACTACCATCATCTCCTTGGCTATCACATATAGAATAATATCTTCCTCTAGGCAAGTCGCTACCCCCGGCATATCTCCGATAATTAAAAGCTTTCTCCCGATTATCAAGCCCTCGTATTTTTTCCTCATCACTAGGTAAGTTTACCTCTTCCCTAAAAAACTGAGTGAACGTGAAATCCATAGCTGCTTTGGCTTGCGCTGACAAATCGAAAGTTCTTATGAATTTTACATTTCCCTCAAATTCAGAAAACGGAATCCGATCCATAGTTGCGTTGCCGCACGAATTGCTATGCCATTCATCCAGTTGTGCTTCACTTAAAAATATATCTCCATTCTGAAGTAGTATAGCTGCCGGTAAACTATTTTCCATATGGTCGGGGAAATAGTTTACCGTTTTAAGAGAAGGGTTCTTTTGATAGGCATCCTGATTAGAATCTTCTGTTGCAGCAGAACTATCTTCCTTTGCTTTATTGAAATAAGATTCAAATTGTTGAATATATTTTTCAGGCTCCCATATAAAATTAGCATAATAAATTCCAGCTTCTATACCATTAAATCCTCTGTCATGTAGCTGAGTAAGAACATGGACTGCTTCATCATATTTTTGGTCAATGATTAACTGAAATCCCTTTAGAAATTCCTGTTGCGCCATTTCACCCAGACTTTTTACAATCACTTGCATATCCGATGTGGCTGCATCCTGATTAAAGCGTTTTGGAAATAAGAAATTTATTAAAAAATGACTAAACAATCTGTAACAAAGGCTTTCCTTTTTTCTAGATGAATATTCAACGGCATTGTTTAGTTCAGTAATTGCATTATCAGGGTCTAAAAGTCTAAAATATATTTTCCCGAGGTACAGGCTTAAGTCCGCATCTTTTCTACCCAGGCTTTTTGCTTTTTGAAAATCCTCTTTTGCTTTTGGTAGTTCGCCAAGTTCGTACTGTGAACATCCTCTAAGAAAGAAAAGTTTCTCTACTTTATCCGAGATGGCTATTGCTTCTGAAAAGACAGAAATTGCTTCTTGGTAATTTTCGATTTGGATAAGCGTGTTACCAAGACCTATTCTTGGAAAAATTACATTTGGCTCTAGTTCAATGGCTTTTCTATAATCTATTAATGCTTCCTGGAATTTTGAGCTTCGCTCATGAGCAACTGCCCTATTGTTTAATGCTTCAACGTCGCTTGGGTTAATGTAAAGAACAATACTATAATCCTCTATGGCTTTTGAATAATTCTCTTTTTGCAGGAAACAGTTTCCCCTATTATAGAATGCATTTATTTCCCCGGGGTTTAAATTTATTGACTGTGAATAATCACTTATTGCAAGATCCCAAGATTTACTTTCTGAATAAAGGATTCCTCTTTTCAAATAAGCATCAGCATCTTTAGGGTTATATTGAATTCGGTTAGTGAATTCCTGAATTTTTTTATATTCATTGTTATTTTCCACTGGTTTATTTTTTATTGCCACTAACATCTGTATTTACGCAAGTTTGTGCTTTTTTGGGTAAACCTTCGTAAATATCCGTTATAGCTGTAAGTACCTTTCTCTGAAATGTACTCAGGTTTGGCCCAAACCAATGGCTGAGTACAGGCGCAATAAGCATGTTTTGAACTAAACATCCAAATCACCTAATGGACTCTTTATCTGGTCAAACCCTTTGGTTGTCAGGTGCATATACACTTGGGTTGTCTTTACGCTTTCGAGGGAGCATGATATAACAAGTTGCTGGAAGGTTGAGCCGCGGGTGGTGTTACCGGATGATTCGGACTTCTTTGGGGCCACGGATGTCGGACTGGATTTTACCGTTGGCCAGTTTCGTATGCTTCACCGTCAGCACACCGTATGGCGTTGGGTAGGTACCTTCGGCAAAGGTCAGGTTGCCGAGGTGGGGATCTATTTTGATGGCTCTGCAACCCGGTTCCACGACCTGAATGCCCAGGACATGCTCCGTCAGCCAGGGCGTTGGTCCCGATGCCCAGCCGTGCGCCAGACTGTGCCGAAATCCGACGTAGCAATAGGCTCCGCAATCGCCGTGAATATCTTTCTTACCCGCCGGTATTAGTTCGTCGATGCGCCCTGCATTGGGTATCCAGTCCAGATTGAAATCTTCCCAGAAGGTCGTTGCGCCCAGAGCCAGCATACCGCCCCAAAACTGCCGGATATTGTCCATCGCTCCCTGGTAGTCGCCCGCTTTGGCCTGTGCCTGAAGCATATAGTAGCCGTAAAACGTCGAGAAATTACGCGCTCCCCCCACCGATAGCACCTTTTTGTTGGCTTCCTGAGCGGGCATCAGTTCTGACAGAGCCAGCAAAGCCGCGCCCTGTTTCGAGCCGTTAGGGTCGGGTACGTACTTGCGCAACCGCGCCACGGCTTCATCGCACTGTTTGGCGGTAGTGGGGTCGTTTAGAATGCGGCAGAGGTCGGCCCCGGCACTCAGCGAGAGCACCAGCATGGATTGCAGCCCCGCATGAATACCTTCTTTATTTTCGCTCGACGGCCAGTCCAGAAAGCGCAGCCCGTCTAATTTTTCGCTGTTATTATCGCCGATCTGTTGCCGCAATAAACCCAGCAACGGCACTAAATAGGCTTTCTGCTGTTGTAGATAAGCCAGATTGCCGTACTGCCGATACCAGTCGCGGTGAATGATAACCCACCACATCGAGTACGTACTGATGCCATTCATCCAGCTGGGCAGGGGCGTAATGTCGCGCACCAGATCCAGACTTTTGGGCACGACCGCGTTGTAGCCAAACACGGCGTTGATGGTCGAAACTTCGGGGTGCATATCGCCCACCCACACCAGCCGGTCGCGCTTGATGCCGTCCCAGAGATAGTCCTGCATGTTGAGGTGCACCGTGTACGCGCCCGTGTTCCAGATGGTATTCAGCAACGTATCGCTGCACCGGAACGAGCCGACGTAGGGAATATTGCGAAACGTGAAGATGGCACTTACTTCTTTCAGCAGTAGTTCGGCGGTGGGGTCCACTACGTCGATGCGCACAAAGCGGAAGCCGGTGTTACCCAATTCCAGTTTGCCCAGCCAGGGCAGCGGCACGGTCAGGTCGCGGATGGCGTGGTCGTTGGTAGCGTTTTGTTTGGGTTCGATGTCGGCCATGGCTTCGCTCGCCGATTCGCCAAACCGAACCCGGACCATGATGGGCTTGCTCTCTTTCCACTGCCCCGTTACGAGCTGAAGACCGCCGTGCAGTTCCCGCCCAAAATCCAGCAGAATTCCCGCCTTTGATTGCCCGTCTCCCTTGAGCGAACACGTTCCTTTGCCCGACAAATCGGCCTGTCCGTTGCCGGGTTTGAGGAGCCGGTCGGCGTTGGTGACCGTACCCGTTTGCCAGATGATTTTCACCGGTGGCAGATACTGCCTGACGGTGGGATCAGGCCGGGCTTCCCTGGCCCGGTCGGCACTAAAAATGGGGGGTAGCTGAGCCTGAGCAGATTGAAATGCAAGCAGAATCGTGAAAAGAGATAGCGAAAAAAGTGATTTCATAGGGGGTAAACCATCAACTGATTACTTTTTACTGCTACTCCTTTTCACCGTTTCTGAGCATCCGGTACGGCTATCTGTAATACGGATTATTCAGTGAATCCTGAGCCGCCCAGGGGTAGTGCCACTTGTCCATATAGATGTTGCCGGTCAGAAATTCGTCCTGGGTTTCGTTAAGTTTCCGGGTCAGTAAAGTTGCCAATTGTTGCTGGGTCTGCTTCATAGCGGGCTGGTCAATTACGTTCTGCAACTGGTAGGGGTCTTTCTCATTGTCGTACAACAGCCAGGGCCCTTTCAAATCGCGGACGTAGGTGTAGCGGGCCGTGCGAATGCCCCGAAACTCGCGCCCGCCGTGGGCGTAATTCCACTGATGAAACGGCACAATGCACGAAATCAGCACGGCTTCGTCGGGTTTGGCGGGCCGGGGTTTCTGAAACAGAGCGGCCATATTCTGCCCCTGTACACTCGGCGGAATGGGCTGGTTACTCAGCGACAGCAGCGTTGGCATTACGTCGGTCAGGCTCATGGGTACGTCCATTGTGCGGCCTTTTTTGCCCAGTCCCGCCGGGTATTTGAGCAGAAACGGTATCCGTATCGACTCGTCCCAGGGCTTCTGTTTGTTAATCTGATCGTGCGAGTAAATCATGTCACCGTGGTCGGAGGTGAAGATGAAAATGGTGTTCTCGTCCAGATTAGCTTCTTTTATGGCGGCCTGCAACCGGCCAATGCAATCATCGAGGGCGTTGATGTGGGCGTAGTAACCCCGCAGGGCGCGGCTGGCTTCGAGCGTGTCTTTTGCGGGTACGTTGGGCCGCAGCGTTATCGGCACGTTGGCGTATTTCTGCCGGTATTCTTTAGGAGCCGTCTGATACGGATCGTGCGGTGGCCCCCAGGACAGCAACAGGAAAAACGGATTGTTGCGCTTGCGGGTCATGTAGGCAATGGCCGAATCGGTCTGGCTGATGGCATCGTACTGCTGCCATACAAACCGTTTGTTCACCTCATTATAGTACGGCGAGTTGTTGTAATCGTGCGTACACTCCAGGCCCCGCCAGTACTCGAAACCCTGCCGCCGGTCTGCCGGAACGGGCGCAAGTCGGCCCGGGCCGTAGTCTTTGGTCAGGCCGCCGTTGATGTGCCATTTACCAATGAAGCCCGTCTGGTAGCCGCCCTGCTGGCAGATTTCGGCGAGCGTAACGGCTTCGTTTCGGAGGGGGCGGTCGTTGTAGAAAACGCCGTGCGTGAGGGCGTGCTGACCCGTGAGCATACTGGCCCGGCTGGGGCCACAAACGGGTACTTCGGCCATGCACATCCGGGCATTGACAGACTCAGAAGCCAGTTTGTCCAGATTAGGCGTAATTACCTGCCGGTTGCCCATGTAGCCGAGGTCCTGCCCCCGCCATTGGTCGGCCATGACAATGACGATGTTGGGCGGTCCGGCGTCCCGGCGGGCCGCGGTCGGTCGGGCTGTGTTCAGCTTTTGGGCAGGGGCGTTTTTTGGGACTACCAGCGGACGAAGCCCCAGCGTGGCTGTTGTTGCCAGTAGTAGGAGAAGGCCGTATTTGAGCATAGTGAGTAAGGATTTAGTAACCCGGATTCTGGGCTATTTTATTAACCAGCACCTCGATGTTAGGCACTGGAGCCACCAGTTTGTTAGGCGTAACGGTGTATGCTTCGGGATAGAGAAACGTCTTCTGGGCTTTCTCCCGCAGGCCGTGTGCGTTCATCACCTCAACGGCCTTACCGGTTCGCTTCAGGTCGTACCAACGCTGGTTTTCAAAACAGAACTCTACCTGCCGCTCTTTGGCAATCAGGGTTTGTAACGCTGTTTTATCCAGGCCCGTCAGCGGATTGGTCAGCCCGGCGCGGGTGCGTACCTGCTGTACAAATGGCAAAGCCTCGCTGGTTCTGCCCAATTCATTGAGGGTTTCGGCATACATCAGTAACACATCCGAGTACCGCAAAACGGGCAGGTTATCACTGCACCGGTCGTCGGGGGCCGAAACGGGTGGTTTGTACTTGGCACAGTACGGAATGGCCCGAGTCTGCGAATCCCAGTCCACCCCTGTCCAGAAGCCAATCGACACATCCTTGCGTTTGTCGCCCGGTTCAAACGCATTGATCAAGTCCTGCGTGGGCTGATTCCAGCCCGCCCCAATGATGTTGATATTAGGCCGTTTGGTAACGGCTCCGGCAGAGGTGTGGGGCGCGAACCAAAATAGAAACCGGCTGGAGAGGTCAACGCTGTTTTCTGAATACTGAACCGCAAAAATTGTTTCTTTATAGTCTTTACTGGCCGGATTGAACAGGTCGGCGTAATTGGGTTGCAGGCTGTATTTTCCGGCTGTAATCACTGATTTCAGCGTGGTCTCGGCTTCGGCGTAGCTTTTTCGGGTCAGATATACTTTTCCGAGTAGAGCCAGGGCCGCCTGTTCGTTGGCTCGCCCGGTTTCTTCTACGTCGCGGGCATTGGCAAAACGGGTAGCAGCCTGTTTGAGATCGCTGATAATGCTGGCGTAAATTTCATCTTCGGTACCGCGTTTTACGTTTACGGCTTCCTGCGAACCAATGGGCGTAAGCACTAACGGCACACCGCCAAACTGCCGCACCAGATTCAGGTAATAGAGCGCCCGCATAAAATAAGCCTCGCCCGCACACCGGTCTTTGTAAGACAGTTTCGACCAGGTTACATTGGGCCGTTCCAGTTCGCTCAGGAGTTTGTTGCAGCGGGTAACGCCGTTGTACGACAGGTTCCAGAAATTTGAGTAGGCAACGTTGTCTGACGTTAAAATAAACTGGTCGATTACACCCCTCGATGCTTCGCCGGTTCGGGTATTGTTCTGAAAACTGGCATTGTCAGAAATCAACTCAGCCAATACCCAGTGAAAGGTTTTTTCGTAATCCCGCATGGGTACGTAGGTGCCGTTGGCCAGCAGAATGTACTCCACTTCGGTCTGGTAGAAATTACCTTCGTTGAGCGTTGTTTTAGGGTACAACTCCAGAAATTTATTCGTGCAGCCTGATAGTATCAGCAGGCTTAGTCCGAGAATAAGGGTTTTCATAAGGATGTGCGGTTAAGCATGAAGTATGGAACGCTGACGAATCAGAATTGCAGGTTGAGACCAAATGAGGTGGTGCGGGCCAGTGGATACGACGATATATCGAAACCGGGCGATAGGGTGTTGTCGATGTTTTTGGACTGCCCCTCGGGATTGGCTCCCTCGTAGCGGGTAAACATGGCCAGATTCTGGATGGTCATGTACAGGCGGCAACCCGAAATAAACCCGCTTTTTTTGACCAGAGCGTCGGGCAGCGAATAGCCCAGATTCAGGTTTGCAATCCGTAGAAAGGTCGCATCCTCTACCCACATCGTGTTAACGCGGTGGCCCCAGCTTGGGGTTAGTTTAGGAACGCCATAGAGCATACCCGTACCCGGATTGTCGGAACTGCGCCAACGGTTTACCCACTCCTCCCGCACATTGAAGAACCCCTGCAAATTGTCGACCGTCTGCCGCAGTCCGTTCATCACATGACCGCCGTATGACCCGGTTACGATAACCCCCAGACTAAAGCGTTTGTAGGTCAGGTTGTTGGTCATGCCAAACGTGAATTTGGGATACGGATTGCCAATGATGGTATAATCCAGCAAATCGTTCACAACGCCGTCGCCGTTTACATCCCTGTACTTCGGATTCCCGGCATACACCTGAGCCGTTTTGGCTAAATTGGGATTGGCAATGTCAGCATCGGAATAGACACCATCCAGCGCGAAGCCGAAAAACTGACCAATGGGCTGCCCTACCACCGTTACGTTGGTGGGGTTGTTATCATTATTGCCCGACAAAATCCGGTCGCCATTGTCATTGAGCGAGAGAACTTTGTTTCGGTTGAAGGCAACGTTGGTGTTGATGTCCCAATTGAGTGCACCCGTAATGGGCCTTCCTCCCAGCGTAATTTCGAGGCCCTGATTCCGCACGTTTCCTTTGTTGACAACGGCGGTATTGTAGCCCGTAATGGCCGGAATCACGTCGTTGAGGAGCATATTTCTGCTGATGCGGTGGTACGCATCCACCGTCAGCGAAACCCGGCCATTGAAGAGTTCCAGGTCAATGCCCGCATCGGTCTGCTGCGATTCTTCCCAGGTCAGGTTTGGGTTAGCCAGTCCCACGTACGAAGCCGATACCTGATTGCTCCCAAACACGTAGGACCCCGGATTGATGGAGGCTAAGTGTGAGTAGTTACCAATGTTGTTGTTGCCGCTCTTGCCGTAGCTAACCCGTAGTTTCAGGTTGCTGATGTAGGCATTATTCTTCAGGAATTCTTCTTCCGACAGCCGCCATGCACCCGCTATCGACGGGAAATACGCATACCGTTTGTTACTGCCAAACCGCGACGAACCGTCGGAGCGCAGGGTTGCTGTGAAGAGGTATTTGTCCTTGAAACCGTAGTTAATCCGGCCTAAATATGAAAGAATACTCCACTGGTCAACTGCCTGCCCCCAGGCACTGATGGCCGGTGCCGCATTGATGGTTTGAACCAAATCATTGCCATATGGCCCAGCCGTAAGATTGATAGCGTTGGTGGTACTTTTCTGAGTAGTGTATCCCACGAGTGCATCAATTCGATGATCGCCAACCGCTTTTTTGTAGGTCAGCGTGTTCTCGACAAGCCAGTTGAAATTCTGCCCGTTGGAATTAACCGAACTACCCGTACCGGCTACGGGCGGGCGGTTAGACCCCCCAACTGTACTGGGTACGTACTGCGAAAACTTCGAGGTTGACCAGATGGTGTTGACCGACGTTTTAAACTTTAAATCGGGCAGGATAGACCACTCCAGAAAAGCGTTGCCGAGGTTCTGAAACTGCTCCTGCACCTGTGCCGTTTCGCGGAGCGAAAACAACGGGTTGGCAAAATTCCAGGCCGAATGGTACTTGCTTTGTGGCGAAACAAGATACGGAATCAGGTTACCGCTGGCATCGTAGGGCGACAGCACCGGGTTGGCCCAGTTGGCCACGCCAATCACATCTTCCCGGCTGGTGTTGGTGTTGGTTCGGCTTTGGTTGATGTACGTTGGCTGAAGCGACACGCCCGCCCGGAAGGCTTTGCCCAGGTTAGAATCCATAGACAGCCGCGCACTGTACCGCTCTACGCCGGTGTAGCGCAACACGCCATCCTGTTTGAAATACCCTAAACTTGCGCTAATACGAGAATCGGTACTCCCCCGGCTTATGTTGACGTTATAATCCTGAATGGGAGCCGCCTGAAGCAGCAAATCATACCAGTCGGTACCTTTACCGACTAACTGGTCGGGGTTGCGGTATTCTACCGGGTAGTCAGCTAACGTAGTAGCCCGGTTTTCGGCCCGGCGCACGGCGATGTCGATTTTATTGCGTTGCAAATCAACAAATTCCTGCTGATTCATGAGTTGCGGGCGGCCTTTCTGCGGCACTGCCTGCACCCCCCGCATGACCGAAGCCGTTACCTGCGTCCGGTTAAGCTGGCCCTGTTTGGTGGTAATCATAACTACGCCATTGGCCCCGCGCGATCCGTAAATGGCCGTCGACGAAGCGTCTTTGAGAATGGTGATACTTTCAATGTCGTTGGGATTAATAAACACCAGCGGGTTCAGGTTCTGGTTCAGCCCTGAGGAGTACGGCATACCGTCCACTACGTACAGCGGCTCGTTGCCCGCGCCCAGCGAACCACTGCCCCGAATCCGCACCGACGTACCTGCACCCGGCGCACCCGATACCTGCTGAATTTGTACACCCGCCACCTGTCCAATCATTTTCTGGTCGAGCGACGAAACGGGCAGGTCTTTGATCGCGGTTTGATTAACGGTGGCCACCGACCCCGTCACGTCCTGCGCCCGCTGTGTACCGTAGCCCACCACGACCACTTCTTTCAGCGATTTGTTGTCGGCAGTTAGTACCACCGTAAAATTGCTTCGGTTGCCCACCACCTCTTCGGCGGTTTTGTAGCCCACAAACGAAAAAACAAGTACGGTAGCTTCGTTGGGAACGGTGAATTTGAAACTGCCGGTAGCATCGGTGGTGGTGCCGCGCGTGGTGTTTTTTATCACGACGTTTACGCCCGGCAGACTTTCGCCCCTTTCGTCGGTTACTTTTCCGGTTACAACCTGCTCGGCAGCTATGGCTAAACCCGCCAGCGGGCGGTTGCTGGCAACTACTTTGTCAGGAAGTACAAAACTGGCGATTGACCGACCGTCGGCAGTACTGTCGGTCCGTACCGCCGAGAGGTTCTTTTTGCGGAGTTTGGTATCGCTCACAATCATATAAAACCCTTCTTTTACTTTCCGGTACCGGAGCGGGGTGGACTGGAGTACTTTGTTCAGGTTGTATTCTACCCGCTGGCTAAAGTCCAGCGCGTCGGCGGGTACGAGTACCTTATCGACCAGGCCCCCCTCAAACAAAATATCGACACGGTAATGGCTTTTCAGCGACTGAAGTACCTCCCGAAGCTGGCGGGTTTCGGCGGTTGTGTGGGCAGTCTGGGTGGGTAGCTGCCGGGCAAAGGCCATCATCTGCGACCAGCCGGGCTGTCCATACAAAGACAGGGGCAGTAACAGCAACCCTATCTTCACGGCTTGTAAAGGATTTTTCATGGATTGATACGGGAAAAGGAATTGATTAATCGGACTCTCTGCTTTTACGCTCCTCAAGTACTACGGTATTGGCTTTACGGCTAATGCTGAGGTCTAATAGTTCAGCTACTATCTGGACTAACTCGTCGGCATTATTCGCCTGAAACGAACCAACCAGCGTGCGTTTCGTCAGGCTTTCGGGCATCTCCACCTTTAGGCCGTAGGTATCGGTCAGTAGTTGCCCAAATTCCAGCAGGGTCATGTCGTTAAACACAAACCGGTTTTCTGTCCAGGCCGAATACACCTGCGGCTGTACGTGTCGGGTAAGCTGGGGTAGGCCGGGCTGGTTCAGATTAACTAAATCACCGGGTTCGAGCATAAGCTGTTTGCGGGTGCTGCCCGCCGGGTAGTCGATCTGTACCTGCCCTGTGCGCAGCATGACATTAGCCCGGTGGGCATACGTCGATACGTTGAACTCGGTGCCGTGTACAATGACGTCGAAGCCATTGGCCGTTCGGACAACAAATTTCTGGTTGTCGGGCTGGTGCCGTACCGAGAAGAATGCTTCGCCCATAAGGCGCACCTCGCGGGAGCGATTGCCAAACCCGAAGCGGGGTAACCGGAGGGTGGAGTTGGCATTGAGCGTAACCGTACTGCCGTCGGACAGTTGAATGGTGCGGGTTTGGCCATATACAGTCTGGTAGGTCTGGTACAGCATCCGGCCCCGGTTGTACCAGCCCGTCAGCGCGAGCAGCAGCAGTACCGAAGCAGCCGCCATCAGGAAGGGATTCCAGAAAGGAACGTCTACCCGTCTTATATCTGCTGGTTGTGGCTGTTCAGTTCCTGCAACACCGGTATGTATATACGCCGAAAATCGGTTGAGTGCCGAGTCGGTATCGGGCTGGTAAACGGGCAACTGGTTTTCCCACTCCACCAGCCACGCGTAAAACAGCTCCTGGTGCGCATCGTCCTGTAGCCACTCGGCAATGATGCGTCGCTGCAACGGATTGGTTTGGTTGGCAAAGTGCGCCATCAGCAGCGGTTTGGCTTCTGCGGGAGTCATCGTTTCAGGCGTTGGTGACGTTCTTGATTAAGGACAAACTGGATTGAAAAACTACGTAGTGCCGGGCTTTAGCTGAACCCGTTCAGGCCGTTTCCGACCCAGGTAATAAGCCCTGTCAGGAGCCATTGATTTTTCAACCCTTCGCGCAGAATAGCCAGTGCTTTGGCAATGTGTACCTCTACCGTTCGGACAGAAATCTGCATCTCCTCCGCAATTTCGCGGGCGCGTTTACCCTCGAACCGATTCATAATAAAGGCATTGCGACACTGGGGTGGCAGGGCCGTTACCAGTTCATCCACTTTATGATACAATTCATTATAGCGCATCATCGACTCCGGGCCGCTGGCAGGGGCGGTTTCCTGCTGGTCGGCCAGTTCGAGCGGTGATGTTTTTTTGAACTCGTTGGCCAGGAAGTTATAAGCCCGGTTGCGAACGGAACGGAACAGAAAAGCCCGAAAAGAATGATTGACCGACAGGTACGCCTTTGTATTCCAGAAGGTGCAGAATACGTCAGAAACCAAATCCTCGGCAATCTCTTTGGAATAGACAAACCGCACGGCATGATTGCATAAGGGCTTGTGATAGAGTCTGAACAGAAGTTCACACCCTTTTTGAGGGTCATTATCAAACGCCCGCCGTATAAATAGTTCGGTATCGGTTACGGGCCTTTCTTCCTGGCCATACGGTTCGGATTGTCGTGCGTTTCCCAGAATAGAAGGGGTCTCTGTTGGGAGAGGAGAACCCGAAGCAGAAAGATTCCTGACAACTTGCATAGAGCTGATCGTTTCTGACCCCGCATAGGGTTATCTCTAAGACAAAAAGCGCGGAAAAACTACCTATATGCGTTAGTCTTTTTCTTAGAAAAAGATGAATAATATGAATTTGGACTGGGCTGGGTAGTGCCGTAAGCTGATCTGAGCCGCGCCAGGGTAACAATCCGGGCCGGGCCGAATCCGTTATGGGTCAAAGCCGTATCTTTGCCTTTCGTCTGCTTTTGACTCCATGAATCAACCCACGCTTTCTCGGCGGCTGCTGCCGCATCTGTTTGCTTTGCTGGCCCTGCTGCTGCTGGCTTTTGTCTACTTTTCCCCGGCCATGTCGGGCAAAACCCTCAACATGTCCGACATTCAGCAGTCGGTGGCGTCGGCGCGGGAGGTGCGCGAAATTGGTCAGCAAACGGGCGTGAAGCCGCTCTGGACCGATGCGCTTTTCGGCGGAATGCCCGCCTACATGATTGACTTCGACTACCCGCATATCTACGTCTATAAAGCCGTAATGGCGGTGCTGAGCGTGCTGCCCGCTACGGTCATGGTGGTGTTTGTGCTGATGCTGGGGGCGTATCTGCTGCTGGTAGTGCTGGGCTGTAATGTCTGGCTGGCGTCTCTCGGCGCCGTTGCTTACGGCTTTGGTACGTTCAGTATCGTGGCCCTCGAAGCGGGTCATATCTCCAAAATTCTCGCGCTGGGATTCGGGGCGGGGCTACTGGCGGGCGTAGTGCTGGCGTTGCGGGGTCGGTACTGGGCGGGGGCGGCTCTGGCGGGGCTGTTCGGCTGTATGGAACTTGGTGCCAACCACATTCAGATCACGTATTACCTGTTCATAACCATCGGCCTGTACGTGCTGGTGGCGGGCATTGCGCTCATCCGCGAAGGGCGCGGGCGGCAACTCGCGCTGGGGCTGGCCGCGCTGGCCGTGGCCGGTGTGCTGGCGGGCAGCAGCTTCGGCAAACGCCTGCTCGTGCTGAACGAATACACCAAAGAAACCATCCGGGGTCGCTCTGAACTGACTGCCAAAACGACTAATCCCGGCGTGGATTCGCCGACGGGGGCAGCAACCGGGACACCGGCCCAATCCGGCTTAGATAAAGAGTACGCGTTCAGCTACAGTTACGGCATTGGCGAAACCCTGACGTTGCTGGTACCCAACGCCTTTGGGGGCGCGTCGGGTGGCGGGCTGGGTACTGATTCGCAGTTCTATAAAGCCCTCCTTGGCAAAGGGCTCGACCCCGAACAGGCGCGGCAGTTTGTGGAACTCGGTACCCCCACGTATTGGGGCGATCAGCCGATGGTGGGCGGACCGGCTTACGCGGGCGCGGCCCTGCTGTTTCTGTTTGTGCTGGGTATGTTCGTGATCCGAACGCCGGTGCGCTGGTGGCTGCTGAGTGCCACGCTACTGCTGATTATGCTGGCCTGGGGCAAGAACTTTGCCGGGATAAATTACCTGCTCTTCGACTACCTGCCGTACCTGAACAAGTTCCGGGCCATGACCATGACGTTTACGCTGGCGCAGCTGTTCATTGGTGTCGGTGCGGCTCTGGCCGTGCAAACCATTGTGAGTCAGAAGCTGACATTCGCACAAGTAAAACAGCCACTGCTCATCAGTTTTGGGCTGACGGGTGGTCTCGCGCTGGTGCTGGCTCTGCTGGGCGGTACGCTGTTCTCGTTCCGGTCGGCCAACGACGCCGACATCCTGGCGCGGTACTTTGGCGAAGCGGGCAATGAGTTTCTCACGTCGCTGGTGCAGGACCGGCAGGGGCTGCTTCGCGCCGATGCCTTCCGGTCGTTTGCGCTGATTCTGTTCACGGCGGGGGCTGTCTGGGCGTTCGTAACCAACAAACTCAAGTCTGGCCTGTTCTACCCGGCTCTGCTGGCCATCGTAATTTTCGATCTGTTTACGGTCGATAAGCGATTCCTCAACGGTGCCGATTTTGTGCCGAAAGCGCAGCTCAGTCAGGTGTTTGAACCTACGGCTGCCGACCAGCAGATTTTGCAGGACACCGCCCCCCAATACCGGGTGTTTGACCAGACGGATAACTTCATGAACAGCAACCGGACGTCGTATTTTCATCGGAGCATTGGTGGGTATCACGCGGCCAAACTGCGCCGGTATCAGGAGCTGATTACCTACGCGTTTCCGGCCAATACGCTCCATGTGCTGAACATGCTGAATACGAAATACGTCATTCAGGCCGGCGTGAATTCGCCCGGGCAACCTGATCCGGCTAATCCGCAGCAACCCGCCGGTCCCGTTGCCATCCCCAACCCCGAAGCCCTCGGCGCGGCCTGGTTTGTGCAGACCGTACAGACCGTTCCCGACGCTGACGCCGAGCTTGCGGCCATGAAAACGCTAAACCCCGCCGACACCGCCGTGGTTGACAAGCAGTTTGCCAGTCAGCTTACCGGTCTGCCCGCTATCATGAACACCACTGGCAACCGTGTCCGGCTGACTAACTACCGGCCTGATAATATGGTGTATGAAACCAGCGCGGCTCAGGAGGGCGTAGTGGTGTTTTCGGAGATTTATTACCGGGGGCAGCAGGACTGGACCGTAACGATAGACGGTAAACCTGCCCCTAACTTCCGGGCTGACTACGTCCTGCGGGCCATGCGCGTTCCGGCGGGTAAACACACCGTAGTCTTCAAATTTGATCCACCAGCCGCCAATACCGGCAATACCATTGATCTCATCGGCAACGTGCTGCTGATTGGTCTGTTGGGTTTTGTGGCTTTCCGTGAGGTGCGCAGTATGCAAAACAGCCCGGTTTCTGAACCCGGTCAGCCCGCCCCGCCAACGCCCGTTACCCCGCTGCCCGGCAACAGCCCGGCAACGCTCACCCCAACAACCCCACCGGGCCGGTCGAAGCCGAAAAAATCGCAATCATAACAACGCACCTACCTCATAAGACCAACCGCCCGAATCCTGCGCAGGATTCGGGCGGTTGGTCTTATGAGGTAGGTGTTAGTTTCGGTAGCGGGCCAGGACGTTGAATTCGTCGCGTGGAAACAAATCGGTATTGATGTCGGCCAGGGTATTTTTGCGATTTGTTTCGGTGGAGGTATGGGGCTGGTATCTGGCCAGAATATTCTTCAGATCAATGTGGGCCTGCTGATGGTAACGGCGCGTAAACGGGTGTGCAGCCCGTCGGTATATCGTGTCCCAGTTCAGCGTTATGGGGGTGGTGCTGCCAATTAAAACCAGTTCGTCGGTATAAACGGTATAGCGGAAAACCTGCCGGAACGTAGCGCGGATACGGGGCGTTGGACACCAGGTAACGGCGTATCCGCCCGGCCTGAGCCGCGACCGCAGCAACTCAAAATATTCGCGGGAGTACAGGTTGCCGGAATATGCCGACGTGGGTCGCAGGGCATCGGCTTCGATAACGTCATAAAGGTCGGGCTGCTGACTGAGTGCAAAGCGGCCATCGCGAATGATGAGCCGCATCCGCGGATCGGTCAGTACGGAGCGGACGGTGCTGTCGTTGGCGCGATTGGCGTAGCTGGTCAGCACGGTAGCCTGATTACTGACAATTTCAAAACAGTCGATCTGTTGGGTTTCCGGGCTGCTGCCAATGCCGTGCGCCGTACCCGCCGATCCCAGACCAATAACCGCTACCCGACTCGGATTGGGGTGAATCAGCACGGGCAAAGCACCCAGCAGGGTATGTACTTCGTCGGTATAATACGGCAGACCGCTTTGCCCCAGACCATTGACAAATACGTCCCCGCTTTGCTGATCGGGTGCCAGTTTGATAACCGACACTCCCGATTCGTTTTCGTCGAAGATAATCTCGTTTGCCGTGCTGACGCCGTTCATTACCTGCCAGAAGCGGTCATTTCCGGGCAGGGCCAGCACGCACAGTAACAGTACCAAGGCCGGAATGGCAACATAGACAGCCCTCAGGTGTCGCCGAACATACAGCAGCAGCACATATACGAAACCTACCGAAGCCACCACCGCGAAGAGCGTGGCGGTACCCAGCAGCGGAAAGCCCAGCCACGTTACCCACCACGCACCAAGGGCCGAGCCAACAATGTTGACGAATTGCAGCCAGCCTACTTTGCGGCCCGTTTCGTCGTAGCGGTCCTGTACCAGCGACTGGGAGAGCGCGAAACTCAACCCCATCAGGAACGTGGGCAGGGCCAGCAGAAAGAGCGGCATCAGCCCGTAGGTAAACCAGCTTAACCGGAAACTCAGCACCGGCTCGCTTGATCGGAAATAATCGAATACAAAGCGAAGCCCGTCGAGCCTATCAATCAGGCCAACAAAAAGAGCAACTGACAGGGCCGTGTACGAGTAAAGGAGAACTTGCGCCCAAAGAAAGAGCCGTTCGCGCCGGACCGGACTGCGCAGCCAGCGTTGCCGCAACAGCCACGCCCCCAGCACCGTTCCCATTGCCATTGACCCCAGATAGGTAGCCAGCAGCACCGAAAACGTGAGCGAAACCGACTTGATACCCGTTTCGAGCATCCGAAACCAAATCAGCTCAAGGCTGAGTGCCGCCATGCCCGACAGCAGGTAGTGACCCGACCATGCCAGCAGGGTGGGGGTAAGCCGCAGTCCCGTCACCGCACCGGCTGGGTTGTGGTGGTCCGTTTTTGGTTCATTGTCGGTTGCGGAGCGGTGATACCAGACGCCAACCAGCAGGGCCGCCACAGCGCATAACCCGTTGGCCGCTACCCCAACCCACAGGCTGCGGTCAAAGCCAAAGAGCCGTACCAGAAAAAAACCGGTTACAAATGCCCCCACAGCCGCCCCCAGCGTGTTGATGAAGTAAAGCAGACTGATATAACGGGCCTGTTCGGTGCCGGAGTCGAACCGAAACGCCTTCGACAGCGCGGGCAGCGAGAAACCCATCAGGAAGGTAGGGATCAGCAGAATGGCAAACACCACTGCATAAACAAGGCCCGGCTGGTTGCCAAAGCGGGGGGCGCTGATGTACAGAAAATCATAGAGAATAAATTTACTGGCGGCTGCAAACAGCATAATACCCGCTTCGGCACCCACAAAGAAAAGCAGGTTGGTGCGGGGTTGAACCCGGTCAGACAGGGTGCCGCCCGCCAGGTAGCCCAGCCCCAGACCACTCATAAAAGCCGTTACAATCAGGCTGATGCTGACCGTATCGGAACCCGTGTAAAAAACCAGCAGCCGCTGCCAGATCACCTGATACAGCAGAGCCGCGAAGCCAGACATGAAAAATAAGCCGAACACAAGCGCGAGGGCAAGCCCGCGAAAAGAAAGAGAAGATGACATTATGGTAAAGGCAGGAAAATTGGTAGGTGGCATAAAGGTATTAAGCTGGACGCAAACTACGGCCCGGTCAGAAAAATGACGAAATTGCTGCCCTGATGCGCCATTTGCTTCAATATATCTGTTTGGGCCTGCTACCGGGTATTCTGCTCCTGCTAAGCGGTTTGCCGGGCTGGGCGCAGTGTCCGGTGCGGCAGCCTACCGATCTCACCGGCGCGTTGCGTACCACCGAAACATATGGCTGCGTTCCGCTGAGCGTATCGGCCACAACCACCCACATTGGGGCCACCAACATCCGGTATGTCTATGAATATAACCAAAACAGAGTGACTGCCCCGGTTGCGGCCAGTGAACACAAGTACACCAAACCGGGCGAGTATTATTTGGTACAATACTATGAGGTGCAGGGTAATACAAACCTGTCCTGTGTCCGGGTGGTGGTGTATGACACCATTCCGCCCCGCGTAGCGCTGACCGCCTGCGGTACCCGCGCCGATCTGACCATCAGCGATCTACAGCCGCCATCCGGGCAGTACGATTATTTCGTAATTGGGTGGGACGACGGACAAACCGATACCGTACAGGCTACCCAGCCCCGCGCCAGCCACGTGTATGCCAACACCACACCACGCCGGATACGGGTACAGGGTATTCATAAATTTGGCCGTTGTGGTGGCGTAACCACTCAGACGTTTGCCCCCAACCAGCCTCCTGCCGTTCTGGCCGCAACACCCGCAAGCCCCGGTCTGGTGCGGGTACAAATTCAAAACACTGGTGGCTTCACCCTGTCGCTCCAGGTCCGAATCGGAAACGAGGCCTTCAATGCAGGCCGACCCGTACCGCCCGGCACAAGTCCTGCGCTGAATACCCCCGCCGATACGTTGCTGACTACCTGCTTTCGGGTGGTGCCGGACGGAAGCTGCCCCGGCTACGGCCCCTCGCCGGAGGTTTGCTACACACCACCCCCCCCGCGCCCCCAGCCAACAGCGGGGGCTGGGCTGTACCTGCCTGATGCCTTCACGCCCAACGGCGACGGCCTGAACGATACCCTTAAACCCTTTGGCGAAGCCCCCACAGGTACGTACCAACTGACCATTTTTGACCGCTGGGGCCGGGTGGTGTTTAGCAATACTGATGTGAATCAGGCGTGGGACGGCACAACGGGCGGAATGCGGATGGCAGTGGGCGTTTATACGTATCAGCTCGAAACAAGTCAATTGGGTGGAGAAATCCGTCAACAGGCCGGACGACTCCAACTCCTGCGCTGAGCGATCTTTGCCCGACAAGTACACCATAATATCCCCTTAATTTATGCAGGCCAAAGCCGCTATTGCCAACGGTACCGGTTCGTTCTCCATCGAAACCATTACTGTACACCCCCCGCAGCGCGATGAACTGCTGGTAGAAATAAAAGCCGCCGGGCTGTGCCATACTGATTTTGACTCGCTGTCCTGGGGTAAGCAGCTGGTCATGGGCCACGAAGGCGCGGGTATTGTGCGCGACGTGGGGCCGGGCGTGACGAAATTCCAGCCCGGCGATGCGGTGATTCTGAACTGGGCCATTCCGTGCGGGCAGTGCTTTCAGTGTATGGAAGGTAATCAGCACATCTGCGAAGTCAATTCGCCCGTTACGGCGGGCAATAAAGTAAGCGGAGGTCACGCCACGCGGAGCAGCACCACGCTGAACGGTCTGCCCGTCGAACGGTCGTTCAGCCTCGGTACGCTGTCGGAATACACGCTGGTACGTGAAGCAGCTGCCGTAAAAATCGAGCGCGATATGCCCTTTGCGTCGGCGGCCATTGTTAGTTGCGGGGTTATGACCGGCTACGGCTCCGTGGTGAACGCGGCTAAGGTAAAGCCGGGCCGCAGCGTAGTCGTGCTGGGAACGGGGGGCGTAGGGCTCAACGTAATTCAGGGAGCCCGGATTGCCGGTGCCGGCATGATTATTGCCATCGACGTGAACCAAAACCGGCTCGACATGGCCCAGCGCTACGGAGCTACCCACCTGCTCCTGGCCGACCGCGCCGACGACGGATTGCTACAGGCCGCCGAAAAAGTCCGGGCCATGACCAACGGTCGTGGGGCCGATTACGCGTTTGAATGTACCGCCATTCCGGCCCTCGGCGCGGCCCCGCTGGCCATGATTCGGAACGCGGGCGTGGCCTGTCAGGTGAGCGGCATCGAGCAGACCATCCCCATAGATATGAACCTCTTCGAGTGGGACAAAATCTATATTAACCCGCTCTACGGTCAGTGCCGCCCCGCCATCGACATGCCCATTCTACTCAACCTCTACCACAAAGGCGACCTGATTCTGGACGATCTCGTTACCCGCACCTACGCCCTGACCGATCTGCAAACCGCTTTCGACGATATGCTCGCCGGACGTAATGCGAAGGGAGTCGTTACTTTTTGACTCTATAACTCTTTCGCAGATGTTCCGAACTCTTGAGATTTCTGACCCGCGTTTTGAACAGGACGGACTCCGGCAGATTACTGTCAAAACACCAAACCTGCGCGGGCGGGGCGATATTACGGTCTGGCTACCACCCCACGTAACGGGACCGATACCGCTCATTATTCTGTTGCACGGCGTCTATGGCAGCCATTGGGCCTGGCCCCTTAAAGCGGGTGCGCATAAAACCACCAGCCAACTCATTGAAGAAAGGAAAATAAAGCCAATAGCGCTGGCCATGCCGTCGGATGGGTTGTGGGGTGATGGTAGCGGCTATTTGCCACACAACGGTTTTGCATTCGACCGCTGGATTCTGGACGACGTGCCAGCCGCCGTGACCGAAGCCACTGGCTTAGCTGTGGCGGGGTTGTTCATTGCTGGTCTGTCGATGGGCGGTTATGGAGCCATGAGACTCGGCGCCATGTACCCGGAGCGGTTTCGCGGTTTCGGCGGGCTGTCGTCCATTACCGACCGGGCGCAGTTGGGGCTGTTTGTCGAAGAACCCATCGAAACGTACCGACAAGCCGACCCCGCCGAGGAATCCGTACTGGCGTTGATGCTCAAGAATCGGGATAGGTTGCCGCCGTTCCGCTTCGACTGCGGGCGCAATGATCTGCTGATCGAGTATAATCGGGCGTTGCATTTATCCCTGACCGAGGCCCAAATTACACACCAGTACGAGGAGTTTGCCGGTGGTCATGAGTGGACGTACTGGGCCGAACACCTGACCGATACGTTACTGTTTTTCGATGGATTACCATGAAAAAGCCCGGACCATTGTGAGTGGTTCGGGCTTATAGCTTACGACAGATTTCTTACTCTGCTGGTTTCGGTTTCGGTATAGTAGCTCGGCTGGAGACGCGGGGACGTACTTTGCCGTAGGAACCCATTACAATCTTGCCTTTCCTGGTTTTCTTATCGCCTTTTCCCATAATTGATGTGCGTTTAAAGGTGAATGACACCCTCAATGTGGATACTTTTTGACGGGAATCCAACTTAATCTGCGAATCCTTATTTGCTGGTGTAAGACTCACTCGGTCAAAAACGCTAAATATACCGTCATACTGTTCGTCAGACGACGTACGTTTTTGATAACCTGAAGAAGATACTATTGGCCTGTACCGCGCTCCGGCGGTTGAGCGATGTTGGTAGGCATTTCATAAAAAATGCCACTGTCTAAAGAGACAGCGGCATTTTAATTCGATACGTAGCGTACACTACACGTCAGCGTACCGACCATCGCCCACCCGGTTAACAGGGGCTTCGTAGTGGGTTTTGGAATTGGCAACGGCAGCTGAGTAAACCACTAAGCCGAAGCCGATTTTGTTGATGGCATCACCAATGTTGTAGATCAGGTCGATATTGATATTCAGGCTGGCCAGTAAACCACCCGGAATCATCATGTAGCCAATGGGGTAAATGGCCCAGCCTACCAGTACAAACCAACGCAACAACGATACTGCTTTCAGGGTCGATGCATCGCGCGAAGCATCGGCAATCTTCTTCACGTCGCCGAGGTAGATTTCATACAGAATACCTACGTAACCCAGCGTCGATACAGCACCCCAGATGGCACTATTGCCCCGATCGAGCGATTCGCCCACGTACCCGAACACGAGCATGAACACCGAGTAGGCAATCAGCTTCCACATGGTGCTTGTCTTACCGCCGAAGGGTTTGATAATCATGTAGAATTCTACGCACATGAGCGGTACGGTCAGGGTCCAGTCGATATACCGAAACTCGGTTGGCGACTGTCCCGTTCCCAGATACTGATCACGCATGTAGTAGTAGTGGACCGACGCAATCATGGTGATTAACCCTGAAATGGTCAACGACGTTTTCCAGTGTCCTTCTACCTGCGACCGTTCGAGGAAGAAGAATACGGAAGCTGCAAACATGGCCATGTAGCCAGTGAAGAAGGTGAAACCGACTACGTCGCCGGCACGCAGCTCGCCAACGAGCAGTAAGGATGGTAGTTGCAATGTTTCCATGCGTTTTTGAGGAGTTATAAGTTTGACTTGAAATGAATACTGAGACGTTTTGTCTCAAGATGGGAAAGTGTTCATCTATGTATAAAGTTTCAAAAAATGTTTAAATAGTTCAAAAAATTTTTGGTCTCGAATCACTGCCTACTCTACCGACTATATGTAGACTTTGTATCTGGCCCAAATCTACGGATGAGTTTAGTAAACCCACTCCTGACCAACCGTAGGTGTAACAAGTCACGGAAAATGCTGTTCTGATGAGGTACCCTACTACACAAACAGATCGACATGAAACCACTGAAAATTCTGTTAACAGCCTGCATGAGTGGTATGCTGCTTGCCACCATTCCCGTGCTGGCGCAAATTACGTCCGAAGCCGCTATGCTCAAACCCCCTGGCGTAAAAACTGGCAAAAACCTTGCCCTGAGCTTGGCCAGTTCGCCCGATCACACCACGCTGCTGAAACTGCTCAAAGCATCGGGCTTAGACAAACAGGCTGTAAAGCCGGGGCCATATACCGTGTTTGCACCTACCGATGCGGCTTTTTCGGTACTGCCCGAACGCGATTTGGAAGAGCTGCTGCTGCCGTCCGGCAAACCAAAACTGATAAAACTGCTGACATACATGATCGTGAATGGAAATTATACCTCCGATCAGCTCAGCGACGCCCAGTCTCTTATCAATCTGACAGGACAGGTACTAAGGATTCATAAACAGGGAGATGATATTACGGTAGAAGACGGGCGCGGTAATGTGGCTATTGTGGTGCAGCGCGACATACGAACCACCAACGGTGTTGTTTATTCCATCAATAAGGTGTTGCAGCAGATCGTGGATTGAAGACCGATGGGGTAAATTGGTGGGGTTTAGTCTTTATCTGATAAAATGAATTCGATAAATGACCGCTCGCTTATTGTTGATGCACCGCTGGCCCCGTTTGCTGTTCATGCTGCTCATTTTTGCGGGTAGTATGCTGTTTAGACCTGCGCTGGCACAGCATGAGCTGGTACAGCATGAGCTGGCACAGCCGCGTACGTTCATAAATCCGATCAAATCGTCGGGGCCAGACCCGTGGGTGTTGCGGGTGGGCGACTGGTATTATTACATGAATACCACGGGGCAGAACCTGACCCTCTGGCGCACCCGCAACATGGCTGACTTAGCCACCGCCGAGAGCAAAGTGGTGTACGTGCCCCCCACTGGTCAGCCGTATTCCAAAGAACTCTGGGCACCCGAAATCCATCGGTTTAACGATAACTGGTACATTTATTTCTCCGCTGATGAGCGCAACAACCTGAGTCACCGCGTGTGGGTTATCGAAAATACTGACGCTGATCCGTTTGAGGGAGAGTGGACGATGAAAGGTAACGTTGGCGACCCGGGCGATCACTGGGCTATCGATATGTCGGTGGCCGATATAGACGGACAATTGTACGCGTCCTGGTCGGGCTGGGAGGGACGGACTAACGGGCGGCAGGATATTTACCTTGCTAAACTCAAAAATCCCTGGACCCTGGACGGCGACCGCGTCAAAATCTCGCAGCCCGACCAGCCTTGGGAACGCCACGGCGACGTACCGCAGGCGTGGCAGAGAAACGGTGAGCCACCCAATGTTTACGTGAACGAAGGGCCGCAATTCCTGCAACACGACGGGAGGCTTTTTATCGTCTATTCGGCCAACGCCTGCTGGCTCGATTACTTGATGGGTTTGCTGACGTATAGCGGCAAAGGTGATTTGCTGGACCCGAAAAACTGGGCAAAGAGCGCGGGGCCGGCCTTTGTCCAGGCTCCTGAAAACAACGTCTGGGCACCCGGCCACGGTGGTTTTTTTCGCGACAAAGCCGGGCAGGACTGGATGATCTACCACGCTAACCCATCGGAGAAGGATGGGTGCGGAAACCGACGCGCCCCCCACATTCAGCCCTTTATCTGGAACGCCAACGGCTCGCCTAACTTCGGCAGACCCCTGCCCAAAACACCGATACCTGTGCCGCAAGGGTAAGCTAACCGGTAGAAACTGAACCAGAAACCGTTTTCCTCCTACACTAACTCGCCTTGTCTGCCATGCAAAAAATCATTTTGTCCGTTGTTGCAGTCTTTCTGCTTACGCTGACTAACTGCCAGTCCAATACTAAAACCGCTCAAGATACAACTGTTATGACTGACTCGACCGGAGCCGTACAACCTGATGCCGATACGGCTACCCATGTAGATGCTACCGTCTATAAAATGCCCGAATCCAAAGCCTTTGAAGACAAGGTAGCCGGCAAAGAAGCGAAACTCTACACGCTCAAAAACAAGTATATGCAGGTGGCTCTGTCCAACTACGGTGCCCGTATCGTGAGCATTATGGTGCCGGACAAAAACGGTAAGATAGTCGATGTGGCACCGGGTTTCGACGACCTGAAAAAGTACCAGCAGCCCGGTGGCGCCTTTATTGGGCCGGTGGTGGGCCGGTTTGGCAACCGTATTGCGAAGGGTAAATTCACGCTGGATGGCAAAACCTACCAGACCGAACTCAACAATAATGGCAACAACCTCCACAGCGGCCCCACCGGCTTCCATAGCCACGTCTGGGACGTAAAAGAAGCCGATGATAAACACCTGACCCTGCAATACGTATCGCCCGATGGCGAAGGCGGCTTTCCCGGTACTGTAACGACCAGTGTAACGTTTACGCTCACCGACGATAACGGCCTGAAACTTGACTATACGGCCACTACCGACAAGGCCACGCCCTACAACCCCACGAGCCACGGATTTTTTAACCTCAATGGGCAGGGTACCGTGAACAATCACCTGATGATGATCGACGCCGATAAATTCTCCGCCGTTGACAAAGGGCTGATTCCACAGGGCGAACCGATTCTGGTGACGGGTACGCCGTTCGATTTCCGTAAACCCACGACCATTGGTGCCCGCATCAACGAGAAAAACGAGCAACTGGGTTTCGCCGGGGGGTACGATCACAACTTCGTACTCAACAAACAACGCCGGTCCGTAGGGTCGACTGTGGAGGGAATGACCAAAGCTATAGAGGTTATTGGCGATGAGACAGGCATCAAAATGGATGTATTCACCACCGAACCCGCCGTGCAGTTCTACGGGGGTAACTTCTTCAAAGGCGTTGACGCGGGCCGCACCGGTAAACCCATCGGCTATCGTGAAGCCTTCGCGCTGGAAACGCAACACTACCCCGACTCGCCCAACCATCCTACCTACCCCAACACTATCCTGCGTCCTGGCGAGACGTACAAGCAAACTACCGAGTATAAATTTTCGACGGTGAAGTGAGTACACTGCTACTCCGGTATTTTCTGTCATTCCGACGGAGGAGGAATCTCTTCGTAGTTAGAAATTTGCTCTACAAAGAGATTCCTCCTTCGTCGGAATGACAAAAAAACCGACCCTCTCTACTGAAAGTAATCCAATGAAAAAGATAACCCTCGTTCTTCTTCTCATCTCCACCTTCGCCTTTGGTCAGGCTCCCCGCTGGTCAGTCGCCAAAGCCAATGCGTGGTATGCCAAAGAGCCGTTTCTGGTTGGTGCCAACTACGCCCCTGCCACCGCCATCAACGAACTCGAAATGTGGCAGGCCGATACCTTCGACCCGAAGACCATTGACGCTGAACTTGCCCTAGCTGAGGGTCTGGGTATGAATACCATGCGTGTGTTTCTGCACGATTTACTCTGGCAGGATTCGGGCAATGCTTCGCCGGCGGGGTTCACCAAACGACTCGATCAGTTTCTGGATATCTGTGCTAAACACAAAATCCGGCCTATGCTGGTGCTGTTCGATTCATGCTGGGATCCGCACCCTAAACCCGGCAAGCAGCGCGATCCGCAGCCGGGCATTCATAACTCCGGCTGGCTCCAAAGCCCCGGTGCCGACGCCCTGACCGACGTATCGCAGTATCCGCGCCTAAAAGCCTACGTGAAAGGCGTGGTGGGCGCGTTTAAAAATGACCGGCGCATTCTGGCCTGGGACACTTGGAATGAGCCGGATAATACCAACGCCAGCAGCTACGGTAAAGACCACCTCAAAACCGAATTGCCCGACGACCGAAAAGTAGCCATTGTAACCCGGCTTCTGCCCGACGTATTTCAGTGGTGCCGCGAGGCCGGGGCTACGCAGCCCATAACCTCCGGCGTCTGGATTATTGGGGGTAGCCACGACTGGAGCAACCCCGCCAAATGGACGCCAATGGAGCGGGTGCAGTTTGAGCAGTCCGACATCATTACGTTTCATCAGTATGCCGACGCTGCCGCGCTGGAAAAAATTATTCCGGTGCTACAGAAAATGGGCCGACCCGTAATCTGTACCGAATACATGGCACGGGGCGTTGACAGTAAGTTTCAGACGCATCTGCCCATCGCTAAAAAAGCCAGAGTGGGCATGATAAATTGGGGATTCGTAGCTGGTAAAACCCAGACGTTCCTGCCCTGGGATAGCTGGCAGAAGCCTTACGTAAACGGGCGCGAACCGGCTATCTGGTTCCACGAAGTATACAAGCAGGACCGCACCCCCTACGACCCCGCCGAAACAGCCGCTATCAAAAAGGTGACGGATAAATAAGGTGTCAATGATTCACCAGCAGCCCGCTGGTAAAACGCTGGTCGGTGGTTTGCGCGGCCACTACGTAAACGCCCGCCGGTAGGTCGCGCACGGTCAGGCTTAGGGGCTGCCCTGTGTATCGCCACAGTGCATCAACATGTGTTGGGCGACCGCGTAATAGTCAGTTTCATGGAGACGAAACGCGTCCGTGAAGGCTTTTTACTGCTACCCTGATTATGCTGGGTTGGCGGCCTCGGCAAAGGCCGGGAAGGTGAGTGCCGGAATGCGGTGGTCCTCGCAGGCTGCTATTAACAACCCACCGATGAGGATGAAGCCGGTCGTTAAAAAAGAGGGTAGTGATTGGATTCACATGGCGGAGAATAGACGCTTCGTGGAGAGCATAAAGCTCTGGTGCTCCATATTTCCTGAATATGAACTAAGTACCCGCTACATTAAGCTACAGTAAAATATAAAGTCCACCCGTCGATTAAGGAACCGGAAGCCAGTACATTCGGCGTGGTTGAGCGGGCTGGAGCCGATGTTCCCCAATTGCTCACCAGTGCATCTGCTTCCTAAAAACGATGATTAATCATGCAAGCCTGGCTTTTCCTCTTTATCGCAGCCTGCTTTCAGACGGGCTGGACGTATTGTCTTAACTATATGGCGTTCGATGCCTTAAAAACGTTGCGCTGGAACACGTTCTATACGGCTGATGCCGGTTTGCCTGTCCTGTTGCCCTTTCTGGGCAACATCGTGTTCGGTTTGGTGAACATGTATTTCTTTTCTCTGGCCCTCAAGCAAATGCCTACCCCCATTGCTTTTGCGGGCTGGACGGCTATGGTTTTAGTTCTGGTTAAGGTCGTGGATGTGCTGATATTTAAAAATAACTGGTCGTTGACCGAACTGATTTTTATAACGTTGATTGGTGTCGGCATTATCGGCTTACGCCTGTATCCGGCTTCGTAACTGAGTGGTTTGGGTAAGCCCCCGGAGTTTACAGAGTCACTCCTTCCAGAGATGTTTCAGGAGAAGCTACCCGTTGACTTACACACAGTCTTCAGAACTGCGTCAGAGAAGGCCATCATGGAGAACAATGGTCCGAAACTGAGGTCTGACTTGCACGAACGCAAGATAGACCTCAGTTGTTACCTGAATTTTACGGGGCCATCAGGATATTGCTATACTTGAATCGTATTGAATAACAGTGAGTTAACGGGTGAGTAGCTGCTGGAACCAGTAGCCCGATTGTTTGATGATCCGTTGCTGGGTTTTATAGTCGACGTGAACCAGTCCAAAGCGGGGCCGGTAGCCTTCGCCCCACTCGAAGTTGTCCAGCAGCGACCAGGCAAAATACCCCCCGATGGTAATGCCTTCCTGTTTGGCCCGTAAGACCTCCCGCAGGTATCGCTGATAAAAATCAACCCGCTGCCCGTCATCGATCACTCCGTCCTGAACGACATCGGGGAAGGCCGCACCGTTCTCAGTGATGATGATCTCCTTTACGTTTTTGTACTGGCTGAACTGCTTGATGATGCGGTACATCCCCTCCGGGTAAACTTCCCAGTCCATTTGGGTCCGTTGAGTGTTATCCCCGTTCCTGGGCTTGATTTGCCGCGCCCATACGTAGGGCGTAAACCAGCTATGGCGCACGACCATCCGAAAGTAGTTCTGGAGACCAATAAAGTCGAAATCAAACGTGGTCCGGTCCAGATCGCCAGGTTGAACGCACTGCTTGACGAGGTGTTCCAGCAAGGGGGCGTCCTGCACCGGATAGCCCAGCCCCAAGGCCGGTTCGATGAACAGGCGATTGCCGAGCGCGTCGATGCGGGTAGCCGCCCGCTGATCGTGCAACGAGGACGTTCGGGCCTCTACCGGCGCGCAGAAGAACGTGGTGCCGATTTTTGCGTCGGGTACGTTGCGCCGGATAATGCGGCCTCCTTCGCCCTGACAGACAATGGCATGGTGAGCGGCCAGCATAAAGTTGTTGATACCCCGCCGACCGGGGGCGTGGACGCCCGCAAAATAACCAGCCACCGTGAACACCGTCGGTTCATTCAACACCATCCAGCGTTTCACTTTATGACCGAAGGCTTTGGTGCAGCAATCCACGTAATCGGCAAACCAGCGAATAATCAGCCGGTTTGTCCACCCGCCCTTGTCTTCCAGGGCCTGGGGTAAATCCCAGTGGTAAAGCGTTATCCAGGGTTCAAGGCCGAGCCTAAGACAGGTGTCGATCAGCCGGTCGTAGAACGCCAGCCCTGGCTCATTAACCCGCCCCGTACCCTGGGGCATGATCCGCGACCAGGAAATAGAAAACCGAAAGGCGGTAAAGCCCATGCTTTTCAACCGGTGCAAATCGGCCTCGTAGTGATGATAAAAATCACAGGCCACGTCACCGGTGGGGCGGGGTGGGCCAAACCGCTTGGGTCGGTGGGTAAAGGTATCCCAGATGCTGGGTCCGCGCCCATCCTGATTATACGCTCCTTCGACCTGGTAGGCTGCCGTTGCCGCTCCCCACACGAAATCCGGTCCAAAATCGGCGCGCGTAAAATCTGACATAGAAATAGGACTAAAATTATCAAATGATACACTCACAACCGACTGGCAGTGAGAAGCTTACTAAGTGTCTGCGTATCCGTCATAGAAAGCATTACAAGAAACGGGGCCAGCCCGCCAGGCGGAGCAAAATCCCGAATCGAGTGAGCATTGACGTCCGCCCGGCCATTGTCGAGACCAATACAGAAGTAGGCCACTGGGAGGGAGACACCATCATCGGTTTCGATCACGATGGAGTTTTGCTGACGACAGTTGAGTGGGTGACTAAGTTCACTACAATTGCTAAATTACCCACCAGAAAGGCCGAACCACTGGCTAAAACGGCTATCGTCCGATTAAGCCAATGTCCCCTGCCGGTCAAGTCGCTAACCCTTGAATTTGCTTTTCACGAGCAGATAACGGCTCAGATTGGGATGGCCGTTTTCTTTGCTCATCCGTACCATTCCTGGGAGCGGGCGGGGTGGCCCGTGCTGTCTTAAGGAGAACACCAACGGTCTGATTCGTCAGTACATTCCCAAAGCGCAACGGATTGGGCTGCTGAGCGGGGAGTTCGTATCTTCGATAGAAACTGACCTCAATCACCGACCCGGACGCGGGACCGCCCGAAGAGCGTTAGGCTTCCTACCTCTTTTCCAATACGCTGAAAAACAATAAATTGCGTTTCAAACCTAAATCTGCGTACCATAAATTATTAATCGGGCATGAATGAGTAATCATGTCTTCTTATTCACTTAAGTAAGGCGTGGTTTGGTATTTGTCCGGAATTATAGCTCACAAAAATTTTTGCTTTATTAGTAGAGCTTACCAGACCTGTCGTTTTGTAGGTTGCCTGGGTCGGTCTCGCTGGTCAGAAGACGGGCTTTCAACCTCAAAAGAGCTTCTTAGCTTTAACGCCAATTCACTTAACGCAACCCAATGATCCATCAAACGATTACCAGAATTTCCCTTAGTTTACTGTTCACCGGCACGCTCATAATTGCACAGTACTCATTGGTTATGGCGCAGATGGTAAAGCCTGCCCCGGTGCGCAAGGCGCCAATTATGAGCCGCTGGGAAAAACAACTTACCGCCGAAAACGCCTGGCGCGAATACCCCCGCCCGCAGATGACGCGCCCGAAATGGCAAAACCTGAACGGAATGTGGGACTATGCCATCACGCCCAAAACGGCTGAGGCTCCTGCAAAATACGACGGGAAAATCCTGGTACCCTTCGCCGTCGAATCGACGGTGTCCGGCGTCAATAAACCGCTCTCGCCGGAGCAGCGGCTGTGGTACCGGCGCAGCATAACCACACCTGCCGACTGGGCCGACCAGCGGGTACTGATGCACTTTGGCGCGGTTGATTATGAGTGTAGTCTGTGGGTAAACGGCGGGCTGGTGGGGTCGCACAAGGGCGGTTCCAATGCGTTTAGTTTCGACGTAACGACCTACCTCAAGGCGGGGCAAAACCAAATAGTGCTGGGCGTGCTGGATCCAACGTCCGAAGGCGAGCAGCCACGCGGTAAGCAGCTTTTGAACCCCAACAGCATCTGGTACACGCCGGTGTCGGGCATCTGGCAAACGGTCTGGATGGAGCCGGTTCCGAAAGAACATTACATTGACGAAATCCGGCTGACGCCCGAAGTCGATTCGGGTCGGGTGCGGGTCGAGACGCTGTTGAATAAACCAGCCAGTTCGACCGTAGCCATTCGGCTGACGGCCATGGACGGCGGCAAAACCGTGGCTACTACCATTGTGCGGGCCGACCGGGCGGGGTATTTATCAGTACCAAACGCCAAACTCTGGACGCCCGATAGTCCGTCTTTGTATGATTTGAAAGCCGAGCTGATAACGGTCAATGACCCATTTGAGGGTATGGCCAACAACAAACGCCCCCGCCGGAACGACGCCGAGCGGGAAGGCTACGCCAAAGCCACGGTTATGGGCAGCTCAATAGACGTAGTAACGGGCTACTTCGCCATGCGCAAAATAAGTCGGGGCCGACCATCGGGGGGCAAAGGGCCGGTGGCCAACCAGCCGGTGCTGTTGCTGAACGACAAGTTCGTGTTCCAGAATGGTCCGCTCGATCAGGGCTGGTGGCCGGGTAGCCTGCTCACCCCACCCTCCGACGAAGCAATGGCGTTCGAGATCGACTTCCTGAAAAAATCGGGGTTTAATATGCTCCGCAAACACATCAAGATAGAACCCGCCCGCTATTATTACCTCTGCGACAAGATGGGGATTATGGTCTGGCAAGATATGCCGTCGGGCTTTCTGGAAGGTCAGAACGAATCGCCGGGCGATCAGTACCAGCCCATTCGGCGGTCGGTGGCCAAGGAACAGTACGAACTGGAAATGCGCCGGATGATCGATCAGTTGCACAGCTACCCGAGCATCGTGGCGTGGGTGGTGCAGAACGAAGGCTGGGGGCAGTACGAAAACCCGCGTCTGGCCCGGTGGGTGCAGGACCTCGACCCCAGCCGCGTGGTCAACGCCATTAGCGGCTGGAACGACCGCAACGCCGGTGACTTTTACGACATCCACACCTACGAACCCGAACCCCGCGCCCCCGACGCCAAAGCCGACCGTGTAGTAGTCATTGGCGAGTTTGGCGGTATCGGCTGGCCCGTGCAGGGACATCTCTGGAACCCGGAAATGCGCAACTGGGGCTACCAGACGTATCAATCTGCCGATGCGGTGCTGGACGCTTACAAAAAGAAGTACGCCAAAATCATTGACTACTACCAGAATCGTGCCCTGTCTGCTGCTGTTTATACCCAGACAACCGACGTAGAAGGTGAGGTGAACGGCCTGCTGACGTATGATCGCGAGGTAATAAAAATTCCCGTCGAGACGCTGAGGCAGATTCATGCCCCGTTGTTTAAGTAAGCTGTTTTCCCACCATGCTCCTGAAATCCTTTCTATCCGTCTCCGCCCTGCTTGGCGTACTTGCCTTTATACCGCTGTCTCCTACGACGCCGACTGCTACGGTTGTAGATCGACCAGCTACGACCTCAAAGAATGCGTTTTACGTTAGCAACGCGGCTCCGTTGCAACCGGATTTCTTCGTAAAACTGCCCATTGGCAGTATCAAGCCGAAAGGCTGGCTGCTGGAAACGCTGAACCGGCAGGCCGACGGGCTGGCGGGTCACCTCGGCCAAATCAGCATCTGGCTCACCAGGAAAAACAACGCCTGGCTTGCCAAAGATGGCAAAGGCGATTATGGCTGGGAAGAATTGCCGTACTGGCTCAAAGGCTACGGCGATATGGCCTACATCCTGAACCGCCCCGACATGCTGGCCGAAACCAGAATCTGGCTCGATGGTACGATGAACAGCCAACGCGAAAACGGCGATTTTGGGCCGGTGCAGATAAAGGAAAACGGCAAGCGCGATTTGTGGGCGCAGATGCTGATGCTGTTCTGTCTGCAATCGAACTACGAACACAAGGCCGATGTGCGTATCCTGAACTTGATGACGCGCTACTTTACCTGGCAGATGACTATTCCTGACGATCAGTTTCTGGAAGATTACTGGGAAAAAAGTCGTGGGGGCGATAACCTGTACAGCGTTTATTGGCTCTATAACCGCACGAAAGAACCCTTTCTGCTCGATCTGGCCCAGAAAATTGACCGCAATACGGCCAACTGGCGGCAAGCCGACAACCTGCCCAACTGGCACAACGTCAACATTGCGCAGTGCTTCCGCGAACCGGCCACGTACTTTCTGCAAAGCGGCAAAGACGCTGACCTGAAAGCCACGTACCGCAATTTTGACCTCGTCCGCGAGAAATATGGGCAGGTGCCGGGCGGCATGTGGGGGGGCGACGAAAACAGCCGCCCCGGCTACGACGACCCCCGGCAGGCGGTAGAAACCTGCGGTATGGTGGAGCAGATGGCGTCGGACGAGATGCTGATGCGTTTTACGGGCGATCCGATGTGGGCCGACAACTGCGAAGACGTGGCCTTTAACACCCTGCCCGCTGCGTTCATGCCCGACTATCGCTCACTGCGCTACCTGACGGCCCCAAACATGGTGGTGAGCGACCGCAAAAACCATAGCCCCGGTATTCAGAACGAAGGACCATTTCTGATGATGAACCCGTTCAGCAGCCGCTGCTGCCAGCACAATCACTCGAATGGCTGGGCCTACTACGCTGAAAATCTCTGGATGGCCACGCCCGACAACGGCCTGGCGGCAGTCCTCTATAATGCTTCGACCGTAACGGCGAAGGTTGGGCAGGGAAAGGGCGAAACGGTAACGCTCACGCAGGACACGAATTACCCGTTCGATGGGCAGGTAGCTATTACGGTGAAAGCCGCCAAACCCGTTGCGTTTCCGCTGTATCTGCGTGTACCGGCCTGGTGTCAGCAGCCCACCGTGCGCGTGAATGGGGAAGCCGTAAACGTCATCGCCAAACCCGGCCAGTATATTTTGCTGACCGATACCTGGAAAACGGGCGATAAAATCACGATCGATTTGCCGATGGACATTGCCGTTCGGACGTGGGACCGTAACAAGAACAGTGTCAGCGTCAACTATGGCCCGCTGACGTATTCGCTAAAAATCGACGAGAAATTTCAGCAGGAAGACAGCAAGAAAACGGCTATTGGCGACTCGAAATGGCAACCCAACGCCGACCCGTCGAAGTGGCCGTCTTACGAGATTTTCCCCACTTCGGCCTGGAATTACGGGCTGGTTCTGGACCGTAAACCCGCACAGTCGTTTACAATAACCCGCAAGCCGGGGCCGATGAGCAAGTACCCATTCACACCCGAAACCGCGCCGATTACACTGACCGCCAAAGCCCGCAAAATTCCCGACTGGACGATTGATACGTACGGCTTATGCGGGATACTACCCCAAAGTCCGGTAGTGGTCGATACGCCCGTCGAAACCGTTACGCTGGTGCCGATGGGCGCTACGCGCCTACGCATCTCGGCTTTCCCGGTCGTGAAGTAGCGCGGTAGGGCCGGACACTGGTACTAACGGCCCTCGGCGATTGAGGTAAGAACGGCAAAATACGTGGTATGGTCAGCGAACGAATTGACCTGTCTGGCTGGCTGTCCCGCCGATTTTCGGACCACTATAACAGGTATTTGATTACAAGAATAATTCGGGTGATGGCAGGTAGTGCGGTTTTGTGGAGGCCTGAATGACGAGGGTAGCGTCAAGATTAGCCTGCGTTATCTGGCCGGGAGTGGCCAGTGTTTCCAGCAGAACTTTCGTAGCTAACTGGCCCATTGCCTGTAGCGGCTGCTGGATAAACGTCAGGGGTGCGTAGAATAAATCGTAGGCTTCGGTCTCGTCGAAACCCACCACGGCCAGTTCCTGCGGTACCCGTATGTCCAGCAACCTTATCTGCTTCAGACCCAGCAAAGAAAGACTGTTCGATGTAAATACAATGGCTTCTACGGGTTGCTGACCCGTTCTGAGTTCGCGGAATGCTTTGGCAACATCACCGATCAGATTATCAACACGTACTTCTTTCAGCCATCGCTTTTGAAACGGGATGTTGTTATCGTTCAGCGCGGATTGATAGCCACGGGCGCGTTCGCTGATGTGAAACAGCGATGAGTTGAACGTAACCATACCGATGCGCCGGTATCCACTGTCAATCAGGTGCTGAACAGCGGTGTATATAGCCTGGTAATTGTTGAGAGCCACGTAACTGGTTCGCAGGTGGGGAAAGTAGCGGTCAATCAGCACAAACGGAATGCCGCGTTGCTGCAGGTCGGCAATTTGCGGTTCCATGCCTTCGGTTGCCGCAATGAGTAAACCGTCAACCTGCCGATTCAGGAACGTGTCGATCAGCTTCTGGCCTTTCTGGGCCTTCTCATCCGAACTGCCGAACAGAACGGTGTACTGTTGCCGGTCGGCTTCATCTTCGATAATTCGGGCGAGCGATGCCGAAAACGGATTGGCAATATCGGCTACAATCAGGCCGAGGGTACGGGTTTTGTTGGTTTTCAGGCTTTTAGCAATCTGATTCGGCTGGTAATTAAGGGCTTTGGCTACTTCCCGTATCTTTTGCGCTACGGCTTTATTGATCCGGTTCTCCTTCTTGTTGTTCAGCACATAGGAAACAAGAGTAATTGATACGCCCACGGCTCCGGCAATATCCTTCAGTGATGTTCGCTTATTCATAGCGCACTTGTTACGGTAAATAGAACTATTTAGTAAATCGTTTAAACATAAAAAGGTTCTTGTTCCATCATACGATGCTTCATTTATCGGAGAAAGGTTATAAAATATCAATTATTATAGTACTTTAAGGGGAAAGCTGACTGGAATAATCAAGAATATCAGGGTTTTTGACTGTATTCTGTTGGAACGATTCAACCAATTGTAGCCTTGTGTCGTTTTCTGTTTGATAATCCTGCTGACGAGGGCGATTTGCCAGTTACGCCCGCAGGGTCATCAGCAATCCAGTCGATTACTGAACCAACACATCTGTTTGGTGACGCATTTAAAAAAAAGAACACGTACCACGCTGGCATCGGTAATGGGTTTCCTCCACACGAGAATCCAATCCGGCAGCCGCTAAACGAGAAGATAATGAAACCGACATACACGCATACAAATAATAACACGAACACCAACACTTCATTTGAACACCGTCTGTTCGCATTTATTAACCGACACGCCGACGCGTTTGAAGCAATGGCACGGGGTTCAACTCCGTTTGGTGGCAACTGGCTACCGGAACGGCACTACGTATCGCAAGATAAACAGGGCGGAAGAACCTGGCAACCAGTAAGTCCTATGGTGCACCGGGTAGTCGGCTGGACCAGATGGGTATCCCGGCTGGGTGGAAAGGGCAGTGGAATATCGCCGGTCTCCCGTTCGTCGGTCAACACGAATGACATTGGCATTAACCGGTTTCGGTCCCTGCGTTCCCAGTCATAAACCCCATTGTGGGCCCCCTCTGCGATGTGGTGGCTCACAGATAAATCAGATTATAATCCTGCCGACGAATGTTCGTGTCGACCTGCCAATGCGCAGAAGCGGCCTTACCCCGTCGTGTTCAGTAAATCATTTTCGCTATGAAACGTTATTCGATTCTTTACCTGCTCAACGAGCAGTATCAGCATATTGGCAGTGCTACCTACCCGGAAGCCCAGGCCATTCTGCAAAAGGTAGTAGCCGATCCCAAACGGGTACCCGTTGGCATTTATGACGGCAAGACTGAGCTGTTTGAGTGGGAGCCGGGCCGTCAGCACGAGTACAACACGGCAGGTATTGACGAGCAGGGTAAGCTGGCCGAGCAGGTAATTCCGATTGCGCAGGCACTGCGTTATCGGGACGTGACCTGGCAGCGTGCCAGCAATTTTCGACGTCCCGGTTTTTTTGCTTAGCGAAGAAAAGGTACGGATGATGTTTCTTGAAAGTTGGGTGCATGGCGTTGTGTAAAAATGGAGTAATGGGCATATAGCCAACTATACCGCCATGCGTTCAAAAAAACGGATGTGTCTGGCTGTTCTATCCGGTTTATCTGTACATTCCACGCTGAACGTACGATCTAACCCCTGGTCAAATGCCATCCGAAACTACCCAATCCCTGCTTTTTTCTGAATACGTTAAACACGACGCTACGGCCCTTGCCGACCTCGTGCGCCGGGGCGAAACCACCCCCGCCGAACTGCTGGAAACGGCCATTGCCCGCGCCGAAGCGGTAAACCCGCAACTTAATGCCATTGTAACGCCCCTCTACGAGAAAGGCCGTGAGATGGCGGCTAACCTGCCTGCCGACGGGCCGTTTCGCGGGGTGCCGTTTCTGCTCAAAGACCTTGAACTGGAGTGGGCCGGAACACCGATGAAGTTTGGTTGCCGGGGCTATGCCAACTACGTTTCTACGACCGACAGCGAGGTTATCAAACGCCTGAAAGCCGCCGGACTGGTGTTTTTCGGTAAGACCAACACGCCCGAATTTGGCCTGACGCCTTACACAGAATCGAAACTCTACGGTCTGGCCCGCAACCCCCATAAGCCTACGCACTCGCCCGGTGGCAGCAGTGGCGGCTCGGCGGTAGCGGTGGCGGCTGGTATTGTTCCGGCGGCAACGGCCTCGGACGGGGGTGGGTCTATCCGTATTCCGGCGTCGTGTTGCGGGCTGTTTGGGCTGAAACCATCGCGGGGACGCGTCACGCTCGGCCCTGCCTACGGCGAACTCTGGAACGGAGCCGTGATTGGCCACGCCGTAACGCGGTCGGTGCGCGACAGTGCCGGATTGCTCGATGCCATCGCCGGAAACATGCCCGGCGACCCATACCTGATTCCCCCGCCCGAACGCCCGTTTCTGGACGAGGTAAGCCGTGAACCGGGCAAACTGCGTGTGGCCTTCTCAACGGCGTCGGTCATTCCGTCGTTGACTATTGACCCTGAATGTATCAAAGCCGTGCAGGAAACGGCCCGGCTGCTCGAAAGTCTGGGCCACACGGTAGAGGAAGTGCCGTTGCCGTATGACAAAACCATCATAACCGAAGGCTTTTTTGTATCGGTCCTGGCCGAAACAGCCGCTACCCTGCGTGATTTGAGTACGTATCTCGGTCGGCCCGTCAAGCCCGGCGTTGATGTAGAGTTGAATACGTGGGCGCAGGCCCGGCTGGCCGAAGGCTTTTCGGCGGCTGACCTGTCCTGGCAAAACCGGCGGTGGAACACGCTGAACCGAAGTATGGGGCAGCTTCACGAAAAATACGACCTATTGCTTACGCCCACGCTGCCGTGCCCACCCATTGCTATCGGTACGTTTCAAAACAGCGCGTCAGAAGAGCGACTGCTCAAACTGGTCGATGCCGTAGGCGGGCTGAAATACCTGAACGGCACTAAAATCGTGAACGACCTTGCCGAAAAATCGCTGGGCTACATTTCCTACACCGTCATCACCAACATGACCGGACAGCCGTCCATGTCTGTGCCGCTGCACTGGTCGGCAGATGGCCTGCCTATTGGCGTCATGTTTGCGGCCAAACTCGGCAACGAAGCCACCCTGTTCCGACTGGCGGGTCAACTGGAGCAAACCCGCCCCTGGTTCGATAAGGTGGCGGTGTAACGTGAACGGCAGGCTGCCCCGTGCGTCAACAAATAATATGTTGCTGACGCATGGGGCAGTTTGCCGTTCACGTTTCGCTAATTTCTCGGCGAAAACCGTTGCCCATCAACGGTGGTGTACTTGAAATCGGACGGGCCGTCGAAGGCTACGTTGTCGAGGTTGGTACGGCGGGGGAAACGGACGTATTTAAAGTCGGTGGGACCGGTGAAGTGGGCGTTCTGGAACGTAACGCCGTCGTCGAACTTCGTGTATTTGAAATCGGCAGAGCTGGTGAAGCGGGCATCGGCAAAGGCTGCGTTCTCACTGAACTTTGTGTATTTAAAATCAGCGGGACCTCGAAACTGCGCACCGCCAAAATCGGCCATGTCGCTGAACTTAGCGTATTTGAACAGGGCTTCATCCTGAAATTTGCTGCCCACAAACACCGCCCGCTGCCGAAATGCCGAGTATTTGAAAGCCGCGTCATTATCAAACGTGCAGTTATCGAACGTGACGGCTTCGTCAAAGTCGGCGTTGTAAACGCGGTTGTTCATGCTGAAGAGGTTGCGGCCCTCATTTTCGGTGCGATAGGCCAGAAACTTACCCCTGAATACGCAGTTGCGAAACGTCAACGGTACGGTTACGGTGCTTCGGTATTCGTTCCCGTTCCCACGCCCGTTGTCCCGAATTTCGCGCCGGTTAGCCAAAGATGTCAGGTCAAGGTCGCCGGTAATGGTGGCGTTTTCGTAGGATACGGACTGATTCTGGTTAATCTGGTCGATAATCTGGCGGGCGTCAACAGTGCGCTGGGCAAACGTTGCGGTCAACGTAACAAGCGTAAGCAGGAGGGAGGTCAGGAGCGTCTTCATAGTTCTTAGGATTGTGTTTGCCCGAAAGATGCAGGTTTGGTATGGATGGTTGCACGGGCAGATAAGTTTGAACCCCCTACGGAACGGGGGCGAAGGCGTTGCTGAAGGGAATTGGCGCGTCGGGTAGTTCGTTCGTTATGGTCAGCATCTGCCTTAACTGCTCGTCGTAGAGTTTTTTCAGGCGGGGCGGCCCAATGACCCGAACGTTGCTCATCCACTGAAAAATCCAGCCGACTAGTTCACGGTTGATGCCGCTCCGAAACTCAACCAGCCAGCCCTCGTCATCCTGGCGGCAAACCATGTTGTCGGTCCAGAACTGTTCGCTGATGAAGCTACCCGTTCCGCTGGAGAAGCGGAGTTTGATGTCATAAACCTCGTCATCGATATTCTCCGAGATACCGAACCGGGTACGTAGCTCCTCATCCGCGAAACTGATGAAGTCCGTTCGGCTGAACATCGCCCTGGTTGGCTTCAACTCAAGCTGGTCAACCTGAAAGGTTCTTAGTTTCTGGATAGACGTATTGGTGTAAGCGACTAAATAAAAACAGCCCCGGTGGTAAATGATTCGGATGGGCAGGACATCGAGCGGCAGTTGCACCAGCGACGCAACGGACGTAGAATCGCCGGTCATGGCCGTGATGCAGAGTCCCTGGCCGTTGTCCATAGCCTGAATAATCGTCTTTATCTGGTTATCGAGCCGGTCGTGCGCTACTGTCTCGTAAAAGTGCGTTGACTCGATAAGCGGGTCGTCTTCGGGGGCCAACCAGGGGTTCAGCTCATAGAGCAATTCCTGCCGTTTTGCCGAAAACACCTGCGGCAAAACACCCCGAATCAGCCATTTACCGTAGCGGTCTTCGTCGGTTTGCCAGATGTACCACGTTTTCCGGTTGGCGGGGCCGGTTGTTTCAAACCTATCTTTATCATACCCGAGACATTTTATGACATTAATCGCCAGCCGAATCTGGCGTGGGGTGAGCTTCCCTTTAAAATGCTCGGTAATACTTTTGATGGTCTGGGGCTTTTTCTTGAGCAACTCAACCAGAGCAACAGTGCTGTATATGTTTGGCATAGTTTTACGTTTTCGGTAAAACTAACGGCTTGCCATTGGACCAGCAAGCGCAAATGCCGAAATTTGTAGTACATCTTCTAAACGCCCCAGAGTTATGAATCCAAGACCCGAAAACCGAGGATGCCCACCCGAAATCCATCCATTTACTACGAGGTGGCAGACATACAATCAGGGACACATTACGCCCGACGCAGAAGCAGCCTGGGTTGTCAATCAGGAAAAGGGATACTTCGGTTTCCTACCCAATCGCCAGATTAAGCACCTCATTATCGGCTCTTTCCCGATCTGGGAATCCGTCCACAATGATCCACCGCATGGGAGGTTCAACTTCGCTTTCTTCTACTGTAGCGGAAAAAACGGATTCTTCAAGTTTATGAAGGTTTTGAGCGGATACGATTTTTTCAATAACCCTCCGCGCAACACACCTTATCAACAAGTTCAGTCCATTGCGGATTTTTTCCTGGAAAAAGAACTGGGAATAACAGACGTAATTTGGAAAGTTGAGCGTACCGACGTGAATTGTAGATCAGCAAGTGACGCAAAGCTCAATCCTCGTACTCTCAATAACCTGTGCCAGTTATTGGCGGACTACCCTGAGATTACAAATATATACTTCACAAGTAGGAAGGTTGCAGACTGGTACGGTGAGTCCATGCAAGAGTGCATACATGATTTAGGCGTAGATACTTCCATATTATACTCCCCTTCACCTGCTTCTAATCTTGCAGCCGCAGGAACACTGAATAATGATGAAGAACAGTACGGGGAGCAAGATTCCATGAGATTTCATTCGTCACAAATCCCCTTTTTGGAGCATGAAACGAGAACGGACCGTTACAAAATAGCCAAATGGGCAAAGCGTTTGCGTAACGTATCTGGCTTGGTACGGCCTGAAATTCTGGAGAATGCTCATTTCATGGCTATAGAAGACCGGCTCTGAAAATATGACCGACTTCCTCCACGATCTAACCCCCGCTTCCATCCACGTCGGCCCATTTCCACTGGCGCAACTGCTCGAAAATTCGCTGTACTACCCGTCCAGCCATTTCGACGGAGCGGTGGTGAAGGCATACGCCTATGACTTCGCGAGTTTCGTCTATTGCGATTATGGCGCGACGGACGCGGACGGGCTGGCGCAATTGCAAACGTTCCGGGGGTACGACGTTCTGGCAGACCGGCCCGTGCGGGTAGCAGAACTAATACCGAACGGCTGGTCATTCGAGATGACGCGCCACTTGCTGGCCGGCTACGGGAATTACCCGGACTTCGGGAAACTATCTTTTGCGCATTGGGCCGTGTACGAGCGCAAACCCGAATACACCGATATGCACGGCCCAACGCGGTTTAGTTTGCTGTACATCGGGGGTGAGGGCGTGGCTACTTATCAGGCACTGTACTGGAGCAACCGAACCACCGCTAAAGCCGTCGCCATTGTCCAGCCCGGAACGGGGTTCGGTTGCAACTGGACTGATTTTATGGATGGTCACAAAGCCCTCGGCTACGTCGTATCTCAAAACCCATGCGGGCAGCCCGATTTCATTGCTAACGACGCTGCGGGTTTGTTGCGCTGGGAGAGCCACCCACACGCCACGCATAAGATTAGCTGTCGTTATTCACGGGAACACATCAGGTCTTTCTATGAGTATAGCCGGGCCGATGATCCGGTCATTCCACCCAGATCACCTTTTCGTACGCCATTTCATAGTCCATCTCCTGCAACGCGACGACGCCTGCAAATTTCCCAGAGTCGTTGGTTAGCACAGCATTCCAGAGGCCGGTAGCATTGCGGAGGAGGAGTTTGTATCCGTAGAGCGGGTGCAGCGTAGCGGTGTCGGTGCGGTGGTCCCAGCCGGTTTGCAGCTCAATGGCAAAGCCGATACGTTCCAGCACCTCGTCCATCTGACTGGTCAGGCTATCGGCACCGTCCAGTTCTTCGATCCACACCACCAGCCCGTCGGTACCCCAGTCGAAGTGGAGCGGGCTGGTGGTGAGCGTTATCACGGAAGCGTTCATTTGTTGCGTGTTTAAGCAGGTAGTCAGGCGGTTTGCCGATAGAGTGGCTGCGCTCCATGGCTAATTACCCGGTGTCCGTTGTCCAGTACGTTCTCATCGCGCCATTTGCGGAGCCAGAACCGGTACTTCTTGCGGCCATAATCGACAAAGCCCGGAATCGACGTAGCGTCGACGGCAAACAGACGGTTGGGGCGTTGCTTCATCACACCCACAAATACGAACCGGAATTGCTGCGTAGTGGCCCACTCGGCCCCGTTGGCGTAGCGCAGACTGTCGAGGTAGAACGCAGCCTGCCGGTCGTAGTCGTAGGTGTAGCAGGATTCTAGAAACTGCGCCTGCGTCCGGGCTGAGGTTGTTTTCAGATCAATGATGAGCGCGTTTTGCCGTTTGGGGCTGGTGTAGACCATATCCAGCCGCGACTTGCAGGGTAGTCCGGTTGCAGGGTCATCCCACAGAACTACGCGCTCCCGCTCCGATAGCCGCAGGTATCGTTTGCAGAACGCATCGTTCCGAATCGTATGCATCAGTTTAGCCAGATCGTCCGATTGTTTGGACGGTAACACATCGGGCAGAAACTGTTTCATAACTGTGCCAACCGTTTCGGGTTCGAGCAGGTGCTGGTGAAAAGCCCGTCCAAACACCTTGGCCCGTTCTGTACTGGCCGTGGCCTGTTCAGCATAGCCAAGGTGTTCTTCTTTGAGCCGGGTCAGGTCCGAGTTGGATACACGCGGCAGGGCGCGGTAATCGATATCTATGGTCATGGTGTGCGTAGTTGTGTAAGTTGGACCGGTGCGCCGGAGCGACCCAGTCCAACCAGCCCGGTACGGGCTAACGATAGAGCAGAAGCTAAGTTGATTTCGGTCAGAATCGTAGTTTCTTAGCTTCAACTACCATATTAGTCGCTTCGCGACTGGTCGGACAAGAGTGTCCAACCTACTGGTTAATCGAAAGTAACTCCGGTTCGTCGGTGAGTTGGGCGAAGGGGTTGTAGTAGTTCATCGCCGTTTTGATGTTGGCGATGTCGGTGAGCGTTTCCTGGCGGAAGATTTTGGCCTCCTGCGCAAACGCTTTCAGCGGGGCTGTCTGGGCTGGGTCGGCCATTTTGTACGAGAACGTAGCGATGTAATACACGCCCTTCGGATGAATTTTGGTGTTCTCCTTTTTCTCGGCCACGGCAGTAATCACCACGTCGGCCAGGGTCAGGTCGTCGTAGTACAGGGGTTCGATAAGCCGGAAGATGTTATCGACCGAGTAGCCGTGAAACAGCACCGCCGACACGCAGTTTTTGTCGTCGATAAAGAAAAGCTCGGCCCAGTTTTTAGTCCCCATATTCAGGATGTTGTCCGTGAAGATGCGCCAGGCAATGGGCTGAAACATCAGCGTCCGTCCCAATTTCTCGGTGCCATTAATGTTGAAGACCCCTTCTTTGGCATCGAACCGGTACTGGCGCGGGTGGCCTTCGAGGTACTTGAACCGCCGGGCGGCTGTGTCGTTCACGAACTGAATTGCAGTTTCATTCGTGTTTTGGCCCGTTTCGTTTTGATTTGTCGGACGTAGGGTCTTGTTTTGTGTGTTCATTAGTATTTGTTGTTTACTGTTCAAGCAGGGGACCCGTTTTGCGGTCCCTTTTGCCTTTTTAGAGGCATTATCCGCAGGTATAAAATTACATAGTTTTGGGTAAGAAACAAGCCCATTCAGGCGGTATATTGCCGATATTTTACGCATTATTCGGTAAAAAAAGATGATCGAAACCCGGCTGCAGCAACTCATCGAAGTCCTCAATATCAGTGTTCTCGAATTTGCCCGTCAGTTGGGTGAACGCCGGGGCGAAAAAGTATACCATATCCTGCACGGGCGCATGAAACCGCGCTACGATACCATCGAGAAAATTCTGGTGGCCTATCCCCAGCTCAACGCTGACTGGCTCCTTCGGGGCGAAGGGTTTATGTTTAAACAGCTCGACTCGCCCTCGGCGGCCATCACCACCGAAGAGCGGCTGCGCAACATGGAGTTTCTGCTGTTTCAACTCAACGAACGCGTCAGGCTACTACAGGAAACCAATGACCAGTTGCTGGCTAAAATCGCGATGCTACGTTTAGTTTGACGAGCCAATTCCAATTGGCAGACTCACTGAGGTGCCCGCCAAAACAACCCCCTTGTTTTCCGGGTTATCTAACCAAAAAACCAACCAACGCTATGGCTACGACATCCCCATTCGACCCTGATAAACTCGACCCGGATTTTTACTCGAAAGACCCCAACCAGCACGGCGATTCTGACTTTGGTACGCCATCGGAAGGCGTTGGCACTAATGCCTACAAAGATTCTACGTCGGGTATGGACATGGAAGCCGGCAATGAGGAAATGACCAAAGAAACCCGTGAGGAACATAAATTTGAGGGCAACCCCGCTACACCTACCGGCGAAAACTACCAGACTGGTCAGGAATGGGACGTTGACGCCGATACCGTGAAAGACTCGGACAATCCGCAAAAAGGTAAAATGATGAGCGACGAAGCCGCTAAAAAGCTGAACGAAATTGCTGAAAATCCATCTGACGATGCGCTTTTCCACCGTGCTGATGCCACGTATCTCGAACAGGGCGATAATCCCAACGAGGGCTATGACCCACACGGACAGGGCTATGATAATAAAGATAAAGTCGATTCCCAGTAACTGACAGGCCCACCGGTTGAACTGGTTAAATCCGTAAAGCCTGTGCCGTCTCTCAAAGATGGCACAGGCTTTTTGTTTGTAGCTTTGTCCGATACTCAGTTACTCACTCAAGCTGGCGGATACAAAATTCGCCCAATACGTTGCTCATCGAAACCCGTGCCTATGCGCGGGCGGGTCTGCTCGGGAACCCGTCCGACGGTTTTTTTGGTAAAACCATCGCCATCAGCGTCCGTAACTTTGGCGCGTCCATCACGCTGTATCCCTCGCCCGAACTCCATATTGAAGCCCAGACGCAGGATACCAACGTGTTTCGAAGTTTGTACCACCTCCGCGACGCCGTCAGTATGCTGGGTTACCATGGTGGGGTGCCGTTGCTAAAAGCGGCTCTTAAGAAGTTCGCTGAATACTGCGAGATAGAAGGCATCCGGTTGCCCAACCAGAACTTTTCGATTCGCTACAATACCTCCATTCCTCGTCAGGTGGGACTGTCGGGGTCGAGTGCCATTATCGTGGCTACGTTTCGGGCGTTGATGCAGTTTTATTGTGTCGAGATTCCGCAGGCAGTACTGCCTAATCTGGTGCTGGCCACCGAAACCGAAGAGCTGGGCATTACGGCGGGTTTACAGGATCGTGTCATTCAGTGCTACGAAGGCTGTGTCTATATGGACTTCGAGCGTACCGGGATGGAACAGCACGGCCACGGACAATATGAGCCGCTAAACCCGCATCTGTTGCCTAAACTATACATTGCCTACAACACCGATCTTGGCAAACAGTCGGGTCGGGTGCATAACGATGTGCGGGCGCGATGGCTCCAGGGCGATCAAACCGTGATCGATACCATGACGGCCATTGGCGATGTGGCCCGTGACGGTCGCGAAGCCCTGCTCCGGCACGACATCAACGCCCTGAACGAACTCGTAAACCGCAACTTCGACCTGCGCAGCCAGATTTACCAGATTAGTGACCGCAACCGAACGCTGATCGACACGGCCCGGCGGTGCGGGGCATCGGCCTCGTTTACCGGTTCGGGCGGCTCCATCATCGGCCTCTACCGCGACGATGCCATGCTCAACCGCCTGTACGTCGAACTCAAGAAAACAAACGCCCGCGTTATCAAACCCTACGTTGTTTAATTGTGAATGAGCGAATGAGTGGATGAGCGAATACCTGCTGACGCAAGGAAGCTGACGCCGGAGGTCATTCACTCATTCGCTCATTCACCCATTCACAAATGATAAAGAAAGCCGTTATTCCCGCAGCGGGGTTTGGAACCCGGTTCCTGCCTGCCACCAAAGCACAGCCGAAAGAGATGCTGCCCATTATTGACCGTCCCACCATTCAGTATGTGGTGCAGGAGGCCGTCGATTCGGGTATCGAAGACATCCTGATTATTACCGGTAAAGGTAAACGCGCCATTGAGGACCACTTCGACCGGAACTACGAACTTGAAACCCGGCTCGAAGAAAAAGAAGATCAACTGTTGCTCGACGAGATGCGGAGACTGTCAGACATGGCCAACCTGCACTACGTTCGTCAGCGCGAACTGAACGGTCTGGGCGATGCCATCCGGTACGCCCGTCATCACGTGGGTAACGAACCGTTTGCCGTGTTGCTGGGCGATACCATCATGGATTCAGTCATTCCTGTGACGCAGCAGCTCATCGATACCTACGCACAGTACGGCGGGTCGGTCATTGCCGTAGAAGAAGTGCCGCACGACAAGGTGAACCGATATGGTATTGTAGGCGGCAGACCCATCAGCGACCGCATCTACGCCATCGATACGCTGGTGGAGAAGCCGAACGTAGCTGACGCGCCCTCTAACCTGGCCATTGCGGGTCGCTACATTCTGACGCCCGATATCTTTGCGATGCTGGAGCAAACCCCCGCTGGTAAGAACAACGAGATTCAGTTGACCGACGCTATGCTGCTGCTGCTTCGGCGCGAAAACCTGTACGCCCACCACATCGAAGGCAAACGCCACGACATCGGCAATAAACTCGATTTCCTGAAAACTACCGTTGAGTTCGCGCTCAAACGCCCCGAATTCGCCGACAAGTTTCGGGCCTTTCTGGAGGAGATTCTGAAGAAAGATTGAGGCTTTTTTTAACACAGAGCAGACGGAGGTTTCACAGAGATATAGAGAGCGACATAACTAAACAGAATTCAGAATTGGAGATTTCCAGAATATGACATTCCAAGTGCTTTAAAGTCTTGGCTATGATTTTCATGAAAGGAGTTCATGAAACGCTCCAGTTGGTCGGGTTGGCTGATGGTGACACGTTTTCTCATGATGCAAATTTGCATTTTGCCAATCAACGTTTCTAAATAGTTCTGTTGTTCTCTGTAGCAGAGACAATGTACTCTGTGAAACCTCCGTCTGTTCCGTGTTTGAAACGTTACCGCACCCGCACTGACAAACTTACTTCGTCATCCTCCCCATTTTCATACCCATTGCCTGGTGTAGAGTCGGGATCGTTAGGGGTAGCGGCTTGTATCTGTGCTTTTACGGTAGCGGCACTGGTTGCCTGTACCGACAGCACCAGCGTAGTTGAAGCACCGGCCGGAATGCTGGATAATGAACCTGTTATCGTCTGCCCGTTTATTATCAGGCCCGCGCTGCTGACCAATTGCCAGCCGGTGGGTAGCAGGGTAATCACACTGACGTTACTGGCTGTAGCCCCGCCCCGGTTGCTGACGGTCAGGCTCAGCATGAACGGCTGATTAAGTATTGGAGTCAGGATACTGGCGGCTATGCTCAGGCTCAGATCGGCTTTCGCGGGGTCGGTAGGAGGCTGGCTGGATTGTACGGGAGGGAGGGGCGTCTGGTTGGGATTTGGCGAAACGAACACCGCCGTACCGGGGTCGGGGGTACGGAGGTCGAGTTGGGTGGCGTCGTCCTGACCGTCTTCAGTACCGGAGTTGGGCTGACTGTCGGGGTCGGGCAGGGAGCTGCCGGTAATCTGGGCAGCTATAACGTATTGCCCCGGCTGGTCAGGCTTCACCCGAAATACGAACGACTGGCTGGCATTGGCCAGAACATTTACTGGTCCAACGTATATAACACCACTACCAGAACTGACCGCTACCGACTGAGCATCCAGAAATGTCATATTGGGCGGTAACAAACTCTGCATCTGTACGCCCGTTGCCGCAACCGGGCTGCTGTTGGTTAGTGTCATTGTTACAGCTACGGACTGATCTACGGTAGGCGTCCGGGTATCGGACTGCATACTCAGCGAGAGGTCGGCCCCAACGCAGATAGTGAACGGCAGGCCGGGTGCACTGGCCACGGCAGGACTGCTGGCCACTACACGCAGCCGATACTGGGTACCCATAGGCATACTGACCGGCAACTGCGCCACAAGTGGACTGCCGGTGCCGGTAGCTAACGTGATTTCGTTGGCGAACGAGCCGTTCGCGTCTGACAAACGGAGTGTATATACGTTACCGGAGTTCAGCGGTCCATTTTCTACGTCGAAGGTCACGCTGACGGGGGTGTTACATGGCTGAACAGGTTGCTGGCCAGTAAGGGTCAGCACGGGTGGAACTCCAGAAACCGGCTCCATAGCCTGGTAAAGAATGTTTCGGTAGCTGAGTAGCTCTCCATTAAATGACACGCCTAATCCGCTATCGCCTTGCTTTCGGATCGATAGCCGGTAACGACCCGGTGGCACACCGCCTACGGCGAGCATCACCGGTGGGTAGTTGCGGACGTAGTTGAAATCGGCAAATTCAGCGTAGTCAGGTGCCTGACTAACCGGGGGAACTACGTACCAGCCGGTATCGCTGAAGCTGCCTCCATCTGTTGGCTCCAGCCGGATCTCCACGGGTCCGGTGGCCTGTATCATTCCGAAAAAACTGTGACTTGTCGGCTCGTAGCGGTAGCCAATGCGCTGGATGATGGGGTCGGCGGTGCCATTGATTTCGGTTAGGCGCAGCACCGGTTGCGGGGTGGTGGCAGTGGCAAACGTATTGACAGTAAACGGTTCGCTGAGGGTACCGGTCAGGGGGGGGTGCGTGGCCACAGTACGGAACCGGTACTGACCGTTGGGCAGGCTGGCGGGCAACGTAAACAGAATCGGATTGTCAGTACTGCGGCCTGATTCAGCCACCGTAGTCCCGTCGCTGTTTCGGACGAGTTGCGCAAAGTGCTGGTTACCAGTTTCCTGCGAATTACTGCGCACCGAAGCTACCACAATGATTTCGCCGGGGCGTCGGGTCAGGGGCAGGGTATAACCGCTGGTAATCAGGCTGGCCTCGCCGTTGGGTAGAACCGGGCTGGCGTTCTGAAAAAAAGTATTGTTAAGCTGCTGATCCCACGTATTCACAAACCGGACGGCCCCCTCACCGGCCATATGTATATTGTCGGGCCGGTTGGCAGGGCCGATGATGGTATCGGTGGCGGGACCGGGAAATACGGCGGGAACATCGGCAATGAGCTGATTTTGAGCGGCAATAACGGCGGGGTTGGTTTGCCCGCCAATGTAACTGGCCCGTGAGACCATCCACGGCAGTGCAAAACCCGCCTGCTGACGACTTTTCTCGATCACCTGCCGGACGTTATCGAAATACGTTTGCTGGCTGGTGTACTGATCGCTCTCGCCCTGATGCCAGAGTACAGCCCGCGCCCCGGTCCGGGCTACATAATGCAGTAGTACCGCACCAAGCCGCCGGTACACCGCTGAGTTCTGAGTAGGGCCAATGTTGCCCGCTGCCGACTGCTGCCACTGATCGCTGGAGGTGCCGCCAAGGGCCGCACCCAGAAATAGCACGGGTACGCCCAGCCGCTGCACGAGCTTATCGCCCAGCATCCCCCAAATGTGGGGCGGCTGGCTCGGTCCGATGTTGCTGCCGTAGCTGATGTGGCCGAACCGCAGCGGTAGCAGTTGCTCACTGATACTATCCTGCCGGAAATCGACGCAGGACACCCGGTCTTCTGCCGCGCTCGGTACCCGCTGAAACCCACCAAACATATTGCTCTGCCCGGCAATAACAAACACTTCGCCCACGCCCACCCGGTTTACGCTGGTCAGGTCCAGTACGGTATTGCCGTTTTTGGCCCGCACGTCAAGCCGGTACCAGCCCGCCGTTACGGTTACACTGCCCCGAAAGGCTTTGGTATCGCCCAAAAACGAAAGCGGTGTCCAGGTTGTAACCTCACCCTGCCCAACGGCAAGGGGAACAAAGCGGGCTTCGACGGTAGTAGCAGTTGACGGGGCAAGGCCGGCTACGAGGACGGTTGCGGAGTTGGCGTTGTTGCGCTGAAAAACCATGCGCGGTACGGGACTGCTGACACTGAGTTGCGCCAGCGTGAGGGTAGGCCATAGACAAACTAACGTCAGGCAGTACCAGAGACGAAGAATAGACATGTTTTTAGGTGTGAGTAAACGGAGTCACAAATAAAAACAAGTCTGTTCTTCGTATAACGTTAAGTAACTAAACGGTAGTTTTTATCCGTAATACTATCAGGCAGATAGTCGGGTTCACTAACAAAAAATCGTCAATTCAAGACTCGTATACCGAGTTGCGCTTCACTGTATTCGCCGTTGTTGTTGTGGCGATGTTACCCACCGTACTAGGCAGTGTCCCCGGCGAACGCTACGCCGTGTTGTCTACAAACGCCGTGTTGGGTAGCATTTGGCTGCTGACCCGCCAGCTGGTGGCATAGAGTGGTCCGGCGTTGTTGACCCCCAACTGTTAAAAAGTGAGTAGCCTATGTGGCGTAACCAGCTTTGTGGGTAATTGAATTCTATTCGGAGAGAATGACAGGTACCAACATTGCGACGTTATTTCAACGCTTCGATTCTTTGAACGTAGGCGTTATTGGCGACTTCGCACTTGATTTATATTTTAAATTACGAACCAGCACCGGTGAATGCTCCCTGGAAACCGGGCTGGATGTGTTTTGGGGTAGCCAGGCCCGCGCTTCACTGGGCGCGGCTGGTAATGTTGTTCAGAATTTACGCGCCCTGGGAGTGACGAATAGCTGGGTGATTGGCTGCGTAGGTGACGACCTGTTTGGGCGCGAAATGCAGCATCTGTTGCAGGTGCAAGGGGTGCAAACACCGTACTTACAGACAGTAACTGAGCAGTGGGATACCTGCGTTTATACCAAACCCAGTCAGGATAGACAGGAAGCCAATCGAATTGATTTTGGTACGGCCAATGCACTACCTGATGCGCTGTTCGACGGGTTGCTTACCGGCCTGGAGCAACTGTTGGCTGATCTGGATGTCCTCATCATTAATCAGCAGTTTGCTAACCCGTTGCTGACCCAAAAACGGGTAGCGGTGCTCAATCAGTTAATGGCCCGTTTCCCCAGGGTTCGGTTTGTAGCGGATATGCGCGATGTGGGGATGTCTATTCGCGGGGCTACGCTAAAAGTGAATACAGCCGAACTCGCTAAATTCCTCAATATTGACCCGCCCGCTGACCCTGACCTGGCCTGGTGCACGGAGCAGGGAACAGCCTTTCGGAAGCAAACGGGTGGTCCGCTCCTGATTACCCGGGGTCATTCGGGTATTTTGTACCTCGATGATGCTGAGACACAGCTAATTGACGGCTTACCGCTGCGTGGTGAACTGGATACCGTAGGGGCTGGCGATACCGTTGTGGCAACCTGGGCGGCCTGTATAGGTGCCGGGGCGACCCCTAAACAAGCCCTGGCGATAGCTAATCTGGCTGCGGCCGTTACGGTGCAGAAACTGGAGCAAACGGGTACCGCTAGCCTGCCCGAAATTCTCCACCTTCACGACAAATACACCTCTCATGACTACCAATAGTTTACGGCAGTGTCGTCAGGAAATGCATACGCACCTGACCACGGAGTTATTGCCTTTCTGGACAGCGCGAACAGTCGACGACATTAACGGCGGTTTTATTACGCACTTTGATCAATACGGAGCCGATACGGGCGAAGACGAGAAATCCCTTATTGCCCAGGCCCGATCCATTTATACCTATTCATCGGCACACCGGGCGGGGTACGGCGGTGGTGATCTGGCCGAACTGGCACGGCACGGGGTCGATTATCTCCTAACGCACATGTGGGATCAGGAGTATGGGGGCTTTTACTGGATGACCAATCGGCAGGGAGAGGTCACGAACGATCAGAAAATAGTGTACGGCCAGAGTTTTGCTATCTATTGCCTGAGTGAATATACGCTGGCCACGGGCGATGTTCGTGGGGTTGAGTACGCACAAAAAGTCTTTGATTTATTGCAGAAATACGCTTTTGATACCCGGTATGGCGGGTATTTTGAAATGTTCCATCGCGACTGGACCCTGAAAGGGCCGGGTGCCGCCGGGGGTGATCGAAAAACGCTGGATGCGCATATGCACCTGATGGAAGCGTTTACTACCCTGTACGAGTGTACGCAAGAGCCGATACACCGTCGTAAACTGCTGGAAGTAATTGACCTGCTGGTTACTAAAATCATGCACCCGTCGCAGGGAACGGGCGTACCACAGTTCTGGGCCGACTGGCAGGTAGCTCCGCAAATTAAGTTTGATGTGATCTGGGGCTGGGATCGGTTCACGGAGGACGGTGTAAAACGAGCGGCTGAGGACAACACCAGCTATGGCCACAATGCTGAGTTTGCCTGGCTGTTGCTGCACGCACTTGCTGTATTGGATATACCCCACGAAACCTACCGGGACCAACTCATGAAGTCATTTTCCCATGCGGTTAATTACGGAGTAGACTGGGCATTTGGGGGCGTTTTTGTGGAGGGGTCACACAGTGGCGAGGTGTACGATCGTGAGAAGGAGTTCTGGCAACAGGCCGAAGTGCTGATTGGGTTTCTGGATGCCTATCGGATTTTTGGTGATGACGTATATTGGAAAGCCTACGAGAATGTCCATCGGTTTGTGATGGACAACATGATTAATCATTCAGTAGGAGAATGGTGGCCATTGATGACCCGTCAGGGCGTTCCGATCTGGACACATATGAGCCATTCATGGAAAATTAACTACCATACAGTACGCTCGGCTATTCAGTCCATTAACCGGTTAGATAAACTGTTGGCAGTTAGCGAGTAATGCTTTTCATAATGCGTTAACTAATCGGAATGATATAGCCTGCGGCCGCTGTATTTTTCCAATCAGGGTGTTCGTACCTGTATTGTAGCCGTATCATCCTCACCATTATCGTAGCCATTGCCCGGTGTGGAGTCAGAATCGGTGGGGGTTGCCGTCTGGATTTGTGCCTTTAGCGTTCCCGCCCCACTCCCCTGCACCGTTAGTAGCAGGGTAATTGAACTACCTGCCGAAATGGTTAGTGATGAACCTGTTATTCCCTGTGCGCTCATACTCGCGTTCGCGCTGCTGACCAACTGCCAGCCGGTGGGTAGTTGGGTGTCCACACTCACATTACTGGCCGCTGCACCACCCTGATTGTTCACCGTCAGGCTCAGTGTGAACGGCTGGTTGGGGGCGGGTGTCAGGGTACTGGCGGCCATGCTCAGGCTCAGATCGGCTTTCGCGGGGTCGGTGGGAGGCTGGCTGGATTGTACGGGAGGGAGGGGCGTCTGGTTGGGATTTGGCGAGACGAATACCGCCGTACCGGCGTCGGGGGTACGGAGGTCGAACTGGGTAGCATCGTCCTGGCCGTCTTCGGTGCCGGAGTTAGGCTGACTGTCGGGGTCGGCGGCACTGCTGGCCGTGATTTGCAGGGCGGGCAGGTAGCGACCCGGAATGGTGGGCTTTACCCGGAACGAAAACGACTGCACCGCGCCATTCTCCAGCGTTCCGGCGTTGATCGTAACCGTGCCGCCCTGCGCACTGACGCCCGCCGAAATCGCATTGATAAAGGCCAGATTAGGAGGCAAACTGCTCGCTATCAGTACGCCTGATGCTGGCTGCGGGCCATTGTTCGTTATGTCAACTGTAACCGTTACGGACTGGCCCACGGCGGGCGTCCGGCTGCTTAACTGTGCCGATAAGGAAAGGTCTGCTTTGTTATTGCTGGTCTCAACCGGCACTTCAACCGGCACTACGTCTGGCGCGATATAGACCGTACTCCGCCCATTTCTGAGCGTGGTCTCCACCCAGATTCCTGTACCCGTGTCGCCCTGTTTGCGCATCGACAGTCGGTATCGTCCCGGTGGAACGCCCCCCACACCAATCGAAATTGGTGGGTAGTACCGGAGGTAATTATAATCGGCAAATTCGCTGTAGTCCGGTCCCTGCGATGCCGGGGGTATTGTGTACCAGTCTGAATCGCCGAAACCGCCATCAAGCCGTTCTACCCGGCACTGTACAGAACCGGTGGTCTCGGCCATGAAATAAAACGCCGGAACACCCGGCTCGTATCGGTAACCCATCCGTAGTAGAGCTACGTCAGGCGTACCGCCCGTTACGTCGGGCAGGATTGGACTGGGTGGGTTGGTTGACTGAGTAAAATAGTTGACCGTAAACACCTCGCTGAGGGTGCCGGTCATGGCGGGGTGCGTAGAGCCGGTACGCAACCGGTACTGACCATCGGGCAGGTTGGCGGGCAGGGTAAACGGAATGGGGTTGGCTGTTGTCCGGGCCGACTCGGCAATGAGTGCGTTATCAGACGCCCGCAGTAACTGTACAAAATACTGATTGTCGGCTTCGTGTGCGTCGCTGCGAAGCGACGGTACCAGCAGGATTTCGCCGGGGCGCCGGGCCAGGGGCAGGGTGTAGCCACCGGTAATCTGGCTGGCATTGGCAGTGGGTGTAAACGGCGTTGACTGCGCAAAAAAGGTGTTGGACAATGACTCGCTCCAGCGGTCGGCAAACCGACGGAGACCGTTACGGCCAATGTGTACGTTGTCGTCCAGGCGGTTATCGGAACCGATCAGATCATCGGTAAAAGGGCCGGTATAGACGTATGGTACCTCGGCAGTAAGCCGGTTTTGGGCGGCAATTACATTGGGGTTCGTCTGCCCCTGCGTGTACGTTACCCGCGACACGACCCACGGTAACCCATCAAACCCACTTTGCTGCCGACTCTTTTGGATAACGTACTGAAGGTTGTTGAAATACGTGTCGTTCGAGGAACCAATATCTCCCTCTCCCTGATGCCAGAGTACAGCCCTTGCGCCAGTGCGGGCAATGTAATGCTGTAGTACCACACCCAGCCGCCGGTAGGGGTAAGGCTGTCCCTGTAACACCGTATTGCCCGCTGCCGACTGCCGCCACTGATCGCTGGAGGTACCGGCAGTGGCCGCGCCCAGAAACAAAACCGGTACGTTGAGCCGTTGCACGAGGGCATCGCCCAGCATACCCCAAATATGCGGTGGCTGACTTGGGCCGATGCTGCTGCCGTAGCTGACGTGACTAAACCGCAGCGGTAACAGTTGCTCGTCCAGTTCGTCCTGCCGAAAGTCAATGCACGATACCCGGTCTTCTGCCGCACTGGGTTCGCGCTCAAAACCACCCACGGCGTTGCTCTGCCCCGCAATGACGAACACCTCGCCCACGCCCACCCGATTTACGCTCGTCAGGTTCAGCACGGTACTGCCGTTTTTGGCCCGTACGTCGAGCCGGTACCAGCCTGCCAACACGGTTACACTGCCCTGGAAGGCTTTGGTGCCGCCCAGAAAGGCAAGGGGAGCCCAGCCGGTAGGTTGCCCCTGATCGGGAGCAAGGGGTACGAAGCGGGCTTCGATGGTGGTGGTGGTGGGTGGGGCAAGGCCGGTCACGAGGACGGCTGCGGTATTGGCGTTGCTGCGCTGGAAAACCATGCGCTGCGCAGGGCTGCTGATGCTGAGTTGCGCCAGTGACAGGCCGGGCCATAGGCAGCTAACGAGTAGCCAGCGCCAGCGGGAAGATAAGAAATTCAAAATGAGTCAGATAAAGCAAGTACGGTACGTACTACAAAGCTACTTTACCTGCGGGTAAGCCCGAAACAGATGATGAAAAAACTGGAAAGAAACCGGATTAGTTAATTCAATTTTAACTGCGCGGCTGGCGAAAAGACCAACTGCCCGTTCGCGTCGTACTGCACCACACGGGCGTTGCCGACGTAGCTGGCCGGAAAGCTCACCCGGTGCCGAATCAGTACGGCGTCTGCTGCGCCGGGAACGCGCTGTGGTTGCCAGGTGGCGGGGTCGTTCCAGTTACCATTCTGCACCGTCACGAGCGGGCCGACAACGCTCTGCCGCTCATACGCGCCCATATCAATCCGCCCATTGTCAACGCGCGGATTGCCCTCCAGATCAAGCACCGACACGCTGGCCGTAGTACTGTTAGGATCGCCGGTATTGACCGACGGGCTACCCGCCTGCAACTGATAATTGCCATTAGCCGCATCCAGAAACAGCGGGTCAGCGTCGATATTTCCCGTACCCGCAAAGCCGCCCTGAATGTTGGAGTATGTAACGGTATTGGTGCCGCCGTTGAACGTCAAATTGTTTCCCATTGGGGCCGTATTGCTTCTGATGATCGAATTTTTTATTTCGGTACTGCTCACGCCAAAGTTTGCTGAACTTCTCACTCCCCCTTCTTCCTCACTCGCGGTATTGTACAGTATGGTGCAACTTACGAGTGTGCTTTTGACTGATGTTTGCAACGTTGTACCTAAAAAAGCTCCGCCGTACCGCGCTGAATTGTAGGCAAACAAACAATTCCTGCATTCGGCTTCACTACCGTTAGAAATTCCCCCACCCGAAGTAACTGCTGAGTTATTCAGGAAAGACGTATTCGATATGAAAATTCCTCTGAACGCATAAATATCCAGGTCGATTCCTCCTCCATAATTAGCCGAGTTATCGCTCACTACGCACCTGTCTATGTAAACCTTCTGGTTGCTGCTGTACGTACCAATATAGATTCCTCCGCCGTCTGATGCGCGATTTTTAGTAATGGTGCAGTTGACAATGGCAGGGCTACACCGCCCGACGTAGATTCCTCCGCCCAGTCGGCCTTTATCAACCGTGTTCGGTGCGTCGGCATTTCCACCCGTGACGACCACGCCATCCAGCCTGGCAACATCCGCTCCCTCCATGAATGTGACGACATGGTAATTGTTGTCGCCCAAGAAGTTTGGGTCGCCTTGTTCTCCCGTAAACGTGGTGCTGGAGGGCTGGCTCAAGACCCGCTGGCCCAAGTCCGTTTCGTTACCGCCAAACCCACCAAAAACCTGTACGCCCGATGGAATTGTGAATGACCCGGTACGCAAAACATACGGACGGTACGTACCGGCCCCAATCCAAAACTGCGTTCCGCCAGCCACCGACGCCAACCGGTCGCGAAGCTGAACGCCCGGTAGCGCGTTGCCCCACGATGAACCGGATTGGTTACCCGCACCAGACTGAGTTACATACACGATGGTCTGTCCAAACGTGAGTGAAATGGCAAGGAGAAATACAAAAGCTGAAGCCAGAATTAAGCGGAGTAAAGGAAGGATCATATAAAAAAAGAGTGGGAAGAAATGCGACCCGAACATAGCCACTTTCTTCCCACTCACCAGGCGTATCAGGCTATATTCTTACTTCGTTTCCACCTTCGTGTCAATGCTCAACTCGGCCAGTTGCTTTCGCGAAATGGGTGAGGGTGAGTCGATCATGACGTCGCGGCCGGAGTTGTTTTTGGGGAAGGCGATGAAGTCCCGGATGCTGTCAGACCCGCCAAAGAGCGAACACAGCCGGTCGAACCCAAACGCGATGCCGCCGTGCGGGGGCGCACCAAACTCGAACGCATCCATCAGGAACCCGAACTGCGCTTTGGCCTCCTCGTCCGAAAAACCGAGCAGCGAGAACATCCGGGCCTGTAGGTCGCGGTTGAAAATCCGAATCGATCCGCCACCCACTTCGGTACCATTGATAACGAGGTCGTAGGCATTGGCGCGGACCTGCCCCGGATTGGTATCTAACAGGGCAATGTCTTCGGGTTTGGGCGAGGTGAAGGGGTGGTGCATGGCAAACCAACGCACTTCCTCTTCGCCGTATTCGAGCAGCGGGAAATCCAGCACCCACAGCGTCTTGAATACGTTGGGGTCGCGCAGGCCGAGCCGGTTGCCCATCTCCAGCCGCAACTCGCCCAGCTGCTTCCTGACTTTATCGACCTCGCCCGACAGAATCAGCATCAGATCGCCCGGTTTCGCGCCGAAGTGAGCCGCCCATGCGTTCAGGTCGTCTTCCGAATAAAACTTGTCGACCGACGATTTCACCCCACCATCCTGATTAACGCGTGCGTAAATCAGCCCCTTCGCACCGATCTGTGGGCGTTTGAGCCACTCGGTCAGTTCGTCAAGCTGCTTGCGGGTGTAGTCGGCGCAGCCGGGTACGTTGATGCCTACCACCATCGGGGCCGAATCGAACACGGGAAAGCCTTTGCCCGACGTCATGTCGATGGTATCAAACAGGCCCTTCAACTCCCTGAACTCCATGCCAAAACGGGTATCGGGCTTGTCGGAGCCGTAGAGCCGCATGGCGTCGGCGTAGGTCATACGCGGCACCTTGGCCATGTCGATGCCTTTTACGGCTTTGAACAGGTGCCTGATCAGCCCCTCGAACATATTCAGGATGTCTTCCTGCTCCACAAAAGTCATTTCGCAGTCGATCTGCGTAAACTCCGGCTGGCGGTCGGCCCGTAAATCCTCATCGCGGAAACACTTTACGATCTGGTAATACCGGTCAAAGCCCGACACCATCAGTAGTTGCTTGAACGTCTGGGGCGACTGCGGCAGGGCGTAAAACTCGCCGGGGTTCATACGGCTCGGTACCACAAAATCCCGCGCGCCCTCCGGTGTCGATTTAATCAGTACCGGCGTCTCGACTTCGATAAAATCCTGCCCGTCCATATAGACCCGCGTTTGCTGGGCCATACGGTGGCGCAGTTCCAGATTCCGGCGCACGGGGTTCCGGCGCAGGTCCAGATAGCGGTACCTCAGGCGCAGGTCGTCGCCCCCGTCGGTTTCGTCTTCGATCAGGAAGGGCGGTAGTTTGGCGGGATTCAGTACGGTAAGTTGCGTGGGTCGTACTTCAATCTCGCCGGTTGGGATGTTCGGATTTTTGGATTTTCGTTCCACCACTTCGCCAACGGTCTGAAGCACAAACTCGCGGCCCAGGGTGCGGGCGGTGGCAAATAGATCGGGCGAACTGATGCCGTCTTCCAGAATAATCTGGGTAATGCCGTAGCGGTCGCGGAGGTCAATCCAGAGTACACCGCCCTTATCGCGAACAGTTT
>Ga0209512_1000376_pt1 | contig 78397 bp, 83 predicted proteins | sample frozenSSSSmetaG_FD_184142 | JGI IMG/M metagenome (GOLD analysis project Ga0209512, IMG submission 184142) | Glacier valley bacterial and archeal communities from Borup Fiord, Nunavut, Canada, to study Microbial Dark Matter (Phase II) -... | ecosystem: Environmental > Aquatic > Freshwater > Ice >...
CCCATCAAACACCTCGTCGTCCTTTCATCCTTCCCTCCTTCCTGCACCTCAAACACTCCACACTGACTTCGTTGGCAAAGTCATTCCTTCACTCTCATATCCATCTCGCAACTGTTCGAAACAGACCCGCTCACTCTCACTCTCACTCTCTCTCACTCTCTCTAAATCATCAATCTAGGCGCAAGTCGTCCACATCATACCACGCTCTTTCGCAACGCTTTCCAAGAAGTCGCTCCAAGAGGAACAGATCATCTCCAGAGGTTGAATCTCCACTTGAATCTATCATCTATATCTGCGATCGAACATCTGTGTCGCATACACCATCAACCTACCATCGAAGTGTTGACACCCGCGAAGACAGCCACAATGCATTTTATCAACATCCTGCTCGCCTTCCTCCCTCTCCTCGCCGTCGCCCAAGACACCACCATCGCAACCTCGACCAGGACTCAGACCCTCACGCGCACCATCCGCGTCTCGCAGATCGCGACCTTGACCTTAACCTCATTCTCATCCTCAGCCTCCTCCTCGGCCCCGATCTCCCTGAACGCGACCTCGACCTACTTCCCCCCGACCACGAGCGCCAAGGTGACCCTCGTTGCATCCGCACCTGCAGCCATGGGATCCGGCGCCGCGACGACATCGCAGCCCATCAAGACCAACTTCATGGGTGCCGCGCCAGCACTGAGTGCCTCGAACATTGGCATGGCGGGATTCGTCATGGTCGCCGTGGCCGCACTCCTATAAGCTCTCTCGGGACATCCGAAGGGATGTCATCACGTGGCTGCACTTTTACCACCATTGACGTCCTCCTCCCCCCCCCTACCCTACGAACTCGACTCGATGACGCTCATCCTCCTCGCAAATTTCTTTTATCTTCAAAAATATGCATTTACGGCTTTGACGAACCTCTGATCCTTCGACGATGTCGCCTTCGATTCGTTGTGGATGTGCATTATAGCCCCTTTATAGCCCGTGCTTTTTTGGCTCTTCTCGGCCCTTGTGGCTTCGGACGCCCCCTGAGACCAGTTCTCGAGGGCCTTTTCCGGTTTTCGATTCACCAATACCCCCGTTAATATTTTCTCTGTCGATATGTTGGTCGCTGGTGTGCGGCCGGTGGAGCCCGCGGTTGAGTGGCTCGAGGGGATCTCTGGTGGCTTGGTGACTTAATTTTTTGGGGAAGATGAGGGGAAGATGAGGGGAAGAGAGATCCTGGGGCAGGTGGGAGTGGGTGGTGGCTGGAGCAGTGCTGGAGCTGGGGAGGCGCCGTGGATGGAGGGCGGTAGTGGAATGTTTGACATGTTGATTCAAGAGAAGAGGCGGTCTGTGACCCTTTTGTCGTATACTCGCCGCTGGACATAACTCGGTTCGAGGTATCGAGGGGTGTCCCTGGTGATGGGAGCGAGGACTGTTCTTTTGGATATTCTGTTGTGCGTGGTCTGTGCTTGTGTGCAAAGACGAGTTGAAGATCATGGTCAAGGAGCCGTGTCATATCTTGGATGTGGCTGGAAGTGGACAGGATAGATGAATGATACTCTTGGATACTTTATCTTTGCTGTCTCTGATGCGCGTGGTGATTGTTAGTGATTTTTAGTGCATTGTGTCTGTATTGATCTAATTTGGTTAACTCGGGGGCTAGAAAGGTTACACTTCGCGCAGATTTATAGTTGATCAGGGTACTTGCGTTACTGCCATACCATCTAATCGTCGTCGTGAGCTGTTAAGTGAAGTTGAAGTTGAATTCAAGCCACGTGACTCAATTTTAGATGCGGAGGTCCGTTCCCGCCGAACGGCCATCAGCGGCTTAGCGCGGATTATTCCTCAGCCTGATCCAACCAACATATTTCCAATCAACGCTGCGCAATTCACAACCCTCCTACTCCTCCTCCTCACTCCTCTCAGTCCACTTCCTCACCACGTACACAATCTCATCCTGCATACAGTCATGGCATCCACAGCCTCCAGATTCCGGTGCTTGCACGCACCACCGCTGCGCAATGCGTCGAAATCATTCATCATCTCCCGAACCCCCTCATCAATCCGCGGCCTCGCTACACCAGCCGAAGATGCGAACACGAAGACCGCAGAGGCCGACTCCTCAGCACCAAAGCCAAAGCGTCCGTCCTACTTCAAAGACGGCGAGGTCCCCTCCCTGCACGAATTCATCGGCGTCGACGAACCCCTAACGCCCGCCGAGGCGCTCTCCCTGCGTCCGCGCACGGCCATGGTCGGCAAGAAGGAGATCACGCGGCTGCCGTCGTGGCTCAAGACCAGCATCCCCTCGCCCAAGACGTCCGAGGGCTTCAAGGCCATCAAGGCGGACCTGCGCGGGCTCGGGCTGCACACGGTGTGCGAGGAGGCGCGCTGCCCCAACATCGGCGAGTGCTGGGGCGGCAGCGACAAGGCCACGGCGACGGCGACCATCATGCTGATGGGCGACACGTGCACGCGCGGCTGCCGCTTCTGCTCGGTCAAGACGGCGCGCAAGGGCAAGGAGGCGTGGGAGGGCCTCGCGCCGCTGGACCCGCACGAGCCCGAGAACACGGCCGAGGCGCTGCGGCGCTGGGGGCTCGGCTACGTGGTGCTGACGTCGGTGGACCGCGACGACCTGGCGGACGGCGGCGCGAACCACTTCGCCGAGACGATCGCGCGCATCAAGGCGAAGAGCCGCGAGGGCGGCGGGCGCGAGATCCTCGTCGAGGCGCTGACGGGCGACTTCGCGGGCGACCTGGACATGGTGGCCGTGGTGGCGCGGTCGGGGCTGGACGTGTACGCGCACAACGTGGAGACGGTGGAGGCGCTGACGCCGCAGGTGCGGGACCGGCGCGCGTCGTTCCGGCAGTCGCTGGCGGTGCTGGCGCGCGCGAAGGAGGCGCAGCCGGGGCTGATCACGAAGACGAGCATCATGCTCGGGCTCGGGGAGACGGAGGCGCAGCTGTGGGCGGCGCTGCGGGCGCTGCGCGCCGCGGACGTGGACGTCGTCACGTTCGGCCAGTACATGCGCCCGACGCGGCGCCACATGCAGGTCGAGGAGTACGTGTCGCCGGCGGCGTTCGACGTGTGGCGCGACCGGGCGCTGGGGCTGGGGTTCCTGTACTGTGCGTCGGGCCCGCTGGTGCGCAGCTCGTACAAGGCCGGCGAGGCGTTCATTGAGAATGTGTTGAAGCAGAGGAGGGCGGGCGGGGAGGGGGTGGATGCGGAGGTGGTGAGGGAGGCGCAGAAGACGCAGGCGGGGTTGTGAGGGGGAAGCCGGGAGTGTATGATAGAGTTGGGACGGCGTATGGCTTGCATTGCGGGCGTTTGGGGGATGCTGTGTAGGTGTCCGTGTATGTGCTGCGCTATGGCTCGTGATAATATCGATGCGTGGCCGCGGGATGCGAAGGAATCAACGGGCGGCTGCTGCGTTGGAGGGGACTCTTCTACACTCAACCTAGAGATAGACCTGATAGGACGTATGACGAGTGAGTGAAACATGATATCAGAAGCCACAGCGCGTTCGTTGATGGTGCCCTAGCCTAAGCCTTCATGTGAACAGCGAACTCGTCTGCTCGCAACGAGACTAACTATGTTATATCGTTCGCTCTGACTGGAGAAGGCTGGATGTTGCATCTTCACATATGTCCTTCGAACTTCGAGGCCTGGTCTGTCTTAGAGTCTTGTGGAGTCTTCAGCATAGGGGTGAAGAATCAAAGTACATTCATATTTCATAATTTCATTAAAAACATGTTCAAACCTGGCGGCCACTCCGATTCTCATAACATGCTCAGTTATCATTCCTCATAAATACCACTTCCGACCTCTGCAGGACTAAACCATACATCCATCCCTCCCACGTCCACCTCGTCCGTCCCCCCTACAGTCCTATCTTTTCCTCTCCCTCCCATCCCTAGCACCTCGGTACACGTTTATGTGATCGTATTCATGAACCTCCCCCACCGTCATTATGTGCGCGAGGTCTCATACGCAGCCAAGCCCCAACGCTGCACACCGAAACGCAAGAAAAACCGAACCCAGCAGACCAATACCAACGCAGCTAACACCCCGACTCCGACGCTCGAACGATGAACGCCGCCCAGAAAACAACACATCGGCCTGCCAGCCCTTCAGATATCGTGCATGACCACCTCGTCCCCGGCCAAGGCCTGGTAATCCAAGAAATCCGCGTCCTCGAAGTCCATCGCCATGGCATTCTCCAGCCCCTCGACGCCGCCGCCCCGAGCCTGGAAGGGCAGCGCCTTCGCCCTCCTGCTTCTCGGCCGTGCCAGAGCCCGATTCTCGATGCGGCCGTCCCAAGGCTGGCCGAACCCAACAGGCCTCGACTTCGGGCTCAACCCATCCTCCGTCCAGGTCCCCTGCTCGCCCATGATGGTCTCGAGGCCAGCCCCCTCCGCATCCTCGCTGAGGCGTCGCTTGTGCCCGGAGGGCGTCGCAGGCGGCTGGACGGAGGCATCGCTGAACACCGAGCCCTGCGAGCTCAGGAACGGCACGTCGTCCTCCTCCGGGACCTCGTCGTCGTCGTCGTCGTCGATATCCGCAGTATGGGCCTGCTGCGCCAGTCCCCCCACCTTCATGATCCCGCAAAACGGCGTGAGCTCCTTGCGCGCCCCACCGTATCTCCTCGGCGGGGCCATCGTGCTCGGATCTCGAGCCGGCGCATTGCGCCTCGTGCTGTTGTTGTCCGAGAACAGCGCGAGGCCGCTGAATGTGCCGGTCTTGTAGCCCTCCGGGACCGATTTTCTCACTCGCATGCCGACGTTGAGGAGGTTGGATTGGACGGATGTGGGGAGGAGCGGGGTAGAAGGCGGGGGAGCAGAATCTTGCGCCGAAGAACGAATTGGAGTATGGGGAGAAGTTGAAGTCCCAGAAGCCGGGGAATGGAAATATGAGGTGATCGTCGATTGATTGTGGCTCTGGCTGTGGGTTCCAGCGTAGGGGCGCTTGGCTTGGTGAATCGAGGATGACATGGCGATCCTGGCGCCCTAGACGTAATGGTCTGTTTGTATTGTGCTTGAAATATAGTTAAAGAAGATTGGTCAATTGTGGTAATTGAGGGATAGGACTTTGCAGATTTTGGATATCGTTCGACAATGAGGGAATGGAAGGTATGAAATTAATGGTCAAAGAGATTGAGTTGCAGGTTGGACGTTGGTCACATTTGGCAGGGGCCGGAACATGCTCGCCGGTCCGTGAAGCGTGTTTCCTCTGGGGAGACGCGATTGATAAGATGAGATTATTGGCTCACGTGATAAACTACTGTTTGCTTGGAGACATGTTTAGCTACATAATTCTGCAGCTCGACAGCTGAAATAAGGGTTGGACTCTGTCCTTTTACGGACTTAATATTTGCCAGATTTTGATATGGCATATCTGGTCTGCATCAAACTGGAAACCCACATGAGTGGATCATCGATCTACAGTGGGTTTATACGCAGAAAGGGAAAGGGATCATTAGCGAGCATGTTCTACGTCCCCCAAAAAGATTTGACATCACTTCATTACTTCGTGGAACAAACTTTTGTGAACATCTTGTTTTCGTAAAGCACATAGCCCAATCCACCGTATGCACATGGGGTAGTAGCAATCCTCAACAAGCTATTCACATCGCATCTAGCCAACCAACAAAGGCTCCCTAAACGCTACCGCAAACCGCCCTCTCAGCTATCCACCAATGCAAGTTTCTTTGTCCGCAAATCGCATATCGGCACAAGGGTACAGTAGGAAAAGTTGTGATGCAAGATATCCGGAGACCCAAACGCCCTTTTGCAGTGAGATTTTAGGTGACATCCATCTTCTATCCGATCGAATTATTCTCGAGAGAGCGAGAGAGAACTAAACTCTGAGGACGGGAGACAGTCGTTCGTAAAAGTCCATGATCGCCGGTTGTGTAATGTTGCGAAACCAAAGAAAAGTAGCGAGGCGTCAAGTCTACTTTCTGCGGAACGAGCATCCCTCGGTGAGTCTGGCCTTTCCTCCCGTTGGCTGGCAGAGAACGGTCGAGCAGCCGGCGCAGATGACGACGGTTTGTGCGTGGGAGAAGACAGTGGTGATGGTGAAGCAGCCTGGGCACTTGACGTCCATGAAGAAGGATCTTGGAGCTGGAACAAGGTTCTGGAGGATGAAGTCAGTTTTCAAGGTCCAATCGATATCTAAATCATTTGCTGGAAGTTGCGATGCGTACCTTCAGCTTGTGGCGGCGAGCCTCAGCGGCCGGGGTTGGGTTGAGGAGATCAACGGCGAGAACCTATTCGGGCAGAGTAACGTTAGCCATCTGACTTTCAACATCCAATATGACCCTTCATCATCCGCAAGTATTCCCTCCATCTTGTTGGCCCTCTGACAGTTTTTTCGATGCGATTCCTGGCCAAATGATGCGTGTTGCCGTCGATTTCGATCTTTTTGATGTCCACTTTTCTCCTTCCTCCTTCACCCTTCCCCCCTCCACCACTTCATCTTGGATGATGCTTGTTGGAATGTTGGAATTTCCTTACCATGTTTGCGGTTTAGAATCGACTGATGAGTTGGCTTTTCTTGACTGGTCTGTCTTTTGTCGTTTGTCGTTGATTTGAAGACGTAGAGAGCGGCGGTCAGTCGTTGGCGTGGACACAGGCGGGCAATTTCGTGATAGGCAAGGCACAAATTCACCTGGGCTCGCTTAAGAGCGCAAAACCCTAAAAGCGGAACAATATGGCAGAATCTTTTTGCGACTTCACTTGGAATCATGGGGAACAACCTTGTCATACAGAACATCAGAGTCTATTTATTAAGCTAGTAATATGATATAATCTAATAAATTCAACTTCTATCATTCTTGGAGTCAAAAAGAAGCACGCTGAGTAACTATAAAGCTGCAGTTGTTCCATCATTGTATACAACATCTTTTCTGTGACTCGCCATATGATTCTACGGGTACCGCGGTATATGAATGCCTAATTGTGACTGCAGGACTCGAAGTTCCAGACGTAATCAGACAGAGGTGTGAATAGCAAGAAAGTGCGCATAGCACTCAAGAATTCTCAAGGGTCTATCTTAGATAAGAGGCCCTCGCAGTTCGGCCAACGTATAATACGATTCACCTGGTTGGTACCTTGGTACCTCATAGATTGATCGACTGCAAGCAACGACCAGTCAGATATACTATTCAAGATGGCAGCGCCTATGGACCAGCGGGTGAATGTCCCAATAGATGATCCAAATGCAGATACGGAATGGTAATTACTTCTTCCATCTCCTTTGTTTTTCGCGATTCCTGCTGACTCCAGTCAGGAATGATATCCTCCGTAAACATGGCGTCATACCTGAGAAGCCGCCCTCTCCAACACCTATGATCGAGGAAGCCATTCTCGAAGGCCGAAGACTTGCCTACGAGAATCGCCTTGAAGGGAAAGATCTCGACGAGCTCGACGAGCTGGAAGACGATGAGGACGAGGCATTTCTCGAGACGTACAGACAGCAACGGATGCATGAGATGAACTCGCTCGCGCAGAAGTCGAAATATGGCAGCGTCTATCCTATATCGAAGCCCGACTATTCCCGAGAAGTAACGGATGCATCAAAGAACGCACCAGTGTTGGTGAATCTCACCTCGGGCTTGGGAACAAATGTGGAAAGCAGGGTCCTGACGGAGCTATGGAGAGAAGCTGCTAAGGAGTTTGGCGAAGTCAAGTTCTGCGAGATACGAGGAGATCAAGCTATCGAAGGATACCCGGATAAGAACTGCCCAACGATTCTGATATACAAAGATGGGGATATTGTGAAGCAGATCGTCACATTGGTTATGTTGGGCGGTGTGAGGACAAGCATGAAGGATATTGACAACTTGCTCATCGACATTGGTGCTGTCAAGAATAACGACATGAGGATACTGAAGAGAAGAAGGGAAGCAGAGGAGGAAGAGGAGGCTCCGAAACGTTCGGGATTGCGGGGAAGCACACGGCAAGCAAATGTAGAAGATGACGAGGAGTGGGATTGATACTAGGATATCCATTATGTGGTTCAAGGTCATATGCTTCAAGGCCATATGCGTATTATAGGAAGACGAAGGATGAAGATCATGCAGCATCATAGAGCTTGCAAGCCAATGTGGCCTCTGAAGAGTACCTGGTTGTCCTTTCAAATGGTGAGTGTCTCCATTGAAGGATGGCTCTGGATATGGCAATGTAAGGATTACTCCTGGCAAGTAATGGCAATTTAAAACACATCCAACCGATCTTCAAATTTGACCAAGTAGAAGGGCGATTGTTTCAGTTGATCAAAACACAAGGCTGTGATTCTGCTCGGGCAAGGCTGAACTTGACGTGATGGCGGGGTCGGTCCTCAGCCAGCCACCAAGGCACGGACCAGAGAACGCGACACCGAACGCGACCGCAACATGAACTTCCCCTTAAACTTCCCAACGCACAAGTAAAGATGTTCTAAATCGAAGTAGCTCAATGGCTGAAGAGCCTTCATTACCTTTTCTGCCTTTGGGCTCGGCCTCCAATGCCTTCTTGGAGAGAGCTCGTCCTGGAAAACGCGTCCGGCTTCACAGCACCTCCCCACCAATCTCCAGCGATCCACCATTGTTCTCCAGCGATGATGATCCAAGTGCAGAGAATTACGCGGATCCCAAAGGGCGACAGAAGAGGAGATATAGAGGACCTTGGTACAAGCAAGAGCCCGTGAATGCTATATCCCAGCCGACAGGGAGAAAGGAGAAACGGAAACTTGAGCGTCACTTCGACAGTGCCGTCTGGCTGGGGAGCGACGGAACCGATGAAGATGCCGATTGTGATTTCCTAAACAATGCCGAGACGCCTCATTTTCTGGCAAAGAGCTTGTCTGTTGGAATGAGACCATCTCCACTACGCAGTCGTATTATGGCTCCAAAGGAGTCTATTTCTGCAGAAGAGATGGCACGACAGCAAATTGAGGACTGCTTGGAAAATGGGAAGGAGGATATTGACCTATCGTACGTATTCTGGCGCCTCTAAATCATTTATATACTCAGACCTTATAGTGCACGAGGATTGACAAGACTTTCGAATGCAATGATTAGACCACTTGCCTCTTTTTCCTCCATGCCAACTTTCAGCCAAGGTGCCTCATATCAAAATCTCCTGCCGGCATTGAGGATATATCTAGCTTCAAATCAGCTTAGAGATGTGCCTGGCGAAATCTTCAATCTTGAACATTTAAGTGTCTTGAGTCTGCGCAACAATGAGCTTGAACAACTTCCAGCAGCTATCGGAAGACTGCACTGCCTCACGGAGCTTAATGTCTCTAATAATGCCTTCCGGTGGCTTCCGTATGAACTGTTAGACCTGTTGTCATGCCCGAGCAACTTGAAGATACTTCATCTTCATCCGAATCCATTCTACGAACCTTATGCTTCTGACGATGATGCGAGATCTCTATCACTCTCACCACCTGGTCCGCTCGTGGAAGACCCCGAATCAAAGACAATACGCGATACGATATGTTGCGTTGATCCAGAACATGACCACAGCACGAAAGCAGAGTGGAAAGCGAGATTAAAATGCCGATCCTATGTTCGATTTTTGGACATCGACGGCATGTTACTGAAAGGGCCACAACTCACAAAGGGTCCTGACGGGTCTGCCTTGCGTCTCTCCAATTTGCCTGGATGCTCTCGTCCTCGCGCGACCAGAGGAAGGGATATTCAAGTTGCACCACCGGATGATATCCCCAAAGCACCAACGACTTGGCCGGCGTCTCTCGCGCCCTCACTTGTTGAACTGTGCGTCAAAAGCTGGGCAAAGACGCCGAACATGCCGAATCTACACGAATATTACGACGGAGGCCATCCCGAGAAACTGTCTTCCTTGTTAGAAGGAGCACGTACCCTTCGGGAGGCAGAAGCTACAGAACGGAAATGCACGACTTGCAAGCGGAGCTTCGTCATCGCACGGACAGAATGGATCGAGTGGTGGGAAATCGAAAGGTCGACGTCACGGGAACAAAACGGAATTGCAGCTATTAGAACCGCTGCAAATAGGAGAGATGTGATTGAGAGCATGGTTCCACTGATGAGAAGAGGATGTAGCTGGAGATGTTTACCTGACCAGGTGAACTTCGGGGCGGGTCTGTAAATATGGACGGGTCGACTTGATGATTTTACGGCAGGTTAATACCCTTGTGAGTATCCGATGTTCTTGGAGATATTGGGAGTAAAGATAGCAGTCTGCACAGAGTAAGATGTACATACTGGCAGTTTGGGCTTTGAACGCTTCAGCCATATGGCGAAATTGAAATACACTACTTGGAAGAACATGCACATACACATCTACTCCCTACCTTCCCCGCGCCTGCGGACTGCATGCTCAAAGACCTGCGACCTGGATCTCACCTGCAGGATTTCCGGCATAAGTCTTGTAGTGCATGGAACTCCGAATTCTACCTCAGATCCAAGATTCCCAACCATGATCAGCCTCGCCTCGCTCCCAAGCCTTGGATCGCGAACATGCCGCCAAGCTCGCCTGGCCTGGCCCAGTCAGGACTCAGCACTCTGGATCGCAGCAGCATCGATATCACCAGGCTGAGACTTGGCGCCAGCGCGCGCATCTGATCGCTCCGGAGCACCAATGGCGGTGCGGATCCGGGATTGGAGTCGTGGCTTGGTTTGCAGATGACCAGCTCGCGAGGGAGGGGGGCAGGTTGTGTATATATGTCTGCTAAGTGTGTAGGTGCGTGAGGCTGCACTGGCTTAATATATATATATAAATATATATAGATATATCATGAGGGCGAGCTGAGGTGGACGTCGCCGCGATTACGAGTGACGATGGAAGAAACTTGGGATGAGAATTGTGGGAGAGTTACAGTACACACATAATCCCTGGGATGTGGTCTAGCAGCGTTACAGCCGTTACTCTACATGCAGGCACTTTGACTTGGAGAGGCGGTAGTGGTGGGTGGACTCGATGGAGGTGCATGTGTGCCGGGAGAGGTACAATAGATAGTACGCAGTACACGCTCTTAAGACCTTCTTGGATTACTTCGGGGACGTTCTGTCCTTTGGGGTCTGTAGAAAAGAGATGTATAAGAGACGGTTCAACCGTTTGGTGAAAAGAGACAGTAATCTCACATGAAAATAGAATGACGAGTGTCCCAAATCGAGGCAAATCAAGGCAATTAATAATGGCACAGATTGTCGGATTGTACAGAACAGCTCTCGGAGGCCCTTATGCGCACAGTCCGTAGCCGACCGGATGATGATCAGCATCCGTCGAGATTGGCACAGGGCGGCTCTTGAGAATTGAAATGTTATATCAGATATATCTATCATATGCGTGTTGCATGTTCATAATCATAATTATAGTCATAGATAATCAGAACGCCCTGGGGAAAACACTAAAAAGGGGACGACGGGCGAGATGAAGGTTGGCAGGCTGGCAGGAGGCTTAGCACGGAAACTTTATTTTTCTTTGTGGCGACGGATACGATCTTCGTTGACCTCCTTTTTCTGATAGCGTTTCAGAAAGCTGGGGGGAAGGGAGTGCCGACAGCCTTCAGGGGCATACATGGGTACATACATACATACATACATATATAGGTACAAAGGACAAAGGAGTGACCTTGCTATCAATACTGGAATGAAAATTTATTATGAGGTCGACAATGAGATCCGGCGACATTGCTGTGTTCTCTACAGTAGCATTACTTTTGAGTTGAATGCATTCCGATGCAATCCTGTACCTATGAATTAATTGGCCCACCCTCACGGCCGTCGTCTTTGATTACTGTTGTGGGATGAACATTCCTGGTGTACTTTGATCTCCCGTCAGGTAATTAATTATACTGTCCTGTAGCTTGGCGGGTATTGGTTACCCTTCAACTGTCAGGAACCGTACTATCCTCACCCAACTTCTTACACGAGCACGACAGGTCCCTCTGCAATAATCATCGACATCGCAGGTCAAGGAAATACAGAAACCCTCATATACTTTGGTGATCACATACCTGCGCCGTCGCGCCTATACATACGCGTCTACACACGCTCACCCTCACTCTCCTTTGATCCAACCCCTAGGGACCTTTCCCAGCCATCCCTACGACCTTACCTACCTTGGATCGCTCACGACATTTTTCGCGACACCGACCACGAACCTCGCCCTCGCCCTCCTCTCGATACCGATCCTAATCATCGAGCCTCGAATATCGTCTTGCATCCTCAGCGCATTGGCATAGCGTACGAAGTCGTCCGCCTCGGCGCGGCACTGAATTATCGTCGGCGACGATCATGGCATTCCTCTTCAAGAGCAAGAAGAGCCACGACAAGGCCGCCGCTGCAGCGAAGGCCGAGAATGCGAATTTGGTAGCAGCATCTCAAGCACCGCCGCAAGGCACCAACGGACGCCCGTCGAAGGAGCAGAAAGATGGCGCAGCGTTGAGCGAGACGCCGACACCGACGAGCAGTGTCAATAATTCGATCAATTCATTCCATGGAAATGCGCCTAGTCCAGACCCCCAGGGGCCTGCGAGGAGAGGGCCAAGTTCCGATCAGGCATCGGATTTGCCAGTGAGTCTTCCTCCTTGCTATGCCGAAGCTGTTACCCACCCACGACGCCAATCATGGTAGTTTCGACGAGTGGCCCCTTGATGCTAATCTTCATTCTAGCTACGAAATATGACTGCTCCGCCTGTACAGGCTATGAATCCAAACTCGAACTCTGCATTATATCCTTGGTCGTACCGAAAATTAGCATATACTTCTTCGCATCCGAGCCCATTCCCAAGATATGGCGCTGCCGTTAATTCTGTCGCCTCGAAGGAAGGTGATATCTACATGATGGGAGGCTTGATCAATAGTGCGACTGTTAAGGGCGACCTATGGCTAGTAGAAGCTGGTGGAGGAAACTTGGCGTGTTATCCATTGGCAACAACTGCTGAAGGCCCAGGACCAAGAGTAGGCCATGCCAGTTTACTCGTTGGGAATGCCTTTATCGTATATGGAGGCGATACCAAAATGGACGACAGCGATGTGTTGGATGAGACCCTATATCTCCTGAATACGTCTACACGCCAATGGTCGAGGGCTGTTCCTGCAGGTCCCAGACCATCTGGAAGATATGGGCATTCCCTGAACATCCTGGGATCAAAGATTTTTGTGTTTGGAGGGCAAGTGGAGGGCTATTTCATGAATGATTTGGTTGCATTCGACCTCAATCAACTTCAAGTCCCTTCCAATCGATGGGAAATGCTGATCCAAAATGACGACATGGGTGGAGGAAATATTCCGCCGCCTAGGACTAACCATTCCATTATCACATGGAATGAGCGGTTGTATCTGTAAGTTCATGAATCAAGAGAGACATAAATCGATACTAATGTGTGATAGATTTGGCGGTACAAACGGCTTCCAGTGGTTTAATGATGTCTGGTGCTATGACCCTAATTCGAACTCCTGGACTCAGTTAGATTGTATTGGATATATTCCAGCTCCTCGAGAAGGACACGCAGCAACCCTGGTGGACGATGTCATGTATATCTTCGGTGGACGTACAGAAGAAGGTGCTGATCTGGGAGACTTGGCTGCCTTTAGAATTTCTACTCGTCGTTGGTATACATTCCAAAATATGGGCCCCTCGCCATCGCCCCGATCAGGACATAGCATGACAGCACACGGAAAGCAGATTGTGGTTCTAGGCGGTGAACCTAGCACAGCCTCACGAGAGGCCGTTGACTTGTCAGTAGTCTACCTGCTCGACACTACCAAGATTCGATATCCGAATGATCAGGTGATTCAGCAAACACCAGCTGGAGAGCAGGTGCCGGGCCGGAGACCAAGTGATGCGGATAAAAGGATAGGTGCTCCTCGTAACTTGATTTCAAGAGACGGGTCAACAGGACCACCGGATCCCAAACGGCTCAATGGTGCGCCTCCGCGTGGGAGTGTTATGGGCTCGCAGAATATGTATGGTGGCCGACTCAATGGGCCTCCGGGAGTTAATGGGAATGATATGAACGGAATAGCTCCTGGCTCAGCACAACCGCAAGGTCCAGGACCAGGATCGAAGTTGCCGCGTGGCTCCCTGATGCAAGCACCTTCTGGACCTCCTCCGCAGGGACAAGCTCCGAGCAGACCGAATGGTATACCCCAACCGAACAATTCAAATCGCGGAAAGCCACCTCAACAGAACAGGGGCTATGGGCCAGGTATCGATACCTCAATGCGAAGTCAATCACAAGAGAGGGACGCACGAACAATGTCACCCTCACCTCGAGATAGTCCAATCACCAACGGTCGTCGAACCCCAACCGCCCCACAAAAATCCGCTATTAGGCAGGAGATTATCGACTCTTCAATTGTGGCAGAGCAGACGTCTACGGATGCGCCTGGTCCTGCCCGCTCTGCATCGAAGACTCGCCGGCAGCCGGGGTCACTTGAAAGCATAAACGAAGGGGTATTAAAAAGTGTGACTAACCGCTCCGGCTCTCCTCCGCCGCCATCAAGGCAAGGAAGCAATTCAACAAACAAGCCGAAATCTGCGAGAAACTCTCAAACAGTATCCTTACTGAAGGAGCTCGATAATCTCAGGAATAAGAATGCTTGGATGGCATCTGAACTGGAGCTGGCTAGAAAATCAGGATACACACCGGGTGGTACTCCGAGCTCTATACTCGATAACCGCATCTCAACATCCTTTTCTGATTCTGAAAGGCCCTTGATTGAAGCTCTAATCGCGATGAGGAATGAGCTCGCCAACGTCCAAGGATCTATTGATCAGCAAGCTGTTCTTGCAGCCAAGAAGATTGCCGAAGTGGAAAAGCAGCGTGATGCTGCAGTTAGCGAAGCCGTTTACGCCAAAGCCAAGCTGGCTGCTCATGGTGGCAGCCAGGCTAGTACACCTCAATTGGATGAGTCGAGGGATCTAAATTCGAGAGCCGGTGATCGTTCCGCAGACATCGGACGGAAGCTTGCGGTGGCGCTAAGCTCCCAACGAGATCTTCAAACTCATATTGAGAGCCTCAATGCCGAAGTCGAAGCTGAAAAACGCAGCCGCCAACTTGCGGAAGATACTGCCAATATTTCTCAGACTCGTATCGCAGAACTAGAAAGCTACAAACAAAAGAACTCATCCGAAGTTGAGAGTTTGAAAGCCGAACTGCACCATGTCCAGATCGAAGCCAGAGAACAAGCAACTCAATGTGCTGATGCTGTAGCAAAGGCACAGTTACTTGAAGTCGATAAGGAGAGCTTAGAAATAAAGCACAACGAGCTGATCGAGAACTCCAAGGACCACAGTGATACCTTCGACTCTCTGCGGGAAGCTATGGCTGCTTCGCACGGTATGAAAGAACTCCTCGAACGTAAATTGGATGAGGAGCGCAGTCAACGTGAGATGCTCGAAGATAAGCTACGCAAACTCCGCACTGAGCACGAAGAACGGACCTCTGAGCTTGAGACTGCGAGTCAAAAACTGCATGATGCTGAAGAAATTGCTGAAAAACATGCAATCGAGGCCCAGAGTCTTCGTCAAGCTGTTTTGTCGGGTCTGGACAAGGTTTCGAGTAGAGACACTTCGATGAGTCCTACTGCTAGCAATGACAAGCTTGCCGCTCTTCAGCAACAAATTGAAACAGCCAACACATTAGTTCGCAAATACCAAGCTGCTGCCGACACGGCGTCAGACAAGCTTAGAAGTGCAGAAGAACGTATTGCTGGTCTTGAGGCATACCAGGAGCAAGTCAGCAGGGAAGGCATGAGTATCCGGAAGCAACTGCAATCATCCATGAGGGAGGTCCAAACTCTGCAAGCGGCCAACTCAGAGATGAAGGTTCAAATCGCCAACTACGCGCGTGAGACCAATGCTTTGCAAGTACAGCATAATACGCTCAAGGATTTGCTCCAAGAGCGTGGCATTAGTCCCATCACCGCGGCCAGAGTTCGCGGCTTGAATAGCCCGCAGCTGCGCTCGGATTCGCCGGAGCAGAATCGTCTACGGGAGCTTGAGCAGCAATTACTGACAGCACAGCAAGCGCATGAAGAAACGAAGCAGCTTCATGCTTCTCAATCACAAGAGGTCGAGGCTGCCTATCGCGAAAAGCTGTCGCAACTGGAGAACGACTACCAGTCTGCGGTGCACTACGTCAAGGGTACTGAGAAGATGCTCAAGCGTATGAAGGACGAACTTTCCAAATACAAGGGCGAAAATGGAAACCTGAAGGCAGAGGTAGAGGAGATCCGGGCCAAGGGTGAGGCTGCTTCTACCGCTTCGGCCGACTGGGAAGAGGAACGGGAAGCACTCCGCCATCAAATATCGAATCTCCAAGCTGAGATCCAAGTTTCACGCAGTGAGTTGGAGAAACAGCTTTCGGATGTAAGGAAAGAATTAGAGGCATCCCGGCAGGAGCGTGATCATATTGACGCAAGCCATACGGAGACACAACGCCAGCTTTCAAGCTCAATTGAGCAGGCTCATATTGATCTGGACCAGCTTCACCAGGAGAACGCGCTTCTCGAGCAGCGTGCTCTCGATGCGGAACAGAAGGTTTCATTGTTACTCGATCAAGTGGAGAGCTCAGTCGACAACTATCGTCGGCAATCGCATGTGGTCGACGATGTCTCCAACGGGACTAGAGGCCATATCCGCAATCTCAGCGGCATCGAAAGTATCTCGGGCGAATCTATGTATAGCGACACCACGGAGCGTGCCGTTGACCGCAACTCGATGGCCCTAGACAGTCTGGCGAGCGAACTCGAGACTCTGCGTACGCACTGGGAGACGACGAATAAGAACTATCGTCTGAGCACCAGCTTCGACTTCGACCAGACTCCCATGGTGGAAAAGTCGGAGGCGCAGAGCTTCGACACGAGTAGCCAAGCTGATCTAAGCAACAGCCTGGCGGACTGGAGGAAGAGACTCGACAACGAGGAGCAGGAGTCGCGCAGCAGGAAGGGCAGCGCCGATCAAGGGGTGAAGACGGCGGTGACCCTGGCCGTCGCGGCACAGCAGAACCTAATCTGATCTGATCTTCCGGCTCTGGCCAGCCAGGCCGCTCGCTAGCCTCACGACGCCCCACGACCTTACGCCATCGATGCCCCTCTCTGTTGCCCGCCCAAGACACAAGACTCTTGTTGTATATCTGCACCATCCGAATTGCCCATGATCGACACCCCGCCCACGAAATGCACATGAAAAGGGCAGCAATCTATATCTCGCGCGGCGTTTATTGCTTCTTCTGTTTCTATATTGGATCTACACATTGCACATTACACGTTGCCACTGCGGGAGCGCCGTCCAGGATGATTCTTGGGACTTTGGCTGCGTTTCGAATTCACGATCATCTATGCAGCGCCTATTTTCTGCAGACTCTGTTTTACTGTTAGGGAAGGTGTATTGTATTTTTTTTTCTGTCTGTTTTTATGCTGTGCTGAAAGGATGAGGATGATGAGGGGTGAGTGGACGGAGGGGGTGGGTGAGGATGAGGATGAGGGTGAGGATGAAGATGTATCATACAGTGGCAGGAGACAGAGGCGGGATTCCCATCCCTACAAGAGGAGAGGAGACGAAGGCGTTAATATCAAGAGAAACTTTTTCTGGTTATCTGCACGGTGTTCGCTCATGATGTGCAGCTGTGAGTCGTGTGCTGCGCAGTGCTGTTCGTTCTTGCAGACAAGGGACGTGGTTTGCGTTGCCCCGCTCCTTTCTCAGGAACAGACGTTGGCAAGTGAGATAGAGGTTGTTTGTGATCTCACGCGCTGCAGTGCTGCAATGTCGGGTTTTGGCAGTAGTATGTGCGGTAAAACACGTCCAGTGCTATCTCAATATTGGTAACTACTACGATGGATGGCAAAGATAGGTAGGTAGGAAGCACAAGCACAAGCACACGCACAAGCACAAGCTAAGTCGATATGTACCTACCTACCCACCTTCCTACATATTAAAGCCCGAATGGCGAGCCGTGCACTAGAGCAGCTGGTACAATCGAATCGGTACACATGCGTGTGCGCACGTGGCTCCTGTCACGATGGATAGCAGCAATAGGTAGGTAGGTAGGTATCTAGGGGCTGGCATGTCACTCGCAGCCTTTCCGAGCGTCTCGAGCGAGCCATGCACGCATGAATATCGCGCGAGCAGTCTCGGAGAGGGGAAGGAGAAGACATGTCTAGAGAGCAGAGGAGGTCGGTCGGCAACTTCACAGGAAGAGGCTGCGATGCGATGCGATGCAGAGGCGTTCGGGAAGGGGGAATGCTGTGAGGAGGGAGGGAGGCGAGGAGACGAGGCTGAGGATTCTGGACTTTGGGGGGGAGGGGTCCGTCGTGACGGAGTTTGGGAGTGCGCGGAGGGGAAGGGGAGGCGTAGGTGGAGGTGGAGGCGGAGGCGTTGTATGGGCAAAGCGCTGCGAGGATACGAGGGAATACGATGATTGAAGATGTCGGAGTAAGGTGGAGAATTCGAAGACGGCGGCCAAGATGAAGACGAAGACGGAGACGGAGACGGGGGATAGAGTTGATGCACTCCAATTGATGATAGCAGATTATATATGCCTAGGTATCTACAACGCACATGTAGATGCTATACGCAGTCCAGACAGGCCCGCGACGTTAAGGTCCTGACGTGCTTTGCTTTGCTTGGCTTTGCTTCTATTTTAAGACTTGTCGGCGTACGCACGCAAGCGAGGAAGCGGAGCATGGAGCATGGAACATGGAGCATTGACATGGCAAGCCAAAGCAGCAGACAGAGGCGCTGAAGGCGAGGGAGGCAAAGGCCAGTTGAGCCATTTCGACGTTTGGTGCGTGATGCGCGGCGGGATGCGTGATGCGTGATGCGTGCTTTATGCCATGAGCGAGCGGGTGCAGAGGGCGTATGATGGGGCTGGCCTAGGACGTGCAGAGGGTCCAACAGCCTGTCATGATCGGCTTGGAGGTGGAGGGGGATGGGGGAGGGGCAGGAAGGCAGGCCATGACACGGTGGAGGTGGCCAGAGGGTTGGGATTGTGAGTTTATTGTATGGATGGTGTTGGATGGATTGGATGGATTGGATGGATTGGATGGATGGCACATTTGTTAGACGCTTGGCTTGGCGGTTGGAGAGGCAAGCAGGGAGAGGCCGCGAAACAGGGAGACGGACGAGGCAGAGTTTGGGTTAGAGGCGTCTCTGGAGCTGGAGCTGGAGGAGGAGCAGGGCCAGTGAGGAGGAGGGGAAGGGAGAGATGTATATATATATATACACATATATGTATGTGTGTGTGGGAGAGATGGAGGAGAAGGACAGGCAGCGGAGTTCTGAATGGGGTATTGCCAGTATTGCAGAGGAGAGGAGTGAGTGGATGATTCCTTCGTATCAGCAGAGCAATAGTAATGGCCCACATAGGGTAAGATGCATACATGAAGTACTGTATTACTGATATATGCAGTTGCGTATATGAGATACATACAATATAGAATATAGAACATAGAACATAAAGACATAGACTCCATCATGACTGTTTTTGGACGAACTTCGTGTTAACCCTTCCCATCTATATCTACCATCTACCAAGCTGCTTCCCCTTCCCCTTCCCCTTCCCCAATCTCAGTCGACTCAGGAGATCAACAACCTCACTGACACATCTTTGTCATCAACGGAATCAATTGTAGATATCGAGATGTCAAGAATTCATCCAGTTCATGCTGAAATTCACCTTCTCGCCTTTAATTAAGACTTTCTAGCAGCGCCTAGATACTGCCACTGCCACTTCCACTGTAATTAGACATACGTCCAGTCTAAACATCTAAACACTACAGTACACTGTACGCAGAGATAGACCAGGTCGCAGTCTTCCGTGAGGCTCCTTCAATCTCAGACCATACTGTATGTACCTATGTACGCCCTGAGAGAGCCCTTTCAACCACAACGAGATATCTAACAACACGAGACTCAGGCTCAGGTTCAGGCTCAGTCAGACTCAGTCAGGCTCAGTCAGGCTCAGTCGGTCAGGCTCAGGCTCAGGCTCAGGCTCAGGCTCAGGCTCAACCAAGAAGGTATGTGGCATCTAGTAATCTCACCATATTTATTTCCCCCTTGAAACTCTGAGAGACAATGCCGAAAGTCGTTTTATTCTTAGTCTTTGTTCAATTCAAAGAAGAGAAAGATCCTCAGCGCCTCCTTTCACTCTCACTCCCAGCTTCAACTTTCACCTTCACCGGCAGCTCTGATATACATCTACATCAACAACATCTCATATCGACATCTCATATCACTAGTAAACTGTGGTCGATCATTGGCTTCGGGAAAGTCGTAGCTTCTGCTCCACAATTCCCTCCCTGCGCCCGCCCGCGTCCGCGCCTGCGCCTGGAACCTCTCTACCTACTTTATGTACCTAGGTACCTGCCACCGAACAACCATCCGCTTACCTGATTACTTAGGTACAATCCCACCTGCCCGCTTCAATCTTCTCCTCTTCTACTTCGAACCTCCGCCAACTCACCTCAACTCACCTCAACTCACCTCACCGCTATCTCTGAGGAGAGAGAGACCTCATCCTCTCAATCCACCACAATCCACCACAATCTCCAGAACTAATCCACCTCTTCTTCTTCTTTTAATAGACACATTAGATACATATCTCCCTGTCAACGACTACTATCAACTTCCGACCTCCAACCTCCAACCTCCTCATCCTCCATCTTCCGATCTACAATCAACCAGCCTTCGCGAGCTCATCCTCCTTACAAATCAAAACTCTCATCTCAACCACACTTCGAGACTCGTATTGGATCATCTACAGATCCAATACACAGAGTCCATAGTTTCTTCAAGATGACTACTATGGTGAATCCACCCGCTTCTAAGTCGAAATCCAACCCTCTGGTTTATACTCCCTTTCTTCAATCTCCAAGCACCTTCTTGTCGATGCTGCAGGACGTGCTCTGCGTTTCACCGCCGGCCGGCCGGCGTGTGATCTCCTCACAGCCTCGTCTTGACGTCGCTGAAACCTTGTGCCGGCCTCACCTATCTTACTCCTTCCACCCTCGCAAGCCACGTGCGTCACCTCTCTGTGGCATGATGCTAACATCTGTCCGTCTCTAGGATCTCCGCGTTGGTAACAAATACCGCATCGGCCGAAAGATTGGCAGTGGCAGTTTCGGTGACATCTACCTCGGCACCAACATCATCTCCGGCGAGGAGATTGCCATCAAGCTCGAGAGCGTCAAGGCGAAGCATCCTCAGCTCGAGTATGAGGCTCGTGTTTACAAGTCGTTGGCCGGTGGTGTCGGTATCCCCTTCGTACGATGGTTCGGCACCGAGTGTGACTACAATGCCATGGTTCTCGACCTTCTCGGTCCCAGCTTGGAGGACCTGTTCAACTTCTGCAACCGCAAGTTCTCCTTGAAGACCGTCCTGCTCCTCGCCGATCAGCTCATCTCTCGTATCGAATACATCCACGCCAAGTCCTTCATTCACCGTGATATCAAGCCGGACAACTTCCTTATGGGCATTGGAAAGCGTGGCAACCAGGTCAATGTTATTGATTTTGGTTTGGCCAAGAAGTACCGTGATCCTAAGACTCATTTCCATATTCCATATAGGGAGAACAAGAACTTGACTGGTACTGCCCGTTATGCTTCTATCAATACCCATTTGGGTGTCGGTAAGTTTACACTCCGTGGCCATTGCTATACAGGACTGACTTCGATGCAGAGCAATCTCGTCGTGACGACATGGAGTCCCTCGGATACGTTATGCTCTACTTCTGCCGTGGATCCCTCCCATGGCAGGGGCTCAAGGCTGCTACCAAGAAGCAGAAGTACGACCGTATCATGGAGAAGAAGATGACCACTCCAACCGAGGTCCTTTGCCGTGGCTTCCCCAATGAGTTCGCCATCTACCTCAACTACACTCGTTCCCTTCGTTTCGATGACAAGCCCGACTACTCTTACCTCCGCAAGATCTTCCGCGATCTCTTCGTTCGTGAGGGTTTCCAGTACGATTACGTCTTCGATTGGACCGTCTACAAGTACCAGAAGAATGCCCAGGCCATTGCCCAGGCTGCCGGCGTCCAGCCAGCTCAGGATGAGGAGGATAAGCAGCACCGTACTCGCACCACTCCCGCTACCGCTGGCCAGCCAACTCCTCAGCAAGCTTCGACCGCCTCCAAGCCTGGAGCCATCTCTTCAGCCCGTCGTAAGGTTATTGAGCGTGGAGCCAGCGGAGCCGATACCCCGGATACGAACCGAGCAGTTGGCGGAAGTGATAGGATGTGAGTGACTCGCTGAATCCGGTTCCTTGTAAGGAATCATCTTTCCTTCGCGCTTGGTGCTTGCTTGTCGCTAGTCGCGAGAGGAACGTGTGCTGACTGGATGGCTGACGCTACAGTCTCCGAAAATAGGCTACGCTCTGCTTCTAAAGGTGCTGCAGCCAGTCCTGGAATTGGGGGAACCGGTTCTTATAGACCAAAGCGAGACGATCCATCTGGACAGCAATGGTATTGAGACTTTTCGTTGGACGACGCTCTTCCACTCAAAACTCGAGATTTCGTCTTGGCCCAGAGTCACTCTCGTGGCTAGCCTTGCTTGTCACGAAGTGATTTGTGCGACGGCTCGATTGCACACGCTCTACTCATATCTTATGGATTGTCTTGTTTCACCATCGATCCAGTCTCGGCTCATCGATTTTTTTACATGGCTCGTCAGTTTTGGACTTCATCATGGCTATTGATTCGCTTATGGCTCGCACGTCACAGTGCCAGCAGTGAGGAACAGAGGCATGTGATTTTCAAGCTTTCGAACGGCACTTCGATGACATCGGCAATTTTCGAAGATCCGTTGGCAATGAACCTCATTGTTCCTGTTGACTCAACGCATCCGAGCAACATCGACTTCGCATTTTACAGGCTGTCATCCATCGAGATATGCAATTGGCAAGAGAGCATGGATCCAAAACTCGGCACGCACATGGACATACTGTCAATCTATACCATTTGATGCGAGGCCAGTACACGACCAGCTTTCTCTGAGAGAGTTTTTTCATTTTATTTTTCCTGTTTTCCTTGCCCTTTGTTCTTGCAGGCTCGGCATTCCTTTCGGGGGTTCAATAATTCGACAAGAGAGGCGGAAGACACGTTTTTTATGGATGCATTTTCGACAAGGAACAACAACACCAATGAACGCATTCACGGCCTATTCTTTCGCAATACTCACCTGGGGGTCTTCTGCATCTGTGGATTATTCATGTCGTGTTCGGGACAGGGGGGATATGAAACGGGGCAGCTTCTGGGGAGGTCTCCTTTGTGCTTTTTTTAATTGAACAAACTTTGATTCTTTCGTTCGCGTGCGCTTTTCCTTGGGCACTATCGTCTTCCGACTTCATCGGCATTGCTGTATTGGAGGGGATGAAGTGGACGAGCCTAGGGGGGCAGAGAGAGGGCGGTGGGATGTGGTCAACTCAGTCCTCGTCGTTAGTTTTGCGCACGCCGTGCTCTCCTTCGCGAACTTGGGATGGGAATTTTGCCTTGCGGATGTCTTTTTTTTATTAGGGTAGTGGTGGCTTGCTAGCTGGCTGGCTGCGGACCGAAACTGGGGGCTGTCGGCTCCTCCTCTACTAGATTGGGGGGGCTGCGCTGCTGGGGATGGGATGTGGCTGGTTGGTTGGTGAAATTATGAAAAAAAAATGCTCTTTTTTATGATGAGGGTTTGTGCTTGTGATTGTGATGAGTGATTGACTCGTGTGATGCGTGGGTGCGATGGGATGTCGACGTGCTTGCTGAGTGAGTGATTTGGTGGGAAGGATGCACATGCACACACACATTCCAGGCCTGGGTTTTGGACGCTTGTGGGCTGGGCTATGGAAGGAGGTTGGCTAGGGGCGAGACGGGGGAAGAGAGAGAGAGGGAGCAGTGAGGGAGAGTTCGGATCTGTTTTCGAGGGGTAGCTGGATGACTGAGGATGAGGAAGATGCGGATCAGGCGCGGCTAGCAGGCAGGCTGACGGGATTGGGGAGGGAGGGGAGGGAGGGGAGGGGAGGCTGGCTGAGGTTAGGGCGACTTGTTCTGTTGCGGGTGGTTGAGGTATTCGGGTTTACTTTGACTGCGGTGACTGCGGTGAGGGATTGGAGAGGAGGGGGTTGAGGGCGGGAAGCGTGGGTGATGCGATACGGGAGGGCGACGGTGGGAGATGTGGCAGGAGGGAGGAAGGTCGTAGGTTTCTCATATCCAGTCGGACTTCTAGAGAGCAAGAAGGCTGACTTACTAAACGCATACCGGGGAGGCAATATCGAAGTTGTAGGTATCGATGTCTCGGTGTTCTTGATGGGTAGTGAGTGTGAGGGAAGATAAGATGAGCCGTGGTGCGTTTCGACATGCAACGGCACGACTCCGAGAAATGAGAGGGGAGATGAAGGAAGGCTTCTTTCTACCCACGCCATTGAGCCGGTGAGCCTGCCACTTGAAATAAATCTGAGATGCATATAAGTTTGGGAGCAAATAGGATGCCAAAAGAAAGCTGAGACGACTGATCATGGAGCAAGGCCAGCGAGTGTTGTGGGCTTGGATCTTGATGAACATTATATATTGAATGATTTAAAAAGGCACACCAATGCATGGGGCGCGCCAATGCATGAAATAAATATAATGAACAGAGACTACAAATGGCAGAAAAATATACCTCGATCTCACCATACAGAACTGAGTCTTCACTCCGACAAAAGTAGAGAGATCTCGAGTCAAAAATGAGGATCTCTACCCAACATGCAAGACAAGCATAAAAGAAGATCCAAGAGATCATTGTAGGAGATATTCCGGTACCGGGAATCGAACCCGGGGCTACCCGGTGAAAGCGGGTTATGTTAACCCCTACACTATACCGGATGGTATTTGTTGGAGAGGAGCAGCCTATCTGATTCCTCTATGCTGTGGAAATGGGGATTTGGAAAAGTTAAAAGCGAATTGGAATTGGCGTCGAGTTCGTGAGTGAGGATGTAAAAATAAAGAAGTGGACAAAAAAGAATGTTCCGAGGAATGGTAGGAGATGTTCCGGTACCGGGAATCGAACCCGGGGCTACCCGGTGAAAGCGGGTTATGTTAACCCCTACACTATACCGGACTATTGTTGTTACTCCAGAGCTATTGTAGTTTGTATACAGTGTAGCTTCTGAACCTTCTACACTTGCACTACAGCAACCTCGAGAAATATCAGTTATTTACTTGAGGGAATCTTTAAGCAAATGTCTTCTTGTTAATTTTAAGCATATTTATCTATTTCCATGATTGAATGCTATTCTGATTAGGTTCATGGTGTCCATGTATGATGTCCCCTTAATCCACGCCAAGAACTCCGCTCGCCTAATTATTGCTGCCCACTGGGTAACTGGCGACGTCGCGACTTCTAGACGGTCCATACCGCCCTGCCTTGTCCAAGAGCTCAGCGTTCGCACCTCCAGTTCTGCAATTCATGAAGCTGAGGAGCTCACCTCGCCATCATGAGTTACAGCAAGAAAGATGAAGACGGCGACCAGGCCCTCATGAAGGTCGACCGCACCTCGGTCTTCCAAGAAGGTCCGCAGCTTGAGCCCCTCGATCCGCCAGCTCAGCACCCTAGCTAACAGCTCAACAGCACGACTATTCAACTCCTCGCCCATCCAACCGCGACGATGCCGCATCCTCCTCACCAAGATTGCCCTGCTCCTCTACACCGGCGAGAAATTCCCTACCAATGAAGCTACGACCCTCTTCTTCGGCATCTCGAAGCTCTTCCAGAATAAGGATGCCAGCTTACGGCAGATGGTCCTCCTTATCATCAAGGAGCTGGCGAACTCGGCGGAAGATATTATTATGGTTACAAGCACCGTTATGAAGGATACGGGCGGTGGCACCGATGCGATTTACAGGCCCAATGCCATTCGAGCTCTCGTCAGGATTATCGACTCGTCTACCGTCCAGGCTATTGAACGTGTTATGAAGACTGCTATTGTCGATAAGAATCCGTCAGTGTCCTCCGCAGCACTTGTTTCTTCGTACCACCTTCTGCCAATCGCCCGCGATGTTGTCCGCAGGTGGCAGAGTGAAACACAGGAGGCGGCTACCTCGTCGAAGTCGTCAGGTGGATTCTCGTTGGGCTTCTCATCCTCGAGCTCGGCAACGCCAGTTAATAACTCGACTATGTCACAATATCATGCCATCGGCCTCCTATACCAGATGAGAGTCCATGACAGAATGGCCTTGGTGAAGATGGTCCAGCAATTCGGAGTCGCAGGCGCTGTCAAGAACCAAGCAGCTATCGTCATGTTGGTCAGACTCGCTGCACAGCTCGCAGAGGAGGACCCATCTCTGCGCAAGCCAATGATGGTGCTCCTGGATGGATGGCTCCGCCACAAGAGTGAAATGGTCAACTTCGAGGCTGCAAAGGCAATCTGCGATATGCGTGACGTCACGGATGCTGAATGCGTGCAAGCCATCCATGCTCTCCAGCTTTTCCTGACCTCACCGAGAGCCGTTACGAAATTCGCCGCTATCCGTATCCTTCATAACTTCGCCTCCTTTAAGCCGGAAGCTGTCAACCCTTGCAATCAAGATATCGAGCTCCTTATCTCAAACAGCAATCGGTCGATCGCTACTTTCGCCATTACTACACTTCTTAAGACCGGCAATGAGGCTAGTGTTGATCGTCTCATGAAGCAAATCTCTGGCTTCATGTCGGAGATTACAGATGAGTTCAAGATTACTATCGTCGAGGCTATCCGCACACTTTGCTTGAAGTTTCCTAACAAGCAGGCTGGCATGCTTGCTTTCCTCAGTGGCATCCTCCGCGATGAAGGTGGCTATGAGTTCAAGCGTGCTGTTGTGGAGAGCATGTTCGACCTCATCAAGTTTGTACCAGAGTCAAAGGAGGATGCTCTCGCTCACCTCTGCGAATTTATTGAGGATTGTGAGTTCACGAAGCTCGCTGTTCGTATTCTGCATCTCCTTGGATTGGAGGGACCGAAGACTTCTCAGCCAACAAAGTATATCCGCTACATCTACAATCGCGTCGTCCTGGAGAATGCCGTGGTCCGCGCAGCTGCCGTTACCGCTTTGGCAAAGTTCGGTGTTGGCCAGAAGGATCCAGAAGTCAAGCGCAGTGTTACAGTCTTGCTTACAAGATGCTTGGACGATGTTGATGATGAGGTCCGGGACAGAGCTGCTCTCAACCTGAGACTGATGAGTGAGCCAGATGAGATGGCTGATCGCTTTATCAAGAACGAGAATATGTTCTCGTTGCCATATTTCGAGCATCAGCTGGTCATGTATGTCACAGCTGAAGATAAATCAACCTTTGATACTCCCTTCGACATTTCATCGATACCAGTCGTCACTAAGGAGCAAGCAGACGCAGAGGATCGTACAAAGAAGCTCATCACTGTTACCCCAACACTCAAAGCGCCAAAGACTGGCCCGACAAAAGCCGCTCCATCAGGCGCAGAGGCGCTTGCTTCGGCTACTGCAGCAGCTCAGAAGTATGCTCAGCAATTACTGCAGATTCCAGAGATGAAGGACTATGGCGCTCTTCTCAAGTCGGCGCCTATTGTTGAGCTTACTGAGTCAGAAACCGAGTACGTTGTCAGTGTCATCAAGCATATCTTTAAGGAGCATATTGTGCTTCAATACGAAATCAAGAATACTCTTCCAGACACGGTTCTGGAAGACGTTACAGTGTTAGCATCGCCTTCGGAGGAGGAAGAGCTTGAGGAGGACTTCATCATTCCCGCGCCAAAGCTTGCCACAGATGAGCCAGGCACCGTGTATGTGTCCTTTAAGAAGACTGGCGGAGAGGGCGCGTTTGTCGCCAGCACATTCACCAATGTCCTGAAGTTCACATCGAAGGAGATTGATCCATCGAGTGGTGAGCCAGAGGAGAGTGGCTATGATGACGAGTACCAAGTTGAGGACCTCGAGCTCACTGGTGCTGATTACATTACTCCAGCGTTTGCAGGCAACTTCAATCACATTTGGGAGCAAGTTGGCGCTGCTGGTGAGGAGGAGGAAGAAACATTGCAACTTAGCGGTGTCAAGAGCATTGCTGGTAAGTACTTTGTTTCGTGTGCGCGTCAAGGAGTGTTTGCTGACCATACTAGATGCCACTGAACAACTCACACGCACATTATCACTCCAACCCCTAGAAGGTACAGAGGTACCAGTTAACACCACAACACACACGCTGAAGCTCTTCGGCAAGACTGTGACCGGCGGCAGAGTAGTGGCCAACATCAGGATGGCCTTCTCAGCCAAGTCGGGCGTGACGTCGAAAATCACAGTTCGTGCGGAGGAAGAGGGAGTCGCAGCTCTCGTCATTGGGTCTGTTGCTTAAAGCTAGCGTATAAAGGAGTTGTGTTTTTTTGTATTTTGCGCTTGCATCTGGGTTCTAGATAATACCTCCGAATGTGGGGGGAAGGAGCCTGTCATAACTCGTGGGATTGAAGTTGGGATGGAGTAGAAGAGCGAATTAAAATATTTTGACCTAGATTTGGAGTTTGAAAGGGGCTTTTGATTCTAGACTAAGAATCCAGGCTGAAGTCGTGCGCAGCGTCTTGCTTTTCGGACGAATATTTCGTTTGGTATGTAAAGAGTTGAGTAAGTTGAATCTATTCTCCTAATAGTATGTGACTATTAATATGCCTTCATGAAGTCTGTCCATGAAGTTTAGTGAAACATTGCATCTCGTGGCTCAGGCGTCTCTGGTATCTCCACGTGTAATACTTGGCGCACTGCCCTCCTGCACCGTGACGTACATGCAAGAATCCCTTGCCGAACTCCCTAGAATTTTAAAATTCAGGAAGCACGACTCTCAAGCCCGACGCGCCTTTGCCCACAACGACGACTCTCGACTCCCAGACCTCGCTCGTCCGCTACTCCCGACCAGCGCGCCCGTTGCAACTGTTGCGGAAATGGTGTACGTTCGCCAGGAAAAGCTGCCGGGGCTCAAGGAGTACAAGTACAGCGGCGTGGACCACTCGCTGCTGTCGCGCTACGTGCTGAAGCCCTTCTACACGAACGTGGTGATCAAATGCTTTCCGCTGTGGGTGGCGCCGAACCTGATCACGCTGTCGGGCTTCTCGTTCGTCGTCATCAATGTCCTGACGCTGCTGTGGTATAACCCGACGCTGGACCAGGACTGCCCGAGCTGGGTGTACTACAGCTGGGCGATAGGATTGTTTCTGTACCAGACGTTTGATGCGGTGGATGGGAGCCAGGCGAGGCGGACGAGGCAGTCGGGCCCGCTGGGAGAACTGTTCGATCATGGTGTTGATGCGGTGAATACTAGTCTTGAGGTGTTGATTTTCGCGGCCAGCCAGAACCTGGGCATGGGCTGGAAGACGGTCATGACGCTGTTTGGATGTATGTGATTCCACGGATTGCGCTTGGGGATATGTGCTAATGATGGACCAGCCCTCTTGACCTTCTACGTTCAGACATGGGATGAGTATCATACTAAGACTCTTACGCTGGGTCTGATTTCTGGACCTGTTGAGGGCTTGATTATGCTTTGTCTCGTTTACGCACTCTCGGGATTCATGGGCGGAGCAAGCTTCTGGCAACAATCTGCCATGCAGACGCTTCATGTTTCGAAGGAGTGGTTCATTCCGGAGGTCTTCTACAACATGCCTTGGAACGAGTGGTACATGGTGCTTGGAGGACTGGTCCTGACCTTCAACACCATCTCCAGTGCGGCGAACGTCGTCAGAGTGCGCCATGAGCGTGGAGAGAAGTCTCGCGTTGCTCTTCTCGGTCTCATTCCATTCTTCGTCATCTGGACGCTGATTCCGGCGTATCTCTACCTCCAGCCTATCATTCTGAATGAGCATCTTGTGCCTTTCGTCTTCTTCGCCGGTCTGGTCAACGCATATTCCGTAGGCCAGATGATTACGGCGCATCTTGTCAAGTTAGACTTTCCGTATTACAACGTCCTGGTTCTTCCTCTTGCCTTCGGTGTCTTCGACTCTCTTGGACCAGTCCTTCAGGATCATATCGGCTTTGGCTGGCCAAGCGCCCTCGGCGACGGAGTCTACCAGGTTGCGTATGTCTTCTGTATGCTGGGCATGGCTATTGGGGTTTATGGAAGCTTTGTGGTAAGTGGTCCTAGAAGCGTTTCCGGGAACTCTACTGTACTGATGCGGCTTAGGTTGATGTAATCGTCACGATTTGCGACTATCTTGACATCTGGTGTCTGACGATCAAGCACCCCTACAATGGGGAGGATGAGTTGAAAAAGGTGAAGACGAAGTAGACCGAAGGCAGATGAGGTGAGATATATGTATGTATGAGTTTACGTTTCACATCAGCACTGGTGTTTAGCGATGTAAATATATGACTCGGAAGCGCGCTGTTAGATAACGATAGACAGTTGATAGACAGTTGGAAGGGGAGTGAGAGGATTTGGGCAACGGAAAGGAGGTGGATGCTTATGTTTTGCTGTATTTTTTATATTTATTTTTTAGCTTGATAGGGAGTTGTGCATCCTATAGATAGTATTGTATTATGGAAGGAAATGGACGGATACCCTAAAAAATAATAATTCAGAGCATATTTGAACAGCGCTGCGTCCGAAACAACTCAAACATCCCATTAATGGTGTAACGCGGAGTGCATGCGGTCGCGTCATGATGCTTACTGACTGACTATTGTCTCAGCAGCTTAATGAGACTGCGCAGTGCACAGCCAGCATATGAGAAAAGGGAGAAAAGGCATCTCCTATCGCATTTAAACCATAACCCCGAAAACTTCCCATATACATTTCACGAAAGTCACAGGAGGATCAACGCCTTCGTCGTGGTGAATTGGCTAAATTAGCGGCTCGAAGTCGTTGCATTGCGTCTTTGTAGCGTGGTCAGCGATTCATAGGACCCTTATTAAGCCAGTTCGAGACCAGGTTCACTAATTCGGCGTATTCAGACCTGCCACCACCCCATCACACACCGTCTGAAGCTTTCCTCAACGTCTCTCTCCACACTCTGGACGACAAATAGACCTTTGAATCAAGTAGTTCAGTCGCAGGCGGCTGAGATGGGCAGCATAGACGCATATAACGAGTATAACAAGGCGAAGGGCTTGGGCGCTCAGCTGCAGTTCCCGCCCAACATGGATTACTCGTATTATGCGGCTGCAAACCAGCAGCAGCCTTACCAATTCCTGGGGCTGCCGCCAACGCCATCGCATACCAATATTATCAGCGGGGACGAGTTTAGCAATGGATCGCCTCCAGTGAGTATTATGTCCTCAGTTTCTGAAGCATAGCAGTGAACTGACGGTGATTTAGGAGGCCTACGACCAGTTCCAGAACTTCGACGCTTACAACACCAACTTCAATGCGAACGGGATTCCTCAGCCTCCTACCCCGCAATCCCAGCATCAACCCTCCGTTTCTGCCACGAACGATGGCGTGGATCAGAAATTCGAGACGCTGAATAACGAGCAGCGTCAGGGCAGCAACAGTGGCGATGACGAGGACATGACACCCGCGCAGTCGCGGCGCAAGGCCCAGAACCGTGCAGCGTAGGCATCCCTGTCTACCTCGCCATCATACGCTGTGTTACATATTGGACTGACTTATCACTGTATAGTCAACGTGCCTTCCGCGAGCGCAAAGAGCGCCACGTCAAAGAGCTCGAAGAGCAAGTCGCCGAGCTCAAGAAACACACCTCTACCATCGCCACCGAAAACAAGATCCTAAAGCTCAATCTGCAGAAAGTCTCGACGGAGAACGAGATTCTCAAAGCCACATCCTCCTCACACAACGTCGAGCCCGTCCTACCCAACACAGGGCCCATGCGGTACTCACCCACGGACTTCTACACCGAGGTCCTGCACAACCACGACAACAAGACGCCCAGCCATCGGATCGTGACGGATCCGGAAAGTGGCGGACGGCTGCTTGCTGCGGCGGCGGCGTGGGACCTGATTATTGCCCATCCGCTGGTGAGACAGGGGCTCGTGGATGTTGCTGCGGTCAGCGACAAGTTGAAGAGCCAGGCGAAGTGTGATGGGCAGGGGCCGGTGTTTGCGGAGGGAGCAATCAATGATGCGATAGAGAGGAGTGTGGCGGGAGGGAGCGATGAATTGTTATGATCTGCTGATGTTATATGTGCAATGTCACTCTGGCGGGGACTCGGGAGTTGGGATTAGGAGTTTGCAGGCCTGACGGCTTTGTGTTTGGTTTAGCGTTGGAGAGCATACATTGCCATTTTCTTGCTAGCTAATGCATGCTGGTTATCCTGTTTTAGACCATGGATATTTCTCAAGAAGCTCTTTTTTTCTCAATATGCTGTTCCTTTCACTGTTCCAAGTTATGTGTACTTGACTCCGGCGAAAGATCACCCATGCTGTGCTCAGCATAAGCAGTTCATATACGAATCAGCACATGTCAGCCCGCAGCAAACTTTTTAAAAATGGCCTTTAAATATATAACAAATCACACCTCTATATATTGTCAAAAATATATATATATTGTCAGAAATACCAAATAGAGAAAATAGTACGGAAACTTCGATGTTTCCATGTGGAGGAAGGCTGGACCTGGACTCTTTGATGCCAAGGAACATGGTTGTGGCTGATAACGGCGATCAGAGGGAGAGCCAATCGATTTGCGCTTGATTAGGTAGCCTCACCGAGCTAAGGTATGATGCGTGACCGACCTTCTACCGAGTACAGTTATCCGCCGCACTGCGTTGGATACCTTTACCGCCTTCGTTTGGAAGCACAGTAGTGCGCTCGTCCTTGACGACTTCAACATATTGATTGTATCGACATTTGACGTGTATCATATCTTACCATATCATACTACCTTCTTCATTCCTGTTAGCATTCCTGTTAGAGTGCCTCGACACCTCGGCATCTACCTTTCCGACTTTCAGATACTCTAATTGTATGTCTGTGTAATCGATTGCTCGCTCCGCCGCAATTCCTCGGCAGATTCGTTGCATTTGATCTGGAGAACTCGATCCCATTAGACCAAACGTTATTTGTGAGCTTCTAGGTAGGACGACGTCGACGGCAGCTCGGACGAATTCAACAGCATCAGACAACAACTCTTCCATTGCATAGACGGTCCCATGTCGCGATAAAATCGAGAGACAGGTTGGCGAGGCACAATGACGGCCGTAGCAGTCCAACAGAGGAATCCACAACGACAACAGTATAACCCGCGGCAGTCGCCTCACTCTTCTACCAAAAGCCAGCCACAGACGCCCGGTCAGAGCTACAGCGCTGGCTCTGCGAACAACACACGACGCCAAACCCCCCAAACTCCGGCGACGTCGAGCAGCGCAGCTGGGTCAGATGGAGCCGTGAGCACTGCATCCTCAAGATCCGTGATAAACAACGACACGAGAAGAGCTGGAGGCGCAAATGGCGCATCGACGGTAGCGACACAAAGCACGATGGCTTTCTCGATCGTAAACGGCGCAGCTGTGGCGATGAATGGGAATATAGAGCGGAGGCGGTCCGATGTGGATGTGGGCCTTAGTAGAAGAAATCAAAGTTCATCAGCGCTATCTCGACGAAATGTGACACACGAAGATTCGGAGCAGGGTGAGGTGATGAGGAGGAGACCAAAGCCGCTTTTGCAGCGGGCAAAGAGCGATTACGGCCCAAGAGGCGAAGAATCTGACGACCATCATGACAGTGATACGCAGGATTGGGGTGCTCGACATGGTTTTGAGGACCATTATGCTTCGGAGGAGTATGTATCGCAACTGGCTAATGTGAGTCGCTCTTTCCATTCTCTGTCGCGCAGCTCGCGCTCGCTTCTGCACCCCTCAATAGCTATCTCAAGCAAGGGGTGGCGCTGATTCCCGAGATCTCAACTACCTGAAGATGCGCGCATCAAGCGCTGCGCTAAGCTTCATGGAGTCTGAACCAGATGTAGAGCTTCTTGGGGTATTCTACCACGTTATGTCCTCAACTGGTGGAAGCCCTCACAAGTCTTCACAAAGGAACTGGAGCCTCACCAAGCGACCAAAGCTGAAAGGACACAAAGCGGGCACTGTGGCCTGCGAAGTTAATCCTCCGCCAAAATACACGCTTAAATCTTTAATGAGACCGCCAGAGCCGGTTGAACAACATGCTAATGGAATACTCCAGAACTGGTATATGTACTTTACAGACAAACGCCATGAGTCGACAGGCAACCCGCGGCCCTTGAATTACGAACTACAAGATTGGCGCATGAAAGATAGATTAAAGACGGTCTCCGCCGCACTTGCGGTATGCTTGAACATAGGAGTCGAACCGCCGGATCAGTTGAAGACGACACCAGGTGCAAAGCTCGAGGCATGGTCAGATCCGACAGCGATGCCAGTGCAGAAGGCACTTGAGACTATTGGCAAGTCTTTACAAGCCCAGTATGAGACTCTTGCTATCCGAACGCGATACAAGCAGTATCTTGACCCTTCGGTTGAAGAAACGAAGAAGTTCTGTGTATCCCTTCGACGAAATGCGAAGGATGAGCGTGTCCTCTTCCACTATAACGGACATGGAGTTCCAAAACCCACGGCTTCAGGCGAGATATGGGTGTTCAACAAGAACTATACCCAATACATCCCAGTGTCCTTATACGACTTGCAACAATGGCTCCAAGCGCCGACATTTTTCGTCTGGGATTGCTCTGATGCAGGCAATATTTTAGCCAACTTTCATCGCTTCGTGGAGAAGCACGAGCAAGAAGAAGCTGATGCACTTGCAAAGGATCCGAGTATTACAGTCTCAAATTTCCGCCCCTATATCCATCTTGCGGCTTGTGGTGTCAAAGAGAATTTGCCTACAAACCCAGCGCTTCCTGCCGATATCTTTACTTGCTGTCTCACCACACCCATTGAGATGGCTCTTTGGTTCTTCGTCCTGCAAAACCCATTACCTTCACATATCACACCCGAAAGAGCTAAGAAACTTCCTGGCCGCCTACAAGAGCGAAGAACGCCGCTTGGAGAACTCAACTGGATCTTCACTGCTATTACAGATACAATCGCGTGGACCACCCTGCCTCGTCCATTGTTCCGAAAGTTCTTCCGTCAAGATCTGATGGTCGCAGCCTTATTTAGGAACTTCTTGCTAGCTCAAAGAGTCATGCATGTCTATGGATGTCATCCACAGTCCTATCCGGAACTGCCAGATACTCATCAGCATCCGCTATGGGAAAGCTGGGATCTTGCAGTCGACATGGCCTTGGCCCAGTTACCGATGCTCGAGGAGAAAGAAAAGGGCATCCGACCAGATTACGAGTTTGTGAATTCCACATTCTTCACAGAACAACTAACGGCTTTCGACGTTTATTTGACACAAGGTGCCGTAACGCATAAGCCGCCGGATCAGCTGCCAGTAGTCCTTCAGGTCCTGCTCAGTCAGCAGCACAGAGTCAGGGCTCTGATTCTACTTGGCAAGTTTCTGGATATGGGCCCATGGGCTGTCAACCTGGCTTTAAGCATCGGGATCTTCCCGTATGTTCTGAAGTTGCTTCAGTCTGCAGCTACGGAACTGAAGCCTGTCATGGTCTTCATTTGGACGCGAGTATTGGCTGTTGATCTGTCTTGCCAACAGGATCTACTGAAAGACAGCGGATATAATTATTTTTCGAGTATCCTGAAGCCAACCGAAGGCCTCCCTGTCGTTGATAGCTTAGAACACAAAGCTATGTGTGCGTTTATCTTGGCCATGCTTTGCAACGGTTACAGGCAAGGACAGAATGTCTGCAACCAAACCGAAATCATGAGTTATTGCTTAACTCATCTTCAAAACCAAGACAATCCACTATTACGTCAGTGGGCATGTCTCTGTATCAGTCAGTTGTGGAACGACCTGCCAGAAGCGAAATGGAGAGGAATCAGAGAAAACGCTCATCAGAAACTGTGTACCTTGGTCAAGGATAACTGCTGTGAGGTTCGAGCAGCCATGCTGTACGCCATGAGCACGTTCCTTGGGATTCCTGATCTTACCGATGAGGTTGCTAGAATCGAGGAGCAGATTACCTGGACAGTGATTGATATGGCAAATGATGGCAATGCGATGGTCCGTAAAGAGCTACTTGTATACTTGTCGAAATATGTCAAGCGCTATGAGAATAAGTTCCTTGTCGCTGCTTATGAGCAATTACAAGAGGAGAAAGAGTACTTGCAGTTTCCGCCAAAGGATGACGGTAATGATCACAAGCTAGGACTTCACTACGTCCGTGCAGCAAACCGCAACTCAGATGGGACAATCAAGGCTTCTGCTCACGGGGTATCGCATAACACGATCTTTGCCGTGGTCTGGAAACATGTTCTGATCATGGCTGTTGATCCGCATCCGGAAGTCCAGCGAAATGCATCAATCATTACCGACTACATCCACCTTCAAATGCTCGAGTCTCCACTAAGCTCCCGTGCACAGACATTAATGGATGAAATACTTCGTCTCTCAGCACGAGCTCAGGCTGCTGTCTCACAGCCGGCAGCAGAACAGCGACCAAGCACACCTCTACAAAATACTCCTAATACTACTCCGCCATTAACCCAACAAGGGCTGTTGAAGCGAACAGCAAGCTATCTGTTTACTTTGCCTTTTGTTGGTGGCTCAAGTGCAGATAGTTCGCCTACTGATTCTCTCCGAGGACAACCGAAATCGCCTGGGATAAATAGGAGCTCACTACCTGTTCGTGGCCGAGTACCAGCGGAATGGAATGCGCCGCCAGAACAGAATGATACAACGCCAAGTTCTGGTGTATATCACGCCGCTAAAGAGCCAATGTCAGGAGGTTATGAGCCGCGAGACCTCGCAGAACCACCCATTCTTCCGTTGAAGAGCACCTTCCTGGAGTGGTCGATTGAGTATTTCAGAGAACCACAGATGAAGTCAAGTGAGGCGGAAGAACCTGGAAGCACAGACTATAATGAACGATTATGGCGACGCTCACGTAATGAAGCTATCTTAAGGGAGACACAGCCTCAAAAAGAGATAGCTGGTAATGGAAAGTGGTCCCATCCGAGCGGCCTTTTCAATAATGGCAGCCAGCCGACGAAGATGACAATGCATCAGTTTGAAGATCATCTCGCAGTGTCAGATGATCGAGACACTGTATGCATTTGGGACTGGAAGAACCAGAATCGTCTTGCTCGGTTCTCGAATGGCAACCCTGAGGGCTCGAAGATTAGTGATCTGAAGTTTATCAACGAAGATGATCAAGCATTCCTGATGACAGGCTCCTCAGATGGTGTTATTCGGATATACAGAAATTATGATTCCGACGAGAAAATTGAGCTTGCGTCTGCTTGGCGTGCCCTAACACATATGGTGCCAAGCAACATCAATTCGGGCATGGTATTTGACTGGCAGCAAGTAAGTGGCAAACTTCTTGTAGCTGGTGATGTGAAGGTCATCCGAGTCTGGGCTGCGGGACCTGAGGTGTGTGTTAGCGACATCAATGCCCGTTCTGGATCCTGTGTCACGTCCTTGACCTCAGATCAAATGACGGGGAATATTTTTGTCGCTGGCTTTGGAGATGGTGCTGTTAGAGTATTTGATACACGGGAGAGGCCGCAGACAGCTATGGTCAAGAAGTGGAAGGATGATTCTGACCGTGACTGGATCCGTTCTGTTCACATGCAGCGAGGCGGTCAAAGAGAGCTCTTGTCCGCAAGCAGAAATGGGAAGGTGAAGTTTTGGGATATCCGTATGGATAAGCCGCTTCGAACAATCAGGGCTACGAATGATGTACTGCGAACCGCCAGCACGCATGAGCATCTTCCTGTCTTTGCTGTGTAAGTCTTTATGATTGAAAAACTACCTCTTTACTAACAGTTGTTTAGTGGAACGGCACATCATACTGTCAAAGTCTTCAATTTTAGTGGCCAGCAACTCTCAAGCATCGAGCCTTACTCTGGCTTTCTTCATGCTCATCGCAGCTCGCCAATAGCGGCTACTGCTTTCCATCCCCACAGAATGATGCTGGCTGCGGCATCAAAAAGGGATAACAATATCAACCTGTTCACTTGTGAGGACAAGAAGGGCGCCGCATATGAGATGCACGGCCTTGGGCATGTCTAATTGTCTGCGACTCTATATTTTTTGATCTCTGTGCTCCATGTCCTTTGTGACGATTTTGGTTCAGGCTTGGGTGGATGAGGCTTATGAGCCTCTTGTGTGCAGGTGCTTTTAATACTGTAATCCTATGGGTTCGGGAACAGAGATGTGGTATTTCTGTGGGTGGAGGATGGGCTCTTGCATTGCGATTGGTGCACGGCGTGGCGGTTTTGGCGTTGTATGGGAGACCGGCGTGTATCATTTAGTTTGAATGATATAGGAATAATATGTTGCTTTAATACTGTACGCTTCAGCGCAAGACCTCCAATCCCTCTTAGTCTTCTGTGACGTCGTTGTCAGCCTCGTGGGGCATCACGTGCGTCGCGGGGTCGACGAGGCTCGCTAAAATTCCACACACCGAGTGTGTCAACCGGGACCTGAGTACCTAGATGTAAACAGAGTCATCAGTCTCTATATAATTGAGAGCAGCTTTATTGGTAAGTTCTGTTTGGCTTTCTTCCTTTCTATTCAGAAAAGAATTGATTGCTGCATTCCATCAAGAGTTCAGAGCTTATCGTTGGTGGATCTCAGAACTGCAACATCAGCTCATTGGAAGCTCCAAGAGCAAGCACACTGGAGTCGAGAAATCCCGAGCTTGACTGTAAATCACTTTTTCAGTTATGAGGCTAATCAATACTATAGCTTAGTGTCATAAGTCTTCGATCAAATCTCACAATGTCCGAAGAAGCCAAGCAGGTCCCCCAGGACCCCGCCCTCAAGGCCGACGCCCCATCAGCCAGCGCTGCCGCCGCACCAGCCGCCGAAGGCTCTGGCGAGGTCTCCAAGAAGGGCGCAAAGAAAGCCGAAGCCAAGGCCAAGAAGGAAGCCGAGAAAGCACGCAAGGCTGCCGAGCGCGAGGCTGCCGCCAAAGCTTCTGGCGCGGGCGCAGCCGCCGAGGATCTCGCAAAGGACAACTATGGCGCGACGCTCAAGACTTACAAGTCCGACTCCAAGCGCGTGCGCCTCGAGGAGATTACCGAGCAGGATGTAGGAACACTGGTCAAGATTCGGGGAACGCTGCAGAATTCGCGGATGCAGGGCGCGAAGATGGCGTTCATTGAGCTTGGCAAGGGAGGGCATAGTATTCAGGGTCTTGTGGTTGCAAGTGCAGAAGGCACGCCGGTCAGCAGGCAGATGGTTAAGTGGACGGGAAGTGTGAATTTGGAGAGCATTATTTTGGTGGAAGCGGTGGTGAAGAAGCCTGTTGAGCCGGTTAAGAGTTGTACCATTAGCGGGTTTGAGTTGCATATTCAGAAACTGTTCGTTGTGGCTTCGGCGCCAGAGACTTTACCAGTTTCGATTGCTACCGCTTCGAGAGCGGTTGGTGGTGTTGATGAGGATGAGGATTTGGCCAAGGCTGCTGAAGGTATATCAAAAAAATGCCCTTTCATGACTGAATGACCCTAATGTTTGCTTTCAGGTCTTTCAGTCCAGGACAAGGATGCCGTTCCAGTGGCCCATCTCAGCACCCTCCTCGACAACCCAGTCATCCGCAAGCGTGCGCCAGTGGACCGCGCAATCCAAGATATCCGCAACGAAGTGCAATTCCTCTTCATTGAGTACCTGCGCTCCAAGGGCTTCAAGAAGTTCGAGGCTCCAGGACTGATCGAGGCCGCCTCCGAAGGTGGAGCCAACGTCTTCGCTCTCCCATACTTTGGTAAGAGTGCATATCTCGCCCAGTCACCCCAGTTCTACAAGCAGATCGAGATTGCCGGTGGCCGCGAGCGCGTCTTCTGCATTGGTCCAGTGTACCGTGCCGAGAACTCCAACACCCCTCGCCACATGACGGAGTTCACGGGCCTTGATCTGGAGATGGAGATTGAGGAACATTACCACGAGGTCATGCACATGCTCGAGGGCGTGCTTCTCTACATCTTCGCCGGCCTCGAGAAGAACTGCGCGAAGGAGATCGAGCTCGTGCGCTCCGTCTACCCATCCGAGAAATTCCTGCTCCCAGAGGACGGCAAGGAGGTCCGCCTCACCTTTGCCGAGGGCCAGAAGCTGCTCCGCGAGGAGGGACCCGAGGAGTTCCGCAACGTGCGCGACGACGAGGATATGTCCACGGCGCAGGAGAAGGCCCTCGGCGCGCTCGTCCGCAAGAAGTTCAACACCGACTTCTACGTGCTGGATAAGTTTCCCATGTCGGCGAGACCGTTCTACGCGCACCCTGACCCGGAGAATCCCGAGGTCAGCAATGCGTATGATTTCATGATGAGGGGACAGGAGATCTTGTCTGGTGGCCAGCGTTTGCATCTGCCGGATGAGCTGGAGGCGGGACTCAAGGCCAAGGGGGTCGACCCGAATAGCCCGGGCATCAAGGAGTATGTGGATGTCTTCAGGTCGGCGGGTGTGCCGCCGCATGGTGGTGGTGGTATTGGGTTGGACAGAGTGGTGGCGTGGTATTTGCAGTTGCCCAGTGTGCACCTGGCTTGTGCGTTCCCGAGGACCCCGAAGAGATTGACTCCTTAGTTTGAGAATGCATGGAAGACGAAGTGGAAGGAAACAATAAACCTTGGGTGATGAATGCCTCCAGAAGAGTTGTGAGCTAGAGACTAGGTGAATGGCAAATTCCATTTCAATTATGAATTAACTGCCATGAACCCTTTTTTCCAATCCTGGGGATGTTCAGGCCGATAAACATCGTTGGTGTGTCAAGTATAAATATTTCCTCCTCCTCCCTATGAAGATTCTGAAAAGCACATTTGAAAATACATTGGGCACCGACGACGTATGAGCTGTGCAATCGCTGTTTCTGATAGCAGCAGCCAAATTCTCTGCATGGAAACGGGCCCTCGAAGATTTGATCTGTACACTGTTGTGAACTTTTGAAGCCCCCCTCCTCTTCTTCTCTCCCTCCTTCCTCTCCTCTCTCTTCCCCCCCAACTCAAGCTGGTACTGATATTATTCTTGAAGAGAACACTCTTGCTTCTGTACATTGGAGGAAATAGCTCTCACAGTGTCTCAGCGCTTCGAAGTTCGCTTGGCCCACGGAGCCATTGGGAGTCCAGTATCCAGGATGTACACCGTGTCTCAGGGCAGTCACTTTGGGGCAGTCAATTTGTCAATTGATTCGAGAACGAAGCAGGAACCAACTTAGTAATTGTCCATGATTTTGCTATTTCGTTCGCTCTTGCTGTTTGTTACAGAGTAGAGGAGCGGTTTGCTTGGTAGGTATATTTCTAAAGCCGAACCAGCTGTGCTAAAGCGAGATATTTCTTCGACATTATTAAAATATTTGGAGATTAAAATGGGAATCATGCATGTATTTGCAAAGCAGAAAAATAATGATAAAATTACATGTTCTTCAAAGCAGAATAACTTGATGAAGATAGATGTATGTAATGCAGCCTGGTTTTCACTATTCTCGCAGGATTTCCGCGCCTCGCTTGTCAACGCAAATGCACCCACCATCCTAGTCTTTTCCAAATCTGCAAAAACTTCGGTGAGTTTCACGAGCAAAAGAGAAAAAGAGAAGAAGAGAAGAAGAGCAAAAAATGAACTTAATTAAGATCGCATCTTGAGTAGACAGGAGAGTCAACTCCCTCGGGTGGGCTTGAACCACCAACCTCTCGATTAACAGTCGAACGCGCTAGCCAATTGCGCCACGAGGGATGTTTTTTGATGTCTTGATCATCACTATAAGAAATTATGAGGGGCTTTCTTAACGGTTCACTTAAACAAATGAAAGCACAAATCGCAAAAAAAAAAAAATAGTTGACTGTTGATTCATCTGGGATGAATGGTTCTTTCCGAACCGGGGAGTCGAACCCCGCGCAACCGCGGATTCTCGTTTCTTGCGAATGGTGAGAGGCGGATATGTTACCGATACACCAGTTCGGAAGGGGTTATTATTCGGAATCTGAAAAATAGACTTTTCATCTAATTACCAATGGCGAGCCGCTGATGAGCGTTGTGCCTGCCATATCTTCTTGACGTCAGCTTGGTCGAGCTCACCCAGCAGATCTGGGAAGGCTGAACTATGCCCTTCTTGGACGGATATTTCTCCAGGCAACCACTATTACAACATACATCTCCGATTTCTATCTTGTCTTTTTGATAACAACTTGCGCAAGATGGCGAAGAATAAACGCAAAGGCGCTGGCCTAGACTACGATGAGCCCTCAAAACGTTCGCGAAATGATGGCCCATCAAAAGGCGCCACACAAGGACGCGTCGATCCGACTTACGGCCAACGGAGTGCCTTTCCCGGACTCGACGAGTACAGCGCGGGAGCGATCGAGGACGAAGACCTCGAATATGGTGAAGACGTGGAGGCATTGAGATATCTGCAGGCCGTTCGGTGAGTCTTACACCCAACACGTCGCCAGAAGAATTGCGCTGAGACATTCATCCTGCAGAGCCTATGCTGATACCGCTTGATAGGTCTGAAGCAGCTGGAATCCCCACTCTGCTCGTTGCGCCCAAACCCGTGCCGGAAGAAGGAGAAGACCAAGATAGGTCTATCTATAATGACGGGCTGGGCGATAGTCGAGGCTTCTACTCTGACGGTGCATACACTGCTGCGCCGATCCTGTCGTCCTCCCCTACCCCATCGTCAGCTCCAGCACTCCGCAGTCCGCGAGATGTCTACTTTGAGAAGATACTTGAGCGTTTCAAAACGTTGCGCGATCGGCTGAGCAACATCCCTCCGCGTCATGTCGTCGAACGCCTCTCCAAAGATCACACCTCCTACATGTCCGCATCAGCTGAAGATTATCGCAAATGGCGTTGGCGGATCACCCATACCGAGCCGATGACCGCGCAGCTAGCTGGGATGGACAAGGGCACTGTGCTGAGGCTGTTGAGGCTGGTGGTTAATGATAAATGTGCGCTGGGCGGGAAGGCCATACTTACGGCACAGCTTAGTCGGTGGATTTGGGGGATTTTGGCGAGATTGCCGGAGAGGGGAGAGTTGAATAGTGAGGAGATTGGCGTGGTCAGAGATCTGGGGAAGAGAGCAGTGTGGATTAGTGTTGAGATGAGAGGCGTGGATACGAGTGGGTTGGATGATGGGCGAGGAGATGAGAATGAGGAAGATGAGGAAATTGTTCTGGATGTGGAAGCTAATGATTCCGAGGAGCGACCGGAAGACGGATGCGCCAACAAACTCGAGAGGCCTATGATCGGACCAATCTTACCAGCCACTGCTATCCAGGCAAGGGAAGAGACTCCTCCCATGGAACGCTTGATAAAAAATGAATCAGCCAGAGCCGAGCTTGACCGAGCTTTTTGGGGAGATGTGTCTGAACAAATATATATGCAATTCGAAATAACTCCAGATTCTTTGAAATCTGTAGCTCATCCAGACGAAATACCTGGGCCTCTTGCATCTCTCCTGGACATCCTTCGCAATGATAACGGCACAGCGACGGCACAAGACCTATCAGACGCGCGTAAACGCCTGCGATCCTGGCTCAAAGAGAACCCAGTATTCGTCCGCAAAGCGTTCCGGTTCGTGTATAAAAACAACCCCTTAGCAGAGAAGTACACTGGACCTATGCCGCCGAAAGAGGTCTTGGAGGCTATGGATAACCGGAATGGGGAACTGACAGACGCTGAGGTCGCCGCTGCGGGGGAACGATTTAAGGATTTTATGAGAAAGAATCCGCAGTGTTTCATGGCGTTTGGCGAGCGAGAAGTAGGTCGCCCGAGTTTCACCACGTACAGAGATGATGAATATTCTGAGGAAGAGGAACAGGCCTCGGCGCGTGCGTGGTTGCTGGCTGGCATGCATGATCCTCGGATGCGAGCAGATGGACGAGCTGGGGATGAGGCTCAGGAGTTGGCGGCGGCCCGTGAACGTCTGCTTGCTCATCTGGATGGCGTGGCGGACAATGAGCAGTCTCCGTCGGTGCCAGAGGAGGCCGAGGAGGGGGAAATCCATAGAGAAGTCCGCAGTGAGGGCATGGCGGCGCAACAATTGCAGAATGCGAGAGCTACGATTGACATGGTCATCACCGTGGCAGGCGAAGTCTACGGACAGCGGGACTTGCTGGAGTTTAGGGAGAAGTGGGACTAGCCAGCTACAGCACGTTGTGCTATACTATAATGATATAAATTGTAAGGATATCATACATGAATCTACATGTCTCGCTAAATCTATTTCTACAATACTGCTTGCTCCTCTCTCTTGACTCCGTGAATGCAAGCACTCGGTCTATTGCAAAGAATGCTAGAAATCCGACGAGCATCTATCTATCCACTGCTTCTAATCTTCAAACTCCTTCTCATCAAACTTATATCTCTGCTTCCTGAGCGCCCACTTCACACCATCCTGCACATTATCAACAAGCGCTTTCGGCGTATACTTCGGCGTCCTGCCCTGCCCATCCCTCCACACTCCAGTCCTAACAAGCACACTCTCCCACTTCGTGTCATCCGGACTCACAAACTCATTCGCGCCCCTGATATCGCTCTCGGGATTGTCTCCCACCATATACACCGTCTTGAGCTCGCCGACCTCCTGGTGCAGCTCCCGCAGCACCTCCGCCCTGTGTTTCTGCAGGACATGCTCGGCGTACAAATACGTGTGGCGCGTGGGCTTGCCGATGACGAGTTTGGACAGCTCGGCGCCGCCGGTCATCTCGTGCCAGATGCCCTGCAGGGCAGCGCGGAAACCGCCCTGGCCGAGACGCGGCAGGGGGTGGGAGGAGGCCCAGAACAGGTCGGGGTTGCTGAAGATGAGCTTTGGTTGGCCGTCCTGCTGCCAGCCGTTGTTGGGGAGGGACTTGTCACCGTTTTTGGGGGAGTAGGTGTTCAGCACGCCGTCTTTGGAGAGGAGGAGGTCGAGGATCACTTGGGTGTCCAGGGCCCAGTCGTGTGGGTCGGAATAGACGAAGATGGCGTCGATTTTTAAGGGATCGGAAGGTAATGGCCTGGCTATTGACTTGTAGTGCGGTGCTAGGAGTGAGGAGAAGGGCCAGATGGTCGGATAGGCAGTTAGGATGTCGCCCGGTGTTACGACGTTCTTGAAGCCGTATCTGAGTCACATTAGCCATTGGGCACGTGGATTGAGACCATCTCAAGATCTCATGAGGAGGATATATGTACTTGTGGGCAACATCTCTCACTCTTTCCTGGTCATTTCCCGTCACGAGGATGGTTTTGTCCTCCAGCGCTGGATACTCATGGGTCCCATGCACCATCTCTTGAAACGGCGTGTGGCTTTGCACAAAGTTGTCTATCGTCAATGGAATTCCAAATGTTGCAGACAGCTCTGCCACACGCTCCATCTCGTGCTTGCCACCGCCATTGGTTAGCAGGATGAATGGGATGGAGTGGTTGTGCAGGAATCGCAGGGTTGTGGCGGCACCGGGAAGGTTCTTGGAAGAGCGAAGGAGGACCCCGTCAATGTCAAAGACAAAGGCAAAGTCTGGAGGGACCGGGATCTCAGTCTGAAGAGTGCTTTGTGTTGATTCAAGACGGGATTGCACAGCATGCCGTCCATATGATGGGAAGCTTGGAGCTCGACCTGTGAGATTTTTGGGCAAGAGAGTTGCTAGTCCTCTTTGTGATGGCCAGACTGGAGCGCTGAAGCTAGAGCAGCGTAGCACTCGAGGGAGAAGTAAGGGTTTCATGATATATCTAGTTTGGATATAGCAATGCAGATGACTGAGAATGTAAGGAGGACGAAGAGATACCCTGAGGTCTTTTAGTAGTGATCGGAGTTGAGCTAAGATAAGATAAGCATTCTAACCAACGTGCAGGGTTTCTTGGTCATGTTGAAGAAAAGGAATTGCAAGAAATAGAGAGCTGAACATGAATATAGAATTATGAATAAGAGTGAAAGGATGTAGAGATCTGAAAAGACGTAGAGATCCATCCTGAGTACTAATTTTAGAGTGGATTTTAAAATTTGACTGCCTGCATGCTCCCCTTGTTATTTAGCATTATTGTGACATGTTGGCGCACAGATGAAGATGATATTACATGTCAACATGAAGACACTACTGTAGTGCTCTATAGAAGGGTGTCTATATTAATTCATTGAATAAGTCGTGTATGATGAGGATTTACTATGGCAATAAAGATGTTGGTCTATATATTATAGGACAACATACATTAAAGAAATCTAATAGTGATAAAACACCATGCATTAGTCAATCTAGACAAACCTTTCATTGTGCGCAACTGCTATGGTTATTAGAGGTTGAGTGTATGCATAGTAGAGTGTGGTTGGTTGTTGTGCTACTCTTTAAGCTATATGTAACTACTACAGTAGCAGTCAAGACAAAGACAATGAGGATAAAGAGGGCGATTATAGTGTACATTGTACCTTCATTCCCCCCTCGTCCTTAGGATCATAGCCCATGGGTAACTTCAACATAACTTCAACATAATAAACACAAGAGCGTGCTTATGACATCCCTTCCTCCCATCCCAATTCTTAGATTTATAGCCTAGGACTTCATTCCCTATGAGCCACTTAAACACATATAACATAGGTTGCACTATAAATACTTCTTCATGAACATCTTACAACCACAACTTTTTAAGGGAGACTTGATTATATGACACCCGAGGTGGTGGTATCTAAACATGGCTGTTACAAGAGTGGTATATGAGCTACTTAAACACCTTGAATATAGGTTAAAGTAGGAAAACTTCATAAGAGGCTCCTTAAGGGGGACTTGCTTTAGGAGTTAGGATCTTGTCCAGCGGTGTATAGGGAGTTATTTTTAAATTGTATAGGGATAGATATCTTAAATTGTGAATCTAAAGGTGCAAGGAAGGACAAGAAGCAGTGTGTGAACCTTTATATCTTAATGCTGTCAAACATGCTCTAGACGAATGCCCTAAATATGCGTGAATTCCCATTGGGAAATCCAAGGCCCTCGGTAATAGCAAGCTGAATAGGAAAAGGGATATTGAGTCTAATCCATCCAATAAGCGTGTTGTACTCTCTTTTATTTAATCAAGCCATTGTTTTGAAGCGCGCGTGAATTCCTAAATCACCTCGAGTTGCTAGCGCGTAACCTCGCACGATAAATACTTCGATCTTAACCTCGATTCTCAAATTCCTTTCTTCGTCCTACACACCTTTTTTCTTCCATACTTGCCATACCTAACTCAGATCCTCTGGGTTTAGGTACCCTCCTCATACCTCTTCGAACTCTCATACCCCTCTTGATTAAGTCTATCTTTGACTATAATCATATATCTCAACAAGTATGTATTCCCACCACTTGTTTAGGCTGGTGATATGTGATCTTGGATACTAAACATCTTTCATCAAGGTGTTGAGTATACAAGTATCCTCTACATCTTGTTATGATATGACATAGGAACTTCATCACTAACCTTTTGTTTACCTTATAGTCCATCGAAGCTTGATAGCAACCATTGTACACTTGTACCCCTGTACAAACTTTCGATGTATGTCCCATTGTCTTTGACCTTCCATATACCCCAGTCAGCATTGGACCTTCATACCTTTGTTGTCTATTCTATCATGACTCTAATCCTTTGTTCATCCTTTGTTCAAAGATCGGTGTCATACAAAGCCTTTGTATGGATATCGAATATATGGGCGATGGTATTTGTCCAATCCATATTGGTTGATCCAATATGGGCTTGTTCATTATCCATTCTTCTCCCATAAGTGAACAACCTTAGCACTTCTGCTATACTGTTGGGCGTTGCATATCACTGTGATATATGATATCCCTCCACAGCCACTCATGTTGTGTTTCTTGCTAATGATTTCTCATCAATAGATCCTTCAAGATGTCTGACGACGGTTGGAATCATGATCCTTTTGATCCCAACAACCCCGAGACCTCTGTCACCAACGGTGCTACCCCTCGCCCAGGAGTGGATGCTGCTGCGAACGCTGCTCGTCATGCAGAGTGGCTTGCACAGAATCCTGCATTGGCCAATTCAGGTCCTATGAAATATAACTATGACGACCTCACCATGACTGAGGCCGCCCGCCGTGCTGCCCAGGGTGACAAGCCTGCTCAGGCACCTGGTGACCTTTTCCAAGATGAGGGATGGGCCGCCAATGCTACCGTATATGAGTGGCAGGATGAATATGGTGACGTCGGCCCTGCTCATCCAGAGCTCGAGCGTCAGCTTTTTGGCTCCGACGCCCACGTTACCACTGGCGTCGACTTCTCGACGTAAGCTTGTTCGCACTGTTGTATGCTGTTCTTAGCTAATTTTCTTTAGGATCGCTTCGATCGAAGTTGTCCAGGAGGGTACGATTCGCATCCAGCCTGTTCGTTCGTTCGATCACGCCGGTCTTCACCCCATCATGCGTGAGAATGTTCGCCTGGCCGGATACAATGTTCCTACGCCTGTTCAGGCTTATACCATGCCGGCGATCTTCAAGGGATACGACATCGTCGCATGTGCTCAGACTGGTAGGTCCTGATCCATTCCGATCTGATGTTGTCTTGTCTGATATATTTCTTCAGGTTCCGGCAAGACTGCTGCTTTTCTGATCCCGACTTTATCCAAGATAATGGGCAAGGCCAAGAAGCTGTGTGCTCCGCGTCCTAATCCGGCAACCTTTGTTCCATCTCGCGATGAGTGGTTCCGTGCTGAGCCATTGTTGCTTGTTGTTTGCCCAAATCGTGAGCTTGCGGTTCAAATTTTCAACGAGGCTCGTAGATTCTGCTACAGATCAATGCTGCGCCCCTGCGTTGTTTACGGTGGTGGTCCTCGTCGTGACCAGCTCGAGCAGATTGCCAAGGGTTGTGACGTTCTCATCGGCACCCCAGGACGTTTGGTTGATTTCATCACCAATGAGCCAAATCGCCTGTCCCTCTGCAGATTGAAGTATATCATCATCGATGAGGCTGATGAGATGCTGCACGCTGATTGGGAGTCGGAGTTTGATATCATCATGAACGGTGGTGGTAAGTTCCAATTGATTCCTACATCTCAAGTTATCTGATTAACTCTGTATAGATCAAGAGATGGGCAATATTACCTACATGATGTTCTCGGCTACATTTCCGAAAGCTGCTCGTTCGATTGCTCAGCATCACCTTGCTCATGATTATGTGCGCATCCGTGTTGGCCGTGCCGGTTCATCACACATGAACATCGAGCAGAACATCGTGTATGTCGACCCATCCGCCAAGCGTCAGGCTCTTCTAGACCTGTTGTACTCTCGTCCACCGGCTCGCACCATCGTCTTCGTCAACTCGAAGCGTGCCGCTGATGAGATCGATGATTTCTTGTATAATCTTGGTATGCCTTCATCCTCGATTCATTCCGATCGTACTCAGCGTGAGCGTGAGGATGCTCTTCGTGCTTTCCGTGTCGGCAATGTCGCAATTCTCGTCGCTACTGGCATCTCAGCTCGTGGTCTTGACATCAAGAATGTCATGCACGTGATCAACTTTGACTTGCCATCCGCCAGCTATGGAGGCATTGAAGAGTACACTCATCGTATTGGTAAGTCTTCTTCTTCCTCATCCCCAATCCATGCTTTGAATCCAACTGACATACTATCACAGGGCGTACTGGTCGTATCGGCAACAAGGGACTTGCGACTTCTTTCTATTATGATAGAAATGAGGACATCGCTCAGCAGCTTGTGATGACCCTTTTGGAGACCAAGCAGCCTGTGCCAGACTTTCTGGAGCAGTATGTCCCTGAGGGCGGAGATTTGAGATTCGAGGACGATTCGGATTTTGGTGATGATGCTGGTGGTGGTGGTTGGGGCGCTGGTGATGACGCCGGTGTTGGTGCTGCTGCGGAGGATCCAACTCAGCAGGATCTGATCAATGTCGACGATACTCCTGCTCCGGTGGCTCCGATGGCTCGTACCCTTCCAGGTATGGGCCCAGCTCCTGCTGTGGCTCCATCCACTCGTACTCTCACAGGTATGGGCCCAGCTCCTGCTGGTGTTCTTTCAGGCTTGAGACCTGCCCCAGCTGCGACAAAGTTCGTCAAGGTCCCGGTTCATCAGCCAACCCCACCCCCCCAGCCGGCTCCACAGCCAGTTGCACAGCCCATTTATGATGAATGGTAAATGCCTCGACAAAGCATCTTGATATCCCTCTTCCCTCATCATTTGAGTTAGGATTCGGATTTAATCCCCGATTTTGTCAAGTTTGCTCCTGTTCTGGTCGCGCCATATCCGTCGGCTTTGTGCCTCTTTATGATACAGCAGCGGACGCATTTTCTCGATCTCGATCTTTTTCGACTCCAACAAACCGTCGTCTGCTCATATTTGGCTCGATGATTGTTTTTTCTTTCTCTCCTCTGATGGTTTTTGCAACTTCATGGACGCCGGATAGGTCACCGCCGCGCAGGGAAGGTGTTGTCTGGGAATGGTCTCAGAAACTGTCTAGATAGACAGGAGATCTCGTGTGGGGTTTGCAGGCTGGGATGGGGAGTTAGATACATAGAGTTGATATGCAATGATTGTGAAAACTTACCTTTGCCCTTCATTGTGATAGTATTTTGTCGTTGTGTTAAGTGCTTCGTGTTTTCTTGTTTCTGAACATTTTTTTTTTCCGTGTATGGGGAAGAGAAGAGAGGGGGGCCGCGGGGGATGTTGAGGAGCATGTGAGCTCGGAGAGTTGATGAGCACTGCTGATATGTGGACCTTTGTCGATGTTGATGATGGGAGCCTGATGCTTGATGTGATCTGCATATTCGTTAGTATTGCCTTGATTCGGGTTGCTCATGCTGTCATTAGTAAGTTCCACCTGGTTGATATATCTTCTCTTTGCACTCTTAGAAGTTTCTATGCTCACTCATATCATATCTGGAGGAAAGACATACCAGATCCTAGGAAGACGCATTCTGGTTCAACACTCTTCAGCGTCAACGACCTCGGTACGATTTCTTCTAGGTCCGAGATGTCTGTTCTCAGATGGTATGGGCGAGGGACTTGGATATGGCTATACACAGAACCAGCAAGATGCATTCCGGTTGAACACTCTTCATGGCTATAGCCAGCGTTGATGATCTTGCCACGATCTTTTCCAGATATAACATTGGATAGGTGTCCGGATTCCTGTTTCTGGATTGCGTGGCGTCTTCTCAGACGATATTGCCGACGAGCTGGATATGGCATATACAGCAGCAGGATGTCTATGCAATAGCCACCGCGGATATGGTGATTCTTAATAACCTCCCCATTATTGTTTTTGCATTCTTGCCCCGGTGTGTGGCGCTGGTGGGTGACGTTGATGTGAAGATCGTCCAGCGTTCCAGTGGAACAAAAGATACCCCCGAACTACAAAGAACAAAACCATTATCCATACGCCCTTTCACCCATTGTGCATCCTCGCCTATTTTAGCGCCATTTGCGCCTTTCCTGTGCCGTTCTGTTCGTCTGCTTACTCGGCGCCGACGAGGGCGAGGAGCCACCGCGAGGGGGGTCACGTGCTGGAAAAGGGGCTATCTGGAGCAATTGGCTGGGAGCTTCTGCATGACAGAATCAAATGCTACAACAGGTGGGGATGTGGATGAGATAGATGACAGTCGTAAGTCCTGGGATTGCCACGGAGCGCCTGGTGGTCGGATTGTACATAAAAAAAAAAAGGCTAGGTCCCTTCGCACATTGCGGTTAGGTGGGACAGCCACTCGGCATGCTGAAGAAACATGGATAGGGATGCGGATGCTTTGGAAAACTGGTATTAAGTGTGATATGGTATCGCGAGGAGAACAACTCGCTCTCGCCCGTCTATGGTATTGCTATTGGTACAATGTAAATGTAACGTGCATGCTCCGGTACCTGCTCCGGTTCCAATACATCTATGACGCGCCGAAAAGCAGACGGCTGGTCTCAAGGCCGGTAGTCAACAAACAAAGGAGATCGGGGTATGCGTGTGCTGCCTCTATCCAGCTATTAGGACCCATAGTCTATATCTTGTTAGTTTCTATTTCTGTCTGCCCAGGGAGGATAAATGGGGCAAGAAGGGATAGGCTGGGGAAGGGGAAATGGCACTCACAAAAAGAAAATCATCAACACCCCAAACATCTTGGCAACCAACCAGCGATTCCCACTCACCCGCCCCCAATACTTCAACAGTTCCCTCTGCGCACCCTGCACATTATCCACCACATCCTCCGTATTCGCATCGATCCGCTGAATCATCTCACTCTGCTCACTCACCATACTCGCCAACTGACCAAAGATCCCCCCCAACTCCGAGATCGTGCGCTCGATGGCCTCGATGGCCTCGCCACGCTGCTGGATGTACGCGTGCTGCGGCTGCGCCTCCTCCATCATCAGCAGCTGCGCGTCGCCGACCGGATTCAGCGTCAGCAGATCCTGGCCACCATGCGGCGCCGCCGGATTCGCAGGGTTGTACGGCGCCGGACTGCCCCGCGCAGGCGTCGCGTACAGCGGGCTCGCGGACTGCGACGCGCTGGGCGGCAGCGCGTGCGAGCTCACGCTGCTGACGAAGTTCTCGGTGCGCGACCGCGAGGCGCGGATGTTCTGGGTGCGCAGCTCGAGCACGTCTTTGAAGTTCGCCGAGACGTCGGTGAGTTTGCCCTGCAGCAGGAAGACGACGTTCTTGGCGTGCTCGGATTGCTGGGCTGTTGTGGTGGGGGTTTGGGCGCGCGTGAGCGTCTGGAGGGAGGAGATCTGCGAGTTTAAGCTCGAGAGGTCTTGCTTGATGATGTAGGTTAGCTCGTTGATTTCGAGGGGGCGGTCGTCGAAGAGGGTTTTGCGCTTTGCTACTGGGAGGGTGTCAGTTTTCTCGTTCATACCATGCGTGTAGTTCGAAGAAACAAGGGGGCGTACATTGGGCCAGCTTCTCTAGCTTCGCCATCGTCCCCGAGATGCCGCGTCCAATCTCTGCGGCCCGCCGTGCGAACTCAGAGCGCCGCGGCTTCTCGCCGGTCGCGGAGCCATTCTCGGCCTTTTGAGATGTGGTGAGGAGGGATTGTCTTTGTGCGCCGATCTTGCTGGTGTGTCGTTGTTTTTGGACCTGGGTGAGGACGGAGCGGAACTCGGAAGTTCGGTCTTGGATCGAGGAGACGGCCATGATGGCCTGGGCGAGGTCTTGAGTTATGGGAGATGGGGGGAGATGGGCGCTGGGTTGGGAGAACCACCAAGGTGGATATTGGGAGGTGGCCTCAATGAGCCGAGGAGAGGCGTCGTCGCCTGGAGTAATTGTACTTTGTGTAGCTGGAGAGGACGAAGATGACAGATTGCGGGGAGTGGGAGTTTGACTCTTGCTATGATCTTCGTCGCTCTTAGTGTATGTCTTCTGACGCGGCTTTTCCTCGTGTTCTGGTATGCTCTGTGTGTGTATAAGTAGGTAGCTATTCGCAGTTTATTCGCAGTGATGTCTCGATGTCTCCAAAGTGTAAATTTGGCCCGTATGGTTATCCCTGACGGTTACGTCTAGTTACAGTACGTTTAGTTACAACGGGTCGTGGTCGCGACCTTTGTGGCTTAGCTTCACATCAACCGCGAAAGTGAGATTTCCCTTGGCAGAGCCAGCACGTGCATGGCATTCCAAGGTCACCACAGCTAAGAATGCAGGGGCCAGAGGGGCTGGGGGATTATCTACTTACAGTAAGTACCTGTTGGATATGGGGATATGGGCATACGGAGTATTATTCCAAAGCCTGCATTCACGACTAGCAACATTCCCTACATAATACATATACATATACACATATATATACCTATACATCTTCCATCTTTCAAGCACAATAGTTTCTCTTCTCTCCACCTGCACCATCATCGCTCATCGTCACGTTGCTCCTGCGCCATTAGTAGATCGCGATACACGAAAGGCTAGTCTTCCGCCGATCACGTTCCTTACAACACTTGCGCGGCCCTTGACGCAGCTCTCATCAAACATCTCTCGGTGATTGTGCATCGCTCGATACATTTGGACACATCACATCGCGTCGCATCGCATACATGTCGCAACTGGTGAGGGCGTGATCAGGTCTCGTCGAGCCTTTGGGCAGATACACAACAATGTCGAGGCCGTTCCTTGACACGTTTGAGAGCGAGAAGTCGCCTCTGTAAGCTTCTCTAATCATGGACTCGACAACATAGTTGCTAATCACCAAATAGAAACCCTCAACCGGCCGCTCCTTCGACTCCAGTCTCATACCAGGCGAATGTCAACAGGCAGAAGACGAAGAAGTGGGTAGAGGCGAAGTCAGTAGATTACGGCGGCGATGATTGGGGCGACGAGTACGGGGATGAATATCATGATGATGCTCCTCCTCCACCTCTTCCCAAAGTGACCGGCTTCCGACAGCCTGGGCAAGGAATAAATACGGATACTACTAACAAGAAGACCTATGGAGAACTGCCGAGTCTGCCGAGGGAAGCACAAGATAGAAGTGCGACCAACCCGCCACTGCTTCGTAAAAACTCATTCTCGAAAGATGACGAGCGTAGAGCTTTCTCGAGCGGGCCGTCGCATCACCAGCCGGCCAGTTCTGCGAGTACTGCTACAGTTACGCCGACGAGTGCCACAAGTGCGGCTCCCCCGGCTCTGAATATCTCGACCCTGCCGAGTGTGACAGGACTGCGAAAAGCCGTCCCGCCTCCGACTGAGACACAAAGCCCTCCAGTCGAGGCGCATCGCTCTTTCACCGAGTCTGCACGATCCTCTGCTCATACCCTGTCCGATATTCCATCAGTTGGCGGAGATTTCCAAACACAACAACCGTTCTCGCCGTCCGATGTACCATCGCCACTACGAACCCGAGCGTTGTCACCACAAGCAAGAACCGCTTCTCCACTAGGCAGAACAAGTTCGTCCTCCGAAGGAGCAGACTCGCATGCTGGAAGATCGGGTTCCCCAGCGGTACAGCATTTTGCCCCGCGAAAGAGCAGTTTGAGCCAAGCCACCACTCCGGACTTGTCGGAGATTATTCGCCCTCCATCTCAAGAAGTAAGACAAGAAGCACCTGCAGCAAAGCCATGGGCGGCTGCTCCCAGAGCTACCTCACCTGGTGCTGCTGCTCGTGCACCAGCTGCGAAGGCTCTCCCCTTTATACGACCAGCAGATATCTATAAACGTCTCGAGGAGGAACGGCAGAGGGAAAGACAGTCATTGGACTCGAGTCGTCCAAGTATGGATTCCATAATGGGCAGAAATCCTGACAGGGAGACATCGCCGGCACCAGTCCAAGCGGCTATCCCTACCATTTCTGCTCCAGCTGAACATCTAGTCATACGTGGCAGGAGACGATCTGGATCAGATCGCGATGATCTATTAGATTCCGGAAGACGTCTAGCACCAATGCTCGAGCCTGTGCAAGAGAGAAAGAGTGAATATGGTTTCGATGCGATGGCTGCAAAATCACCAGAAGCTGCTTACATGCTTCAACAAGAAATACAGAAGCCTGAATCTCCAGCTCAACAATTTCAGCCTCATAGGCCTGGACCTTCCCAGAACCTTCAGCAATATACATACCCCGTACCTCCTTCGCCTAAACAAAGTAAAGCGGAGCCATTACAACCTCAATATCCACTCTCTGTTGAAGAAAACCGACCGTACTCTATTAGCCCCAAATTGCCAGATCTACAGAGAATGTCTGGGTTTGGCATCGATTTATGGTCCCAGCCGAAACCAGATAATTCCGAGGCTTCCAACACACTTGCAGCTGCATCTCAGCCAAATGAAACACTGGAGCAACATCCTCTTCGGAAGCAGCCGTCACTTGGCTTCACTTCTGTTGTGCACCAGGCTTTTGATAGAAATGATTCTCTGTCTGAAACTCCTTCAGTGGGCCCTGGCGAAGTCAGAAGAACAGATAGTGAAAGCACTACTGCAGGAATCAGTCCAATCATGAGCAGAGTGCCGAGCATCGGACGAGATCGAGGTCTTGAAGGAAGGGAGACTTCAACACCAGCTATTGCTGAAGAGCATGAACCCGATTCTAGAAGAACTTCTGCCAATTTTGCTGTTCAGCAGCCTATACCTAAGCCACTTCCTAAAGATGAGCCTTCTCAAGTCCCGTTCCATTTAGGTCATCGCCGGGATATTAGCACCCCTAGTCCCGGAAACAGTCCAGCTAAGACACCAAATCTGGAGATTGCTGACAAAGCCTATTATGGCGAAGAGGCCCAGGTATCAAAGGATGCGGCTATCATTCCTGAGGCTGAGATTCAAGACCCAAAGACTCTCACAGAGCGAAATGATAGCTTTCGGCCAGTATTGCCTGGTAGTTGGGTTTCATATGTCACGACTGCTAGCGAGGGTCCACCAGCTTCAGAGACCCCATATATGGAGCAATCTGAGACTTTCGGCGGGAATATAATGGTCAATACGCAGAATCAAAAATTTGCCAATGTGGATGATGACATGGATGTCTCTCCTACAAAGGCTCACCGGCCTGCAAATAGTCCTTCGCCGACTCCTGATCCAGTCCTTGCTCCTGTTGGCAATTATTATGTGGCGCCTGTGGCGGATCCTTATTCTGGCGAACTTCAATATCAGCCACAAGAGATCAATCCAAAGACTTCTGAGCCATCTGAAGCTGTGACATCATTTCGGCCTCCTTCTGTCAATGAGAATAGAATCTCAATAGCATCGAGCATCGGACCTGAGGAAGATTTTCCCCCGCCTGTACCTCTTAAGGATAAGAGTGCAGATGGTGTCATTGCTAAGGAGGAACTTGCCGCTCCCGTTCGATCTGCCATACTTCCAACATTGACTACAAACACAAGTCCATTGGATGAGGAGACAGACAAACTTAATAAGGAGATCGTTAGTAGCTTGAGTTCACAGGGAACTTTGTCTGAACCTTCTGCACCTGGCTTTGTAGCTCCACCTATACCCGCAGATGAGACCCATCTTACGTTATCTGCTCCTTCCCCAGGTGCACCTCGAGAAAGTATGTATCTGCCAAGTGAATATGACAATTACTGGGCAGCAACAGAGGAAGAGGAAGCCGAATCGCAACTGCAAAAGCTTCACCAGAGTGAGCCAGTGTCAGCTGCATCTGAGATTAGCCATATGTCTTCTGCTGGACCGATCCCTATCAGCCCTGGACAAGCTGAGGATCTTCCACCAATTCCTCCACTAAGTACTAAGCATCCTTTGGAGGCTTCAGTTGCTTCCATCCCGGCAGTGTTAGAGCATCGTTTTTCATGGGAAATTGGATCAGAGCAGGTGACAACTGAAAACGCAAGCAGCCGAGCATCAACTCCAGCTGCACTTCCTCTTCCTCCAGCACCTGACTCGGCACCTCTGGGTCCTGAACGAGCGTATGCTGAGAACGAACCTAGCAGACTTCATGCAGGCGCTCCTACTCAATCCGATTCTGCCTCGCCTGCGCCTCTTTCCATTCGCAGTGCACCTGTGTCTGATACACAGTCTGACGAGCCATCTCAAGACCATGCGCCAGAAAGCATCGCTGGAACAGCTGCGCTTGCCGCAACTGCTGGCGCAGCAGTAGCTGCTACCACTGCTGCATTCATGCGGTCTGGTTCGTCTGAATCTGATCAAGCTGGAGAGACTGTGCATCGATCTGTCTCCATCAATGAGAAGATTTTAATGGACGGTCAAGATCCTGTAAATGAGAGATCCCCAATGGAAGAGAAAGCAGACCTATCTCCAGTTATTTCCAATCCCGAAGGGTCGGCAAGATCCCCTCCACAAAAGATCGTCTCTATGTTGGATGTTGGCCCATCTCAGCCAACTCTACCTCAAACTGGACCTAGTCAGCCAACTCAGGCTGCGGAAACGCCACAAGTATCTCAGTTAACACAGCCAGCTCATCATAATTATGGACCACGGCCATTGAATCCAACCGAAGTCCCAAAGCCTAAACAATTTAGAGAAATTATGGGATTGGGCAGCGCTGAACAACGTATTAGAGCTTACAACGAGAGTCGCCAACAGTATGCGGCTATGGATTCCGGTCTGGCCGAATGGATTCGTTTGACCAGCACACAACCATATGCACCATCACCACCACCATTCATGCATATCGCTGTCCAAAATGATGCTCATTCGAGATCACAATCAACTTCAAAGCCTGTACAACCACCACCACAGCCATATTACCAGCAATATTTGAATGCAAGCACACCGACAACGCCAGTCGGACCTCCTTCTCGGCAAAGTACTGGCATGCCAACCGGCTCACAAGGATTTAGTTCCGGTGGTGGCATGACAACTCAACATATGCAAGCCAAATCCAAAGAGCTGCTCCATTCTGCAGGTATATTCGGAGGAAAAGCGAGTAAAGCGGGCAGAGGATTGCTAGCGAAGGGAAAGAGCAGATTTTTGGGATCAGGAGACAAGGTAGAATGACCTCTCCTTGATATCAACACTGAGCCGGACCGCGATTGGGCGATGGGGCATCGCATCTTTTTGATTTATGCTTTCATAACACATATTCTATGTTTGAAGATTTGGGAGCGATGATTTCACGACAATGTCTTTATGTTAACCTTACCTTTTTGGGCGATGATTATGGCATTCCTGCTTAGCGGGAGGATTGTATGATTATGGAATGGAGAATGTAGACAGATTTTGGCTCCCATTCAAGTGTTTCCTTGATCGAGGTTTCACCATAAAAACAATTCTGACGTGAAATTATTTATAGGAGAGCCATAAAGTGGCAAATGAAGCAAAGACCAGTTCTTCCGCATCGCCAGCGGTCCCAGACAAGCCAAAATCATCCCGCCGCTCGTCGTGGGCAATTCCCCTTACTTCGCACCATTTCTCGGGACGGCCCGGCTCTGGCGTTGTGGAGACACCTCCGCCATCTGTAGCGCGAAACTCTATTTCTGATGACCAACAACAACGGTTCCACGGTTCCATATCAGGGGAACATACTTCACTGTCGCGAGTGGAAACAAATGACTATTCCTTGCCATTGCCGCCTGGGGTCCATAGCGACGCTCGCGAGGTTGGCGAGGGCTCTTCGTCAACATCAGCTCCTCCAGCTCCTCGCTTTCTTGAGCTTAATCTCCCCCATTCCTCACTTCGAGATGAGAGATGGGGATCTACTAGCGCTTCGATTGAAGATGGAAGTTCGAAAGACAGAACTCGAGAAGGAAGCCCGGCTAGAATGGAAAAAGATGCCGAGCAAGAAAAGGATAAGCTCGGTCCACCTGCACCAATTGAAAAGTATCAGCCTAGTTGGGATCCATTCAATGCTACGCCGATTGCCGAAGAGGAAGGCTTTGGGTGGGATTCTACACCTAGAGGGTTGAGGCATAACGGCCCTACTCTACAGGTTCACAGTGCCGTGGTGGAGCCCTCGAAGAATGAGCAACCTCGCGCGGGAATACTTGACAATGATAAAGGACCAGAAGAGAGGAGGGCGAGTGAAGATTGGGTGATTGTCTCGCCAGATGAGGCGCCTCATCTACCGGGCGCTTTTCCAGAGTCACCTACTGGCCATTTGAAACCTGGAGATACGATGGGCATGAATGAAGTATCAACATTGACAATCCAAGGAAGCAGCAAAGATGAGGCTGCAGCACACATTGAAAGTCGAGATGCCGAGCGAGAACAGCTTTTGGACCTTTCTAAGGAGCGGGAATCCAAACTGGTACATGGGAGTGCAGTCTCGTTTGACGTCTCAAATGACTATAAGCGGCATCTGAATTCCGAGATTCCAAGTTTTAATGCAGCGGACGACGTTCCTATGGACCTTCATCAAGCTGCCGCCGTATCATTTATACAAACTGATAGACAACAACCAAATGATGATGTTCGGCCATATGGCCTGGCAGCAGCTGCCGATATACCACTTCAAGACAAGCCACTTCCATCAGTTACCGAAAGTGCCCGTACTGTCCATCCTGGCTCTGACGATGTGTCCCGAGAAGCTTATGAACATGAGGAACGAAAACAAGAATCTTCGGGTTCTGGATTTGCTCTTCCTCCTATCCGGAGATCAAGTACTTTCGGCTTTGATACACTGGCAAAACGTGCCAAGGAACGATCCAGCACCGGCGATGAAGAGCCTGACGACTCTCATGAGTCCCAAGTGGTCTCGCCAATTCCCCAATCCGATGCAGCTGGACCACGAGATAATCAAACAGCTGTTATGGAAACAGCATTTAGTTCAGCGGCTCCAGCGCGAGTCTCTGTGGAGACTCTTCCATCGAAGAAAGCGTTTGACAGATACTCCTTCCAAGATGAATCGCATATGCCAGAGCAGGAAGTTTTGAGTCGGTCGTCGTTGGTTAATGCTGGTAGCTCGGATTATGATGTCCTTAAGGCTGATGCACCTACTGCGAATTCTTCAGGGCAGTATCCACCGCGCACCCAATACCTTGCTGAACAAGATACGGTCCCTGCACAGAGACCTTTTGTGCCTCCCATCAACACAGGAAGCCAATTTCCAGCACATGAGCAATTCCAAGGCCAGCCGATACAGAATAAATCGATGCCTCCATCTGCGCACCAACGCCACTCATCTTTGGAAGCACAACAGCGTATGCGCTCGCCTTCTAACTCTTCGCAAGGTCGCGGTGTTCCTTTTAATGCTCCAGGTCCTTATCAACAGATGAATCAAGGCCCTTCCGCACCCTTCAGTGCACCAGGTCAATATCAGCGTCCGTCCTTGGAATCTCAACGCTCACGTCCGCCATCTATGAGCGGTGTGTATCAACCTCCAAAGATCACGCCGCAGTACAATGAAAATCGTCCTCCATCATTCATTCGTGCTGGTCCGGCGGGGATTCCTCCCTCCTCTGCCGAAAGATATCCTGAGCTCTTCCAGCCACACCAAGATAAAAACACTCCTATTAATTATACTGGTGACCTTGCCTCAGAGTATCCTATTGCAGAGAAAGGATATATTGCGAGACAACAGGCGATCGAGTATCAGGTTCCTGGTATAGGGCCACCAAGTGATGATCCAAGAAATCCTGACAATAGACAATCCCGCAGGAACTCGGGATTCTTCAAAGAACTAGGTGGTAGATTGTCCAGAGGGTCTTCAAAGGATCGAAGACTATCACACATGGAAGACGATGGCAGCCGCGAGATGAGGGCCCTTCAGTCGAGAGATTCAATTGCAAGCTCGGAGGACATAAGCCTTGACGACCCAGAAAAGACAGGAAAGAGGCACGGCAGAAGGAGCAGTGTCTTTGCAGCATTGAGTCTGACGAGTAGAGGTGTGACGCCTGATATCCCGCCGCAGAGTCGCGAGAGCATGGTCACCCATAGGCCGAACTCGAGAATAGATCTGCTTACGAATCCGCCGCTACCGCATAGCCCTCTCGTGCCGGTTGAGAAGAAGCGGAGTTTCTTTGGCAAAGCCGATAATGTATTGGGGCAAAAGGAATCAAAGAAATTGAGTAGGCAGTCAACGATTGATACGCAGGAGAAATGGAGTGAAAAGCAAGCAGAGAAGCCTGGAAAGGAGAAGAAACATAGGTTCTCGGCCTTGGGCAGTCTTTTCTCTTTTAAAAAGGGAGACAGTGATAAGTACTTGACTGCACAGGTATCTTGGCTACCGAGTGCTTTACCTGGTGTTATGCTGAAAGTCAACAATGAGCAGGAGAAGCAGGCGTTTGAGGAGCAAGAATTGTTGAAGAAAGAGCTTCCAAAGAGGGAGTGGGGTCAATTACTTGCTGAACAAAGCCTGCCGACTAGAGGGCGCGCACATGATGTCCGTACAGGGCCCATCGGTAATTATATGGGAGAATACAACGCAGATCTCATGATCAACCAGCGCATGCAGGCAGAGGCGGCACCTCGTCAGCAAATTCCTGTGCCACTAGGGATGCAGGCACAGGATGCGGGTCGTCTGCCTCAGATCACATCGAATAGAAACCCGCAGGTCATTGAATTGGGGAGACATGCTTCTCTACCACTAAAGGAGCCATCTATGAGACAGCAAGACTTTGAAGAGAGTCTAGAGAAACAGCCGACTTCTCCAGTCACGGGAGTTGGTCCGAATGAGGACGTGCACTACTACATGACACCGCCAACGGAGCCCGTCAATAGGCAGATAGAAGAAGAAGAAGAGTCTTTCGTGACAGCTCCGTCCGGAAGAGGTTCGGCAGCAAAGGTTGATCCGAATGAGGGCGTGCATTACTACATGACATCGTCAACGGAACCCGTCAATAGACAAAGAGAAGAACCAGGGTCCCGCATGAAGGCTGCTCGAAAAGATCCGGCAGCAGAAGCTGGCATGATAGACTCAGATGTGTCGATCTCGCGAAGAAGTGGAGATGTGGGAGCCACGTTGTCATCTAAGGAACCAACTTTGTGGCAAAGTTCTGCAGAAGACTCTCCACAGCAATTATCGACGCTTCCTGGAATGAAATCTAAGATTCAGGTGCCGCTGAACCTGCAGCAACAGCAGATCATGATGGCTCGTCCGCAAGAGAATGTTGGTGGTATCCCGCCGCCTGGCGGGCTGCCTTGGCAGCAGATGCCACCGGCAGGCAATCAACGACAGCCTCCTACATCACAAAAGAGAAATTCGGATGCTCCTCATGGATTTCTTCAGAAGCGTCCCACGTCTGGTTCTCAAAGCAGCAGTATTCAGGCTGAAGGCAAGCCAAAGAAGGGAGGGCTATTCAGTGGGCTTCTTGGTGGGCGTAGGAACTCAGGTTTATCCGAAAAGCAGTCCTCCCGTCCACAAGCTACACCCGTCAAACAACAGCTTCCGCAGGGTCAACCACCTTATCTGCAACAAGGTCAACAAAGTCAACAGTTTGATCCTCTCCAGCAACAACAGCATCAGCTGCCACCTCAAAATAGAGGACCTATACCAGAAGCCTTCCAGCAGCAGCAACTCTATGAAACTCCACCAATTCCAGGTGCATACTCCCTCGTTCGCGGGGAAGGCCAGCTCGCTCCAACAGGCTACGATCCACGCGGCCTGAACCAACAGTACCACCATTCCCAACCGCAACACTTCTCCGACCAGCGCTCCTATGATGAGTATATGCGCCAGCAACAACAGCAGCAACAGTGGCAAGCCGGCCCTTACCAAGGTCATCAATATGCTCCACAACAATACCCACCACAAGGCTTCGCACCCCAACCCTTCCATCCCGGGCAACCGCAACTCTACCAGGACATCCCGTTCGCCCAACCTCCAATCCCGGAATGGAAACGGGACCTCCGCGACACCCCTAACTACACCGGTCCCGGGCCCGGTCCACAAGGTGTGTTCTCTCACCTCTCCGCGCCAGGGACGCCCATGCCCGACACGCCTGAACCACAAGATCCACGTGCGCGTCCATTTCTGCGACTGGATAAGGAGCATCGAGGCAGGTTGAGTATGGAAGACCTGCTTGCACGCTCACCGGCACGCCCACAATTCGGGCAACAGGCTCCATACCAACTGAGTCTGCCAGGAGGCGATGAGGAGGAGTATAGTCCGCATGCAAGAAGAATGCCGAAGAGCAATCCGTTAAGGAAGGACACTGTTCCCCTCCCTGGGTATGCGGGTGCACAGGCAGCATCGCCCACACCGGCGCCGCATCCCTCGGCGTATCCGCTTCCCGACTCCGTCTTCTCACCGATCAACGAGCAGGCGCAGGATTTCCCGCCTCCGCCACCGCCTACATGGCCAGGCGCCAGTACATCATCGCATTCCTACCAGAATCTGACGCCTCCGACGGCCGGGACGCCCGTCGCGGGACACAATGGCTTGGACCGCTCCAACACGGTGACCTCGGATGTCTCGCAGCTGTCCAATGGGAAGGGGCATGGAGACTCCAGTGTGCCGGGCGTCAGTCCGCCGACTACGACCGCGAGTCCGGATATGGTCACCGTGAGGACGGTCAGCTCACCAGCTGTGCCGGTGGCGGGGCAGGAAGAGGATTTGTATGGTGTGTCGCCGCGCTCGACGCCGCAGGGGACGCCGGGGACGACGGCGGCGCAAGAGGTGCGGCCTGGCATTGCGCAGGTGCAGGTGCAGAGAGTGGCTGCACCCACCGAACAGGGCGCGATGTCTCACGGCGCGGTGCAGGCGTCGGGGAGCCAGAAGCCGCTGCCGCGGCTGGCTGTGGATTATTCGGACGAGAAGATCTATGATGATAGCCGCGAGGAGAAGATTGTGGTTGAGGACGCGAATGTGAGGAGGGTGAATGGGGGAGGGGTGGCGGTGGAGGAGGAGGTGCCGAAGATGAGCGCGACGAGTTTTCCGGGGGATGAATGGAGGCCGTGGGGGTATGAGGAGGGGGGGTATGATTGAGGGGACCGGAGGGGGAGGGAGGGGAGGAGGGGGTTGAAATTGTATTTTGCGATGTAATGTATATGGAGAGTCCGCAAAGCGAGAGATTCTGAGATTTTGTGTATTTACAGTTTATACCCTGTAGTTAATCGATATACAGTTTGGAAATGCGTCCTGTTTTGGGGCAGTCCATAGTGGAGGGCTTGTACGTCACAATTAGCTTAAGATACATGTAACCGATTTCCCTTCCTCTCCGATCACCTGTATATGTGACCCATTTCCCTTCCCCTCCCGTCACCTCTTCCTTTCTCCTACCCGGCAAACTGGTACCCGGCAAATTGTCACGATCTAAGCTACCCAGCGAATCGCCCTCCCTAACAAACACCCACCTCAACCGTCGTGAGCTGCCAGCCCTCAGTGCCGTTGCCCACTGCTTGCTGTTTGGCGCGGCTCGTCTGCACAGATTCGGCACTGCATCGACCGGCTCCGGACTGGCGCTGCGCTGCGCCAAACAATGCAGATCTTGGTGGAGAGGCGGGAGCGAGGCTGCATTGCTAACGGGTGTGTGGTCTTGCTGTGGATATTGCCCGTGGGCTTGTTTACAAATTTTGGGGGCGTGGAAGGGGACGAGGGCGTGAGATAGATATTAACAGAGTAGTCCGGTGAGGAAGGTCTATGCCGCGATTCTTCGATGCGGGATTTTGCGGGGTGGATATTGTACATGTACATCTAGATTCATCTATGTATATCCATCCATCTCGGGGTCTGATCCGGACGGCGCATGTGAAACGAGCGAAATCTTCCCTCCCCATTCCATGTCCTCGCGCCTTTTGTCCGCCGCCTATCGAACGCCAAATTCCAAGCCATGCCTTGTAGCCCCCAACTCTGTATACTCAAACACGCCCACCCCCAGAGATATGACGCGAGATGCGCTCACCCTTCAAAAATATCATGCTGCAACTCCACCCCGAACGTATCCTTCGCAATCACCCTCAGCTGCGCCTCCATGTCCGCCTCCATGCCCGTCCCCAAACCCAGCCACTGCCTCACCTTACTGATCCAGAACACGACATCCGTCAGCCACATCGCGAACTCAAACTTCGCATGGCCCCAGCGATTCGCGATCCTCTCCCTCCACTTCAAGTCCGGCGCGTCCACCAGGGCCCTCGACGCCCAATACCCGGTCAGCCGAATGCGATTGACCGGCGACCCCAGGAACTGGTTGTTGCCCTGCACGATGCGCATGTTGCGGCCGATGAAGATGAGCTCGCGCGGCCACTTGCTCTCGTCTGCCAGCACATCGCGGATCCCCTGGAACATGCGCTGCTGCACCTCGTAATGGCGCTCGGCGCTCGTCCTTCCCTCCAGGTCCGTCGTGATCCCGCGCTCCGTGCTCCTGTCCCCGCCCTGGTACGGCCGCATCAGCGTCGCCGACGCGAACAGGTCCGGATGCCGCACCCCCCACTCCAGACTGATGCGCGCCAGCGTCGGATTGTCGAAGGTCAGCAGCGCCTTCCAGAACTCCGCGTACTGCTTGCGGAAGCCGGGAGACATCGGGATGTACAGCCCGTGGTCGATGAGCACCAGCTGCGAGTGGCCGGATGGCAGACGTCGGATGAAGATGTTGCCAGGGTGCGGGTCGCAGTGCACCAGCCCCCAGACGAACATCTGCGCCGAGAACAGGTCGATCATCGTCGTCATGACTTCCTTGAGCGACAGCCCGAGACCGCCGTTGCCGCGCGGCCCGCGCCACGCGTTGCGGTCGGGCTTGAAGGTTGCGGTCTGCGGGCTGTTGCGAAGCTTCTCGACGACGATCTTGCGGTCTGGTGCGTCCAGCGGTGCGCCAGCTACGCCGGGAGATCCCTTTCCGTGCCCGCCTTTCCAGGGCGCCGAGATCCCGTCTTTGTCCCAGAGCCGCACGCCTTCGATCCATTCGGCAGTCATGACGCGCTTGGATGAGAGTTCTTTGTAGACTTCGGGGATGTAGACACGGCCGCGTAGGCGCGGCTCGTTGGCGACGTAGGAGGCCATCTTGATAGAGTTTTCGGCTTCAACCTCGAAGTCGGTTTCGAGGGCGAGTCGGGAGGTGATATATGGGACGAGAGAGTAGAGCGGGAGGTCAAACCAGTAGGTGTAGATCTTCATCATGACCCTGCCATCTCGTCAGCAACTTTGCCTCCAAACTCCTTGCTGTAAATGTAGAAGTCGAAAGGGGAGGAGGGAAGGAGGGAAGGAGCTCACTTAAACGCCCAAAGATCCCAATCCACCTGCTGCGCAATCTCCCTCTTCTGCACCTTAATAGCGATCTCCCTTCCATCCGCCAGCTTCGCCCAATGCACCTGCGCCACGCTCGCCGACGCCCTGGCCGCCTGCTCCATGACTCCCTTCCCCTGCTCGCCCGTAAAGCTGACGCCGAACACCTCCTCGGGGCTCTTCCCGAAATCCTCGCGGATCACCGCCTCCACGTCCCTCCACTCGTTCTGCGGCGCGTCGTCGAACATCCGCGCGAACATCTTCTGGAACTCCGGCGGCATGATCGCGCTCTGCATCGCTATGGCCTGTCTACCGGCCCATCCTCGTCAGCCCCGCCTGCTCCGGCCATCACGTAGCTCCCGCGCACAACCAAGGGCAGGACGTCCTTACCCGATCTTCAAATACAGCCCCCCATTCTCCCTCAACAGCACAAACAACCTCTCCGCGCTCCGCCGATGCAGATCCGCAATGCTGCCCCCGACCCATGGCCTCTCCCTGAAATTGAGCTTATAGTCCAGCGCCACAAACAGGCCGGTCGCGAACGTCCGCGCCGACCGCGTGAGCGAGCTCGCGTAGAACGCGCGGTCGGCGGCGTAGCCCGTCCCCAGCGCCGCCGCGGCGTAGAAGAGCCGCCGCAGCCATCGGATCGTGCGCGGGTACTGCTTCGCCTTCTGCGCCTTGCCCAGGGATTCCGGCGAGGGGGGCACGAAGGGTTGGAACTGCCGGGAGTGGACGAGACGACGGGGGGAGGCGCGGACGCGGAGAGGGGAGAGGGAGGCGCGGATGCATCGGGTGCCCAGTGATGAGGGACACCGCAACATAACTACGAGAAAGGAAGATGCGGAAGGGGGTGGAGAAGGAAGGAGACGTGGGCATGCGACAGATGTTGAGGTTCGAGAGATTTCGAGAGGATCTTAGATAATCAGTGATAGTCCTTATCGTGATGTAGCCCAGAAGTTAACCGTCCATTCATGCGGCCACAAATACCCTTGATTATTGCGAAGTTGAATCAACACATATTTCACATTCCACATAATTTACTATGATTTAATACAGCGCAATAGCATTGTGCAGGTTTAGAAGCGCTGTGGCTATGATATCCATTGCCCTTCTATGTCCTCTTATCACCTTCATCCCCCTCCACTTACCCAACTGCTCAACCGTTTTAACTCATCCTCCCCAAATACCCTCCTCCTATCGAACCAGACACTAGAGCACTTGTATAGACAATACCTGCCCATTAACACTTCCACGACCGTGGTAACGCCGAGCGACCCAAGAATCCTATATCCTCCCCCCCTCAAAGATCGGGATCAGCTACTACAAAACATGAAAAACATGAAGATACTGTGCGGGGGCATGCCACCAAAGAAGAAGCTGCGTGCGCTGGAACAGACTGAAACGAAATATGTACAGGGAAAAGAGGGCTGTGGTATCGAACGAGGCGTATTGAAAAAGACATAGCGCGCAAGAGGATTTCTGACGAGACGATTTGGGACATTTATTTAGAGCTCTCCTCACTGGCGAGGTTGTCGTTCGGATCGATACTGGAAGTAAGTAGAGCGTGAATCAGATATGCGAACGCTGAAAAAGACGCTTTACATTGCATTCCCAGCCTGGTCGTACGCAGATCTAGGCACCATCCCACCCGGTGGTGGCGGACCACGAGGAGCGAAGCGCCCACCTCTCCCCGCAGGTCCTCCTCTAGGTCTACCACCGGGGATTTCAAAATCCGGATTGCTATTCAGAAGAATGTCATTCCTCTGCGGTGGTGGCACCGGCCTTCTCCCTCCAGGAAGCGGCATCGGATTCGGCCCGCCCATACCTGGATTCCACCTTGGGTTTATTCCGCGCTGGCTGACGCTGGTAAAATTACTCCTGTCACTCTCTGCCGGACTCCTCGATCCCGAATGCAGATCTTCGTAGCTGTTACTCACATCCAATCCTGGGATCGGACCACCGTTGCCATTTTGTGGTTGCACGCGGAGGTTCTGGTTTCTTTGCTCTGGGACGGAATTTGCTGAGTAGCCTGGGATGAGGGCAGACGGAACATTGGAGGCTTGTAGTTCGGCTGGCGCCGTTGGTCCCGTGAAGCGAGGGTCGACGTCTTCGTAGTAGTTATCGCCAGACCCTTGGCGGCGATGGCCATTGTCGGTTTGTGCGAGTTCGGCTGGTTGCGTGGAAGGGTTTAGGGGTGAGGAGCGGCCTTGATTCCAGGCTTGGCGGGGTGGGATATATCTGCTTTTGTTAGCTTTGACAAAGAAACAAACCGAAAAGTAGACTTACTCTTCATTGCTGTATTTACTTCCATCGCTGTTGTGCGGAACGTCTTGACGTTGTTGCTGAAGACCCACCATACCAGCCACATCTCCATCGCTATCCCTCAGTGGTCCATACTGGTTGGTGAAGCCTTGAGGTGGGGCGGAAGGACTACGGCTGCCAGTGGTGCCATCCATTTCGATTGCTTGTCCAACTGGAGCACCATCATCAATACCTGCCAAAGGAGGTGGCGATTCAGCCCTTGCAAGACTAGCCGGACGGCCTCCCTGGCCATATGCCACGTAGTTATCGTCCGGCAAAGGCGCTGATCCTGATCGAGGATAATTGGGCTCAGAATGCAGTGAAGATTGGCTTTGGTCATACCCTCCATAACCTCTAGGAGAAGGGTCGCGGTTTGAATAGCCACCACGCCCGTACCCACCTGGATGTCCAGGAGGTGGTCCTCGGCCTCCTCTCATCATTCCACCTGCAGGCATGGGACCCATGCCATTGTCCATACCTCCTCTATTTGGACCAGGTCCATAAGGACCAGGGCCGCCATTTGGTGCGTAGCCACCTCTACCATAACCAGGGGGGCCTCCTCTTCCCCTATAACCACCCGGTGGCCCTCCTCTGCCTCTATATCCACCAGGAGGACCATACTGATTTCGGGGATCTCCGCGCATTCCACTGTATCCTTGTGGCGGAGGAATAACATTGCCATATTGATCTCGTGGAGGTGGTCCACCATTATATCCGCGCGAATTTGGTCCGCCTGGAACCGGTTGTGGAGGTCCACCATATCTCTCGTCAGTTGCAGGATGCGCATTTCCATTAACCGGCGTTGCGTCTCGTGAGCGCTCAGAAGGAGAACGGGAAGTCAAAGGGATTCTTTCTTCGTCGCCGGTCCCAGTAGGTCCATTAGCTCCATCCTTCTGCACCTCAAAGGTAGCAAACGACGGAAGCTTATCTCCACCCGGTCCGGCACTGACTACAGGCGTAATAATGGGAGTAGCAGGCTCAGTTGCTTGCCGAGCATAGAAGTTCTCTCCGTTCATCTCGGCGTTCTCAGCAATCCTGCGCTTCCTAGCCTTCCTGCTAACCAGCGTCCGGCGCATGGCACAAGAGACTATGCCGCTTGCAGCGATGAGAATAGTCGCAGCCAGCACAATATATGATCCCCAGGCCATGTGAGGGACGAATAACAAGACGTCGATGAGAAATGAAAGAAGGGAGAGAATTAAAGTCAGGATGCTGAGGATGAAGACGCCCAACAGGTATCGTGGCGAGTGCGAAGGCGAGTGCATATGCGAGAGGCCGGCGAGGATCAGCATGATCAGGGTGAAGAAGGCCGCGATGGGATGGAAAATAAGAATCGAAGAGAGGGTAGTACGGGTCCCAACGGGCAGGGTGAAGTCTCCATTATTGTCGGCTCCGATGATATCAGCTACGAAAAGGTCAGTACGACTGCGCCAAGTTGAGCAAAGGAATAAGGCTCCAAGATAGCTTGCTCGAAGGAGCCGGCCAGTATTGTAGTCTCAAGATCGACGGCAAATCTTGCAATGGCTGCCACGGCTTCTCAGAATTACGGCGTATACGTACAAGGATCGTATCCAACCTCGAAGTCACTGCACGTATTGCCCTTGCAATATCCAAAGACGCCAAAATTAACGCCATCGAATTGGGCGAGCGGTATCGACTTGACGATGGGGACCGACAGGACGGATATCAGGAGCAGGACGAAAGCCGCCAGCAGCAGTACGGTCAATGGCGTCGCCGGGCGCAACATCTCGAAGGCTCGACGTGTTTATGTCGTTGAAATGCTCAGGCAGATAAGATGGATGCCGTCGGTGGAGCGTGGATAGTCGCAGAAGTCGCAGAATGAAAAGGCGACGCGGAGCACAGCTGACGACAGACAGTGCTCGACTCGAAGACTCGAAGACTCGAAGACTCGAAGACGTGCTCGGGACAAGACGATGCACCGTCGGCGCGGACCGAACGAGTGTGGAGAGTGAGTGGCCTCCTATGATTGTCGCATGAAGAGCGATGTGTATCCGCGATGTTCAGCAAGATAAGGTAGCGTGTGTGAATTGAAAGACCGACGCCAGATCGAGGCTTGGTATGGGAATACGAAGTAGAGTAAATACGAAGAGCAAGGAAAAAGAGTGTTGATGATGGGATGATGCGTCGAGCGTGAGCGTAATCTTGGAAATTGGAGGTGGCAGCCAGCCAGCCCTTCCTTGGTCGAGGGGAGGCAGATTGGCAGGATGCTGGGGCTGGGGCAATTTGGGGGAGTTTGGTACTAAGATTGACTGGCTCCAGTGTATTTTGGCGGGGGTTATCTTAGGGGACAGGGGAATGTCAATCGCTATTTTAGGGGAAAGGGATAAGAGATTTCCAGTCGCTAGGTGTTTAAGCGTGCCACTGTCAGGACTCAGCCACAGGAACTAGAGGAACTAGATATGTACCTATCTATCATATCATGTATCTACATATATATACGTATGTATGTGTATATGTACTATCAGATTCTATCATGTATATGCTCTGTACTCAGTATCACGAATATTCTTGATATTCTTAATATTTTGAATATTTTGAATATATTCAACCACATGAGACTAAGATTAAGATTGAGATTGAGATGGACAACATTACACCCAAACGCAAGGTTCAGTGCAGATGGCTTCTGAATTCAGCGATTTTGGTCGCTGCTTTATGCAGCTGCTGTCCCCGACCTGATCACCTGATCACACCTACTGTCAACTTTCGTTATGCCTCCCAAAATTAGAAGTTCTAACACTGGCAGTCTGGCACCTTTCCGCTCACTCAGCAGCAGCAGCATGTTCTGCTCCCTTTGAGAGCCATTCCACCTAGATATATCTGTCCTCGTGTCACGTGATCCTCGCAGTCACCTCATCCTACCCTCAAGATACAGGGATGCTTTCTATTCCTATCAAACCTTCCTGTAGCCGCCTCTATCCCTATTCCCTTCCGAGATTGATCAGCCTTACCTAGAAGGCTGAACATCACCACTCTTTTTCACATCTTCCTCCTAGACAGCAGAGGTACCGCGACCCAAAGGCCGCTAAACACCGAGCTTACACGTGAGCGTCTCGTTAAGAAAGGCATAGTGAAGAAGAATCATCCCCCTCCACTAAAGACGACATCAACGGACTTAAGAAGAAGTCGATGCAGTAAGGACTGCATCGGCGACAAAAGAGCTGTTGCTAATTGCATATCACATGACATTTCTTGGGGAAGATCGGCTCGAGTTCCTACGACCTGCGACGACAGAAAGCGGATCCTGAGGGCGGCTCTGCGGTGGGGCTGTCAAGTCTCAGCCTCCACAAGATCTAACCATCACATCTCCATCCCCAACACAGTCACGGCAAAACTCACCAGCAGAAATACACAAGAGTAATTAATAGTATCTTCTCATTCTTAAGCTCTACCAATACAGCTAATAAGCCATGTATTCCCCTCTTCTCTCAATCTCTCACACAGATTACATCCCCCCCTCCTTCTCCACATTATTATTTACTCCCCTCTCATCCCCCCCTCTTCTCTCATCATGCATTCCCATCTCTCTATGCGTCCCAAGCAATCGCGGGAAAAAAAGATGCAAACATAAGAAACCGCAAAAAAACTGAGCGATGGTTGGGAATTTAGCCATTCAAAGCTCTGGTATCAGAGGGGCAGCGACGGCGAAATCAGATCTTTGTACAGGGCGGTCGACGATGATGCAGGACAGCGAAACTTGTCTTTTCTTCCCCTCATTTTTCGGGCTGCTTGGTTCGCGGTGGCGCTCGAGGATGCAAGTGCTGTCGACAGTGGGCGTGCGTCGAAGACGAGGCCACACCGTCAAGCAGCTCCCCACCTCCGCCACAGCGGCCATTTAGACCGACTGAGGAGCAGGCTCCGCGACCACGCCGTCGGCTTGGCGGCCCTGGGCACCGTATCCGACGCCTTGCTTCTCGCGGATGAGGATCTGCTCATCGAATGTGCGGATGGCGTGGCCGATGGAGTCTGGGTCGATGGAGCGGTGGCTGAAGAGGATGAAGGCGCCCCAGACGGGCTTGCTGAGGATGTCGAGCACGCCGTAGAAGACCATCTCGCTGTCGGGGGCGATGACGTTGCCGCCCTCAGAAAGACCCCAGCTGACCGGGTACAGGAACCAGAGGAAGACGATCCAGCAGGCGCCGATCACGTAGGTGCGGTTGACGGTGGGGCTGACGGCCTGTGCGTACGTGCGGCCGCCCCAGAGGAGGTTGTAGCTGAGGAGGAAGAGGGCGGCGACGCCGATGACGAAGTAGCCCCATTTGTAGGTGTTGGAGACGACGGAGCCGCCGAGCCAGGTGACGACCATGACTTCAGTCAGGAACCATGTGTATAGGATCGTGGGCCATGAGGCCGCGGCCGTGAAGAGGAGAGCGAGGATGATGAGCTGGCGCGACGTGGGTTAGGGTTTGAAGAGCAAAGATGGACTGCATGGATGGACTTACGGTATTGGTGAGGAACCAGTCAATGAAGCGGGCGTAGAAGATGGAGCGAGTTGTGCCCGCAACTTTGGCGTTTGTGCGGACGAACTCGACCGGCACAGCAGCGTTGCCGAGGTCGGAGGCCAAGGTGAAGTAGGAGACGGACGAGATGAGTGTGATGGCGATGATAATGTAGTGGAAGATGCGGTTGCGGCGCGGTGTCAGGTAGCTCCAGATGATGAAGACGACGGACGAGAACATCATGACCGCCGTGACGGCCCACAGCCAGTCGGAGCCATTTGTGGTGATGTGAATCTCGGCGCTCGGGGGGTTGCTTATCAGAACATCGTTCGATCTCTCGTACAGGAGAGACGGCATTTTGACGATGGTTTTAGGGGTGTCTTTCGATGATTAGGATGTCTTGAGCGTTGGTGTTGAAGGTAGTTTCAGTGTTTTGACGTGTGTTTGATGTTGAAGTTGAAGGTAGTTTCAGTGTCGGATGTTGATTTACGAAGTAGTATTAATAAAGTTACTGGGTTATGACGAATAGCACAGTCAATCAGTAATGAGTAATGGACTGTGAGGCGATGTATGACGGTATGAGACAATGATATATGTGCTATGTGCCGTGTTATGTTCTAATGGTGGTGGTCAAAAGAAGTGGAGACTGATCCTATGGTGTCGATGTTATTGAGGTTGTTGGAATGATGTAAATTCCTGTCCGTTCGAATTGGAGATTGAATATATATAAGATGAGGGCCTCGAGAAAAACTCCTAATGCAGGGAGGGCTACGGGTGGTGTGGCAGGAGCCGGTGGAGGGAAGGGAGGGAGGGAAGAAGTCGGGATGCGGTGTGATGTGATGTGATGTGATGAGAAGTGAGAAATTTCCAGCTTTCAAGCAAGGGTCCCTCATGAATCATCTCATGATCAACGGGAAACATCAGCTGGTAGGTAGGGAGGGAGGGAGTCAGGGAGGGTATCGATGTGGAGATGTGCTCAAAATTTTCTCCCCGTCTTTTCTCAGGTCTCTTCTCAGGTCTCTGTTTGGATGATTCTGACTTGGATGATTCCGACTTGGATCATCGTGACTAGGATCATTATGACTTGGATGCTGCCATGCCATGACTGGGATGTTGTCCTCAAGTTGCCTCATGTTGCCTCAAGTTGCCTCAAGTTGCCTCATGTCGACTCTCGATCGGTAGCCCCATCGGCGATTTGAGCTGGGCTGCTTCTGTCATCATGTCATCATAGTGGGGACCCCGGACTGAGCCTAGGACCGCGGGACGGTCCATGCCACCCACGTGACGCCGCCCAGAGCTGCGAGCCAGCGCGAGCCAGCGCGCCACCGCGCCCGCGACGCCGACACGGACCAGGCCAAGACCCCCCCCCGGCAGCCGGCAGCCGAATGAGCCGTGTGCCACCAAAAGCTTGTTCCCCATATTTCTGCAGAAGAATCACCTTTTTGCTTTTTATTATCATCCCACACGCCACCGACGCTGGCCTAACCTCATTTCGCTATGACATCGACATCCACAGTCGAGACGCCGCCTGGTTGTCCGTGTCACGCCAACCACTGCTCGGCGTCACGCCAATATATTGATTCCCTAATCTGAATCCAGTCTAGACTACACTGTGGCATACAAGAAATGGGGCTCAACCAACTGACTGCCGTCAAGCCCGTTAAGGTTTCATTGTTGTCATCAACCTTAACTGGTAGTCCGAAACAAACAGATTTCTGCCTTGTTCTTAAGGTTACCATAATATATTACAGCAAGTTTCAAGCACCTACCTGCCACCAACATTACCACTATCCTGCAAAACAATAACAAAGAAAATAAAACAAAACAACAAAAATAACAGAAATAACAGAAAACAATCTCGATCCCCTTCCCTCCTCACCACCACCACCACCACCACCACCACGACGGCAACATCGGCACTCAAACACATCTCCTCCTCTCCTCTCGCAGAATTAAATCTCCCCCGGCCTGCACGCCAAGCCCTGCAACCTCTTCACTAACCTCCCCCTCACATGACTTCCCTCCACTCTGGAACTCTCGGCCTCGCACTGAAGCCATACATCACGTCACTCCAACATCACACTCGACCAAATCGACTTATGACCTGTTCCATTTACATCTTACCACTCTTACCTAAAGCACTCGATTTCTTCTCCCTTTCGGTGCCAATCTTCGCGCTAGAAAACCATCGGGGCGAGACAGACGGGATATTCAGAAATTAAAGAGAAAAAGGGAAAAATGGAAAAAAAAGTCGAACCTGGGCTGACGGGACCGGACAGCTTGGACGGTCGCATGGCTGCACGCTTGAAGGCGGCGGAGGCAAACTCAACAATCCCTTGGCTTTGGTACCCGTAACGATCGACTATTCCTTGATGCCAGATATGAAAAGCACGTGATTCGTATTGGCGCTGGGAAATCGTCGAGCTTGGGTGGGAGGGGATGGGAGTGAGGTTGGTGATGGGATGGATGGCTGAGGGGAGTAGGGATGCGTCCTTTGGATGTCGCTCTCTTTTGATCTCCTCTTCTGATCTCTTCTTGTATTGGGCCCCTCCTTACCTCTCTCATCTCGAGAGTCAAAGTCGATCCCCTCCCCCTACATCCTTCTCATTGTCCACATGCTCTTCATGTGATGTCAGCAACCAATACCACTGGTGCTGCCGGTTGACGGCTCGCTCAGCACTCACATCGCATCCAGGAGGGCCGTGGCGTTCATTCGGAATTCGCGGATGGCAGGGGATGAATGGCGATGGGGATGAATGGCGGTGTGGGTGGAAATGAGAATCACGAGTGCGACGAGGTAAGGAGGCAAGAAGGCAAGGTGGTGGTGATCAGCAATGCCGGAGACTGAGAGATTCCTGGTGCTTCTATACAGCATGCACGCGGATCGACGTGTTCAGAGTGGAGGATGAGAGATGAAAAAAGAGAGACAACAGGAAAAATTTGCATACCGTACGTAGGTGGTAGGCGGTGTTGATGATCTCAATGATCTTGACATCAACCCCCACCGAGCTTACGAATCCTCCTTCTCCAACACAGCGTCTCCTCTTCCCCTTTCCACGTTCCTCAAGAATCACAGTTTGTGCATGCGTGCATTCACACGCCCATCAGTCTTCTCAAGCAGATCGTCGAACAACTCTCCTCCCTCCATCTTCAGTAGCCGACCTGGATCCATTCCCCCTCTCCCACTACACGCCATATCACATTCCCCACACGACTCCTCCGTGCAAATCCACATCTCTCCAGCCTCACCTCTGCACTCAATACTGAGAACGTCACCCACCCACCCACCGCACGCGCCTAAGAGGCAGATTCACATCCACGAACTCTGCCACAAGTCGCTCGGCCTTGTGCGCGAATGGTGGAGGGACGTCAGTTAAAGCTATGATAAGGTCATCGGCGGCCAGATCTGGCCGGAATGGCCTTGATTGTGAGGACGGGAAGATGGGTATGATCTTGTGCTTGTGTTGCACATGATGTTATTATGACTGCAATACCGCTTTGAGACGTGGATTCAGGTGTTAAGGAAGAAGATGAAGAGAGGGAAGAAGGAAGAAGAAAGTAAACAGCTGCCTCGACTTCCCGACGGCGTGCTTCGGTCGGTAAGTAAACAAGATGCATGCGCATAAAATGCGTGCGCACTACATAACATCCGTGCGCATAAAATCCGTGCGCATAAAATTTAGCCTTAGATTAGATCTGATCTAATCAGATTATGATAAGATATATAAGATCTATATTATAACCTACCTTTCCTTAGCTTTAACCTGTAATCCCTTTGATACCTTGGAATTTCTTAAAAACAAAGAGTTAATACCATTAATAAACTATATTATATAACAATAAGTCTACTAAAAAGTGTCGTGATGTTATATAAGACATCCCGTGACTAAAACTCAAGAAACTCGTGAGTTTCAAAACACACAACTCGAACTCAACTCCTTTCTTAGCAACTCAAATGAGTTTGAGTTTCTTGAGTTTTCGTGAGAACCCTGGCCGCGGGGAGGATTGGCCATGATTGCTGCGATAGCGGGTAATTGGTATATGACATGAGAAAGCGTACGAAGTGATTTTAGACGAAGAAGGTAAAGAATGAGATTTTAAATTTTTTTTACATTACGAATACTGCACATCGATACGAAGCATACATACATACATATGTACATACATACATATGTACATACATACATAATACATACATATACGCCTTAACGACCTCCCACATCACAATCTCCCATCGCCCAGAACCGCGCCCTCCTTTCTACGAAAAGCCCTCCGCGATATCCTGCCTCGGACACAAAATCTAGCATATCTGGTATTGATCGGACAGCTCGTACTATTATTTTCCTACACCGTGCTCTCCCTCCATATCCTACAAGTGACATACATACATACACACATACGTACAACCCCTCCCCCACAAAACGCCGTCTATGCTCCCAGCCGCCGACACATAAATACAACCCCTTCCACACTACGCAGCCAGACAGGAGATCATTTCCACCTTCGCCCTCGCCGTCTATCATACAATCACAAACTCCACCCGGAATAGGAGAAACGGATCGGGTGCGCACCAGACATCGTCACGCACATCCCCCCAACAGCTCTCCCACACGCCCCACGCTCACGACGGCGTATCGAGCAGCTTGAGGATCACCTCGTACATGCCGAACATGATGGCCGCGCTCGGCACCGTGCGCAGGAGGTGCGGCGTCAGCCCGCCGTACATCGACGCCATGCCCTCCTCCTTCCACACGAGCTTGAAGCACTGCACCAGGCCCGTGTACTTCGGCTTGCCGCCCGCGACCGTCGGCGCTTGGCGCAGACGTGTGCGCACGACCTGTGAGAGCGTCAGCTGCCGTCCGTTCCGACTCGCGAGTACGGAGAGAAGGAGAATGGGGAGAAATAGAAACAGAGACAGAAATAGAAACACACCTCGTGCGGATACGTGATGACCGCCGCGAAAAGCTTCGCGCTCCCCGCGGCGCCCACCCGCCCCGTCCATTCCACCGTCCGATCCCACCAATTCTTCGCCCTCCCACTCCGCACAATGCCCTCCTCCCTCCTCCTCAGATACCCCTTCATCTGCTCGTAGAGCACCCACTGCAGCGTGCTCTCCGTCACGCCCAGGTAGCTCGCGCTCATCCCCTTATACAGCCCCCTGATGCCCTCGTCCCGCACAATCTGCCTCACGCAGTCCCAGCTATTCTTATACCTCCTCGCCTCGACATTCCCCGTCTTCTCCACCGTGCTCTTATCCAGCTGCAGCCTCGTCTTGACCATCCAGATCGGATTCGTCGCCGTCGACGTCACCACCCCGCCGC
>Ga0209512_1000377_pt1 | contig 78225 bp, 96 predicted proteins | sample frozenSSSSmetaG_FD_184142 | JGI IMG/M metagenome (GOLD analysis project Ga0209512, IMG submission 184142) | Glacier valley bacterial and archeal communities from Borup Fiord, Nunavut, Canada, to study Microbial Dark Matter (Phase II) -... | ecosystem: Environmental > Aquatic > Freshwater > Ice >...
GCGGGTCGGTGAGCGTGGACCAGTGGGGGTGGGTTATGAGGGTTACGACGCGGCCGGGGGAGAGGGGGGTGCCGCGGTGGTCTTCGCTGTGGGGGGTGTTAGGGGATGGGGGGATGAGGGAGAGGGGAAGAGGGAGGGTACCTGGCCTGTGGGGTTTGTTAGGATGGAAAGTAGAAAAGGGGGGAGGAGGGGAGACATACTTGCCAGAAGCGGCGGACGTAGCCGGTGATGAAGCCCGGGACGCGGAGGTCTGGGGACGGTCAGGACATATACACATATATATAGATGTATTGGGCGGTCGGGACGGGAAAGGGACGCACCATAATGTGGCGGGGGTTTCCAGATCAGACTCCTATTGCGCGACTGGCTGATCAGCAAGTCTCTCCTCCTCTCCCCAAGTCCAACTCCAATCGAGGAAGAAGGCGTGCAAGAGCACGTACCCATAGCCGAACAGCCAGAATTCCTCAGGCGCGGCTTCGGCGACCCCGTCGTCGCCGTTGGCGGCCGCGTCAGACGCCGCGGGCGAGGGCGGGCGAGGCGATGCCATGTCTGTCGAGATGGTGATGCGCCCGTTGATGCGCGGATGCGGAGGGGGATTGAGGTGGTGAGGCTCTGTGGCTTTGGGGCGGGGAAGGAAGCCGTGGGCCGTGGCGGGTTAGGGGTTTAGGTGTGGATGGTTAGGTGGTTCACGTTGGGACACGAGAAGGAATGTTGTACATATGTACATACTGTAAGCTGCGGGGCGTGGGCGTGGGCCGCGCGTGGCTGTTGGCTGGAGCAAGACGGAAGAACCATGAGATGTATCATAAGATGCATTATATTGGATGCGATGCAGGTATGCGCTGGTGGGCTGAAGCTTGCTATGTATATCACTACTTACCTTGGAGAGCGAGATTTCACTGTGAATGTTTTCCGACAGGGAATTTGATTTGATTACTTTGATTCATCCTCGTCCTGATTGTACAGTCGAGTCGAGTCGAGTCGAGTCGAGTCCAAGCTCCGTCCCACCATTCCCCGCCTGAAACTCGCAGCTCCGCCAAGCTCAGCCTTGTGGACATCCTGAAGCTACATCTCCCAACTTCAATCGCATTCTGAACATTGCCTTGATACCTAATTACCACAGCTCGTGTTGGAATCGCCAGGTCAGCACGAGTATTAAAAGAGTCGACATGGCGTATAACCGCACCTTCAACCCTGATGCGCTGCCTGCGTATGTGTCCTCTCCTCCTCTCCCTTCCAATTTCCACGTTGCGCGCTGGAGCTCCGTGGGATTTCAGCCGCTCTCATATTATGCGCACCAAAGCTTGAAGCTCGAAGCTTGAAGATGAAGATAAGAAGCCAGCTAACACCATCGCCGCGCAGATTCGCAGAGCCAGAACGAGTGCGCTCATCCCCTCCACCGCATCCTCGCTCTCCTCCCCGCGCCTCGCACCCCTCACTCCCCACCACCATACTAACACACCCGCAGAAACAGCCCTCCGCACCCGCCAAATCCTCCTCCCCAACAACCACCTACCCGCCACGCCACGCGACCCACTCGCCCGCCTCCCACTACGACAAGCCCGCGCCCGCGCTCCCGCGCCAGGAGCGCCGCGACGAGTACCACGGCGGGTCGTCCAGCAGCAGCCGCCCGATCCCCGCGAGCCTAGGCGGACGCGACGAGCGACGCGGCACGCCGGTGAGCCAGCCCAGCGGGAACTACGCGTACGGACAGAGCCCGCCCGGCGCGGGGAAGAGCGGAGGGGGAGGGGGTGGGGGACGGTATGAGGGCAGGGGAGGGAGGGGGGAGCCGAGTCGTGGGCCGGCGAGCCCGCCGTTGTCGGCCGAGGATGCGAATCTGTTGCCGCTGTTCAGGGCGGTGGATAAAGATGGTACGTTCCGCCCGCTGCGATTGATCACGCCAATGATGCACGACTACGCAGACAGCCTTGGGGTCGGAGGGGAGTAAGAGGAAGTGGGAGAAGGAGAGGGCACATGGGCTAACGCGCAACACAACAGGATCCGGGCAGCTCTCCGAGGCCGAGCTCTCGGCGGCCCTGGTGAACGGCGACTGGACGGCCTTCGACTCGCACACCGTGACGCTGATGATCCGGATGTTCGACACGTCGCGCAGCGGCACGATCTCCTTCCCCGAGTTCTGCGGGCTGTGGTCGTTCCTGGCCTCCTGGCGCACGCTCTTCGACCGCTTCGACGCCGACCGCTCGGGCAACATCAGCCTGGACGAGTTCACGGCCGCGCTCGTGGCCTTTGGGTACAGGCTCACCGACCACTTTGTGGCGTTTCTGTTCAGGGCCTTTGATAAGGGGAAGAAGGGCAGTCTGTCATTTGATTTGCTTGTGCAGGCGTGCATCAGTCTGAAGAGGATGACGGATGCGTTTAAGCGGTATGATGACGATAGGGACGGCTTTGTGACGCTGAGCTTTGAGCAGTTCTTGGAGGAGGTGTTGAGGCAGCGTTAGGGGCGGGAGGCCAAGGGGATGGGACAGGGAAGGGATGAGACAGGGCAAAAGGACGTCAGTGAGTGAGTGAGCGAGCGAGCGAGGAGGAGGCTTGAATATTGCTCGAATATCGGTTGATGCGCGCTGTGCGGTTTTCTCATGTCTCTGTTTTTTTTGTTGGATTGCAGCATTGGTAGATGAATTGATACCCCCATCTTCCTCCAATATAGGAATCCTTCCTTCTCCCCCCCTTTCTTCCTTCTTCCTCCCTTTTTCCTTCTCTCTTCCTTCCTTCCAGAAGAGCTGTTTGTCATTGAGATAAAGAGAGAGTGTAAGAGGCACACGCTCCACCGATTGAGCCATCCAGGCCTGTGTTGTTGATTGTTGACAGGATATTCATCTTATTCATTTTATTTTCATTCTTCTGTCAAAATTCATATTACAAGACATACTATGCGGGTAATGCGGATATCAACGGCTTATATTTATAGGTACCTAGGTACCTATGATCAAGGCTGGCGCTAGGCGCAAATGAGGCAGCTGCATCATGTGGGCGGATAAGGCTTGCGATAAGACCCCTCCATAAATATTATTGTCCCCGCCGATCTCCGATCTTGCTCCGTGTGAAACTACACAACATCAATATCAACATCAACAACGTCCGACATCACACAACTTCCGACATCACACTGAGCAACCATGGCTCCTCCAATTGCTCTTGATGCCGAGGGTGTTACAGTTGTCGAGTCTGTTGTCTTCCCTGACCCATTGACTGTCAACAATGTCTCTCAGCATCGAGCCAAGTCCTCGAAGCTCACCGCCGGCGTTGCGGCCTGGACCAGCAGTGATCTGTTTAGGACCAAGGTCTGTTATGGAGTTGTCCAATTCACCTTCGAACTCGGTTTCTTATGCTGACTGGTGTAGGGACATGGCAAGCCAGCCAAGCGTTTTGATCGTGAGTTGTTGCCTTTTCAAATTCATCTTCATATCACATACTGACTCACAACAGACTTGCTCAGCACCGAAAGCAAGGCACGCGGCACTTCGTCTCTGAAGGGAGCGATAAAGTACCTCCAGACACCAGGTATCATATCCCTTGGAGGCGGTCTGCCATGCAGCGAGTACTTCCCTATTCAAGACATCTCCATGACAGTCCCGACTGCCCCGAAGTTCACTGAGCAGGACACAAAGGAGTGCGGCACCGTTGTCAAGGCTGGAAAGTACGACGCCTCGCAAGGCGATGGAACCTACGATCTCTCCATCTGTCTCAACTACGGTCAGGGAACTGGCTCTGCCCAGTTGCTCCGCTTCGTCGTCGAGCACACCGAGATCGTCAATAACCCGCCATACAAGGATTGGCAATGCGCACTCACGGTCGGAAGCACCAACGCCCTCGAGCAAGCCTACCGCATGTTCACCGAGCGCGGCGACTACATCCTCGCTGAGGAATACACCTTCGCGAGCGCCGTCGAGACCGCTCTGCCACTGGGCTGCAAGTTCCTGGGAATCAAGATGGACTCCGAGGGCTTGGTCCCAGAGGACATGGACAACATCCTCAGCAACTGGGACGTCGAGGCCCGCGGCGCACGCAAGCCACACCTTCTGTACACCGTCCCCACCGGTCAGAATCCCAGCGGCGCAACCCAGGGCAGCGAACGTCGCAAGGCCCTCTACAAAGTGTGCCAGAAGCACGACGTCTTCATCGTCGAAGACGAGCCCTACTACTTCCTCCAGATGCAGCCGTACACTGGCCCCAACGCCGCCGCCGTGCCCCCACCAGCCAACAACCAGGAGTTCCTGCGCCAGCTGGTGCCATCGCTGCTCAGCATGGATGTCGACGGGCGCGTCATGCGCCTCGACTCCTTCAGCAAGGTCATCGCACCCGGCACTCGCGTCGGCTGGATCACGGCCAGCGAGCAGGTCGTCGAGCGCTTCGTGCGCCACAACGAGGTCAGCTGCCAGAACCCGAGCGGTATCAGCCAGCTTCTTCTCTATAAGTTGCTCGATGAGACGTGGGGCCATGACGGCTATCTGAGCTGGCTGGTGCACATGCGCCTTGAGTACACCAAGCGCCGTGACGCCATCCTCGCCGCCTGTGAGAAGTTCTTGCCCAAGGACCTGGTGAAGTGGAACCCGCCAGCTGCGGGCATGTTCGTGAGTTCCCCCTGCCTCTACTCCCTCCCCATGACCTCGTAAGCTGACCTCACCCAGCTCTGGCTCGAGGTCGATGTCACCCAGCACCCCTCGGCGGGCACCAAATCCGTCGTCGCCCTCGAAGACGAGATCTTCCTCGCCTGTGTCGGCCAGGGCGTGCTGGTTAGCAAGGGCAGCTGGTTCCTGGGCGACAAGAGCGCGACGCCGACTCAACTGTTCTTCCGGGCCACATTTGCGGCCGCGACGAGCGAGAAGATGGCTGTTGCTATTGAGCGCTTTGGGGAGGCTATTAGGGGTGCCTTTGCCGTTGAGGCCTAGGCATAAATCCTTGGGGAAATCGACATCAAGACCTTGGAATAATCGTCGGGCTTTGGATGGCGAAGTTGGTTTGTCAAATGAACTTGGATGCATCGCGTGGCATTAGATGAGCATGTGCATAGAGGACCATTCGTTGGAGGGTCTTATGGGACTGGACTGGAGGTACATATGAGCGACCGCATTTCAGGGCAAAATGGCAGTGGGCGTTTAGGACATTGCGACGATCTGAGCTGAGCAGCGATCGGACGGGGGTTGCGTTTGCATCTGCATTGTGCCTTTACTTTAGTATGCAGCAGCACCGCAGCAACAAAAGCAGAAAAAGAAATGAGAAACCTTGCATTAGCCGTCGTTTCTGGGAACATCTGACATCCGATCGTGAAATAGGTCTCGCACTAGTGGGGTCTGTAGGCGTGGGCGGAGCTGAGGTGACGTGCAAGATTCGATTCCGGCGGTGAATAACGACTCTGAAGGGACCTCGATGGGGCACCAGGTAGGCAAGATCCGACTTCAGCAACTCGCGATATGATGTGTGCGAGCGAGCGAGCCGGGGTCAGCCAATGGGCATGGAGCGGCTGGCTGGCGGGCCTCTGCGGTGGGGGACCGAGGAGAGACACGAAGGGGATGCGTAGGCGTTGTATCTTTCATGTCTTCTTCGTCATCATTGCTGCGACTTTGTGCAGGGGGTTTGAATGAGCATTCATGCATCCGTTAGATTATATTAGATCGAATCGCGCTGTTAAGTTTCATCCGCTTCGCCAGTCCCTGTATTTCTCATCCCTGACCTTCAGCATCTGTCTCTCTCTCTCTCTTCCGAGATAATCTTCCACTTCCCATGTTCGGCCGTTTGGTTTCCAGAGACGATTCTCGTCGTGCTGAGTTCCAGCCCGCTGGGGGTTCACTAGGTTAGTTGAGGAGTGCGGAATAAGAGACTATGGGAAAGGGCGAGGGCCAAGTGGGCAGAGTATCAACGAAAATGAGCAGAAGGAGAAATAGAAACTCGAAGAAAGCAAGGAAGACAGGGACGAACTCGAGATAGTGGAAGGAAAAGACATTAAGGGAAAAACAAGAAAAGTAAAGAGATGTTCGAGGGACTCAGAAGGTTGATCTCAATTCACCTTTTCCTCTATCATTTCTCCTTTTTATCCTCTGGCCTTTTCCTCCAGCTTCCATTCTCTAAACACAAAGTCAACTTCGCTCAACTACCTTTCGAAAACATCAACCAAGAACCTTAAACCACCTTACAACACTGATATATCAGCATTGCCAACACGTCAACAAGACATAAAATCATCGAATCAAGCTCACCAGTCCAGAATACAACTTTTTCCGCCTTGAATACAACCTTTCGAACCTTTCCTAAGCTTTACTCGTTCACCAAACACGATATATATGCTTAAGACAAATTCATCGAAAACGCAAATACAAAGTGGTCAAATTCACACCCAGAATCACAACACCTCTTTCTATAGGCTACAGAGCTATGACTATCATCCAAGGGCTGTCATTGCCATTACCAGATCTTCAGATGCACAATACTCGCGAGGAGTACATCAACACCATCACCACCATCGCCAACCACACTATTGGCACAACGAACATCAAAGTCTCCACCGCCTTCCCAACGGCGGCGCCCACGCTCTTAAGAAAAGTCTTGGACGAGGTCAAGAAGACAAGTGAGCGAGCAACTGCCGAAAGAAATCGGCACGAGGAGGCACTTTTGGCCATCGCGGCTCCACTCCTTAAGCCAATGGCATATGGGGTGACAATATTCTTTTTCTTTTTGGTTTTGTGCTTGTTTTGCGGCATTGGGCCGGCGGCAGCCTTCGCTGCTGGCGCTGGAGCCTTTGCCGCCTACACCTCGGCAGCCTCTTCGACCTCCTAAGTTGTCTCGTCGGCTGCGACGACAACGACAACAGTCATGCCGTCTTCCTTCACGAATTAAAGATAGGAAAGAAAATGTGAGTATACCTTTATCTAACTTTAAAACAACAGAACTAACATACATAGGTGGATGGGGGTATGATTTAGGCGGAAAGGGGGGAGTATTCTTGGAGGGAGGAGGAGGGGGGATTATTGCTTGGAGGAGGGAGAGAGGGGACGAATGGCGTATTTTTTAGGGGGCGCAAGGGGGGATTGGGGGAGTTATTTGTAGGAAGGAGGGGAGTGGAGCTACGTGACGAGGTTTCACAGCAAAAATAAATCGAATTCTTAGATTTGAACATGGATCCGGTGATGCTGCGACACCCATTTCGCAATCGGGTGTCAGATGTTTCCGATGAAAGCTCTGGCAAAGACGAAGCCATTTTTCACCAGGCAGTGTTAAATCAAGTCGTGAGGCCATTGCAAGATGATTTGCAAAGCTTCTTAGGCACAAGAGCTGTGTGAGCAAAGCAACTCTCGTTGCGGAAGAGATGGTGCATTTTTGCGTTAAGAGTCGCGATCTCTGTGCGCAACCTGAGAGTTGCGATTAAGGATACAAAAAAAAAATGCAACAGGAAATAAGAGGAATTGAACAGTTGAAAGCACTTTCAATGCGAAGGAATGGAAACGAGAAATTCGACAGAGATTCCCAGCAAATACACTACATTTACGCCGTTATTTGTGCAGCAGCAGCAGCAGCAGCACCAATAGGTATCAGTCTATCACATTTCTTTATCTCAACGCTTCGACCATTCTACACAAGTTCGTCATACATAACATGGTCTTCAAGAAAACAATTATTTGAGTCAATATGGTATTGTATCCTTGTTGAACTCCGGGCATTTCGCCCATCCGTTACCCCTATTCAGGGGGCCCGGGTCACGTGCCCAGGGCGGATGGATGAGATCAAGATTCTGAACAGAGTCTTCACCAAATGCCAAGACCAGTAGCCGCCCTATTCTATGGGCATATATATATATATATATTATTAGACTAGATAGATTTAATATACATGCTTTTATCAATTGATCTTCCGTGCCCACCATACTATTAAGTATAGTGTTTCATAATCCTAAAATCAGACATTATTTGAGTCAACATGGTATTATATCCTAAATTCAGATGCACGCCCATTACGCCAAAGACCATCCCAACCAAGTACAGCCTCAATCACGAGAAAATAATCTGACTCGGGCCCGCCAATGTCTTCCCCACCAACGCCTCGTATAAATATACTTTAATTAAGAAAAAATACTTTTATTTTATTACTTTACTTATTTCGAACGACACACGGACTAGCGACAGAATCTAATGTGCGTGGCTATCATATATCATATTCTTATCCCGCTTATCGTAAATATATTTTGACGCCGGTGTCGGAATATATTGGTCGTCCTCCTTACCCCGAAGCCACTCTTCCAACGCCTTCACAGGGTATCCGGGCTTGTTCATTGTGTCTTCTCATACACAGTCGCGAGATCCCTCATTCATTCATGGGCTTTCGCGCCTCGACACCACAGAACAAGAAAGCCACATAAAAGGCCCCCGATGGGCTCTCAATCTCAGTTGCTTCCGTCCCCCGTGAGGTACGGCCTTTCTGCCGCCGCCGGGTTCCTCGCATTCGGCCTGCTACAGAAGCTGTTCGCGATAAGAAAAGCCTCAGGGCCGGAGCCCGTCCGTTCGCCTCGGCGGGACATCTCCAGCGGTCTCTCGCAGGAGGAGCTTGACCGCCTTCCGTATCCGCCAGATGTCTTTCCCGGCGGCCGTGATGTGGAGACCCCGTATGGCTCTATCAGGGTTTTCGAATGGGGCCCTGAGGAGGGGAGGAAGGTCCTTCTGGTGCACGGGATTAGTACGCCGACGATGTCTCTCGGTGGGTTGGCGGAGGAGTTGGCGGAGAAAGGCTGCAGAGTTATGCTTTTTGGTAAGATGCATTTCACATATAATAATTCCACTTGGTGAGGTATTGGCTTGCTCATGGATGATGGGAGTGAGGTCTTTGATGCCTTTTTTTTTTTTTTTTTTGGGAGACTCTCTCATAGTCTGTGTTTCTCCTGCTTCTGAATTCTATCTTCTTTTAAAATCAATTCTTCATGTACCACATGCAAGCTAGCTCACAGCATGAATAGACCTCTTCGGTCGTGGGTACTCTGATACACCCGTCGACGTGCCGCATGACCTCCGCCTCTACATCACTCAGATCTTATTGGTCGTTTCATCTTCCCCGTTACCATGGACTGGGGAACCCGGGTTCCATCTGGTGGGATACTCGTTCGGCGGCGGGGTCGGGATGTCCTTCACCCGCTACCTGCCTCATCTTGTTCAGTCTCTGACTCTCATAACTCCTGGCGGACTCATCCGACCCTACCATGTAGGGTGGCAGAGCAAAGTGCTCTACTCTGAAGGATTCCTACCCGAATTTCTGCTCGAGTATCTAGTAAAACGGCGCCTTGAGACTCCGTCTCCCACTAAGGCAAATGATACGGATGTCGGCGTCATCGGTGCGAGTGCAGAGCTGCCGAAGGTCGAGAGAAGGAAACACGCTGGTAACAGTGATGCGAGTGGGGGCGATGGGTACGACAATGCACGTCTCTTAAAGCGCCACCCACATATCAGTGTAGGATCCGCGGTCTCGTGGCAGATTTCTGACCACATCGGCTTTATCCCTGCCTTCATGAGCAGCTTCCGCTACGGTCCTATCTACAACCAACATGCCGTGTGGGCCATTGTTGGCTCTCGCTTGTCTGAGCAGAAGCTTCATCCGGCGGACAAAACCACGGCAAAGCGAGGCCTGCTTAAGAGTAAAGTTCTTATGATACTCGGCGCCACAGATCCTGTTATTGTCGCGGAGGAAGTTATTGAGGATGCGAAGTCGGTGCTAGGAGAGGGGAATGTAGAGATTGCGGTGCTTGATGCCGGTCATGAAGTACCGATAACGAAAAGTGCGGAGGTAGCGGAAGTCATATGGCAGTTTTGGACATGTGAGGAGTAGACAGCACAAATCGTACTAATATCCACAACTGTTTCTAAGGTCGAGGAGTCCATTTGTCAGAAATGGCCAGCAGCATCACCGGATCCATAGTCGAATGTAAGAATTCGATTTGCTTTTACTATAATATCTCATCATGTAGCTCCTTAGCTCCTCTACTACATGTTTAATGTCATAGAAATCCTATAATATGCCTATGCAACTTGTATTCCGCACCATGTTTGTTCCAACACGATTCCTCACACGAATGTCATGTGATATAAAAAGGGGGTCACATGATTTAGCAACAGGAACAGCAGGAACAAGACGAACAGTTGGCAGGCAGACCACAGCACAGCCTACTTCTTCTCAATCTCCAAGGTCCGCGTTCCCTTATCATCTTCGCCATCTCCGGCCTCCACATCCACAGCATCCAACCCCTTCACCGTATTCACCACATCCTCACCCGCCACATGCGCCAACTCAAAGTGCCGCCCTCTCCTCTCCGGCCCCACCGCCACCGTCGCCACAATCCCCATCGCAATAATCGCCGTCGCAATACCCATCACGGGCCCATACGCCGGCGCATCCCTGCCCCGAATATCCGTAATGCTGATCTTCTCGGCCAGCGCGTTCACGATCTGCGCCGACGGGCTCGAGATCATGTTCCCGATCTGGTATGTGACGCCGGGGAAGGACGAGCGGAAGGCGGGCGGCGAGAGCTCGTTGAGGTGGATTGGGATCACGCCCCATGCACCTTGGACGAAGAATTGCATGAAGAACCCGGAGGCGGAGAGGTTGGCCTCGCCGTTGGGGAGGATCCAGGCCGGAATCATGAGGGCGGAGAAGAGGGCGGCGATGATGATGGTGCGTCGGCGGCCGACGAATTGTGAGAGGTAGCCGATGATCGTGCCGCCAGTGCATGCTGCAGATTAAGTTAGATATGGCTACGTTGCTTGGGAAGGAAAGACCGAGACGACGAAAACGGGCACATACCTCCGACTTTCATAATGATAGAGGCACGGGATGCGGCTGAATTGTTCAGGGCTTTGCCCGTAAGCATAAAGGTCGTGTAGCTGTCTTGAGAGGTGTGAGAGTAGAAGTTAAACCAGGTCCTAGGTATAAATCAGCCCTCTGCCTCGAACAACAAACACGCAAGATATAGAGTCTTACATGAGCAAGATGCAATACACAACCATCTTCCACTCTTTCGCCATCATGGTCTTCGTCTCGAGCCAAAACGCAGAGGCAGTGACATGCTTATGGCCCGCCTTTTTGGCCTCGATAAACTGCTTCGATTCTGGGAAGAAGATGCGGAGGATGCCGGCGGCGAAGGAGAGCCCCGCGCCGATCCAGAAGACCGTCTTCCAGGAGTCGGTCTTGCCGCCGACGCCAAGGTTGGCGCACGCCGCGAGCACGTAGCCGATCGAATAACCCTGTTGCAGGATTCCGGACATGAGGCCGCGCGCATCCACGGGGCAGTTCTCCAGCGCCATGGCGATGGCACTGCCGTATACGCCGCCCATGAAGAGGCCGAAGAGAGAACGGACGGCGAGGAATTGGCCAAAGGTCTTTGCGTATATCGTGGCGATCTGGAGGAGGCCGAGAATCATCATCTAAGAGGGGTCAGCGCATTCTGGCAAATCACAGGTAAGATGTCGAAGAAGCAGATCAACAGGTTTTGGTGCGAGAACAGAGAAGATTGGATTTTTACATTTACTACCAATGGCCACTTCCTGCCCCAGCGATCTGCACACAGTCCAAAGAAGGCAGCTCCGACTTTGATAAGAGTCAGTATCCAATCCCCAGTCAAATTTAGGGACATAGGCAGACAAACCACTACGCAGGAGAAGCGTCAACGTAATAGCCGTGGTAATATTCGTCTTGGACTGGTGATAATACGCCGCAAGCTTGACAGTCTGGATGGAAAGGGCGTGGAAATCGAAAGCATCGGCGATCCACGAGAACAGGCCCACGAGAAAGAATGCCCAGTCGTGGAGACTCAGCTGCGCGAAGAGCGTGAAGGGGTTTTGTATCGGAGGCGGCGTCTGCCACTCATAACGAGCCTCGCCATACTCGTTGACAATCTCAGTGCGTTGCTTCCAGATGAATAGATCCGAGAAGGCCTGTTTGGCAGTCGGCCAAATCCCACGAGGGATCGGCTCAGCGGGCTCACCGTGGGTTTCCGACATTGCGAAAAGTATTGAAGTGAATATCGCGTGGCCTGAAGCAGGAAAGCTGAAGAGCAGTACCATAGCGCGGGTAGGGAATGTCTTCTACTATATAGAAGGTACAATACCACCAACAGCACACCTTCCCCGCCTCGACATCCCCGCCTCGAGATCCCCGTCTTCAGTTTTGCACCTCGCTCCTTCCTGAATGGGTCTGTTTTTCCACCAAAGACGAGGAGGGCTAGTAGAGGCAGATCAAGGGCCGAGGGGGAAAACGAAGTCGCACTGCCAAGCTCTCAGATGAGATAGAGGGCATGGCATGGCGTGACATGGCGAAGATGCCATGGGCAGCCTCCCGCAGCGCATGCTCACGTTGATGCATAGGTGCACCATTACACGGCCGACAATGTTTGTAATTGGCGTCGTCTCCTTGCCTAGCCACTGAGCGGCGGAATGGAGCGGACTGATGAAAACACAGAGAGAGAGAGAGAGAGAGAGACGAGCGCACAGCGCACCTACCGCTGTCGCCCAAGGGATCTGCATACTCGGTAATCCTTGAGACGTGAATGCCGGTGTCTGGATGAGGACAGTCGTTGGTCGTTGGCCAAGACGACCAAGACGACCAAGACGACCGAGAGGCTTGGCAAGAGCCTTGGTCACATTGTGTATATTAACGGTCAGCCACATAGATCTTGATTCCACTTCTGTGCTTGGCCGTGAATGATGAAGGCGCTTATGGGGAACGGGGAAGGGCGCGTGTGACAGCTGGGCTGCCAGCATAGGTATGTATGCCTATGGACTCTACATATACATATGTACTCTGCTCAATTCTACGCCGGAGACTTGTACATAGGTAGGTAGGTAGGTACCAAAGTGCCAAAGTTGGAGAATGCGGTTGTTGGAGACTGCGGAGTTAGTGGAGAGGTGTACATAAAGGTATGTGATCTACAAACCCATGAGAGAAGTCTTTACTCTTTAACGCTTTGACATACAGGCGGCATAGCTCTAGCTCCTCCAACGGGCCCCTAACGCCAGCATAGGTAGATAGGTAGCAAGACGACCAGTCTGTCTTGTAAGTTGTCCTACAGGCCACTCCGTACCTATTTACGCATCACCACAGTAACATCCACAGATGCAATGCATAGGGGGCAAGACTTTACATAGTAGCCATGCCCGTGAGACTGAGGCCCCTGCCAAAAAACCTGCGAGGAGCCATATCGTCACATGTCATCACATCGTGGATGGTAGTGCCATGCACAGTATTCCTTGCCAGGTCAGGGGGGAGCAGTCGGCGACCCCGCGTCTCTTATAACCCGGCATCATGTGTACTTCACATGCGTCTTTGTCATGGGATCGCGGTGGCACTTACAGATACTCTTCTTTCTCCACTATCTCACTATCTCACTGCTTCGGCTATCCCAAATTGGCTGCCGGACGAACGGTAGGTGGTCCATGAGATAATGAGATAACCATATGAGACAAGATGCGCGGCGATCGCTACACGAGCTAGATATTATAAAGCTGGATTTATATACTAAGAAGAATCTAAATAGTATAACATTACTCTACTAATGAAAAGGTTAAATGCTATGTGAAAAACAAATTTAATAATATACATAATTTATTGTTTATTTAGTTTATAACTTATAACATCTTATAAATGTACAGTACTCTTCATCACTCAGTCTTTTAAACCTCATATTATCCGCCTCGAAAAAATCGCTGCGGACCACATCCACTTCTAGTCCATGTGCACATTTCCATGTTAAGTGAGTTTAACTATCGTTTTAAAGCCTAAAGTTTCTATAGCTTTCTTATATACACTTTCTCTTGTGCGAGTTAAATCTAAATGGGTTTTATTTAGAGTTTAGGCTAACAATAAGTAGCTTTCTCAACTATGATGATATATAAGAATGACAATGATCACCGTTCCCACTTCTGCTTCTGCTTCCGCTCCCGTTCTTGTGGTCCCGCACGTCATTGCCGCTGAAGCTAAAGCCCGTCGTCGTTGCCGTTGCCATCGCCGTTGCCGTCGCGACGAAAATGCATATGAGAAATGAGGATGAGATCGCGGCAAATGCCACGAACAACTACGTGTCCCCGACCGCCTCCCCGACCGCGCAGCCCTCCACCGCCATCGACAGCATCCCAAAGGACCTGGGCCACTCGTCAGACGCCATGTCGATGACATCCCTCGACTGTTGCTGCCAAGCCTACAACAGCCAACTCGAGCGACGGCTGGCCGAAGCAGAGAGACTGGTGACTGAACTGTTGGACGCGCTCCACAGACGCGCAGCAGAAGATACTGGGAGGAGGGAAGCCGACGAGCGAAAGACCGCCGAAGAGAACCGGCACCGGGAGGTCACCTGCCAGCATTTTCTATTGCCACTTCTCCGGCCGCTCGTATACGGGCTCGCGATCGCGGTCGTAGTGTGGGTTGGGCTAGCTGCATCAACGTGGCGGTAGCCTTCGCTGCTCTCGCTGCAGCTTTCTGAGCCTGCCAACCAATTGCGGCGTCGGGAGCCTCTCGCGGCTGCTGCTGTTGCTTCGTCGTCTGCCGCCCCGTTTTAGGCGTGGCTGAAATATAATGTTAGTATAGCTTCACTCCAACTTAAAACAACAGACTAACATGCATAAGTATGGACGGGGGTATTTTTTGGGGGGCGCAAGGAGGGTTATTTGTTGGAGGGAGGGAGAGGGGGTATGGTTTAGAAGTAGGCAAAAAACGCATTTTGAATTTCAGAATTGCGGCTGCACAATCATGAGTAGTTGTTTGAATGCATGTCCACATACAGAAATATATTGTATCCAGCGAGCGTGCCAAATCACGCGTACCTAGCTCCTGCTAAAACTCCTGGTTCGTCCGCATCATCACCCAGCAGGCCAGCCCCCTCTTCCCCATCATTTACCAGGGAGATCTCCAGGCCATCTTCAACCTCGATCAAGGCGCCGATCCGGCCCGCTGCCTCTCTGCCCCTATCCACGTCGACCCAGCAGATCACGGCGCCTGGGGCAGTGATTAACGCGCTCAGGAACCAGAAGGCTGGTCTGATGCTGCCGGTGTAATCCACAATCACGCCAACGATCGCCGGGCCAAAGATACTGCTGCCCTTATCCGTGATAGCGTAGAGGGCGTAGAACGCGGCCTCATATCCCGGCGGGATCAGCTCGCCGTACAGACTGCGGCAGTACGAGGAGAGGCCGCCGAGGATGAAGCCGTAGAGGAAGCCGAGCGGGTACATCTCCCAGGGACTCGTGAGCGTGGAGAGGAAGGGGACGTAGTCGAGGAGGCCGTAGAGCGGGATCAGGGAGAAGAGGAAGATGCAGGTCAGGATTGTGTGGAGCGGGGAGAGGTTCAGGAGGCTGGAGATGCGCGGCCAGGTGAAGGCGCCGAGGATGCCGGCGGCGGTGACGAGGACGGAGATCAGGGCGAGGGCGGCGGGGGACATCCGGAGGGTGGTCTTGGCGAAGAGGATGGAGACGCCGGAGACGGTGGCGATGGCGTCGGAGAGCAGGAACCAGGCGCTGAGGAAAAGGAGGATGTCGGGGAGATACGGGGTGAGGCGGATGGTGCGGTAGAGGGAGGTCCAGGAGTGCGTGATGTACGTAGCCCAGGAGGTTGTGAGGTGGGCTGGTAGATGCGGGCCGGGGCGGGGTCGCAGCCAGAGGGCGGCTGGGATGGTGAAGACGAACCACCAGAGGCCGATGATGAAGAGGACTAGACGGAGCGAGAATGTGGAGGACTGAAGGAGGAGGAGGATTATGATCGACACCAGCTGTACGAAGAGGGATGCCGCGTAGCTGATCCCGATGCCTGTGCTGGATATGCGCGTGGAGAGCTTGAGAGCAGTAGATGTTGCTGGCAACAGAACGGGAGTCGGGCTCAAAAGACCCGTGGTGGAGTTCGCAAGACTAAGTGGTGCTTCAACACCAATTGCTGAGTCGCCATCCTCTTCAGGCTCCGGACCAGAGTCAAAGGTCTCTTCCTGTGCCTCTGGATGGTGTCTAACCAACAGCGGAAGAAAGGAGTTCAGAAGAACAAAAGAAGCACCTAGACACGTGTTCGCGATGATTGCGAGTAATGCGCCTAGCAAATAGACCGAGGGGACTACAGGCAAAAAGAGCATTGTAGCAATAGCTCCCGTCCATGCGAACATCAGGAGCAGCCTCTTCCGGTAATTGCCATGGTCCGCGGCGCATGAGATGGAAATGACGATGAGGAATTGGAATAGGACCGAGAGTGAGAACGCAAACATGGCGAAGCTGGCAGTGTTGATCTCGAGTCCGAGAAAGTATATAACGCACTGATCGTTTTCGACAGCTCGAGTGCCATGAGGAAATCGTGAAGTCGAATGGCTCGTTGAGTCAGGTTCGGAGCTCGAACCACAAGGGGTTGTTCGGTCAGACAGCAAGACGCCATTCTCCCGTGCTAATTGTTCGAGCGTGATAGGAATGAAAGAACCTGTTCATGGAGATGAGTTAGTGTTTCTGCTTCGATAAGAGGTGAATGGCTCATCTGGGTTCGTAGAGGAATAGAGAGGGACACGAATGAGACCTGACTGATAAAGGCCTATTTTATCTCCCAGACTTCTGGCCTCGGAATTCCCTCAAACAACTTGAAGGTAGATACTAGACTCACCCATTCCGCAAATAACGAAGACCTCTGCTGCAAATCCATAGGCGTACCATCCTGCCAGCTCCTTCTTGCTCGTCAGCCTTGTGTCTTCGCCCGGATACTGTGCCAACAGGCGGCGATGGCCTCCAGTGTCGGGGCCCATTCTATCGGCTTCCGAGCTCGAGCGCTCGTCATCAGCTTCGAAGGAGGAAGAGCTGGATCGCAGCGAGCACTTTGTGCTCGTCGTTGACTGTAGACGTTCTGGCAGCGGTGGACGTGGTGATGGTTGAGGTTGAGGTTGAGGTTGAGGGCGACGTTCGTCTGGGGAGACCATAACGGCGGCAGCCTCTCAGGCGCTCAGCCTTCCGTCGCCTCGTAGCCTCTTAGCCAACCGCAGGGCGGAGAAGCTCCATGTGCAAGTGGCAGCGATGACGATATACAAAGTCGTGAAAGTGATATGGCTGGATGCAAAGAAAGACGAATAAATGCAAATATGCGAAGAAAGAGAGGAAAGAGACTGCAACAGCTATGGGCGACTATATGAACATGATGGTGCGACAGCGAAGATCGTTTTGCTCCGCATCTGTCTGTATCTTGTGTATAGGAGGAGGTGATAGCTCACTCTGTACGGAGAAATGTCGGCGTTCAGCCAAGAAGTGAAAAACAAAAAGGCAAGATGGAGTATATAGTACATTTGTCTTTAGATGTAGATTTATATTTATATTTATATTTAGGGTCATATAAAATATATAAGAAATAAGACACCCAGATAAACAATAAACATGTTGTTGCTGTAAACAATGCACACACAACAAAGGAATCCTGGCTCATTCTCATTCCATTCCACTCTTCATCCCTCTCATTGTTATTGATGTTGCACGTGACGCTTCGGGTATACGGTATACGGTATACGGGCCGGAGGTATAGATACTCCGTGCGAACGACCAATCGCGCGCGCGCTTACTTGGAAGGTCGCGGATGTCGTCTCGTCCCTCCCTCTCCCTTGTCTCTCTCGCTCGTGCCTCAAAGCCTCAAAGCCTCAAAGAGAGCTGAGCCTGAATAATATCATACATATGTACATACAGCAACCACAACAACAACAATAGCAACAACCACAACAACAACGCAAACAACATCACGCCTCCTCACATTCACTCCGTTCCACCCAAAACCTCTCACTACTCATCCCCGGCCTCCATTTGCGCCAACGTCATTCTCTTCCAGAAGAGCCCAACCGCACACGACGAGCTCAGAGCCAACTCAATTCACCTCGGAGCCCACGGCGTCAACAATATTCCACGTCGCATCATCACGAGCACAACCTTATTCGCATCTCTTGCGGCTCTCTGGATCTGAGTCCACCAGTGGCCATAACGGATTTCACATACGACCGCAACGGCCGATGCGCATTGAACTGCGACGCTAGAGCTCGCCAGTACGTCAGCTCACACCCTCCCAGCTGCCAATGCGGACTCCCTTAAAGCAGTCAAGATAGAGTCGCAAGGCCAATCAAGATCGGAAGAGGAGACAGGAGGGGAGGGCCGTGTCAGTGCTGGCGGGCCAGAGGGGCAGGTGGAGGGGGATATGCCTGGCGTCATAATGGAGAACGGCGTGGGAGCTGCGGCACGTACGAATCACGACAGGGAAGCAATGTCGAACGGTGCAAATGGCGCTTCCTATCTTCCAAATCGACCTTCGGAGAAGGCTGGGTGGACGGAGCTACAACAGTCGCAGAATCAAGCCTCGCAGGTCAATGGCGTCAATGGCATGCGAGCTGCTCAATCGGCGGACTCTCCAGCGGACTCGATACCGAAAGACCTCAGGAATCAGATGAATCAGCTGCCCCCCGAAATTAACCATATAACGGAGGGCTTCGAATCTCTTCCGAATCTTCTCACAAGATTGGCACAACTGACCCACAACCAGCTGTCAGCAAAGATACTAGAATTGGCTGGACTGAACGTTCAGACATCGGCCGATAGTGGGTCCAACTTTATGGTGGACGACAATTCCGCCGAGAACATCAAGAAGAAGGTCAATCTGCTCAAGTTTACAGAAAGCGTGCATTCGAACTGGACGAAGGCGCTCGTTATAACACAATGGAGTAGGGTCAGCGAAGAAGTGGGCAGGGTCATAGATTTGAAGGCACATCTGGATGAGCAGAGACTTTATTATGATATTGCTGTACATGAGTTGAGTGAGCTCAAAAGGAGCTTAGTTCACGCGAGATTACCAAATCCTGATTTGAGAACGGCCGTGGAGGTTTTATCGACAGGGAAGGCATCCTGGATGCCAGATGTAAGTTGTGTTGTCCGAAATTTTGATCGCTGCTGACCAGAGAAGCTTGGATATATCGAACCGCCGCCATTGACCGCAAAAGAGATACTCCAGTCGTTGCAGAACTTGAACACGTTATTGTCTATACGGTTGAACCTGCACGACTACGACAATATTCCTTACCATTTCAGAAATTACACAATAAAATCAGGTCGTGTGACCTTCAGGGTAGAGGGTGAGTTTGAGGTTGATCTTACGATAGCAGATGAGGATCCAGAAAAGCAGTTTTGGTTTATCGACTTTCGATTCCTCTTTACTCCTTCTGTATCATCTTTGGCAGACCATATGCGATTTGCTTTAGAGAGCAAGGTCAATGCGATTTTGGAGAAGGATGGATTGGCCGGCTGCTACCACTTTCTCCATGAGCTGGCATTAACTCATAAAATATCGGAACTCAGACGTCAAGCTTACGAGCTCGCCAGAAGCAGATGGATCGACACGTTGAAGGTCGAGTCACTACACAGGGCGTTGTCCATTCAATATTGGGTGGATAGATATGGCAAAGACGGGCCCAAAAGCTGGATCATATTGGGCGTTGTCAGTGGAAAGAAGAAAGGCGGCATGCACGACGAAAAAGAAACAAGCCGAATTGGCATTCGCTGGTTCCGCGACTCCAAAGAAGTCAAAGACGTGGAAATCCCGTTGGAGCTTACCAACCTATCCGCCGAAGAGCTATTGCGCTCAGTCATCAATCTTCACGTTGCGCACATATTGGAAAGTATGTACAAAAATCTCAAGGCGAAGCCGTTATTCGCCAACCGAGATCTTGCTCTATCGTTCAGGAGGTCCACTGAAGGCGCGGGCGAGCCGGAACTTCGCGTACAGCTAACGTCTCAATACGAGATTGGTGTGCTTGTAGAATTTATCTCCGGAAAATTCGCAATTAGTCCAGCATCGCGTTTGGCAAGCCAAGCCGAGACTAGGCTGAACAGCCAAACTGTAGATCCGGCCTCCAATGGCCATGGATTTATCGAGAACCTGCATTGCGTTCTGGTTTCGGAGGATACAGTCAGCCGAGCTTTCACTGTTGGCTGGCTGCCGGTCAGAAATCCCGGTTTGCCACAGGATGAATTGAAGCCCTTCCTGCCGCGAGATACCCTACAGCTTTCATGGTTCAGGAAATATGGATGGCATCCAGATTGGTTCTTGGCTTTTAGCTCAGGCATGAGTGGGGAACGTTGGTGGTTGATAGAAATGTATGTACATGTATTCCTCTTGAAGTGGACTTGACTAATAATATGTAGCACCAACGTCCCCCAAGGGCCTGGAACTGATAAAACCATCGAAAGTGAAGGGCCGAAAGTTAGGAGTCACATTCAGATTCCGCTTAAATCTGTATCTCCGACGCCGACATACGCATTCCTCTCAAGCCTGCATATCTTTGCGGCATCCCTCATATCTTATTACACAAATATGCGCTCGTTGCATGCTCGCCGGTCGAAATATGTTTTACAAAGCTGTCCTAAAAAGGCTAAGTCCGGACCTCTGAATCATCCCAGCGTATATGTTCTTCTTTCAACAATATTGCCGTCGAGGAACAGATCGTCACGGACGGGAAAGCCTTGGGCGAAAGACATCCTCAAGATTACTTTCCAAGGACTCGAAAAGCCGAAATCAAAAGAGATACCGAGGGATACGGGTGATACTTCTCTTCCCTCGCCACCGACTTCACAGAATGCGCCAACTCAAGCATTACCAGCAGATATGCGACCACAAGACGCCGGAGAAGAAGCTGTCATGATCGCAGAAGGTCATATGGAAGCAGCCATGCCTGCGGGCCTATTGGTGAAGCAGCATGTCGACAAAGACATTGCATTCCATCCGTCGACAGGTGCATTTGCATTCCGACTCCAAGCAAAGGTTGGAGAACCAGCAATCGATCCTCTTATTGAGCGTCTCCAGCGCGTCGAGCGACTCGTGGACTTCGTACAAGTGATCAACTCTCACCCTAACACGCTTCATTGCGAAAGCGTGTCCCTAAGCCGTCTCATATTCAGCTACGTGTATCCTCAAATTCTAGGACCCAACCAATCTCCCAAAGACTCTCCTCGGTATCGCGCAACAATCGATTTCTGGAGCACCACCTCTAGCCCTGAAATCCAGCTGGAGGCTGGAAACCCACATATCCGCATCCTCAATTGCCTGACAAAGATCCTCTCATCGTCTCTAGGGCTCAACGGCCTCGGCAGCCTCCTCCCCCTCACACTTCCCGTCCTCCGTGCTCTGGACACTGCTGAAGCGGCATGGTCCGCTCTCAACACAAGCAGCGAGCTCCAGATCTTCTGCCGCGCCGCGGACTGGTATGCCATGCGGTACGCCATCGTCTCTCCTCCCACAGACAGCAAAGAAGCGCACGCCTCGCTCCCAGAAGCGCCGAACCGCATCAGCTTCGAGATTCGCCTGTTCCATCGCGGCGACACGCCCTGGTGGTGCGTGCGCCGCGAGAGGCCGCACGGTAGCGCGCCGGTTGACCGGATGGATCTCATGCTGAAGAAAGTCGTGTGGGATAGCGGCGAGAAGGACATCTGGATGGGCATGAAGTGCGCGGCCATCGCACAGATGGGCGGCGCGGAGGCGATGATCGCGCGGGTGGACGAGGTGATGCGCGAGATCGCGACAGATGCGAGGGTGTTCGAGGGCGTGGGATTGGGAGTCGCTCGCGTGGAGGTCGAAACCATTGGGAATGATGAGTTGAGGGGTCAGGATATCGGGCAAGGCCAGTCGCCGCCGCAGGCCCAGATGCAGATGCAGCCTCAGAGCCAGCCTAAGCCGCAGCCGAAAGCCCAGCCGGCCGTGAACGCGCAACCGCCGAGACCGCAGAGTAAGTCCCCCGTGCTGCAGAAGCAGAAGCAGGGCCAGCCGCCGCCGGGGTCGCGGGCGGCGCTGATTGCGAATGCGCAGGCGCGAGGGCAGTTGCAGGCGCAGCAGATCGCGGCGATGGAGGCGCGACAGGGGTTCGGGCTCGCGGACGTGAAGGCAATGCAGGAGGCACAGGAGCAGGCGAGGCGGGCGGCGAAGCAGGCGAAGGGGAAGGCGGGGAAGGCCGCGGGGCAGGGGAAGAATAATCCTGGAGGAGGGAGCGGGGGCGGGAGTGGGAATGGGACCGGGACTGGGAATGCTGGGAAGCAGGATGCTATTGTCATAGATTAGGGATTGATTGGGAGTTGAGGGATGAATATTTTTTTGGACGGAGTTGATGAGGGTTATACCCGATGATATCTATTGGGTGGATGCATTTTTAGGGGGGGCAAGTGGACGTGGGGAAATGAGAGGAAAGGGGTGGAAGTAAATCAATGAAGTGTGTTTATAATGAAGGGGTCTATTGCGATGGATCATCAGAGACTGAGCTGGGAGAAGTGTGATCCAAGAATAACGGATATATACTGAGGCATTTGTGAGTCGAGATGTGCCTTAATCGTTGGTTTCGACAAAGGAAGCAAGTTGCAACAGGTCGTGAGATGCGCTTTACACTAAGAAGTTTATAGTAATATTATTAAAATAAATGTTATATAAGTCCTTATTAATCTTACATTATCTAGATTGGTTCCTACGTTCTATGGCAGGGAGTCAGGCCAATTCACGGTCTGTGTATGCTGCCAGTGGTTTGCAGGTCTCTTTGAGCATGTGTTTGCATGCCTCGGCTGCAGAGGCGTCTGGTGTGGCGATTGTTTCCATTCAGTATACTGTTTTAACAAAAATAGTAGACTGCTGCATTTCGACAATCCTACTCCGGCAGTCCTCCTCCTTCAATGTGTATTTCCATCTCTGGGAACTTCTCGATCCCGGGGTCCGTCTTTCGCCTACCTCCCTTCCCCCCCCCTTTCCCCTCCTTCCTCCCCACAACCCACGCTAACGCCCGCACAGCTCCACCAACGCCTTCGGCTACCTCCCCTCCCCGTCCAACTTCATCCACCCCGGCGCGCGCCCGCTCTCCTCCATGTCCCCGACGATCGCCACCGCGCTCTCGCCGTGGGCTCGGCCGGCGGCTCGCGCATCATCACGGCGACGATCCAGGCGCTGCACCACGTGCTCGACCGCGGGCTGTCGGCGCGCGCCGCCCTCGCGGCGCCGAGGCTGCACGACCAGCTCGTGCCCGCGCTGACGAGCTTCGAGTGGGCATATGACAATGCGACGGTGGCGTACGTGAGGGCGCTGGGCAGGAATGTCACGTGGGTTGCGCCGGGGCAGAGCACGGCGCAGGGGGTGAGGAGGTCGGGGAATGGGACGTTTGAGGCGGCGGGGGAGCCGAGACAGGTCAACAGTGGGGGGTTTGCTGTGTAGCTTGGGCGAGAGAATGGGGGGTTGTGGGCGGAGGAGCAGGGGAGGGGTGCATAAGACTATAGACAAGAGAATTGCATCTGAAAAGAAGAATCCGTGCATGGAATGAGATCGTGTTCGGTCGCGCTGCGTACACACAGCTGGCTGCGCGGGTCAGGGCTGCTTCGAAGGGTATTTTACTTCCACTTTCTTTCCATCCCCGTCATGGCAGCTAGCTCGGCTTTGCGTTCATGTCACGAATCATTCGTGCAAGATATGCGCAGAATCAACAAACGCCATCCCTCTTTCCTCGCTTTCACACCATCCATCGGGTTTCCTACCTCCCCGCACCTCCCCTCCTTCCCCCCTGCTCCCCAGCCCATCTAAACCAACTTCGCCTCCCCCAACTCCTCCGCAAGCCCCTCCGTCCCACCCGTCCCCAACACCACCTCCTCCCTCGCCTTCTCGCTCGGCGCCTCCACGCTGCCGTCCGGCTGCGCCACCAGGCCCCTGCGCGCCGCCGCCGCCGCCGCCCGCTTCGCCGGGTCGCCCTTATCCTTCTTCGTCTTCATCTTGAGCTTCTCGGGCGCCTTGGGCGCCGGGTAGGCGAGCGCCTCGAGCTTCTGCCATTCCAGGTCCGCCGCGAACTCGGCGCGGATGGGCGCCAGGAGGGCATTGAGGGCGATGGTCAGGCCGGATTTGAGGAGTTGGGGCGTTAGCTGGGCCGGCTGTTAGTAGGGGTTGTGATAAGGGGAAAATGGGGGAGAGGACATGGGAAAATGAGGGGGACTTACGATGTCGGCCTGGTAGTCCGCCCTGAGCTTCTCGATGTCGCTGTAGACCAGGGGCTCAGCGTCCCTCCTCTCGACGACGAACTTTGGCGTCCCGCCGTTCTTCAGCGCCGTAGCGCGGAAAATCACATGTTCCACAAACGCAATAACGCCGTTCCCCTCGACCTTCGTGGGCGCGCACACGGCCTTCTTCAACTTCTTCTCGACCGCCTTCTCGCCATCCAGCAGATCGATCTTCGAGTCGGGATCGCTCGCGCTCATCTTGATAGCCTCGCCGAGCCCGGGCACCATCGTGTTCATCAGGTGCGCGCGCGTCTTGTAGCCGATGCGCGGCAGGTTCTCGATGGCGAAGGTGAAGATCTTGCGCTGGTCGACGCCGCCGAACTGCGCGTCGACGTCGAGGTACTGCTCGTCGAGCGCCTGCATCAGGGGGTAGATGAGGCCGCCGAGGGTCGGGTCGTCGGTCTGCTTCACGACCTCGGCGCCGGCCTTCTGCGCGACGGAGATGCGCGTCACGCCCTCGAGCTTGAATCGGTCCATGGTGTACTCCTTTCCTAGCTGGTAGCTGCTTCCGAGCACGAACTCCAGGCGCGAGATGTCCACGCCGACGGCCCTTAGAAGCGACTTGATGATGCGCTCGTAGTACTTGGCGCGGTGCTCGACGAGCTCCAGCGGGGCCTTCATGTTGTCTAGGTAGCCGTGGAGATCAGCGAGGAGGACCAAAAGGGATGTCAGCCGGGTCGGGGCAGGCGGGAGAGAAGGGGAGACGAACCTTAACATGACATCCAGCGGCAAGCAACTCGCTCAACTTGACCATGGGCACGAAATATCCACAATGCGGACGCCCCGTCGTCGCCGTCCCCCAGTAAACTAGGCTTCATTAGCACCGGTGGTTTGCGTCGGTCTCGAAGCTGGCTCACCTTTCAGCGGTCGGCCCTGCTTGAGCACCACGTCGTCGATGATCTCCGGATTGAGCACCTCGGCCAGGTTGGCCTTGATCAGCGCGACCGCGGCGTGAGGGTCCATCGGGGCGGCGGTGGTTGCTGTCGCCATGCTTGCGGTGTGCAAACGAGCAGAATCGGACGGAGCGGCGTCGGGGAGAGAGACGGGGCGCGGTTGCGTATATGCCGAATGCACAGTTGTCTACAGCCGCCGTCCGAGGTGAGAATTGGACGAGTTGGGTTTGGAGACGAGCAGAGGCGTGTAGCTGCGTATGTGCGACCAAGGCGATAATTTTTTGTTTACCTGCAGTTGTGGTTGAGTCATGCATGGATGGAGCGAAGTGGGATGCGGCCGCGTCACGTGCTTGGCGGGGTTGTTGGATTTCGGGATGCATGCCGACGGTGAGGGCGAGGGCGGGAATAGCCTCGTCCGATGAAGGCGGGCCGAGCCATACAGGATTACAGGACTCCATTTCACATTGAAAGCTCTCATATATTGCTGAGTGACGGACTAAAGAATTCCATTATATAAAGTGGCCCGGATACTGTACTACCTATATTAAGCCGACAGAAAGCCTGCTTATTCCCCGCAACAGCGGCCTGAAGTACGATAAAGCGGCCGTTACTAATCCCTCCAAAGCGCCTCTGCCCATAAAACCCCAATATACATATAATAATCCGTCCCTCCTCTCGCCCTCACCTCACCAAGCAGGCAGGCGCACTAATATATCGGCCTCCCCTCCTGCCACTTCTGCTGCACTATCTCGGGCCCCTCATCTGCGCCGCTCACCGGACTACTCGCCTCGCCAAAGCGTCCCCAGCTGACCCTCCCGCTCTTCCTCCTCGCGCTCGCCGCCGTCGTCGCCTCCTCCACCAGCCCCACCGCCCCGATCCACTCCCAGACGCGCGCGATCTCCCCGCTGCGGTCCATGCGCTGCGCCGCCCGCACATTCGCGTTCATCTCCACCACGGCCCGCACCTTCTGCCACACCCTGTTGCGCTTCGACAGCGAGTGCTCGTCGCGCAGCACGTCGTCGCGCAGCTGCGAGATCGGGATGTAGCTCTCTGGAAACGATGTTGGGTCGTTTGCATGGCGCGCCGCTTGCGTGGCCAGGCGGTCCAGTGTTAGGGACACGAGATGAGGGATTGCGGCGTTGATGGCGAGGTGGCTGGTGTACTTGTGCCGGATGTAGAGCAGCAGGGCGGCGAGGAGAGTTAGAATTCCAAGCTGGAGGCGATGTCGCGCCACTGCGAGTCGGAAGGAGCGTCGGATTGCGCAGATAATTGGAACTTTTGCGAGGGACGTGCTCGAAAGGCGGGTACGTTTTGAGTTGGTTCTGTGGGTTGGACGAGGAACCTGGTTAGTTCCTTGCCGTCAGATGGTTGTGGTACAAGTAGGGCATATATATTTAGATGTCAAAAGTAAATGTTGATAGGAACTGATGATAACATGCCACTTGGCAGGTCAAACAGTGCGAAGGATAAAAACCCAGTCAAGAATGATGAAGAATATATCAAGCATCCAAAAGCTGGGGCTTCAAAGAAGGGAGCAGAAAAGGAACCATAAAGAAATAACAGGAAAACTCACTCATCAGCGTTCACAACCTCCACCTCCTCCCTCCCCTTAATCTCCCCAATAGCACCAACCCACAACTCCTCAAATTCCGCCTCCCCCATCCCCCTCCTCCTCTTCTCCCCGACCTTCTTCTTCAGCTCCTCCTCCTCAATCTCCACGCTCTTCGCCGGCTTCCCATTCTCCTCCACCAAATCCCCACACTCCCACTTCGCCCTCCTCTCCCTCAGCTCCTCCACCGCCCTATCTGCCACGACCTTAATACGACGCACCTTCTCTCCATCCGGCTCGCACGTCGGCGGCAGCGGCACCAAGCCGCCCAATGACAGCGGATGCGGCTTCAGCACAAAATCCGGCTCGCACACCGTCTCCAGATTCTCGTAACAATACGCATGCTGCGGGCAGGGCTCGCACTGCGGCTCGGCCAGCCCAACAGCCCAGTCCGGCAACTGATCGATCTTGCTCGAGATGACCGGTGCAGCAGGTCGGCCTACACCACAGTATCCTACAGCCAGCTTCTCCTGGCGATACCACGCAGCGTACCCGCCGAGCATGGTGAGGGCGACCACCCAGAAGGGACCCTTGACGCTGAAGCCCTTTGCGGCCTTCTTCTGTCTACGCGGGACGACGGCGGCGCCCTCGGAGCGCTCGCGGACGAGCTCCATCTGCTCCTCTGCCGTGAACTCCTCGCTTGCCTCGACGCCGTTCTCGTCGTAGTCTCTGAGGCCGTTTAGCTGGCTGATTGGGACCTCGAAGGTCGAGCGGGTCGGCGGGGTAATACCCTCATCGGCCTTCGACTGTGCAACATCCGCCGTGCGTCTCCTAGCCGTGCTGCTCTTGCGCTTCGCAGGCGTCTCGTGGAGGGACTTGCGTCTGCCTTCACCGCTGGGACTGCGCGATGAGGCGAGCGGAGAGGAGCCGCTCTGGAAGGGGTTTTCGCGGCTGAAGGCGCTGTCATCGGCAGTTTGGCGGGGGAAGTCGTCGTCGAGGTCTTCGGCCTTCACGATGGGGGCTTCGCTCTTCCTCGTCTTCCGGACGGTCCGCCTGAGACCGTCGAGCTCGCTGCTGTTCTCTTCGCCTGAGGCTCGGGGGTGCTTGCCGCTGCTTGCGCGGGGAGTTCTTTTGACGGGCGAGCGCGACCTTATTCGCGATGGCGTCTCAGACTCGCTGTCCTCTACCTTGATCTTTGCCGAAGTCTTCCTTGTTGATCGTGGACGTGGGGTCGGAGGAGGTGGCATGAGCTCTTCGTCCACCTCCTCGTGGTCGGCATCGGTAATGTCTTTGCTGGTTCGACGCGCTCTCGAGCGGGCCGAGAGGATCTTGCGTGATTGCGGGAGGACCTTGTCGGTGAAGATCTCGATGAGTTGCGGCTTCTTTGCCCCAGAAGGATAGGGGATGTTGTAGGAGACGAGGATCGAGCGGAGGCGGGGGACGGTGAGGGAGGAGGGGTCGAAGCCTTTCTGGAGGTAGTCGAGACTCTCCTGGCTTTCGTTGTCCGACATCGTGGGTGTAGATGGGGGATGTTGTGTGAGATGGATGAGTAGAAGACAAGCTCAGTCGCAGGGTGCTCGAGTTGCACTTTCCACAGCTGCCGTGGTGCCTGCTGGTGCCTCTTAAGCTGTCGCCAAACAAAGCTTCCTATTCGCCTCAAATGGCTCGGCAAAGCTCCTCCTGCAGCAACGTGAGAGCTCAGAGTCTCACTTCGTTTGTCCAACGTGCCGCACAGCCTATCGCGAGCTGAATCTGCACGGCAGACCTTGTCGCCACAAGCCGAGAGCCAATGCGCGGCTGTATCAGCGTGGTAACCTGCGCCTTTACAAGAGCTGCAAGGTGAATCCCAGATCCAAGAGCGCGATATGAGCTTCTCGGTCGATAGCAATGCTGGAATTGATGTTCATTCAGAGTGGCGATGTGGCGATGTTGTAGGCAGAGCGCCGTTGATGATAGGGAAAGCAAAATATAGAGAGTGCTGTGCGTCGTTGGCCCGAGAACCAAATGGGCCGGAGTATCTCTAATAGCCTGATTTGCGCCACACCTGTCAGCTATCTGGGTCACATGACTTTTATTGAAATTCACCAGCCACATCACATGCGCATCACATGCAGGTGTCGCCGCCGCCTCGTCGCCGCCACACACGCCAACTGCCACGCGGCTGCAGACGCCTGGGCCAATCATCCGTCAGCAGGCACGTGGTGGCGTCCAGAAAGCGCGGGAAGGGAGGAGAAGGCGCGAGAGGCAGATGGAGTCGTAAGCGCACGTCACATGTGCTGTTAGGCAGGTAGAGTAGAGCTGTGTGCGTGGACAGAGGGAGGCCTGGACAAGGAGGAGGGAGGTATATATTCGACGGTATTTCTCTTTCTCTTTCCTTCCTATCTGTCTATATCTATCCATCTATCCATCCATCATACATTCATACACTATAATCTCATCAAACATCATACATTTCCATCCCTACACACTCCATCACAATGGCCTACAACAACCCCCTCTGGCAGTTCCTCCACGACATCAACGCCGCCCAACAGCCGCAGCAACCCCAGCCCAGCTCCCACGAATCCTTCCCGCCCTCCGCCTTCCCCTTCGCCGGCCCCGCATTCGAAGCCTTCGCCCCCTTCTTCAACCCCGGCCCCAACGCCAATACCCACAGCCACAGCCACACCCGCGCCTGTCCCTGCCCGCAGGCCTCAAACAATGCCGCGCCCGCGGCTGAGGACGCTGCACAGCAGCAGCAGCAGCCACACGCGCCCTTCGGCCACGGACATCCGCATCCGCATCCGCATGGGCACGGCCGCGGGCACAGAGGAGGCCATCACGGCCGCGCCCGGCGCGGCGCTCCACAATGGCCCCTTGGCAACGGCGGGGCGCCGTTCGACGTAGCGGCGCTCGTCGACGCCTTGGCCAGCCACCCGCTCGCGGCTGCGCTGCGGACGTACGTCGAGGAAGCGCGGGGCGGGGACGAGGAGCAGGAGGGCGGCGATCCGAACGTCGCGGCGGCGTCTGCGTCTGCGTCTGCGGAGGAGAAGGCTGACGAAAAGGAGCAGGAGAAGGATGCAGGAGGGGCCTTCGAAGAGGCGTTCTCGCCGGCGCTGGACGTCTTCTCGACGCCGACGTCGTACGTGCTGCACGTGGCGCTGCCGGGCGCGAAGAAGGAGGACGTCGGGGTGAACTGGGACGCGGAGCGCGGCGAGGTCAGCGTGGCGGGCGTGGTGTATCGGGCGGGGGACGAGGCGTTCCTCGCGGGGCTGCGGAGCGCGGAGAGGCGCGTCGGCGCGTTTCAGAGGACGATCAGGCTGCCGCTGCGGGGGGAGGCGGAGCGCGGGGTCGAGGTCGATGGGGAGGATGTCGCGGCGAGACTGGAGGATGGCGTGTTGGTGATTACGGTTGGGAAGAGGGAGAGGGAGGAGAAGGGAAGGGAGGTTCGCAAGGTGAATATTGAGTAGGGGGGTCTTGGGTCTTGAATTGTCTTCCTTCTTTCCTTCTTTCCTCCCGTGCAGGCAGGCGTTAAAGGCCGACTTTGTCTATGGATGATAATATAGCAAATCATGAAAACACAGTGCATTACATTCCATATTTCCATAATCCTCGACAAGTCTCTCACGTGTGACCACTTTCCGCCTTGACGTCACATAAACACGACTGACTCTCCTCCCATCCATCTCATCGCGAGAGTCTGTCTCCAGCGCCTCCTCCCCCCCATGCCCTCCCGCCCTCCTATCCACCGCTCCTATCACCCAGCTATCTCCAGACACAACCACCGCCAGCACCACCCCTATGCTGCCTGTACATATAGACATACATACATACATACATATACAGATTGATCAACACCAGCACCGACATCAGCATCGCAATCATATCCATCCATCCATACCCGCCACCAAAAAAAAAAAAAAAAAAAAAAACTTCGAAAACTGCCGTGACACTTCACTTCACACCCACTGAATCCCTCCCTGGCAGCAAGTTCATACTCGAAAAGTCGTCCATTCATCTCTGATTCATTTCATATTCGGACAGCAGCAGCCATGCCATTTCCATGCATCCCTCTCGAGTTCATAATCATCATTGTCATAACAGGCATTCCTTGCATGCCTTCCCTGCAGGCCCCCCCTTTTTCCCATTCTCAGTTGCGCCTGCCTGCGCCATAGTGTAAGCAAACTAGCAATACAGCAATCCCCTTTTACCCATCCATCCATCGCTATGCTCAAAGCCCCACCCATCGCTATGCAGGCTCAAGCCAGCAGTCTACAAAAAGCCACCCCATAAACACAAGCCCGCCGCAGCAGCCACAGAGCACGCTATGTACACCCTCCTCACCACCCCCACTTCTCCCCCCGAATCCAGACGATCCTGCGCGTTCCCGCCGTGAAGTTGCCCAATCCGTCCATTCTCAGCCTCGCTCCCGCCAGTTTGCACAGCCGGAATACACGTCGGCGTGATCGACGACCCCAGTTCGTTATAAGTCCTCGCCCACATCGCCCAGCCCACCGGCCTCAGAACCGTGGTCCGGCGGCCCTGCTGATTCCATTCCTCCAACATCTCACAGCCAATGACATAGACACGCCGCAGCAGTGGCAATGGCGCCACAATACGCGGCTCTAACAAGACTTGCCCGATCTGTCGTCTCGTTAGTACAAGGTCTTCAGATAGGAGGGCGCAGATCAAAGATCAAATGCGAGAGGGAAAACATACTCACAGCTGCAGAATTTGCAGGCACGATCTTCCCATTCGCCGCCACGACCCAACCGGAAGGAACTCCCGCGATCGTGATCGTCGGCGAGGGCGTGGCCGTCGTGAGGGTTGATTGGACGTGATATGGCCAGCCGGTCTGGGAGGCGCCGATGCCCGCTGGGACGGAAGGAGACACCGATGACGCGGAAGGAGCGGCGGAGGGGGTGCTTGCCGTGGTGCCTTGGATGGCGCCGATCGCTCCATCGATGGCAACGATGTCGCCCATGTCGCCGCTGTTGCCGCGGTACTCGTAGGCCGTGCCGGTCGAGTAGTCGCTGATGGAGATGGACTTGACGACCATGCTGAAGGGGCCATTGCCGTAGTTGGTGGGGCCGCGGGCCCAGGCGATGGTGCCTTCGGGGTTGGCCGAGTCGCCCCCAGACCAGGACCCGAACTTGATTTGCATGGGGGTTTGGGGGTATTGGTTTGCGTCAGCGCTCGCGGGGGTTAGGACGCGGAGGACGGAGCCGCCCACAGACCAGATGATATTGGTGGCCGTCCATTCGACGTCATAGGTGATCCATTGCTGTTGGTTCTCGGGAGTCTGGTGGAAGGCACCGCGGTTGTATGTTGTGACGTCTCCCTTGCCGAAGTAGTTAGTCTGGACCTCGTTCGGTGCAGCTCCGAGCCACTCGAAATCAATCTCGTCGAGAGTGTCGGATTGTAGGACCAGGGAGCTGACGATGCCGGCACCGGGTGCCGCCTTCATCGTGATGGACACCTTGCCGAACATGATATAGAAGCGGCTGACGAGTTGTGGGGCATCGCCCGAGGAATCAACGGTGAAGTAGACGCCATCTGAGGCATAGGTTGGGCCGCCGACGGCTTGGAAGGAATCGACTCCTCCTTGGGTGAAGTCGACGCTGATTGATCGTCCCAATGCTGGGTCTGCTGGGCAGGCTGCAGAGGTGTTAGCAAACATGGCCAGCGTTGCCAACTGCGTGCGGTTCGACTCACTTGTGAAGCGTGGATTGCAACTGCTGAAGGTCTGAGCAGCGGCCGGAGTGCAGAGCAGCGAGATTGCGGCCGTCAACACGATGGCGGACTGCGAGAACTGCATCCTGAGGAATCTCGAAGCTGTTGCGGTGAGAGAAGATGGACGACGAATGAATGCGGGTGAAGGAGCGAATTGCAGGGGGAGAGAAGGGATCTAGATGTAATAAATGCCCATGCAAGCCGCGTTGCACAAGGTGATGACAGGTGACGGGGAAGATGCAAACAATGTCTGCGTGTCCGAGAGTGAGGCTGTATGATATGGTGTGTATGGTATGGATTCGGGGTACACGACCTCGTTGAAGAAGTGAGGGATGATGAGGGAGATGGGAAGTGACAGGAAGTGACAGCAAGTGACAGGGTGACGAGGCCGTGGAACTGGGAACTGGGAACTGTGTCGAGAAGAGTTCGCAGCTCGAGGCCTGCCAATGCCAGCCACCTGCCTGCCAGCCACCGAATATTGCAGCTCACGGCGTCAGTCTGCTTGCTGTGCTGTGGATAAACGAAGAGGAGAAAAGTGAGGATAAAAGTAAGTATATTCACGGGTCACAGGTATCTCAAAAGAGTGTCGGGTGGTTATGTCTGCACGTATGTATGTATGTGTGTATGTGTATATGTATGTATGTTTATTGTTTGAGTAGAATGGGAGGTTCGTGATGTGTTGATGAGCGGATTTGTAGGTAGAGACCAAGAAGTGGTGATTTCGACAAAAATGGCAGGGGCGGGGGAGGCTGGGGACAAGGCTGTGGACCAGGCTGTGGACAAGGCTGTGGACAAGGCTGGGGACAAGGCTGGGGACAAGGCTGGGGACAAGGCTGAGAGACAGGAGAGGAGAGGTTGAGCATAGGCCATGCCCATTCCATTTCATGCTGCCATGGCACGTCGAAGCCAGCCAGTCAGAGGCTAGCATCGGAATGTATAGCTCGCCTCGCCAAACGAAGAACAAAAGACAGCGGCCAGTGGATCGATGACTGATCAAGAGTCGATGATGGAGAGTACAGTACATACCTAGTACATATTACACAATAACAATACTGTGTAAAGAATAAGTAGTGCGATGTATCAGTAGAGTATCTACATGACGTGAATGTACAAACATGTATACACTATAATAAAAGGAACAATTAGGTACAATAAACTACATAATTTGTAAGTATCTTAGTATTGTCAGTCGTCCAGTCTTCCTCTCCTCTTAAGCAGCCAATGATGCCTGAACTAGATCTGGTAACGTGACTGTGGATGTGGACGTGGAGTACGTCCTTCCCCGTACTTGCCGTAGTTGCCCGTACCCATCCATACTCGTACTTATCGGTACTTGCAACAGGTCGTGTGCTCCTCTGTGAGTGCTAAAGGTACATAGAGGTACATAGTTAGTAGAGCACTACTAGAGCTCCTCCGGCCCGCTGTATGCACATATGTGCATAGTACCACATGTACATATGTACCTATGTACCTAGACTACCTAGCAGCCTCATCGAAACACCAAAACCTCATCAACCATACCAACATATCGACATTTGTACTCACTCATCTCTCTCATTCGCCCCTTTCCTCTCTCTACCTATCAGCTCTCACTATCCCGCGCGTCTCCTGTTGATGATCTCCAATCCGATCCCTCCACACATTCTGATAGCTCTTCATGATACATAACTGCCTCCCTGAAGGAGCCAAGAGCTATCGCTCAGGAGGACGACGACGACGACGATGAGCGAAGGTGCTTCGTCAACGGCATCGCCGAGGACTAGTTCGACCGCGAGCTCGAGGTCCACTGACACCATTCATGCGCCAGTGCCGACGTCAGCACCGCCATCTGCTTCCGCCCCTTCTTTGTTTCGGTCGCCATCACGCAGTAGAACCCCGATTCAGGTGAAGACGGAGAGGAAAGAGAAGTAAGTGGGACCCTTCCACCCATCGTGCAGCAGCAGCAGCAGCAGCAGCAGCGTCATCCATCCCCTCTCGCGCTGCGATGCTGCATCGAACCCCGAATTAATCGCATCACATCGCATCGCATCGCCCCATCCGCCCAATTTGAAGGAAGATAGACTGACATCCGACGGGTGCTTGCACCCGCAACTCATTATAGGCTCGAACATGAGTCTCAGATTTCCCCAACACAAGTGACGGGCATGCCGCCACGCGCAGACCATCCTAATTCTAATTCTTTGTTGCCGGCTGCGCCTCCAAAGGAGCCTCGTCGTTTGAGCAACGACTTTGCCAATTATCGACGCGACCTCTCAGTCCTCGAGACGTCAGGCGGTCGGATTCCCAGTATACAGCACAATCCGCCCACCGCATCTTCGCCCCATCACCTCAACGCGCCGTGGATGCCGCCACAGAATGGACCGGCGATGCCTTCGCATACATTCGGGACGAGCTTTTACGACGACTCGAGCGACAGCCATTCTGTTGGCTCACAACTGTCGCCAGGTCTGAGGCCTGGCACTGGTCGAGCAGCTAGTGACCCAGAGCCTACGACAACTCATGACGACGAAAGAAGGCCATCCCTCGCGAGCATTGCGACTGCTAGCAGCAGTGGATCGAGAGGGAGTGTGGTTAGGGCGGGTCTACACAAGAAGCTCCAAGGCTTCTTTGGTGAAGAATATACAGGAAAGGAAGGAAAGGAAGGAAAGGAAGGAAAGGAAGGAAAGGAAGGAAGGGAAGGCTCAGAAACAAATGTGCCGTCGCAAACAGTTGGGAAGGAGCACAGGTCAAACTCATATTCTCGACATCGTGACCGGAAGACTTCGACAGCGACTGACGTCAGAGATTCGTCTCCCGCCCCTAGCCGACCAAGGACTCCGGTACCCTCGAGTGAAGTAGTACCGTTCTTGTATCAAGACTCACAGGTCAGTAGCTATAGACCTTGCGATAAATATATAGCGAATCGGGACTGACAAAGAACTAGGATATATCAAAGTACGGCGAAGCGCCTGTGCGCCAGAATCTTTCAGGACCTGACCGAGAGCGATATATTTCCGAAGAAGCTAACCCAGCACTGCCAAAAACCAGCAGTTCAAGATCCAACGCCTCAGCCAAAGTTCATCAAGCTGTACATGGCCATCGCCATAATAAGAGCGACGACTCGCGGATAGGCCGACCAGCTACAACAAAGGATGAACAAAGTCTTTCAGTGATACCAAAGGAGCGGGAGCGCCAAAACAGCCTGATGGCTCCTGGGTCCTCAAAGACGCAGCCGCCGAAACGTACAGCAAGTCCTACGCCTAGCACATGGAGCCAAGCGACATCTGGGCACTCTTTCAGTGGCGCAGGATCAGGACAAACAAAGAAGGGAAAGAACACAAGCATCCTGTCTCGATTCAGGCGACACAAAGACAAGGACGAGCTGGGCGGCGCTGTTTCAAAGCATGCACAAGGTTCGGTCAAATCTCTTGTCGGGAATGGCTCCGAGACAAAAGACGACGACTCTGCGGAAACTCAAGGATGGAATAGGGATGACCAATATGTAAACTTCCAGAACCCCGATGGTCATTCGTCGCCAATGCCAAGAAGTGACGGACCGCAAGGCAGTCGCCCAAGCACCTCGCGGCAAGGAACGTTTCCGAAACTGCCGTTTTCTAGGAAAGGAAGAGGGAGCAAGGCCCACGAGGATCAAGAACAAGCCGGCGCTGCTACCGAGCGCAAACAATCCGACACTGGAGCTACTCTCTTCGATCTCGATTCAGACCTGTCAAACATGGAAGGAATCTTATCACAGCCTCCTCCACTCACGCCACTCGATAGCAAGGCATTTGCTGGTAAAGTTGACGATGAAGCCAAACAAGAGGGTGGTGCAAGAGCACTTGGTTGGAATGCACCGGACAGTTGGGCCGTCAAAAAACTTCACGATCTCAATGTGCCAAGGCCTTCTGAGATGGATGAGGCTGGGGCACCACCGAAAGCCGATTTGACTACACATCCGTACTACATACGTATATTCAAGGCTGACGGGACGTTTTCAACATTGTCGGTGAACCTGAACGTCACTGTTGCCGATGTCATCGCTCAACTCGGTAAGAAGACACATATCTCGGATAGTCTCGATAACTATCAAATCATCATGAAGAAGCATGACCTACAACGCATCCTAAATGCTGGGGAAAGGCCAACGGTGATCCAAAAGCGATTATTGGAACAAGCCGGCTACCAGGAAAATGATAACATTGAGGATCTTGGCAGAGAAGACCAAAGCTATCTCTGCCGTTTTCTCTTCATACCCCAGCGCGACAGTGGATATGCAGCCATATCTCAGGACCCAGGCTTCAATAAGGTCCAGAAATTCAGTCATGTCGACTTATCAGGTCTAAATCTTGTTACCATCCCAATTGCCCTCTATTCAAAAGCAACGGAGATCATATCCTTGAATCTCTCACGAAATCTGTCCCTCGACCTTCCCAAGGACTTTATTCAGTCATGCATCAACTTACGTGATATCAAATATGTCAACAACGAGGCTTGGAAATTACCGCAAAGTCTCAGCAGAGCCAGCCGACTTACCATTTTGGACGTTTCCAACAACAGGCTTGAGCAACTCGAACATGCAGAGTTGGACCGTCTGACTGGGCTGATAAGCTTGAAGCTTGCCAACAACCGCCTGTCACACCTCCCACCATACATTGGCATCTTCAAGCAGCTGCGGACGTTGAATGTATCATCGAACTTCCTGGAAACGTTCCCAGGATTTTTGACTGATCTTCCCGGTCTCGTTGACTTGGATATGAGCTTCAATGCAGTTGACAAATTGCCAGACTCGATAGGAAAGTTACGGAACCTGGAGCGATTCGTCATTACGAACAATCGATTGTCGGGCGCTCTACCTGAGACCTTCCGTGAGCTCTCTAATCTCAGAGAAGTTGATATTCGTTACAATGCACTCTCAAGCATTGATGTTATTGCCTCTCTACCCAAGGTGGAGCAGATATCCGCCGATCACAATTCCGTTTCCGTATTTGAGGGAACCTTCGAAAAGATTCGAATTCTCCGTCTGAATTCTAATCCAGTCACGAAGTTTCAGATTTTGAATGCTGTGCCGTCGCTCACGACACTCATTCTGTCCAACGCGAAGCTTGCACATATTCCAGATGCCTCGTTCGATAAGATGCCGAACTTGGTCAAGCTAGTACTAGACAAGAATCACTTCGTGTCTTTGCCCAGCCATATCGGGAAATTGCGAAATCTAGAGCATTTCAGCATTGCAAGGAACGCACTGAGCAGTCTTCCACCAGAGATAGGATGCTTGACTGAACTACGATTCTTTGACGCCTCACAGAATAACCTTAAGAAGATGCCATCGGAGATCTGGTGGGCTAATAGGCTGGAGACGCTCAACATATCTTCCAACGTGCTTGATAACTTCCCCAAACCTGGTTCTCGTCCGCCGCAAGTTCCGGGAAACATACCATCATCAGCATCTGACAGGTCTAGTTCACTCTCAGCAAGCGGCACACCAAATCTCTCGAAAAGGGGTAGTGCTGAGGAGCTAGGACCACTAGAAGGGTTTGGGCAACGCCGGCCAAGCCAGGCTTCGAGCGGCCTCCTTGCCGCGGGCAGTCCTCCTGCTCCAGGTGCCGGGGATAGAAAAGGCTCCGTAGTCTCTGTCTATGGGAAGGGCGGGCGCCAAGCATCAGTAGCTTCAAGAACTGCTTCTTCTCCAAGCATACAGGATACTTCGTCGCCACCATCGACAAGAAATGATTCGAATGTAGCGGCCAAGCTTGTCAACACTTTTGCGGGTTCTCTCAAGAACCTTTACCTTGCGGACAATCAGCTCGATGATGATGTATTTGACGAGCTGACCCTCCTGGGAGAGCTTAGAGTCCTGAATCTCTCATACAACGACTTGAACGATCTTCCACAACGCACTCTGAGGAGCTGGCCACAACTAGTCGAGCTATATCTCTCAGGTAACGAGCTTACTTCATTACCTTCCGATGACTTCGATGACTACAGTTTACTTCAAGTTCTCCACCTCAACGGAAACAAGTTCCAGACACTTCCGGCAGAACTCGGAAAAGCACATCGTCTCTCCGTGTTGGACGTCGGCAGCAATTTTCTCAAATATAATGTGTCTAATTGGCCTTATGATTGGAACTGGAACTGCAATCCTAACATGAAGTACCTCAACTTGTCGGGCAACAAGCGACTTGAGATCAAGCCAAACCTTCAATATGGCGTAGGCGCAGGCCCTGGAAGTCGCGATGAGAAAGCATCCACAGATTTCAACTCGTTAAATAACCTTAGGATACTTGGTCTTATGGATGTTACCTTGACCATTCCTAGTATCCCTGACGAGACTGAAGACCGCAGAGTTCGTACCTCGGGTACTCTAGCGGGTTCTATGGCATATGGCATGGCAGATACACTCGGCCGCAACGAGCATTTATCCATCATCGATATGGTGGTACCAAGATTTAACTCAAATGAGTCAGAGACGCTTTTGGGAATGTTTGATGGGCAAGCATCGACAAGTGGCGGTTCCAGGGTCGCCAAATACCTGCAGGAAAACTTTGGTCGCATCTTCACTGACGAGTTAAAGATGCTTAACCCAGCTGTTCACGACGTAACCGTCGATGCGTTGAGAAGGGCGTTCCTCTCGCTCAACAAAGAGCTTGCATCCGCTGCAACCCAACACGTAGAAGATCGTTCGCTGCAATCGTACAGAGGATCAGGATCCCAAGCTGTTCTCACCCAAGCTGATTCGAACTCCGGAGGCGTTGCGACCGTCATGTTTCTAGAACATATGGAGCTCTACGTAGCAAACGTTGGAGATGCTCAAGCCATGCTTATTCAGTCAGAAGGTGGGCATCGCATCCTGACACGGAAACATGATCCGGCGGAGCCGAATGAGAGGCAAAGAATTCGCGATGCGGGAGGTTGGGTTTCTCGTCAAGGAAAGCTCAATGATATCCTTGGAGTGTCGCGCGCATTTGGCTATGTCCAACTCATGCCTGCTGTTCAAGCGGCGCCACATATTACTCAAATAACGCTCAAGGAGCAGGATGAAATGATTCTCATTGCCTCAAGCGAGCTCTGGGAGTATCTCTCACCAGAACTGGTTGTCGACGTTGCTAGATCAGAGAGAAGTGACTTGGTGCGAGCGGCTCAACGATTGCGCGACCTGGCGATGGCCTTTGGTGCGACCGGCAAGATCATGGTCATGATGATCGGCGTGAGCGATTTGAAGAAGAGAGAACGGATTCGTCTGAGCAAAGGTCCAAGCATGTCAATGGGACCTACTGGTGTCCTTGAGGACGTTTACCTTCCGAATAAACGTGGAAAGAGGGCCAAGGAAGCAGTTGAGGATTCTATGCTTCGACGATTGGAGGCAGAGGTGCAAGCTCCTGTTGGAGAGATAAGCATCGTCTTTACCGACATCAAGGGCTCGACACAACTCTGGGAAAGTAACCAGAGTGCCATGAGATCTGCAATCAAGCTCCATAATGAGATTATGAGAAGACAACTCCGGATTATTGGTGGCTATGAAGTCAAGACGGAAGGAGATGCTTTCATGGTATCTTTCCCGACAGCGACATCTGCGCTTCTCTGGTGCTTCTCGGTACAAGCGCAATTACTGGAAGTGCAGTGGCCGTCCGAAATCCTCAACCACCATGCCGGCAAAGAAGTCTACGATAACGATAACAACCTGATCTTCCGCGGACTCTCTGTCCGCATGGGCATCCATTTCGGGACGCCCGTGTGCGAGAACGACCCCGTCACGCGGCGGATGGACTACTTCGGGCCAATGGTCAACAAGACGTCGCGCATCTCATCGACGGCCGATGGGGGGCAGATAACCGTCTCTGCCGACTTCATCTCCGAGATCCAGCGCTGCCTCGAGACGTTCAGCGAGACGGACCGCAACGGGTCGACGGGCTCGGAGGAGCAGTACGGCGACGACCTGACCTCGCAGAGCATCCGGCGCGAGCTGCGGTCGCTGTCGAGCCAGGGGTTCGAGGTCAAGCCGATGGGGGAGCGCAAGCTCAAGGGTCTGGAGAACCCGGAGTACATCTACCTGATGTACCCGCACGCGTTGGCCGGGCGGATCACGCACCAGCCCAATCTGGGATGCGACTTGGCGGAGCTGGAGGCGAAGAAGGCACAGGCGGCGATCGATCCGAATCTGAAGACGGAGCCGGCGGCGGAGAAGCTGACCATTGATCCGGATGTGGTGTGGCAGCTGTGGCGCGCGAGCTTGCGGCTGGAGATGCTGTGTGACGGGCTGGAGGACGGGGTTATGAAGAGACCGCAGATGGGGATGGTGGAGAAGATCCGGACGAGGGGGGGGGGGTTGACGGATAATTTACTTATAGGGTTTATGCGCAATCTGGTGTTGCGGGTTGAGGTAGGCTTCCTTCTCGCGCTGATGTCGGCGGGCCCGCAGTGGACGAGGTGCTAACGATGGCGACAGACGTGCGTGGCCAACCTGACGGTGCGGCAGGCGGTGCTCCAGGGCCCGCATATGGGGCCGCTGACGGGCGTCATGCAGCTCGTGAAGCCGGTCGACACCGTTATCGTGGCGATTCTCGAGCAGGTGAACCTGCTGGAGGCGTATAAGATGAAGTACGGGGAGCTCTGAGGGGAGGGTCGTCGGATCGGACTCGGCACTCGGCAGCCGCCATGGGTCTTGTCTATGTGACCGATCGCGGGCGCGGCGCGACGTGCTATGGTGTTAGATGGGGCGAGTTGGCGAAGATGGATCATTTAATTGTTTTGGATGCGAGTGTTTGATGTTGCCGGGGGGATGGGGAGGACGAAGGACGGATGTATTTAGGGATGCTTGGGCTTGACGATGGCGTTTCTGGTGGGGGATGGGATGGGAATGGCATGGATCGGGGTGGAGAGGGTGTCTTTCGATGGGGTTTGTGGGTTTGTGGGTTAGGAGGGAGGCGTTTGCTGGGTTGGGGTTAATTGGGACGATATTCAAATGACTAGGCTGATGGGAGCTTTCGTGCTGGTATTTTTACTTTTTACGTCGTGTGAGGAGGAGATGGGAGGCGAGGGGAAGGGCGTGGTGTAGTGGGGAATGGGGTTTGTGTCTTCTGCCCGGATGGAGTGGAGTAGATTGGTTTGGAATTGTGATACGACGGGATGGGACGGGATAGGATGGGATAGGATATATAGTTAATAAAGGAGGAATGGAGTAGGATATATCATATCAGCCATCGAGATCGAAATCCGATTCCCAAATCCCTGGACTCCATGTCACGGCAGCTGAGTTAGACGAGATATGATGATCCACTACGGATGCCCAGCAAAGCGCCGAATATCTACAGTACAATGGAACTCTGGGCGCTTCGGTGTTTAGTGGCCTGCCCTGAGCCATGCATGTCTGCCCTCAGTCCGCGGCGTCAATTTCACAGGTCCTCACATTCTACATGTAACCCTAAGCCCTAAAACCCCCCTACCATTGACATGTCATTGCTGGACCTCCCTTGGCATCCTCAGCATTCATGGGTACTGAAATGTATTCATAGAACCTGGAGATAGGGCGGTTTGGGCTGTCAGTCTGTTGGAAGAACCCGATGTCATTGGAATGCCATGCAGCCCTTCAGTTCCCGAAAGGGCGAACAGAGATTCAGAGAGCCTCACTCCTTTTAAAAAATGAATGCAAGTCCCGTGCATACGTGAGAATATCTTCATGCCTCCCTCCATTGCTCTTATAATAAGGCAATTATAATAAAAAAAATATAATAAAAAATATAATAAAAATTATGGCATAGGGCCACGATTCAATACGATCCATGCGGAGGGTTCTATTCTCATCTCATGTATGAGAATCTCAATGACGCACCCCACATTCCTCACCGGGCGCTAGCGCTCTGTTGACGGTGACGGGATCTTGACGAAACCTCCACACAACGATGACATCACAGCACATCACAGCACATCCGCAGTCCCCGGAATCATGCTACCCTTACGGAGGGAGGGCCAGGGTCTCTTGGGGGACGTATGAAAGATCGACTGGAGGCTGTTGCACTGTCTCTTCTTCCTCCTTCCTTGCTTTATTCCGGCATCGTTGTAAGATCATTCAAGGACGTTACGAAATAGGACCCTGCTTTAAAGCCGTTACGCTAGAAGATTTGTTTAGGTATGCTTTATCTCTATTGCTTACTGCTTCACTGTTTGAAATGCGGATGAGGGTGGAGAGGGATGTGATAAGAAATAACGTTGCCGACGGAAGAAGGATGTCGTCTGGCGAGGGCTCTTGGGCTCGTGAGATGAGGAAGGAGCTGATGGCTGAATAGTTGATAACTTCCGTATCCTGCGAGGATCACCAAATCCCTTTCACCATGTAAGTCAATTTCTCAGTCTACTCTCGTGCATCATGTTTGAGTTTGATCGTCGCAAGTCGCGCAGCAGCACCTCATCCTCTGAGATCCGCACCAGCGCACTCAACTTTCTGTGAGCGCATCTGCCTCACATCGCAGCTCTTCACTCGAATGCGTGCAGCGAAGGCTAACGTCCCCTCCAGGAATCGAACACTCTCCATCCGCTCCCGCGGTAAGCAAGAGCAGGGCTCCACTCAAGCCCCCCGCTATCATGGCTTCACCTTCGCCAGCCTGCGCGGCGTTGGCCAGCCCGAGCTCTCCAAGCGTCTCTACAGGCTCATCAAGACCGAGAATAATCTGGTCGGCGCCTACGAGGCCGCGGGCAAAGAGCGCATCGCCGTCGCCTCGCAGCTCTCCGAGTGGGGCGAGCAGACCAACGACGACGCCGTCTCCGACCTCTCCGACAAGATCGGCGTCTTGCTCAGCGAGCTGGGCGAGCAGGAGGACCTGTATGCGCACAATCTCGATGATGCCAGGAATATCCTCAAGTCGATCCGCGACACGGAGAAGAGCGTGCAGCCGAGCCGCAACAATCGACAGAAGATTCAGGACGAGATCCAGAGGATCAAGATGAGGGAGCCGGAGAACGTGAGATTGGTGACGCTGGAGCAGGAGTTGGTGAGAGCGGAGGCCGAGAATCTGGTCGCTGAGGCGCAGTTGACCAACATCGTATGTTTTCATCATCTCTTGATAGATCTGCATCACACTAACAGAACAGACTCGACAAAAGCTCAAGGAGGCCTATGCCGCCGAGTTTGCCGCCACCATCGAGCGTGCCGAGAAACAGATCATCCTCGCGCGCCACGGCCGCCGTCTCCTGAACCTGCTCGACGACACACCGGTCGTCCCCGGCGACGTCCGTCCACAGTTCGAGCACGGCGCCCAGGCCCGCCAGGTCCTCAATGATGCCGAGGAAGACCTGCGTGACTGGCGCCTTGAGGTGGACGATGTGCACATCGCGAGCAACTTGCTTGACAGCAACTTGATGCCCACAGGCGTCAGTGTTGCTGGCACCAGCTACACTGAAGAAGAGACGGAGCAGGCTGGCGGTCAGGGCGAGGCATCTGAGAAGCGCGGCCCCAGCGGAGGCACGCAGACAAGTGCGGGCAACGGGTCTACCTATACTGCTGCGTCCCAGCAGGTGACGGCAGCAGCTTAAGACTGAAACAACATGCGGATGAAGTGAGGTTGGTGAGATATGAGATGACGTTTGGAATGGGGAAGGCGTCCTTTGCGTGAGGAGCTGAACTCGTTGCTCATGGCCATGATTGGAGTGGTGTAATACTGTACCTACCGTAATGATAGTTCTATTGATCAATGTGAAAGTGAAAATATAATCTTCTGTTTTTCTTGTGAAGTGTCCTGCGAGTACATGTTTTCATGTTTTCATCTTTTCATGTCTGGGTGAGTTTGAGCTCCAAATTCGGCATGTCTGTCAAGAAAGGCCAATCACGTGATACGGTCCATTCGCGGTTACAGATCCCGTCGCCGTAGCTGTGACGCGAGCTCTCGCCTGCCTAAGCTCCAGCTCTCCTCCATCCATATACCAACATCCAAGCAGCAAAGCAGCAAAGCAGCAAAGCTCCATCAACATCACCACCACGACTCCTTCATCGCCAGACTCCCACTCCAACTCCCACTCCCACATATAACAGTCGAGGTCCATTGGACACAAAGAAGCCAAGATGGACACCCTCGTCGCCCGCTACAGCAGGCCGATGTTCTCGAACGAAGGCTACGCCAAAGAGCAGCAGGAGGAGCTCGAGGGCGTCCAGGAGGTTCCGGCCTTAAGTCTGAAGTTCGCCATGCCACCCGTCGCACAAGTATGTCTCTATATATCCTCCTCTTCCCTGCCACCCTTCTCCCCGTCTCCAGCTCATGCTGACCACACCAGCCCTCCTCATGGCTCCGCGCCGCAACAGACGACCACGCCAACCCCAACTGCCCCATCAAGATCGCGCACGGAACGACGACGTTGGCCTTCAGATTCCAGGGCGGTATCATCGTGGCGACGGACTCGAGGGCTACGGCGGGGAACTGGATTGCGTCTCAGACGGTCAAGAAGGTCATCGAGATCAACAGCTGTTTGTTGGGCACAATGGCTGGTGGAGCTGCTGTTCGTCTCCCTCTCCCCTCCTCTATTCTCCCACTTTCCGTCCTGGCCTCAGACCCAGCCATAGTCGGGAAGACACCCCATGAACGAGCTATACTAACTATGCCCTTAACAGGACTGCCAATACTGGCTCGCCTACCTAGGCATGCAATGCCGCCTGCACGAGCTCCGCCAAAAGCGCCGCATCACCGTCGCCGCCGCCTCCAAGATCCTCGCCAACATCGTGTACAGCTACAAGGGCCGCGGCCTGTCGATGGGCACGATGTGCGCCGGGGTCACGCCCTCCGAGGGCCCCGCGCTCTACTACATCGACTCGGACGGCACGCGCCTCGCCGGCAACCTGTTCTGCGTGGGCTCCGGACAGACGTTCGCCTACGGCGTCCTCGACGCCGAGTACCGCTACGACCTGAACGAGGAGGAGGCGCTGGAGCTCGGACGCCGGAGCATCCTGGCGGCCACGCATAGGGATGCGTATTCGGGAGGCTACATTAACCTGTATCATGTCAAGGAGGATGGGTGGGTCAAGCATGGGTTCAGCGACACGAATCCGATTTTCTGGAAGACGAAGCTGGAGAAGGGCGAGTTCTCGAATGTCACGAGTGAGCTGGTCTGAGGCCGCTGCGGAAAGGGGGGGAGGAGTGGGGCGAGGAGCGTAATACCAGTGGTACGATAGATGGGGCTTGCATCGAGGGGGGAGAAGGCTTGGAAGCGGAGTTGCATTACGGGACCTGGGGAGCCAAGGAACGGAACCTGCCTACCTGTGTACTTTAGTCTTCTGCGGAGAGGGACGGCGTATTAGCTATGGACATGATCTTGATCTCACATCTGCATCCCAGTCCGCAGGCGTATGGCCGTGCTGTTGTGTCCTGTGCTCAGATCCCCTGCAATCCTTCATCTTGCATTGTGGCTGGGATTCGGTGATGGGGATGGCGATGGCGACGCGAGGGGAGGAGAGGGAACGGAGACTGCAGAGCAGCAGCGCGGCGAGGAAGATGCAGTGGACGACAATATTGAGAGACAACGAGTAAAAAACTAAATAACAATCAATGTAAACCAATATAAAAAAAACAATATTGAAAAAGATATTAAAAAAGATATACAAAAAAAAGAAACAAAGAACATCCTGCAACTGCCGTGAATCGAACACGAACCTCCACCTCACGTTGACTTCGACATTCAAGTCATCGAATCTTGGAAGGGTGGAATCCTAACCATTGGACCACAGAAGCTGAGTTGTTCTTCTTCGCCTTCTTTCATCTTTTGATCTATTCTGAAAACGCTATTAATTTCGCCGTCTCGCTCTGCAGTCATGAAGCATGCCATTTCACACGCTCGTCGCTACCTACCAGTTGGATGGTTGATTCTGCGCGGTGAATCGTGACTGTGCCACTTCCTTTTGAGTTCTGGTTATTACTTCTTGTTGATCATCGCTAGGCAAACTTGCTATGCATACCCTTTTCCCCCTTTCTCACCTCTCTCCTAGAGCACGTGACACCTTCTTCTACCCCTGCCTGCTCTTCAAGATATCGCTTCTCACATCGTCTTCTTGTCATGGACTCATGGATATCCAACGCTAATTTCCGGGTGTGCACTGGGTCTGGAGGGGAGGCATCTCGTTCGTCTATGAGGTCCACCCTCGCATCGTGGTCAAGGTCCCAAAGTCCGGAGAGTTTGAGAGAGAGCAGTTTCATAAAGAACTCGAGATCTATGACATCTTCTCGCAACACCCGCCCTGCCCCTCTGTGGTGCACTGTTTCTTCTACACAGGCGACGGCATCTTCCTCGAGTACATGAGAGGTGTGACCCCTATTGGCAGTTGACCTGCATGTCTACTGACTACGTCACAAGATGGCTCGCTTTCTTCCAGGATACAAAATAATCATGTTCGGGACCAGCAAACGATGGTGGTTACTAAAGTGGAAAAGTTGGAACCTCTACCTCTGCGGAATGAATGGATGAACGACCTTGCTCAGGCCGTCGCTTTCCTCGAATCGCTCAACCTCGCTCATGGTGACCTACGCCCTGAAAATATCCTACTTGATCGCAACCGACTGAAACTGTCCGACTTTGATTGTACGGCGGAAATCGGGACGGATTTCGAAGCTTGCGTGGCCCCGTATGGAAGAGTGCTCAACAGCAACGAGACGGACCAAGGACGACGTGGATCTTCCGGCTTCTTGGGTCCTCGAACAGAGCAGTTCGCCCTCGGTTCCTTGTACTACCTCATAAACTACGGCTTTGAGGTTTATGGAGATCGATGCCTCACCGAGGATCCTAAGGAGCATGGACCTAAGGTCGTGGACTTACTCCAGAAGATGGAATTTCCGAAACTAAATGGTGATCCGCTGATTGACGACATCATCGACAAGTGTTGGCACAACAAGTATGCCGCCGTTGCGGAATTGGCCGCACACACACAGACGCTCCTTGCCGAAGGAACCAACAGGGAAGGAACTAACGCCAAAACCAACGACGAGGCAACCAACACTGAAGTAGCCGATGCCAGAGAACCCAATGGTGACAGCTGTGATGACGTGGATCAAGGCCACCCGGCAGAGGATTCCCCTTCGAAAAAGGCATTCTGTCAGAACTTAGAGAAGCGTGGACTTCTTCAGCTGCTCTCTTCGGGTGAACCTGAGCAACTCGGATTCACTTTCGAGTGGTATAGGCACAGCTGCTGAGACGGGAGACGGGATATGGACCATTTCGAGCCACGGGTCTGGTTAGGTTATATTAACTTTATGCTTCCAAGAGTTCTCTATATATATACAGTTTAATCCTTCTGACACCTATAACCGTTAACTTCCTAGAAAGCAGGAGTCGTAGATAGGTACTATACCTCTCAGCAAATAGTCGCAATATATTGATGGATCTGGACCCCATGTGCCGTACCAAAAATATCAAGTCAAGTCAAGCCACGACAGCGAGACTCAAGTAAGACTGCAAGTTATGGAGTGAATGGCTAGGAAAAATACGTCGACCTAATCCATTATTCATCTCTGCGTTTTGGATATCTTTCTGGGCTAAAAACTTGAAGTTTCTCGACTAACGCCCTTGCAGTGATTTTATATTGTTGCTTAAAGACATGGTATGCAGCTTTAGGGCAGGATTAGGGTGTACTTGTGTTACTGTTAGGCGTTACTATTAGTTGTTATGTGATTAGTACTAATAGGAGGTAGGACTTACTAAAAGTTCAGTTAAGATGGTAAGTACAAGGTAAGGTTAAAAGCTCGCGGTTTAGCTAAAATTAGGGCGTGTATGCGTTGCTGTTAATAGTTACTATTAGTTGTCACATGACTAGTAGAACTAAGAGGTTATACTTACAAAATAAATTAACATTAGAGTATTATTAGAAGGAAAGATTAAAAGAGGAAGCTTTGTTATTTTAATGTAATCTAAATCTAAAGGATTCTATTGTTTAGTAATAGGGTTGGGGTTACGATAGCTGTTGTTAAGACTGATACATAATATGATGCAAGTTATCACTTGTATGGATGTGAGATATTTATTTCCTAATGCTCGGTGTCAGCCTTTTGTTAGACCCAAGATTGTGTGGTTTCGTAAAAGTTCAGAGTATGGCAAGATATGGGCCTATTAATTAATAAATAAAATGAGAGAATATCTATCTACGGGTGGAGTTGTAGGGCTATATGTTGTGTGTGCAGTGTCGACTATTGTAAGTGGATATCCTGTAGAAATGAATGTGATGAAGCGCTTGATTGTAAAACTATATAATCTAGAGCAGCCCTCTCATAATATAGAGAGCCTAAAACAAAGGCTCAAAGCCCTGTGTGAATGCATAGAATCTTCCATGCATGCGCATGGAGATTCTCATGAATTCTCCAAGCTGAGAATCCCCGGGTGCCTACAGACAGACACCCACTTCTTTATTCAACATATCCAACAGGATATCTTGAGACGATCCTACGGAGTTGTGGAGTACAACACAATTTGACATATGAAAGAGTTGAATCGAATTGAATTAACTGAAAGGAAATGTGTTAAACTAACCATCCTTATACCTACCGCTCTCATGAAACCACACGCAAGTGGTTGCATCTCATCAGGACGTAAGATGGCATCTTCTCTCAGTCCCAGCCCCGTCGTCCGCGGAAAAGCTGTACGCAGCGCTTTGGCGAGGGCCCAAGGAGCAAATCACGCTGTCGAGACCTTGAATCTGTTACTTGACTTACTTGACGTCGACGAATGTCTTCTTGTTCTCAAGCTGAGTTTCTGAACTGCGTGGGCAGTGTGGTGGTACTGCTGGTTGTCGTGTACTGTACTGTAGGTACATATACGTCGACCTTCGCTGCCGTGCCTGCAACGGACTCTTCGACAATCAAAAACCAGCTTGACATTCCACGGTAACTGTCTATATTCGATTACAGAAGGCTCAATATGCCGAGCAAGCCAACCTTATTTGGCCATCTAATGTCGTCGATCTTCGAGGTTGACATGGGGTCGTAATTTCAGCTCACTGTCAATCTTGTCAATCATTCCTGAGATCGGTGTGTGGTTGGAGAGTAACGCCCTACGCGAGCTCATCGAGAGTTTGACGGCGAGATAAGGAGCATGGCAGATGGCTAAAGTAGTAGGGCAGGGCTTCTCGCCGATGGAGACGCCTCCCGCCGGTTAGCCTTGCGCCTGCGAACATCATCATCATCATCACTAAAGCGCGTGAGTCTCAATCACGGTCACCGCAAGAGGGGTAGACATCTTACTCCTGCAGAAGCACAGCTGACGCCATTCAGTTATCCCAGACGGCGACGAAACGACGACGGCGACGACGACGTCGTTCTTGTTCCACTCGAAGCGGACGCGAAGGTCGTGGTTTCGTTTCAGGCGATGAGCTCCGATGGTGAAGGAGTGTTAGCTATCGACTACAGACCTACGCACAGCAATTGCACTTCTGATTTTGGGGATCCGAACGGTGGCCTTGAAGATTTCGATGTCTCATATCGCTCTTGCTCTCGCTCTCGCTCTCATAGCCCGTCCCCTCACGGCCCGTCCCCTCGTTGATCCATCCGGCAGTGACCGGCAGCAACGGCGAAGAGCTCAAGTCGACTCCGACCTGAGCTCTTGCCAGCTTGGGCACGACATTTGAACTACTCATTGCTACATCTTGGCTACGTCTTGGCTTCATCTTGGCTACATCGTCGCTGCATCACTGAAAGTAAAAGGCCTCCGGCATCTCAGAATTGTCACGCAATCTTATGCGATGCAGTGTTATTTACCCCGTTGTTCCGTTGTACACAGGTACTCGAAGGCGTGGGGTTGGGCTTGGGGTTGTCATGTTGTGTTCGCCGATGGTGATTGTGCAAACGCGAGGAGCAAAGGTGTGATTGATTGGCTGGAGTCGGCGTTTGTTTGGCACTTTCACCGACACCCATCTCCTCGTCTTCTCCAACCGCAAAGGTGTCATATCATATTTCTCTTGGAGCGGTCATCTCTCACAATTTCTTGTATATCTTATCAATGGTACCATTCACAGGATATGTTACAATCCGGGGGCAGTTTGACATCACAGGCGATCACGACCACGACCACGACCACGACCACAACCACAACCGGGCTGCTGGGCTCGATCCGGACCCTCGGTGCATCTCACTCATTTGCATTTGCTTTTGCATTTGCTTTTGCTTTTGCTTTTGCATTTGCCATGGCTGTAGATCTCAGAAAGGCCTTGCGAGTATGGATCGAACGGGATTTTGCGTGTCGGGATGATTCAGCTCTTACAATATTCGAACGCGCTGTCTCCGCAATTCTGGCAATTGATCAAGGGGAGAACGCAGGGAGCAATCACCTTCAGATCGCAGTCGGCCTCGATATTCTACACAGTCACTGGCCACTCTAGGTGGACCAGACACTCACAGGCCCTAGCGATTTGAGACGAGTGCTGAGGGTTTTGGCCAGGCTCTTGCAAGGAACAAGCAGCGTCTCATGCATACTCCGTGCCTCATTCAAAGCTGCCATGGCCCCTAGCCTCACTTAAAGCGGCTCAAAGGCGGCTTCTAAGGGCTAAGTTTCTGGGCATCAACCAGCAGGGTAATAGCGCATTGTGGTCTATTCTTTCTAGTCAGGACCGTACACATTTTAGACGCTAAATAAGAGGTGTAAGGTTGAAATGGGGGTCTTCATGGCCATTTCACCATCCCTTCGCATGTGGCGATATCGATAGGATCACTCGGCAGACACAACAGCCAGAGATGTATATATGTCTGGTTCGTATCAGCATGGATGAAGAGATCCCTCCTTCAATCTATCAGCAACCGCTGCACTTTATTCTCGTGTCTCGCACCATTGGGATACAGTGATTCAAAATGGCAAGCGTTGTTTGGTCCAAAGGCGCACCGATTGCTGACAGCAACACCAGTCTTTCAGAAGACTCGGATTCTCCAGGGACCCCTACCGGAAAGAAAGGCGAAGATGTCACAGTCTCCGCCCTACCTCTCGCGGAACCTGTCAAACCACGAGCGTATTGGTGGGACAAAGATGAGAAACTGGAGCCGGATGCAATTGCTACTCAACTATCTGTCTACGATGACCCATCAATCGCAAAGCTTTACGCTCCAAGATCAGATTATGAGAACTTGCATCGCTTCGACCCGTCGGCCAGGTGGACTTGGCGTGAAGAATGGGTACGATCAGTATCTACACTATGACATGCACCTACTAATCTATGGCAGGCGTTGGTGCGGAAGATCGATATTAGAATTATGATCTTTGCATGTATTGCCTTCATGGCTCTTGAGTTGGATCGAGCAAATCTTTCACAAGCTTTAACCGACAACTTCTTGAAGGATCTCAAGATGAACACGAACGGTCAGTCACTTAAAGACCTGTGTTTACATCGAAGTCAAATAGAGGATAATCAATTCTAACTTTGATGCTTCGGCTTAGACTACAATTTGGGAAACACTGTCTTCAAACTGGCCTTCCTCTGTGCTGAGTTGCCGTCTCAGCTTGTCTCTAAATGGTTTGTTCACGTTGCCTAAACAGAGACTTCTGAGGATAGCTAACTATCTTGTAGGGTTGGCCCCGATCGCTGGATTCCTTCGCAGATGGTCCTTTGGAGTGTTGTAGCCGCATCTCAGTTTGCCCTACAAGGCCGAACTGGGTTCTTAGTTTGCCGAGCTTTACTTGCCATCCTACAAGGAGGATTTATTCCGGATGTTCGTATGCCTTAATTTCTGGGTTACAAGCACTCGCTAACACTTCTCTAAACAGATGATTTTATACCTCTCTTATTTCTACACGAGTCATGAGCTTCCAATCCGTCTTTCTGTTTGGTGGACTGCCATGTCCATTGCCGATATCATAGCCAGCTTCCTCGCCTTCGGTATCCTTCATATGCGTGGCATTTCAGGACACCCTGGCTGGAGATGGCTGTTTCTTATTGAAGGAATCTTCACTGGCGTGCTCGGCATAGCGGCTTTCTTCCTGATGCCTGCTAGTCCCACGCAGACAGCAAGCAGGCTTCGAGGCAAGAAGGGTTGGTTCACGGAACGCGAGGAAACCATCATTGTTACACGGGCTCTCCGTGACGATCCATCCAAAGGCACCATGCACAACAGGTCCGTCTCCCCACAAGTCTCCATATAGCATCCATCTCACTCACCTCCACAAAACTAACACTATCCAGACAACCCATCACCATTAAGCTCCTCTGGAAGTCCATCACCGATTACCATCTCTGGCCCCTCTACATCCTCGGCCTGACCTTCCAACTGCCAATGACCCCGCCTTCAAGTTACCTAACGCTATCCCTGCGCGCTCTGGGCTTCGACACATTCACGACCAATCTCCTCGTCATCCCCTCCCAAGTCCTGCATATCTTCACCATGCTCGGCATCACCTGGCTCTCCGAGCGAACGGGCAAGCTATCCTTAACCTCCTTATTAGGCCAGATCTGGGCGCTGCCGTTCCTCGTCGCGCTGTACGTCATTGACTCGACCAAGACAAACAAGTGGGTCATGTGGGTTATCATCACACTCCTCCTCAGCTACCCCTCCGCCCACGCCATCCAAGTCGGTAAGTGATTCCAGCCATACGCCCTTCCGCTCCCCTCCTCGAGAGCTTCACTAACCCCGTCCGCAGGCTGGAACTCGCGCAACTCCAACACAGTGCGCTCGCGCACCGTGTCGGCAGCCCTGTACAACATGTTCGTGCAGACGTCTGGCATCGTGGCTGCGAACGTGTACCGCGAGGAGGACAAGCCGCTGTACCGCAACGGCAACCGCGCGCTCGTGGGCGTCGTCAGCGCGAACGTCGTGCTCTATGTCGCCGTCCACTTCTACTATCGCTGGGTCAATGCGCGCCGGGATAAGATCTGGAATGCGTGGACGGAGGAGGAGAGGGAGGTGTATGTGCGGACGACGAAGACGGAGGGGAATAAGAGGCTGGATTTTAGGTTTGCTTATTAGACGAAGGAGGTGCTGGTGATGAGGTGGGAGGTGTGTGGGGGAAAAGGGAGAGGGGTAAGAAAAGAAAGCTGGGGTGGTGGTGGTAGATGATGGACACACTTTGGTGGATGTTGATGATTTTATGACGGCGGATTGGGTGCTTTATGACATTAGATTTGAAGCTAAATGATATCCTGTATAGTCTCGCTTCTCACTCATAATTAAACGCTTAAAAACCACAGCCGGATGTCATGTCGCGCTCTCATCAGTGACTAGACAGCAGCCTGCCAGCTCCAGGAGCTGGTCAGACACCAGATAGTTCATGGACTCTTACCCTCAGTGGCGCTCTCATCAGTGACGTGCTCTCATATCCTTGGTTTCTACAGGACTGTCGATGTTCTCATCAAGCAGCTTTTCAACAAGAAGGATGCTGCCCTTCGTGAGCGTGCTCAGAGATGGCCTGGATGATGTTCAGGGCACGCTCACAAAGGGCAGCATCCTTCTTGTTGGAATTGAAATGTCTCAGGCTTAATCTACGACGTTATAGTGTTGCGAATTTGAATCATTACTACAGAAGCATCTTTAGCTTATAGCTATTCTATAAAGATACATATTCTACAATGTAGAAGACATGAGGAATTACCAAAAGCGCGAGGGTAGCATATAAGGGGTACCTTTGTTCCTTGCAATAATTTAGGTCGCGTGTGAGCCATTTATTATTATGTAGGTAGAATAGCAGCCTAGCAGGAGAGTAATTTTCGGCATATGTATTAAAGTATAACTTATTTCTAAAATGTATGTATATATGTTATATTAAATTAAGCATTAATGCATATATCACCTTAAAGCTCAAGTCTATTAAAATACAAGCGAGCTGCCCTAAAGGATCCTACATACCAGATATAAGATATATTATATATATTTTTAATATAATATAATAATGCTAAACATTATTAATTACAATCCTTATTTCATTTTTATATAGCTTAGTATATTAAAATTTTTAACTATAACTAGACAGATATCCATTTTAAATCCCAAGATTCCGTTCTATAAACCTCACCGACTGCCTACCTAATCAGGCTTGGCGAGTGACCAAAAAATGTTCCCCCCAGCAACGAGGCCGGAAACCCCGACGACAACTAGCCAGCCACAGCTCGTCACAATAATGCAGCTCTGTGGTGGATTCGTGCGTCTTTTGGCCAGGAAGAGGGAGATTGTTGTCTTATATCTGGGAACAGTGAGAGGGGAGAGCGTGGACTGAAATGCCAAGGAGGATATGTTAGTAGTGCAATGCCGCATGCGGCGATGGGTGGGAGGAGTCGGAATGGAGGCGGTGCCTGGGAAGGTATTTAATGTCTCCTGTGATTCCTCTTTTCTTTCCTCTTCTTTTCTGTCCTATTCTCTTCTTCTTTTTTCCTTCTTTAATACCCTTTACATTTCGAGAAATCGCGCTCCTCAGCTCCTCAGCCATCCGCATCGCACACGCCAATGTCATACCCCTTCCCGTCACCATTTGACGCTCTAACCCCTCCAAAACACTCTGTCCACTCCAGCGAGAAAGAAGGCGCACCAATGTGTTTCACCGCACATCCCCGCGCCCACTACCACGACGACGTCTTCATGGCCCCGCCCCCGTCATCGTAGCGCGGCCCCGTCCCATCATCGTTGCCCCGCGCCGCCCTGTCGTCGTCGCTCCAAGGCCCGTCATGGTTGCCCCGCGCTCTGGCCCCGGCCACCCCGGCCGCAGACGCCGGTGAGTGCGAGGTTGGGTGTGCGGTGAGGGCTAGGCGTGCGAGGTGGTCCGAGGAGTGGGCTTGTGCGCTAAGATGGGGGATGCGGCCGCCCCGGTGGGGGAATGTATATAGGAGGGGTAGGAGGTCGTGAGGAGATTTTGTACATTGGTGGGGCTTTGGCAGTGGGAGTGGGAGAACGCGGTGTTCGGATGGATATGGGAGGTGGGACGGATGGTTGGGTATACGGTATTCTAGCCGCGTACGCGCATGCGTGGATGATGTACGATACACTAGATCTTGTATCTGTTATGCATGGAACATCCCATAACGAAGTTGATCTTGAATAGTCTATACATGCTAATTATACAATCTCATAACATCTGGGTATCTATCTATTGAGTTACACGATACCAACCCCCCGCCCCCAAAATCCCACCCCCCTCTCCCTCCGAATCAACCGACCACTTCCTCAAACTCGTAACATCGAGCCCAGTCCTCCATCCCTCCTCCCACATCTCAATCCCCGTCCACGCAATCATCGCCGCATTATCCGTACAAAGCGCCGGCGGCGGAAACACCAAATCCACCCCCCCAAACCCCCTTACATCGAGCATCTGCCTCAAAATATACTTCAGGAACCCATTCGACGCCACGCCGCCCGCCACCACAAGTGTCGATGTTCCCGCCATCGCTGGCGTCTCGAGCGCGAGCAGCACCCGCGACGCCAGGTGCTCGAAGGCGACGCGCATGGTCTCGCGCGCCAGCACGCGCCGCTCCGCATCCGTGATGTCAGGATTCCCCTCCACGACGCGCCGCACGGCCGCGCCCAGCCCCGAGTACGAGAACTCCATAGAATAGGGCTTGTCGCGCGACAGCGGCGGACGCAGCGTCCATCCGAACTCCGAGGTCCTCATCTCGTTGACGCCGTGTTTCGTGGCCGGGGCCTCGTAGGCGTAGTCCGCCGAGCCGCTGGGGAATGCAAACGCCTCGAGTAGCGGGCCGTACATGACGCTCTTCCCGTCCTCGAGGAAGGATGTAGGTAGGATGTCGCGTGCGCATTTGTCGATGACGTTTCCGACAGCGACGTCGGTCTTCTCGGCGAGGATGGTGTGGTTGACGAGGTCGCGCGAGTGCACGAGCATAGTGTTCCCGCCGGAGACAAGGAGCGAGAGGAAGGGGAAGCGCGGGGTGATCGCGGCGGCGGAAGCGGAGAGCGAAGAGACCAGCCGCGGCGTCAGGGCGTGCGCTTGCATGTGGTTCACGCCGAGGAGGGGGATCTGCCAGGCGATCGCGAGGCCTTTGGCCGTGTCCAGACCGGTCATCAGGTTCGATTGCATGCCGGGGCCGCGAGTGACGGTGATGAAGTCCGGGCGGGTGCGCAGGGTTGCGCCGTCGCCGCTGGGATTGTTAATCGGAACCGCGTTGGACCAGTTTATAAAGCCCCGGGGTTGTTCGGGCAGGCTCTGGAGGGCGCGGTTGACGAGGAGGCCGAGGGACTTCTGGTGTGATTCGAGCGCGATGAGCGGATGGACGCCGTGAAAGGCGCGGTTGTCGGAGGTGACTTTGTCGTGGAAGTGCAGGGTGCTCTTGTTATGGAGCTTTTCGAGGATGGCGACGCTGGTGTCATCGCAGGAGGTCTCGATCGCGAGGGTGAGGAGGGTGCGGCGCTGGGAGGGGAGAGGAGGGAGGATGCATCGCGTTCGTCTGATGAGGAGACATGACGACCTCATCAGGGTGGATTGGGATCAATGTTTGGTGAGGTGGAAGAACAATTGGAATTGTTCTTCTGGTGTTGTTGGTGTTGGTGTTGGTGTTGGTGTTCATGTGCATGCTGGACATTTTTTGGCGGTTGGAGTTCCGAGGGGTCCAGTTCCCCAGGTTTCGGGCGGGAGCTAGCACAATAGTGGTAAGAGGCGTTTGGGGTCTTCTGGGGTAGATTGCAGTGGTACGAGGATCCCCTTTCAACCTTGGAAGTGTATTCAGAAACTTTCATTTGGACTTATATTCGCAGAATGAAGATGAAAATTCGAGACCTCGACCTCGACCTCAGCGAAATTCGATGTTGATGAGGATCGGAATTGAGATTGGGATTGGGATTCTGATGGCTGGGCGCCAATACACAAAGAGGACATCTGCGCCGAGATCATAGGCCAACGGAAGTCAACGAAGATGGACCGTGCAGAATATCAAAGGAGCATTATTCTCAGAGCCTCATCTGCAAAAAAGACAAAAACTGTACCTACATCACCTATGTCCTGATTGTCTTGACTGCGCTTGCGATGGCGATCTTATCTCCCGAGGAGGAGGGAAGATGGCATCGTTTCCATATCGTTGCTCTGTTGATTTGCCTCGGGGGTTCAACATACGGTCTTACAATCAGTAGGCCCATACTTCAGCGTACGACGTCCTCATCGCGGTTGTCTACATCAAGCTAACCCGGTCCATACAGGTGTCGCAATACAGGCTCCTTGGGCTGAGACGCTTCAGTTTTGGTACCCCATTACGACAACATGCTTTCAGTTCGGTACGGCGTTTGTGTTGTTGAGCCTTGCATGGGGATTGGCGCCTGTCTTCAAATACTGCATCCCGTCCTCGAAACATGTTTCCGACGATGCGACGAATATCCGACCTAAAATATCAAGACGAATAATACTATCGACCATCTCGCGGTTGGCTCTGGTGGTCGCGTTCGAAGCGTGGTGGGGAAGTTATGCCATATATTATGCTCCGATAGAGGTTTACCTCTTATCCCGCGGATTCATTTTACTGGGATGCCAACTTCTCTTAAGGTCTGGCAGCTCTTGGAGATCGAGACCAATCTGGTGCTCAGGGTTTATGCTATTGACCTCGGGGGTAGCCGCGTACAGGCCAGGTCTGCCCTTTCCACGGCTGGTGATATTCGCGTCTATTGGTTCGTGCATTTTTGCGGCTGTCTGCATCTTCTATATTGAGCAAGTTTCGAAGGCCCTTGCTTCGACTTCGAAAGGAAAATATATTCAGCTTGATCCTCGAGACAGCCATAATGATACGAGGGCAGCGCATATTCTTGATGCAGGCATCCTGTTGAATCTTAGTTACTGGACTTCATTGCTGTCCTTTTTGTTACTTATTCCTGTCGTACTACTTTCTGGCGAGCTTGGGCATATATGGCGAAATTGTTACTTTCTTGATGTACCCCTGTTTTGGGTCATTCTTACTGCTGGCGGCCTATTTCGATGTATATTGTTGGTCTCGACAATACTGCTCATCAACGCTACTTCTGTATTCGACACTGCCTTCTTCGTTGTGCTTATTAATGTTTCGCAAGTGGCACTTTTGTCATACTGGGAGCTCATCTTGTCACAGAAGCTTGGACTTCTAAGCTGTCTCGCTCTGGTAGCATGGCTATACCGGGATGCCATTTCCCAGTTCGCATCTGATTTGGTCGGCGCCACGGAAACTCCGCGATATGGGAACTCCATCCAAAAATTATCTCGACGATCTCTGATCATAGTCACGGCGATGGCTCTTGGGCTCATTGGAGTCGTCAGAATTGTTCAGAATTTCGACAGTCATAATGGAATCGATAACACTCATATTCCTCTGGGAAAGGCTATCGGTATCATAGACGCGGAACATCCGCTGTTGAATGGAACAGAGGCATATCTTGGCCAACGTCCTCATGGCCTTGCATATTCAGATCTCGAGCTGCTTACTCAGGAATGCAGAGGAACTTATGAACAGATGGAACATATGAGGAATGTTTCAAAGTGCCTTGAATTTTTGTCAACAGGCGAGAGCCTGTACCTGAAGAACATCGACGGCAAAGATCCGTCGCTGGATTCCAAATATACCTATAATAACGGACATGAACAATATAAAAAGTGTCCCGCTGAAAGGATAAAATATCACATCTGGTGGTCCGGGCCGCCGACATGGCGGATTGAGCTTTTCATCAAAGGGTACCTGTTTACTCAGGATTATCTCTGCGCTCACCTGCTTATATGGGTCAATATGGACAATAACCCAGGAGCAATTGAAGTCTGGCGCGAGAGTCCATATTTCCAGAAATTCCTTCCATTGGAGGAAACTGGCTTTGTAAGGCTGATGGAATGGAGGCTTCCGGAGGGCGTTGTGCTATCAAATGACGTAAATGAGCGTGACGCAGCGCGGTACTACGCAGGGCACGAGCACACAGGCGCTTTTCAGGAAGGCGACGAACCCGTGTTAGTCGCCGATTCCGTGACACGATTCAGAAACTGGGAAGATCTTCAGATCCACAAAAGAAACGAAGAACTACAGATCACGCACTTCCCGGTCGCCGCATCCGACGCAGCGCGCTTGACGATCCTGCACCGGCACGGAGGCGTCTATATCGACGTCGACATGATCCTGCTGCGCGACATGGCGCCGCTCGTTGCATCCGGGCTCCCCTTCGCCGAACGCTGGGGCTCGCACGAGGAGAAAATCTATTACAACAACGCGGTCGTGTCGCTGCAGAAGCAGTCGGCCATGTCATCGTATCTGCTGCGCGCCGGGACGCGAATGGGATATGTGTACCACTTCATCGCGCTGGCGCGCATGCTGATCAAGGAGGGCATGGATGACCGCAGCATGCAGGGGTTGCAGCGCATGGAGACGGCGTTCTTTGACCCGATTATGGGGGAGATCGATGGCCTGACGGTGGGGAAATGTACGGTGCCCTGCCTTACTGCCTTTGAGGATATCTTTAAAGCGAGGCCGGCGAGGAGGGAGTGGGAGAGCTTTGATGGGGAGAAGGTGCCGGGGAGGGGGAATAATCGCACGCTGGAGAATTTTTATCGCGGCGCTTATGCGTATCATATGCATAATAAGGTAAGAGCCCTTGCATTGTGAGATAGGAGGTGGAAGATGCTGATGATTACAGTGGAATATGAGATATGAGGCTGGATCGTGGTTGGATGTTATTTGTCGCGCCCATGATGAATTTTTAAATGGCGAGAGGACAAATGCTTATGGCGAAACATGGAAGGCAGGTCCTATCAGGAGATATGGGGAGTGAGCGGCGTGTAATATATGTGAAATAAGACTGCTCAAATAGAGTAGAACGAAGCAAAGGTATTGAATTGTCCAACAATATATGGGGTATATCGTGCTCGGATATATGGTAATTTGGATCAGGGCGTAGGTGGCGAAGAATTGGGGTTTTAACAAGGGGGAGATATAATGGACGATGATAATAGAAATAGTGATTGAAGGACGGCCGCTTGCTGAAAATAGGAGGGCCGTCCCGACCCTAAGCCAACCTTATTTTAACCACATCTCCTACAGAGAGACAAACGATCATTTACACCTTCAAACAATGCTTAAGAATATCTCAAAGCACAAATTCTCAATGAGATTATCTCGTCCCAGAGGCATTGAGCCCAGTCATGTATCTCCAACAACCAATATCAAGCTATCCCGCAGACTTGAGAGCCTTCACAGACGCCCAAGCCTGAATGATGGCTGTGGAACACTGTATGAAGCCAAACACAATCGTGAGGAACAGAATAAGGGCGGCTATCCAAAAGGTGAACCACTGGACCTTTTTCCGATCGTCATGCCACAGTCCAGAGACTGTTTTAGGCTCAGACTCATCAAACGCCTGCTTCAAGATGGTAATTCGATCTCTCCAGAATTTGAATTTCTCAATGTTTCTGCTTCGTTTGTTGAGCTGTCCGCATCTTTGAGCCAGTGGATCAAGACCGTTTTCCTTCTGTACTTTGGCGAACCATTTCTTGACTCTTTTATCACGCTCAGGAAAGAGAAGTGCTAAGGTGCGAAGAGTTTCCTCGACCAATTCTTGATCGAGGAGAGAGCTATGAAGTCAATCAGACACTGCTAGCGATTGGTGTAATGATGGGATATTGACAACGATCCATCCAGAACATACTTACTCGGGAGACATAGATTGCACTTTCAGAAAGGCTGCGTGATAGAAAATCGTTACAACTGTGTCGTCTTCCTTCATCATCAGATGATCAGCGAGGTTACTTGACCAACAAATCTCAATTCCAGCAATTCTCTCCAGATTCATCGCATTGAAGAGCCTTGGAAGCTTAATATCGACTTCTTCGAAGTTGGTGGTGAACTGCGCCTTGACATGGTCCTTGATCTTGCAATCTGGTGATCCAGACCATTCAAGCACTGTGCCAGGCGGTACGAAATTTTTAACGTGTCCGATTGACAGCATACAAACTAATCGAGCGGCAAGAATCATACACGCTTCAAGTGCTTCGTCGTTCGCCGGGTCTGCTGAGGAGGACAGGGAGCTACCAAGCTTTGCGACGAAAGATTCTGATGAGATGCCATCTTTCTTAAGGATGGCAATGGCATTTAAGATACCAGCGTATGTATCCAACACTGGAGACATCTTTGGGGCACAACCTTGACATTGTGGCATAAACCATTGCAGGAAGTACGCATCCAGTCCTTGAACAATGTGCGGATATTCATCTTTGGACAGATCAACGGAGAAGATAGAACTCGCAATAAGTCTGCGCGACAGTTGAGGAAGTACCGGAGAAGATAATTTCTCATCAAGCAGGCACGCCGTCTTAGTGGGTCTTGGATGAGATGCCATAATTCGAAGATAAAGGTTTTCAAGAATGAAGAGAAGACAGCGACCTTCACTCAGTCATTGCAACATATCAACATGCTATGAGTCGCAACGAGGCTCTGCTCAAATATACCGACCTTATCCAGGCCACGCTTAAGATGCAGTTCAATTAATGCAGAGGAGGGTGCATAATGCCTCCTCGGCATTTCCAAAAAGGAAACTTTGGCAAGGCTGAAGCTGCTTGTTGCATGGATACAGCCTGGCCCCCACCACTCAAGTACAAGTGTGCGTTTCACTGCATAGAACGACGTGCATACTGCTTTGCATATTCGAGGCACAGCCACCACGAAATTATTCGAGTATCCTTGGGATGGTGCGCTCCAGTCTCTAGGATATAGTCTCCGTACCCCGCTTCTCTCCGATAGCAATCCATCGACAGCACATACTCATGGAATTGTTCGTTCTAATGCTGTTATACGCACGCAGCAGAACAACTGCTATAGCACACCAACTTTCATCTTCTGATATCTGGCAGACTGTTACACTTGTCATAGACATCTAACGTGCTATGAATGGCCGATTGTGGCTTACATTCAAGGCTTGATCACTAAGCATAGCAGGCAAATAGAGCGCCTAGATCATGAACAGCACAGACGGTTGGAAGAATTCCGAGAAATCAGTGGGAGAGGAATGCCATTTCCTCAAAAGGCGGATGAATCGAGTTAGAGTCTTTCAAGCAATCGGACCTGCTCGCGAGGCATGGCTCCGTCTTGAGCCACACATATTCCAGAAGATCAACGACCATAAAGAGGAAATAGAACGAGGAGTCAAGCAATCATCTGGATACGCCATCAACCTTTATATGGCTGGCTCCCGGCCTCGCACGACCCTGCCAACTATCTTAGTCTCTTCTGCTAATAAGAAAGAACGGAAAGCAATTAAGGCCATAATAGAGTCGCTGCTCAAGGAGCTTCCAGTGAACCCTGGTATTCAAGTAAAATGCTATGCTGAGGTACCAGCAATTCTCGCAGCAGATGAAGAACTTCCCTACACCGTTCCAAGGAATTCATCCCATGGAATCACCATCCAAGGAAGTCCGACATCCCTTTGCGGCGCGCAGATAGTGTCTGGGAAATCTCTTGCCACTCTCGGTGGAGCGATATATCTCAAGGATGGCAACAATGTCACACCTTTTGGACTCACGGTGTTTCATGTGGGAACTTACAGTGAACCAGTCGAAGGTCCATCTCAAGGAGATGATATTGTAGACTTTGCTTTTGATGAATCTGGAGACGAATCTGACGACGAAAACGACGAAATTTTGGAGATGGCTAGCAAGAGTAAGTGCAAATCCAAACTTAAACTATGCTTGTATAATAATATACGCCATGATTTAGGTAGTTTGTCCTTCTCGAGAGAACCTTCGGAAGAATCAGATGAGCGCAACAATGATAGGGGTCTCTTGGAGAGCCCTAAGTTATTACCCAAGCCAAGTCTGAAAAGCTTGCCGCAAACAACTTTGCCATCTCCTGTTGGACAAGCCGAGAATGATACAGGACCTTCCAGCAGTCCTCCCAGCGGCCTCGACTACCAGCTGATTCCACTTCACGATTACCGTCCTTGTCCTGTTAATCAGTTCACGCTCAAAAATCAAAGTTTCATTCAGCCGAAATTTGTTGCGAGAGAAGCGAAAGAAGTACAGATTTGGGCAGCAACAGGAATGACGGAACCAGTTCGCGGAAGGCTTTCGCTCTCCCCCTACCTACTGAAACTACCAAGTTATTCATTACAGAAGTTTTGGGTGGTAGACTTGGAAAGGAATATAAGTGAGTGACAAATTGCAATATTCTGCACGTCTAGCATAGCTAATATGCCTTACAGTGCTGGGAGACAGCGGCTCCTGGATTGTAGATGCCCTAAGCAATGTCTATGGGCACATTGTTGCAGCAGTCCCAGGCTCGTTTAGAGCATATATTTTACCTCTTCATCGGATATTTGAAGACATTGAAGCTTCGACTAAATGCAAGCCTTCATTGGTTTGTGAGAGTGATACTCATCCCGGAGGTATGTATTTCTTGGTAAAATTGAGTTCTTCTTTGTAGTCTCTAAATCATGATCTAGAAGAATCGCGACTTTTTATGTGTCAACCGTCCGATCTCAGTTCTAAGGGAAAAGATCCAGATTTTGACAATGGCAATGCAGGTGGTACACGACGCGTTATTGCGACCGCTGCAATGAAAACGGCACTACCTACCAAAGCATCCTTCCAAAATCCAGAACAAACCCAAGATGAACAGAACATTCATACGCGTGTCGAAACCTACATTAGAAATGCTAAAAGGAAGGATACTATGATAGCAATAGATGGTGAATCCAACAGCAGCCGTGACAGCAGTGACTCGTCAAGCAAGCTGGATGATATATGGGATTGTGAACCGGCCGATAAACCATCTACGAGTGCATCGACTAGTAAGACTAAGTCGACGAGTGAGAGTGCATCAACTACATTCGGACGACGTTTTGGGCTACCACTCTCCGTTGTTTTCGAATCTCGATCTTCAGCCTCGCAGCATTCTGGTCAAAAGACTCAAAACCCCTCTCTACAATCTCCGAAACCACCACCAGAACCAGCTATACCTACAAATAGCAGCAGACCAACATATATAGACCCACAATCACCCTTTCCATCGCCAGGGTACAATCCTGCATTACCAACTAATAATGGTCCCCGGATAACACATCAAAATCCTCCTTCATGGGGAACTACTGCTTCAGGTCCTTCGACGATACCGCCGCACTATTATGCCCCAACGACGGCTGATATGGAGGCAAATCCCTTCTTACCAAGTCCCTCCTCACGAAATTACTATCCTCCTGGCTCTGCCTATCCTCTTCCTGGCTCCGGCTATATTCTCCCTAGCTCTACCAACCCTCCTGGCGCTGCCTATCCTGCTGTATCTGCCTATCCTCTTCCTGACTCCGGCTACACTTTCCCTAGCTCCACCAATCCTCCTGGCGCCGCCTATCCCCCTGGATCTACCTATCCTCCTCTTGGCTCTGCATATCCTGGCTCTATCCATCCTCCTCCTGGCTCTGCATATCCTGGCTCTGCATATCCTCCTCCTGACTCCGCCTTTGACATTCCACGCTATGCAGCTCCCGCGGGCGGCTATGCAGCTCCATATGTCTATTATCCTCAAGGGACTTCAATACCTACTCCTCCTAGTCTGACTGGATACCACATTGATATTCAATCTATGATGGCGCAGGCTTATGCCAATGGCGTGACAGCTGGCATGCAGGCATCAGTTCTAAGACCACAGTCTATACCCGTTTCTCAGCCGGCTGATCACAATAGGAGCTGGCAAGTTGATGCGGAAATGGAGCGACAGAGACGAGAGGCTCGAGAAGACGATACTGCACGTAACAATTTACAAGATGCACGCAGAGATTTGGACGCTGCACTTAAAGATTTAATCAATGCGCGCAGAGAGATCAACGAAGTACGGGAAGATCTCGATAATTTTTGGCTGCGGGATATATATGAGGAAATAGATCGATTGAAACGGGGGGACGATGAGCGCTTTGGAGGCGACAATGGCCGCACTCGCCGCCGCCGACCTGTGGATATGCCCATGCCCCAACGGAATTATGAGCAGACAGGAACACAGCAGGCTGGCCAAGACGGTCCCAAATTTGAAAGGACTTCCGCTGGCGGTGTTTTTGGACAACAAGCAAATCCTCCAGGAAATACGACGACAAGAACCCTGCCCCTGCACAAGAGATTCTGGAGACCCCGCAGTCATGAGAGGATAACTGCGCAGGAGCATCCCCCCGAAGACCCTATCGACATCGGTATATTTAGGCCACGAAGCCGTGCAGAGGCCGAGAACGCGAGAATATGGTAATCCGGTTATGGGCACTTAATCTTTACAGGCGCAGTGATCCGGCGGTATCGGTGTTAGGAGCTTCTTGATTTTTGAACTTCAGCGACGATGGCATGTAGTTTCTGGATTTGCTGGCGGTGAACATGAATTGCTCATACAGACTTGAAAGGGGGTTCTATGGCGCATTATGTATCTCAACTACAACTTTGCTCTGCTCCCTCGATGCTAAAACAAGCCGAGCTTCATTCGTCCATCAAGCAGAATTTTTCTATTGAATGTGCTTTTTCGAAGACAAGAAGATCAGTTACGATAATCACTTGAAGTTCTCAGGCATAACAGGGGATTTCAAGCAACAAGAGATATTTTGAAATTCCTTCCTCCAACGCCAACTAATCTCTACCTATCTAAGCACCATCTATTTCTTCTCACCATACTTCTCCCACCCAATCAAATTCAAATTGTCCACCTTCTCCAACACGCCATCAGCCATCTCCTGCTGGTACGCCTCCATCTTCGTCCTAATCTTCGCATCACTGGCCCCCAAAATCCTCAACGCCAACAACGCCGCATTAATACTATTATTAATCGCCACCGTCGCCACCGGCACCCCGCGCGGCATCTGCACAATACTCAGCAAGCTATCCATCCCATCGAGCGTGCTTCCCTTAACCGGGACCCCAATAACCGGCAGCGCCGTGCTGGCCGCCACCATCCCGGGCAAGTGCGCGGCGCCGCCCGCAGCCGCGATGATCACCTTGTACCCGTTCGCGGCGGCCGTCTCAGCGAAGGCGGTCATGCGCGCGGGAGTGCGGTGCGCCGAGGTGATGTTGACGGAGAAGGGGATGCCGAAGTCGCGGAGGAGGGCGATGCCGGGCTTCATGACGGGGAGGTCGGAGTCGGAGCCCATTGTGACGGCGACGACGGGGGCGCCCAGGTATTGCGGCGACTCGGGTACGAGAGGCAAAACGAGGGTGGTGGGGGATTTGCGCTCAGCGCGGATGGAGTCGGCGAGGGCGATGAGAGGCGCGATGGAGGCCTCGACGTGGGACATGGAGGGGCCGATCACGGTGATGTGGCCGATTTTGCGGCCGGGCTTGGAGGCTTTGCCGTACATGTGGAGGGAGGCGTTGGGGAGGGCGACGGCGGCTGAGAGGAGGGCCTTGTGCGAGTCGGGATGGGCGCCGCCGAGGATGTTGAGCATGATTGTGGCGGGGATGACGGGGCTGATGGTATTCTTGGGGAACGAGGGCATGAGGCCGAGGATGGCGAGGAGTTGGGATTTGTATTGGGACATTGTTGGGCAGGCTTCGATGGTGTAGTGGCCGGAGTTGTGGGGACGAGGAGCGATTTCATTGACGACGAGAGAGTCTGATGCACGTTAGGATAGTTCTGGATGATCGAGGTAGAGAGACTTACCATTTTCCATCACAAAAAGTTCAACGCCGAAGACGCCTTTGCCCCACAGACACGACACGGCATCACGCGCAAGAGTTTGTGCTGCTGCGCGAACCTTTTCTGACACTCCTCTTGCTGGCGCATATACCAGCTTGCAAACGCTGTCCTCATGAATCGTTTCCACTGCCGGATACGCGATTGTAGATTCCGGGCTATCCAAGCCATCCTCCGTCTTCACAACCATAACCGCCAGCTCCATCTTAAAATCGGCCCACTTCTCTGCATACAGAGACTTGCCCTTCAAGACCTCCAATGCCTTCGTGATATCCTCTGGCTCCACAATCGGATAGTTTCCCCGCCCATCATAAGCATCCTTCCTCGCCTTCAGCATATACGGGAATCCGAAATCCCTGCCCACGGCCTCCAGCGCCCTATGCGTATCCGCAACCGCCACGCTCTCCGCCACGCTGACCCCATTCTTCATCAAATGCTCCTTCTGCGCAAACTTATCCTGGATCGTGCGGATCGTCCTCCAATGCGGCTGCACCTCGACCCTCTTCGTAATCTTCTGGCCATCCACCACCAGCTCGACGCCCTTCTCCTCAATCTCCTCGAGGATGTGCGTGTCGACGTGCTCGATCTCGACGGTCAGGAGGTCGCAGTGGCGCGCGAGCTCGCGGATCTTCTCGGCGTCGATGAAGGACCCGGCGATGTGCGCGTTCTTCGCGTTCACTTGCTTTGCGGGCGAGTTCTCGGCGTCGAGGATCACCACCTTGACGCCTAGTGGGTTGGCGGCTTCGCAGAGCATTTGCCCCAGTTGGCCGCCGCCGAGGAGTCCGATTGTGCGGTCCATCGTGAGGAGGGCTGTGATGCGGGGAGTGATCGTTTGAGAGTGAGGTAATGAGCCAATTGGTGGTCAGGTCTGGCAGCAACTGCCAAAGAGTTTCGAGAGTATGATTGAAACTTTTGCCCAAGCAATCAGATTGAGTGAGATGCTCGCAGTTGGATAAATCTAGTGTAAATCTAGTGTCGTGCCCTTATAGTGACGTTGGTTGCGGGATAAAGCGGGGGGATTTTTTATTCTGCCGACTTCATAATTCTGCATTCGGCTCACCGCTTTTCTACTGCTTCTCAACTTTCTGAAGGCGTATTTGAGGCTCAAATACGGGAGATAAGACAGTCGATAGTTGAAAGGAACGTCTTCTGCAGCAAGCCTACAGCCTCAAACTGTCCCAGAATCTACAACAACTCCAGAGTCTACAACAACACTCCTGAAACCCAGGGACTGAGGGTTTCCATCTTGCCGACTAAGCTATACACCTCGCTGAAACCCAACCTGAATTATCACGAGGCAAAAAAACGATGGAAGCATTGCAAAATTGTTGTAACTAGGGTATTTTCATCAATTCTAGAAAACTCTCTACGGTCTGATCTCCCACATCTTGATCTTGCCTTGCTCGTTGCCAATAGCCAACAGATCACTACCTGCGTTGAATGCTACAGAAGTCACTCTTCCAAGCGGCGTCTGGACTGTCGGCCAATTTCTGTATACCGTACAGCTTGGAAGATGGATCAACCGCAGAGCATCCCTCTTCCACTTGCTTGAAATAACCAATAACTGGCCATCTGGACTGATCTCCAGGCAACTGGTCGGCGTCGTCAACTGCTCAAGCACTCGTCTTGGCTCAGGACGTTCTGGAATCTTGACGACTCCCTTCTCTACCCACGGCTGTCGATCGTAGATATTAACGATGCCACTCGACGATCCAATGATCACCCATCGATCACCACCAAGCTCTTTCTGTCCAGTCTTTCCACCCAGAGTAAGCACCGAAGTACCCACTGCACCATGGTCATGCCAGAGAGCAACAAATGACCTGCTTTGAATGCTCCATTCTCCAACCTCTCCTCCCTTTCCTGCGATAGTCATACCTTCACCGTCTCTCCACCATGCAAAATCCGCAACGCCATTTCTTCCTTCAATTCTTGCCGCTGCTATCCACTGGGTAGTGTTGGCGTCAAGAACATTCACTATTCCGCCTCCCTTCTTAGACGAGGCGACGAGGCCCATATAGCGTCCGCATGGAGACAGTTTAAAGCGCTCCATAGTCTTTTGCTCGTCCTTTTGTCCATATACACGAGTGACCTTGGCGATATTGCCTGTCTCCAGGTCCCAAGTATGGAAATAATGGCGGCGACCCGAAAAGAATATCTTGTCGCCAGCTGGGCCGAGGAAAGCGGAGGTATATAAAGGTGTGTGTTTGATATGAACGGATGTGAGTAGCGGATGTGGTGTCGGAAGGGAATCTGCTGAAATGTGATGGAGGTAGAGAGTTGATGCTGGGCCGGAGGAGAGGAGAACAGGATGTACTGGATGGAATTGGAGCGAGTCGATGGAGGAAGGCTGGACCATGGGTATATCGCGAGTCCGCTGGATAGCAACGACTTCCGGACGCAGCTTGCCACGTTTTGAAGCCGCAGAGGCGTTGATGAGAGAGCTCGAGCTTCGGAGAAGTTGCGCGAGCGGCTGAGCCGAAAGTGACTCCTCGTCCATATCCATATCATCCTCCGACGAAACAGATGATGCTGACGATCTTCTCCGTCTCTTCGCTGGCGGTTCTGATGCAGACGCCCATTCTGGCACAGGATTTAATCGTTGAAATTGTCGCCTTAATCTTTTTGCATATTCGCGCCCCGAAACTGTATCCTCTGCCTCGCTAACGCGCAACTTTCGTAGTCGTGGATTCCCTGCGAGGGAGATAACTAGTCTATCATCATCGCTGTCTTCCCATGCCGGCGCATCTCCATCTGCTTGCTCGTCGTCTGAGCCTGGCTGTGGTATTAAAGCGTTTGCATGCACCGCAGATGGTCCTGCATCCAAAAAGAAAAGCTATAGGACGTCAGCACGAGTTCGCGGAGAAGAGCGCGAAAGGAGCCGTACCTCAGCATCGTCAATGGTTTCCAGGTTATCCTCTTCCTCCTCTTCCACCACATCCATTTCCTCGGGCTCCTCCTCAAAATCTGCGCCATCGCCGCCTCCAATATCTCTCTCGAGTTGTGTCATGAAATCCGCATTATCTCCGAGAACCAGCCTGTTCAGCGCCTCCTCATCTTCATCCTGCTCCATCGCATCCACGCTCTCATTGTCGCTCTCAGCTTCGCGCTCTGGTTGAGATTTCGGTGGCGCCTGTTCCGGAGCAGCCTTGTGGCCCTCGGAGGTCTTCCTTGATCTTTGCCGCGCCATTATGTGTGGAAGAATTCGAAGGCGCAATTGTGCAATTGTGGTTATGCCTTCAACTTTTTTTTGTGTTTTTCCGGAGATAATCTTTGGGGATCGGCGCTAGGATTTATGTGGTCCGTGCGTGGCATTGTCCAAAGTTCGCATCTCCTCCTCGGTCGTCGTGGAACGCGTAGAACTGAATATGCAATAGCTTTCCTAAGTACCTATATATTTCTTTGTGTTTATTTTTGTTTATTTTTGTTTATGTATTTATGTATTTATGTCTAATTCATGTCTTTACTATTTACCTGTTCCTTCAATTCAACGTTTAACTCTAGAACGTTAACAAGACGCAAGGGTTGTAAGACCTTAAATGTTCTCTTGTTCTACTTCTTCTTCTTCTTCTTCTTCTTCTTCTTCTTCACAGTAGAAAAGTGCGACTATCGTCATTGCTATATTTCTCCGTTTCTTTCATTTTATATGAAGATGCTGTACAACGTCCGGATTGTTCATGTCAGTCGCGGTATTTCACCTGCAGGAGTTCGTGACACAGGAGTCCGGAGTCCGGGACAGGACACAACAAATATATATGCCCTCTCGAACCCCATATCATGAAATTTTTACTTTGAAACCTACCGGCGTTCAGTGCTTCGAGTAATATCTCCTTCTTCAAAATGCTAGATCTCGAATTAGACCGCATCGACGTCCATTGTCATGCCGTACCACCGGGATACCGAGAGTATCTGATCAAGAATGGCTATCAAAATCCAGATGGCTGGCCCGTCATACCTGTGAGTGCCAACCAGTTTAGCATCCTGGAGAAGAAGTTCACATTCCCAGGCATGGGGTCCAGAAGAACACATCGAGGTGATGAAGAAAGCTGGCATAACCAAATCAATCCTCAGCATCAGCTCTCCCGGCACGCATCTCAAGCCTGGCAATAGCGCTCTAGCTAAAGAAATAACCCGTCGTACCAACATCGAACTATCCCAGGCCTGTTCAGCATATCCTCAACAATTCGACTTCTTCGCCTCTTTACCACTCCCCGAAATCGAAGCGTCGATCGAGGAGATAGATTACTCCCTCGACTGCCTCGGCGCCAAAGGCTTTGCCCTAATATCCAATGCCAATGGTATCTATCTCGGCGACACATCGCTTGACCCTGTCTTCGAGAAATCAACCAGCGAAAAGCGATCGTCTTCATTCATCCAACGTCATGCAACGTCCTGCGCCATGACGACGGCCTCAGCCGGTCCGCCCCAGAAGTCCAGATAATAGCACCGCTCCCTCAGTTTCCGCGGCCGATGATGGAGTTTATGTTCGAAGGAACGCGCGCTGTCATCAACCTCCTGCTCTCTGGGACCGTTGCGAAATACCCGGATATAACGTACATCATGTCCCACTGCGGCTGCGTCTTGCCGCCCCTGCTTGAGCGGATCTCCTGCCTGTCAGCTCACTTAAGTGCCGCAAATGATGGAAGTAATCAGGCACAGGATTTGCGGGACTTGCTGAAAACAAGGTTATATTTCGATCTCGCGGGTTTTCCGTTTCCAGACCAGATCCATGGATTACTTGGCATAGTAGGACCGGAGCGGCTGGTGTATGGGAGCGACTACCCGTTTACTCCGGAAAAGATGGGGTTGGAATTGGCCGACAAGATGGATCGGGGAATGAGTGTGACCTTTGAGAAAGAACAGATCCAGGAGATCTATCAGGGGAGCGCGAAGAAGTTATTAGGCCTCTGAATCGAGACGTTACCGATGTTGCACGTATATACGTTCTCACCGCGAACTTGAAGCAAAACCATACTCATTTTCACGATCCTGAGTCGTACGTTGTTTCCTCGATTGCGTCTTACTTTCTCTGTTGGCATCATACAGCCAAGGCCACACGACTTGCCTTTCAACTGGATGCGTTCAAACTTAATGACTGGTAGCTAAAGCTGGCCACAAAAAAATAGGACAAGGAGAAATTGTGGCTCTAAATCTTGTAGGGCGTTAGCATGAGATGTCTATGTTAGGAAACCGATACGCAATATCTAACAATCGCGGAGTTTTCAATTGATCATCTGTCAAGGAACGGTTTGACGATTTCAAGCTATACCCGTCACTAAAGCGAGCTTAAATTTGATGCATTCCTTTTGTGAAGAATAAACCTGCCATTGAAAATGCGCACGTCATCTAAGAGCCATTCATGATAACTACCATCACAAAGCTATGTGGTGTGCCTGTGGTGAGATTAAAGTTTGCATGCGGCGAGATCAACAGTTACAGATCGCTAAATCAACGGCAGGCAGGATTACACAGGGTAAAAATTAAAATCTTATGGTAGGCTATTATTACAACCAAATTAGTCTAGTCTAGATGCAAACCTAGTGACGTACAATTAATCCATGCTTATAGGACGTATAATAAATTGATAAATTGGTATTAAATGGTGCAGATCATTAATATTATAAGCAGAAGTGAATTAGTTGAGACGGAAAATTATTAATTTATTATGCTTCTTCGTTCCTACTTGCCTTCTTACAGAAGAAAAGCAGTTGAGATAATTATCTCAATTCTCAATTCTCAGCAATAACAGCTATGGCTCTAGGTATTATTGCTTATAATAACTTCGTCACCACCATCTTCAGATCCCCTGATCTACCTAAGCAAACCCAACGCCTTATTATGCTCGACCTCTAGGCCATAGGGCGAGCTGATGATCTCCCGCAAAGACATTCAGTTTATCTTCTTGAAAGAGCCGCATCGAAGGATTATAGTATTGTTACGCGTTTTATTCCTCCATACTGCTCAACTGTAACCTTCTACAAAGATACAGTTGGATTTGTAACAGTCTCGAGGCTTGACCGCATCTTCAATACCAACTACGTGCGTACTGCAGCTGGCATTGATTTTACCAAAGGAGCCTGCGACACTCTTGAACAAGCCTACTACCATACCTTGAGGGGGATTCATCTAACTCGCAATCGAGCCGCTCATGAAGCAGCTGCTTTAATGGCGGCGGCAGCTGGAGGTTGGCCTGGAAACCAAGTCTATATCCGCCTGGAATCACCTACACAACCACGTCCTCCACCTTTTATCCAGATATATGATGAGGAGAGTCGGGAGGCCGCCAGAGACTATATAGAACCGTTAAGACGACACCAGACGATTATTTGCCCATTCGACTGTTATTTGCGTCGCAAAATTCCCCATCTGCTTCGCAAAATCGTCCAGCTGCTTCGCAGAATTTTCCACAAGCTCTTCGTGGCCAGCAATGTCTCTTTCACGCAAGGTCCCGCCACTGTGATGAATGACCTCATCTACAACACCCATGAGGGCAAATATGCCAATATGGTCCTGATTATTAGAGGCCAGCTCTCTGCACAGTTGACTTTTTGGGGGAAAATATTCGCTTTTCTGAACCTCAACTGGATCATCGCCTTAATTGCGGCTGCAGTTGCATTGCCGACAGCTGCATGGATCAGCGACAAGACTAGCAAAATTATTGCTGGTGCGATTGCTGTCGCTTTACTTCTTTAGCAATGTCTTTGGACTTGCCTCGCCGCGGCCCACAGCTACGACAATATTGCATCCAACGACATCAGGCTCCTCAACATGGAAAAAGCTCAAGCTTTATTCGGTCTTAATAATCCCAGAGACGTAAAATTGCTACTAACCATGCTGTCTGCATGGAAAGATATTAATATTCACGGGCATTATAACTCTTACCTCAACGTTGCCGGAATGGGAGTCTTGGAAGTCTCTGGACCCGAGCCGGTCGCATTAATATACCTCGCAGGATATATTACAAGTTCACTACGATACACATCGAGTCGCATACTCATCTAATGATGTCGTGCGACGATTTTCACCCATTGAAAATACCCTCCATCTATCAAATTCACGCAGATCAGCGATCAAATGGCAGAATAATCACTTAATATACACACATGATACAGACGAACTCGATCTGCCAAAGAATCTTCGGATATATAGTGGGCCGGTGGGATAATGGACACAAAATCTACATTATCTACGGACAAAACTAGAGAGACCAAAGGATGGGGAGACCCCGTACTGCAATGAAGCCGTGTGAGCATATCAGCAGATTTTGGAACGATTCCAAGCGAAGTTATTAATGATTTTCCACATTCCGGGAGGGCAGCCACCAAGAGCCCCCGAGATCATTGATTGGCATAATGGCATGCGGTATGTTATGTATTGATGTGCTGTCTAATGCTTCCTCCTACATCCTCACAGATAAAGAAATTTTGTACAAACGCTCAGCCTCTACAGCCGCTCATTTCCCCTTCCGGACCCACCCCTCGACGGCTTCCCTTCCCTCCCCAACCGTCTCATCCACAATCCTCACCGCCTGCTGCGTATGCACCCTCGCCATATAGATCGCGCGCTCAATCCCACTCTTCGCCCTCAAATGCCCGTCCGCCACCGCCGGGAACTTCTGCTCGTACGTCCACAGCAAATCGCTGACATTGCGCATCGTGACCGGCAGGACGACCCAGCCAGCGGCAATCCCGACCGCGAGCGGCACCGAGCCGCGCAGCAGGATGCTGCGGTTGCGCGTGACGATGCTGCCAGTCATGGCGGCAACGAGCACGTATATGGAGCCGGGCATCAGCTTCTCGCCGGACTCCTTGGGCGGCGCGAGCGAGGCGACGGTGCTGGTGAAGCTGTTCTCGAGGTCCAGGATGGAGGCCATGCCGCTGTTGATTTTGGTCTCCGCGGCGGAGACATGGGCGTAGAGAAAGAGGCGCGCCTTGCCTATCTGAACTGCGAGGCGGTCGGTGGGCGAGAGGGACTTGGCTGGGCGCGTGACGGTGGTGGGAGGGATCGCTGGGGTTTCGGAGTCTGCTGTGCTGGGGGCGGCGGGCTCGTCATCGTAGATTGGCTTCCTCTTGGACTGCAACTGTGTTAGTGGATTTTCGTTTGAGGAGAGAGCTGTCCCATACGTGTGATGTCTCGGCCTCCTCGGCGTAGAGGGTCGTTCGAGGATAGAGGGCCACTGCAGTAGCCGCAAAAGCACCTGCGACGGGCGCAATTGCCCTCTGGAAACGGTCAATTCTGCCTCAAAAACACCTGCTAGGGACTGCTTACCGAACGCAGAAGCGGTGCGAAAGACATGACTTCAATTGAGGCTGATATGGTAGCTCAATTGCCCGCCGGAGGAAATGTATGATGTCGGTTCAGAAGCTTGATCGCGGCTGCGGCAGATCGCGGAACCCCATGCGACATCGCATAATTGTTAAAGCGGCGCTTAACCTTAATTCCAGCACAACCACAACCACAAACTGGCGAACCTGGGCTTCACCATACGACCGTTACGACTCCTCTCACGGCTTTCTGGTACATTATTGAGATCGGAAGAGTAGGAGGAGTTAGGGAGTATGTTTAAGACAGCTCCGGGCCGGCCGTGGGTTTGTGCCAGATGTATTTCCCAAATCACGAAGCCAAAGACACGATTTCGTCATAGCACAGCTGCGGGAGCTCCAGCTACAGCTCATTATTTGGGCCGTGAAGCAAGGCAATCGCCATTCGATAATTCGGCGCCAGGAGCTCTGCACGATGACAGGACTCTCAGGCAGATCTTCGATTCGAGGGACTTCTGGAAGGAATTCTCGTCGTCTTCGAAAGTCGGGATAAAAGCAAAGAATATTGGATTATTCCAAAATAGATACCTCGTCAATGCAGAAGGCTTCGAGAGATTCGCCAATGCGAACTTGCGAAAGGCAAAGATGATTGTGAATAAAGTGCTGGGCGCATCCTCCATACACGAGTACAAGAGTATCGCGCGGGATCTGGACAGTCTCAGCGATATGCTATGTCGAGTTATCGACCTCTCGGACTTTGTGCGAGCGACGCATCCCGACGAGAGGATACAAAATGCAGCAGGTAGAGCTCACTCCATGATGTTCGAGTTTATGAATGTTCTGAATACGACTACGGGGCTGAATGAACAGCTGGGAAGAGCCATGGACAACCCGGAGGTCACAAGCACATGGACTGAGGAGGAGATGGTTGTTGCGCGAGCGCTGAAGAGGGACTTCACGAAATCAGCGATCGCCTTACCGAAAGCCATGAGAGAGAAGTTTGTTCGTCTTTCACAAGAGATAAGTGAAGTTGGGCATGATTTCGTGGAGTTTATGGAACCGGCTCAGAGGGAAATATCGTTCGCTAGTAGCCAGCTGAAGGGAGTGGATCCTCTCCTTGCGAGAAGCCTTACAAGATGGGGCACGATTGCTATACCAACACATAGTGATATCTCCGTTGCCGTGCTGAGAAGCGTTCAAGATGAAAATGTTCGTAAAGATCTATACATGGCGAACCGCACGGCATCTGCTGAGCAGCTAGAACGGCTCGATGAGCTAGTGACGAAGAGAGCAGAGCTGGCAAAGCTCACTGGATATGACAGTTACGCACAGATGTCCCTGGGAGATAAGATGGCGAAGACTCCGGAGTCTGTCGATCAATTCTTAGAAGCCCTATGTGAAGGCAATAAGTCGAAGGTGGGGCAAGAAGTGGATGAGATGCTAAAACATAAAGCCAAGCTCAGCGCTTCTACATCCCCTAAGCTTCAGCCATGGGACAAGGACTTTTACATGTCTCAGATGCGGTCATCCATGCGCTCGAAATCTCGAAGCCCAGACTTCCTGTCAGCATATTTCTCTCTCGGTGTTGTCATGCAAGGGCTTTCCCGTCTCTTTACCAGGCTCTATGGAATTCGGTTCGCACCGAAGGAGACTGCGTATGGCGAAACCTGGAACGACGATGTACGACGCCTGGATGTCATCTCCGAAACCGACGGGCATGTTGCCGTACTCTATTGCGACCTTTTCTCCCGCCCCGGAAAATCACCCAACCCTGCACACTTCACCCTCCGCTGTTCGCGAGCAATCAGCCAAGAAGAAGTCAATGAGGCTTCCTACGCCCACGACACCATATTCTCCACTGGCGAAGAAGCCGCGAACGACGGCATGGCGACATCGCGTGCCTCCGGCGTGCTGAAGCAACTCCCCACCATCGCCTTAATCTGCGACTTCCGCACCTCTCCCAAAGCCTCGCTCCTCAGCTTCACCGAGGTGCAAACGCTTTTCCACGAAATGGGCCACGCCATCCACTCGATCCTCGGCCGCACGAACCTGCAAGAAGTCTCGGGCACGCGCTGCGCAACCGATTTCGCGGAGCTGCCGTCCGTGCTGATGGAGCATTTCGCCGCCGATCCCGCAGTCCTGAGTCTCTTCGCGAGACATTATGAGACCGACCAGCCACTGCCGTATGAGCTTGTCAAGGACAAAATCGCCATCGATAAGCAATTTCAAGGCGTCGAGACCGAGTCCCAGATCATCCTCGCCATGCTCGATCAAGCCTACCACTCCGCGATCCCTCTCGAGAGAGGCTTCGATTCCACGCAGGTTTTCCACGGGATCCAGCGGCAGTACGGTGTGCTGCCACCGGATCCGGAGGAAACGAGCTGGCAGGGCTTCTTTGGGCATTTGAGCGGTTATGGGAGCACGTATTATAGTTATTTGTTTGATCAAGTGCTTGCGGATCATATTTGGAAGGTGGTGTTTGAGAGTGGGAAAGGAGGCGCGAGCGTGAGTCGCGAGAGGGGTGAGAGGATGAAGGAGGGGGTGTTGAGGTGGGGTGGGGGCAGGGATCCGTGGAAGTGTGTTGCGGATGTGTTGGGGGACGGGAGAGTGGAGAATGGGGGAAAGGATGCGATGGCTGTGGTAGGAAGCTGGAGAAAGGATACATAAGTATGCCTGAACTGCTTAAAATGTACCTAAAATGTATGATAGGAGGAGCGTACTTGTAGATGTCCTGTAACAGTAGAATAAAATACCTACCGCATAAGACCGCAGAGTACTGCAGGCAAGTGGGCGATATCCATAGATATCCATAGGCTGTCAGCGCGACCACACTGCCACCGATTTCAAAAAGGCAATCAGTATTCACACCCCTATTGAATTTACAACACATAGCCCCGCACAGAAGCGCCACAAAGACTCAACGCACAACTCGAAACCTCAAACGCAAAAAACACTATTACTCCCCAAAACCATCTTCGAGCCCGCTGCTGCTTCGAGGCGCAACTCGTCGCATGGCCACGCCATCATCTAACGTTCGCGGCCCATCCACGCCCCTCCTTCCCAGCCGGTCCATTACCACAAGGCGGCAGCAGCGGCGGCGGTCGCTGTCCGGGGTCCCTGTCCTGATGGGAATCCGTGGGTGGGGGCAGCTGGGTGGTGCCATATGGTCTGGAGGAGCTGTGTTGAATGTTTGTGTTGGCCATGTCGCTGGTGCCAGGGCCAGTGGGTGGATAATGGCGGGCGGGAGTCCATGGTGCAGATATTTGGCCCGGGGGGGGGGGGGTTCTTT